>Ga0210400_10000989_pt1 | contig 29229 bp, 30 predicted proteins | sample IncBWH26MmetaG_FD_155456 | JGI IMG/M metagenome (GOLD analysis project Ga0210400, IMG submission 155456) | Forest soil microbial communities from Barre Woods Harvard Forest LTER site, Petersham, Massachusetts, United States - Inc-BW-H-26-M | ecosystem: Environmental > Terrestrial > Soil >... | reverse complement strand
CCGCATGGTGGACCGCCGCGAATACCTGCTGGATGAGTGCGAGGCTCTGGACGCTGAGGCCCTGACCCAGGTCATCCAGCGCGTCTACGCCGACGAGGCCGCGCCAGGCCGCCTCCTGCTCGAGATGGAGCCCAGCGAACCGGAGCTGCTGCGCGAATGGCTGGGCCAGGCGCGAGGCGGGAAGGTCCACTTCGTCATCCCGCAGAAGGGCCAGAAGTTGGATCTCCTCGCCATGGCCCAGGAGAACGCGCGGCTGGCCCTGGAACGCAAATTCGAGCCCGCGAAGCTGAACCAGGCCGTGCTCGAAGGGCTCCAGGCCTTCCTGGGCCTGGCCCGGCTGCCGCGGCACATCGAATGCTTCGACATCAGCCACGGCCAAGGACGCGAGGTCGTGGCCAGTTGCGTGGTGTTCCGGGACGGCTTCCCCGACAAGCAGAACTACCGCCGCTTCAAGATGTCCAACGAGCAGAACGACGACTTCGCCAACATGCGTGAGGCCGTCTTCCGCCGCTACAAACGGATGCAGGACGAGGGCCGCGACTACCCTGACCTCGTCCTCATTGACGGCGGCCTGGGGCAGCTCCACGCGGCGGAGTCCGCGCTGGCGGAACTGGGGCTCATGGATCTGGAGCGGGCGGCCCTCGCGAAGAAGGAGGAACTGGTGATCCGCCCGGGCGCGCCCGAACCCCTGCGCATCCCGAAATCCAGCCCTGTGCTCCAGCTTCTCCAGCGCGTGCGCGATGAAGCCCACCGCTTCGCCATCACCTATCACCGGAAATTGCGGGAGAAGCGCACACTCCAGACCGAGCTCACGAAGATCCCCGGTGTGGGCGCGGCCACGGCGAAGAAGCTCCTCGCCGCTTTCGGCAGCGTGGAGGCCGTGCGTGGTGCGGAGGAGAACGCGCTGGAAGCCGCTGTCGGCAAGGCCGCCACGACGAAGGTGGTGGCATGGCGGGCCGCAGAGCCCCTATCCTGAAGGGACATGTTCGATTCCCTTCTCGCTCAAGCCGTCCTCTTCTGGGCTGTCATCGATCCCGTCGGGACGCTGCCCATCTTCCTCCGCGAAGCGCGGGGGATGGAACCGGCCGCGGGACGCAGGCTGGCCACGCAGGCCGTTGGTTTCGCGGCTCTGGTGCTCATCTTCTTCGTGGTGGCAGGGCAGATGCTCCTGGAGGCCATGGGCGTCACGCTGGAGGCCTTCCAGATCGCGGGCGGCATCCTGCTCTTCCTCTTCTCGCTCAGCATGGTCTTCGGCGAGAGCAAGCCCAGCCATGAGCTGAAGCTCGCGAAGATGGCGGGCCCGGGCCGCGCGATCTACCCGCTCGCCATGCCCTCCATCGCCTCGCCCGGCGCGCTGCTCGCGGCCGTGCTGCTCACGGACAACCACCGCCACGCCTGGGGCAGCCAGGCCATCACCACGCTCGTGATGCTCTCCGTGCTGCTGTCCACCTGGCTCCTGCTGCTGGCGGCGCGGCCGCTGCAGAAGCTCTTGGGCATCGCGGGCACGGAAATCATCAGCCGCATCATGGGCTTGCTGCTGGCATCCCTCGCCGCCCAGCAGGTGCTCGTGGGCATCGCGCGGTTCTACCACCTGAAGCTGATGCTGCCTTAGGGCTCAGTGCTTCCGGTCTGAGACGGCCACGAGTTCCTGCGCCGCCATCTTGTCGCCGGCCTCGGCCGCCTTGCGGTACCAGGCGGCGCCTTCGGACTTGTCGGCCCGCACCCCCAGGCCGTAGGTGTAGCTGGCGCCCAGCATGCGCATGGCCCTGGGGTCGCCGTGTTTCGCCGCGTCCAAGTAGCCCTGGAGCGAAGGCGGGATGGATTCTGCGGAGGCCATGGCCGTCTTCGGCGCGGGCGCCTCCGGTCCGAGGAACCACCAGGTCATCCCGCCCGTGAGCAGGAGCAACGCGGCGGCCCAGAGCGTGATCGCCAGCCCCTTCCTGCGCGGTTTGGGCGCGGGACGAGCAACGACGGCCTCAGAGCCGTGGTCCGTAGGCACCACCACCGTGGCCTCGACCGGCATCTCCGGCACGCCCGCGATGATCTTCGTCTTGTCGTAGGGATCCGCGGGTTCAGGACTCATGCGCCATCCTCCCGTTCCAACGCCAGCTTCCACGCATGGAAGCGCGGCACGAAGAGGAAGAACATGAGGGGCGTCAGCGCCATGAAGGTGCCCACATAGCGCGCGGCGTTCAGGCCCACCATCATCCAATAGAGCAGGCCCCAGAAGCTGCTGGTCTCGAAGACAGCCGCGTAGATGAGGCTCTCACGCAGGACGACGCGGGGGCGCAGACCGGGGGCGAGGTCGCGGAACTCCTTGAGTACCTTGCCGCTCCGCCAGGTCACCCACGCGGCGCTGAGGAAGACGAGGCAGGTGAAGGTGTAGCCGATCTGCTTCGTGGGGCCCTCCAGCGGCGCCGTGCCGGGCCGCACGGTCCCTGTGGCCACCATCGCCATGAGCAGGAGCGGCCAGGCCACGCAGATGATGAGCCCCGCCAGCCGCGCCTTGCGGTAGGCGGGAAGGAGGGCCTTCAGTTCAGGGGCGTCGTCAGGGAGCAGCATGGGCATCCCGTTCAGGCGGCCTTGACGCGGATCTCGCCGAAGGACTCGGTCTGCACGAGGGCGATGCGGCGGGTGCGCACCAGCTCAAGCAAGGCGAGGAAGGTGAGCACCATCTCCTCCCGGGTGCGGACGGCGGCGATGAGATGGTCGAAGGGCTTCCAGAGGCCGTCCTGGAGATCGACCAGCACCTCGCCGATGCGCTGGTCCAGCGTCTTGGGCTGGGCGCGCACTTCCACGGGCGGCGGCGGCAGCAGCTTCTTGAGGGCCTCGCGGTAGGCGCCCAGCAGGTCGAAGAGCGTGGCCTTGATGGGCTCCTCCTCGACGATGGCGTGTTCCTGGATGTCCAGGGGCTTGGTGTAGACCACCTGGGCCGCGTCCTGCTCGCGGGCGCGGAGGATGTCGGCGGCCTCCTTCACCTGCTGGTAGTCGAGCAGCTTCTGGACCAGCTCCTCCCGGGGATCCTCGATGCCCTCGTCCGCCGGGGGCCGGGGCAGCATGAGCCGGGACTTGATCTGGAGGAGGTGGGCCGCCATTGCCACGAACTCCGCCGCGATCTCCAGGTTCAGCTCCTCCATGAGGTGCAAGTAGTCCATGTATTGCCGAGTCACCTCCGCCATGGGGAGGTCGATGATCGGGAGCTTCTGTTCCCTGATGAGGTGCAGCAGCAGGTCCAGCGGGCCTTCGAAGGCCGTGAGATGCAGGGGCAGCCCGCGGAACTTCGTCTCGAACCCCTTGGGGGGCTCGAAGATCCTGCTGGCTTCCAGGGCGCTGGATTCGGCAGGCGCGGGGATCGGTGGCATCTCGTCGGACATGGCCCCATCATTCTAGCCGACCTTCCCCCGGAGCCCCCATGAGAGCCCTGCCCCCCGCACTGGCCTTGGCCCTGTCCACGGCGCCCTCCCTGCTGGCCGTCAGCCCGACCGCCGCTCCGGCGGATGCGGTCCTCACCGGGATCTGGCGTGTGGTCGCCGCTCCCGGCGCCAAAGGCCGCCCCGCCGACCTGGGCGAATTGAAGGTGGACGGGGCGGGAAGCTATCAGTGGAGCGAAAACCGGCAACTGGCCGGATTGGGGTCCCTCCAGGCCTACCGCCCCTCCGGCGGCATCCGGGCGGGCCAGGACTGCTGGCTCTTCCACCGCGGCAAGGGCGACCTCTACGCCTTCCGGGAGGGCAACGCCTTGGAGGTCTACGACACCGCCTCGAACACCCTGGTGGGCAAGGGATCGAAGACCGGCGCCAAGTCCCGCTGAGGCTAGCGGGCCTGGACCACCAAAGCCTTCATAGAAGTGATGAAGGGCGACGCGCCTCCCAATTCCGCCAGCGCCAGCGCCAAGGCCTCCTCCACCGGTTCCGGGGAGATCCCCCGCGCTTGCAAGTCATTGGCCAGGGGAGTCCCGCGGACCAGGCCCACCGCGAACTCCCTCGCAGTGGAGCTCCGGCATTCCAGACCAAGGACCTCCACGCGGATGTCCTTGAAGCCCTCGTGCTCCATCAGGCGCCGGATGAGAGTCTCGTCGTGGAATCCGAATGGGACATCCAGGAAACCGGGCGGATTCTCCGGGAACAGCCGCGCGAGGGCCCGTTGCGCGGCCGTGTTCGCGGGGTTGTCCGCCAAGGAGGCCCAGACATTGAAGAGCATCGTCCCGCCGGGGCGGAGCACCCGCCGCGCCTCGCGGAAGGCCGCCGGTTTGTCCGGGGGGAACATCAGGCCGAACTGGCAGACCACCGCGCCGAAGCTCTGGTCCTCGAAGGGCAGCGCCGTCATGTCGGCCTGCCGCCAGGAAAGACGAGGGTCGGCGGGCACCCGGCGCCCCGACTCCGCGAGCATGGGCGGGTTGAGGTCCGTGGCCGTCAGGGGCGCATCACCCGGCAGGCGAGCAAGAAGCTCGCGGGTCAGGATGCCTGTGCCGCAGGCCAGTTCCAGGAATGGTCCAGCAAGAGAAGCCGCGCGAGCCGCGAGATCCACCGCGTAAGGCTCGAAGAGCACGGTGCCCAAGTGCCGTTCGTAGAATTCAGGGATCGACCCCGCGAAAGCGGTGTTGGGTTCCGTCATGGCGGTCTCCTGAATCTGTCCCCATTGTGCCAGGGCCCTGCAAGGCCACGGGTAGACTGGATCGCTATGGCCCGTCCGCCCGTCCTGCCTGGACCCCGCCCTGAGTGGCTGAAGATCCGCATCCCCGCCCCTGAGGTGGTGGAGGAAGTCCATGGCCTCATGCGGGAGAAGAAGCTCGTGACGGTCTGCGAGGAGGCCCGCTGCCCCAATCTCAACGAGTGCTGGGGCGTCCACCGCACGGCCACCTTCATGCTCATGGGCGAGATCTGCACGCGGCATTGCAGCTTCTGCAGCGTGGGCAAGGGCAGGCCCGGCGCGCTCGATGCCGATGAGCCCCAGCGCGTGGCGGAGGCCGTGGCCGCGCTGAAGCTGAAGTTCGCCGTGGTGACGAGCGTGAACCGGGATGACTTGCCCGACGGCGGCGCCTCCCACTTCGCCCAGACCATCCGCTGGATCCGCACCCTGAACCAGGGTTGCGGCATCGAAGTGCTCATCCCCGACTTCCGCGGCATGGAGGACGCGCTCCAGCAGGTGCTGGATGCCGAGCCGGAAGTGCTCAACCACAATGTGGAGACCGTGCCCCGCCTCTACAGACGCGTGCGGCCGGACGCCGACTATGAGCAGTCCATGACCGTCCTCAGCCGCGCCGCAGCCTTCCGCGACACCGCCGCGCCGGACATGCGCACCAAGAGCGGCATCATGGTGGGGCTCGGCGAGAGCGAGGACGAGATCCTCGCTCTCATGAAGGATTGGCGCGCCGCCAAAGTGGACATCGCCACCCTGGGCCAGTACCTGCCCCCCACCGGGAACCACTTGCCCCTGGAACGGTTCGTGGAACCCGCCGAATTCGAGATGTACCGCCGCAAAGGCGAGGAGCTGGGTTTCCAGCGCGTGGAGAGCGGCCCCCTCGTCCGCAGCAGCTACCATGCGGCGGACGGCTACGCGGCCATGGGAGCCACGGGCGCCTGAACGGCGCTACACTCCGGGGGTCTTGTCCCTGACAACCCAACCTCCGGAGGACCAACATGGTCTCGCTCGCGCATCTCTGGCTTCCCATCCTGCTGTCGGCCGTCTTCGTGTTCGTGGCCAGCAGCCTCGTCCACATGGTCTTCAAGTGGCATAACAGCGACTATCACGGCTTCTCCAACGAGGACGAGGTCCGCGCCGCCATCGCGAAGGGCTCGCCCGCACCCGGGCAGTACACCCTGCCCTACTGCAAGGACCAGAAGGACATGGGCTCCGAAGCCACGCTGGCCAAGCTCAAGGAAGGCCCCGTGGGCTTCATCATCCTGCGCGGGCCCTGCGCCAAGGGCATGAACATGGGGCCCATGCTCTTCCAGTGGTTCCTTTTCTGCGCACTGGTGGGGCTCTTCACGGCCCTGATCCTGGCCCATGCCCTGGCTCCCGGCGCGGGATACAAGCCCGTCTTCCACATCGCGGCCATCGCCGCCTTCATGGCCTACGCCTTCGGCTCCATCCCCATGGGCATCTGGTGGGGCCAGCCCTGGCGTTCGGTCGCCAAGAACCTGCTCGATGGCCTCATCTACGCCTGCCTGACCGCGGGCACCTTCGGCTGGCTCTGGCCGCGTTGAAGCCCGGCTCCCGGTCGCCGGAATGAAGAAGGCCCCGCGATGCGGGGCCTTCTTCATTCAAAGGAAGGTTCAGGCGGCTTTCTTGGACTCGGCCTTCTTCTCCTTGGCGGCCGCGTCGGTGCAGGCCTTCATGCACTTCTCCGAGCACTTGTCGTCGGGCATCTTGCAGTGGGTCTTGCAGGCCTCAGCCGTCTTGGGCTGGTCCTTGGCGGCGGGCTTGTCCTGGGCAGCGAAAGCCGGGAAGGCCAGCGCGGCGGTGAGGGCGAAGAGAGCGAGCTTCTTCATGGAGCCTCCTTTGGCAGGCCTCCATACTACTCCCGCCGCGAAACCGCGGGTCAAGGTGTCTTAAATGATTAAACTCGCCGTCATCCATCACCGGCATCTCGACTGGGTCCCCGCTCTGCAGGCGGCAGAGCCGGGCATCGAGGTGCGCGGTTGGCACCCCAAGGATCTGGAGGCCGCGGATGGAGCCTGGCTGGCGGACGCTGAAGGCCTCTTCTGCTGGAAGCTGCCGGAGGGCCTGGCCGCCCGCATGCCGAAGCTGGCCTGGATCCAGAACAGCGGCGCCGGCGTGGACCACCTCGTCCACCATCCGGAGCTACCCGCCCGCATCCGCATCACGCGGGCCGATGGCGCCTTCGGGTTCTGGATGGCCCGTTATACCGCCGCCTATCTGTTGATGGAGGCCCAGCGTGTGAGCGGATGTGCTGATGCCCAAGCCGCGGGTATCTGGGATCCGAAGCTGATGCCGGAGGATCTCACAGGAAAACTCGCGCTGGTGCTGGGTTTCGGCCGCATCGGCCGCCAGATCGGGCGGGCTCTCAAAGAGCTGGGCATGTGCGTGACGGGCCTCGTGCGCGCGCCGCGGTCTGATCCCGAATTCGAGCTTCGCGGCGCGATGGACCTGCCCAGCCTTCTGCCGAACGCGCGGACCCTCATCCTCGCCGCGCCGCTGACGGAGGCCACGCGGGGCATGATGGACGCGCGTCTGCTGGCCCACGGCCACGTGGATCTCATGCTCATCAATGTGGGCCGCGGCGAACTGGTGGTGGCAGACGATCTCATCGCGGCGCTCGAGGCCGGGCGCCTGGGCCGAGCGGTGCTGGATGTGTTCCCCGAAGAGCCCCTGCCCGCGGGTTCGCCACTGTGGCGGCATCCCAAGGTCGTGGTCACGCCCCATCACGCGGGGCCCAGCGTTCCCGCCCACCTCATCCCCGACATCCTCCCCAACCTGCGCCGCTTCGCGTCGGGGCTTCCCATCGAAGGCGCTGTCGATCGCGCGCGCGGCTACTGAAGGTCGTTGTGGCACCCTAGAGAGACCATGCGCGAACCGAGCCTCGATGCCCTTCTGGGGAACCTGCTGCGCGCGACGGCCGGAAGCAACGCGCTGGAAGATCTCCTCCATTGGCTGAAGGCCGCCTCGCCGGAAGGCGCGCTTCCGCTGCGCACGCTGCGGCTCCGCCGCCTGGCCGCCGCCCTCAGGGATCATCCGGAATCCGCGGAGCTGAACGCCCGGATCGGCGCGGCCTGGCGCCATGCCAGCGCCATCCGCCTGCTGGCGGAGACAGGCCTGCCGGACCGCAGCACTTTCATCGGCGAGGCCTTGCGCAAGGTGGTGGATGGGCTCGTGCCCCGGGGCGAGGCGGCAGAGGATCTCTACGCGATCCTCGTGCGGCTGCGGCTCACGGAAGCCGACGCGGACTGGGTCGAGGGGCTCGCTGAGGACGACATCGCGCCTCTGCGCGGCCTGCTTCTACCCGAGCCTGCAGCGTGGACTCAAGCCGCCCAGCTCCTCGCCACGCGGGCCGCGGCCGTGGGCCTGAACCGCGACCTGCTGGATCTGGATCCCGGCCGCGATGGCGATTCGCCTTTCCTCAGACTGCCGGACGCCGCGAAGGCCTGGAGCCTCGCGCCGGATGACGCGGCCGCGCAGAACCTCTGGGATGAGACGCGCTCCGCCTGCCGCTCCACGCTCCACCAGGCCGCGGAGCGACTCGATGAGCAGGGCGTCTCCACGGATCTGGTCTACCGCATGGAGCTGATCGGGGCGCAGCTCGCGCGCATCGACACGCTCCTTCACGCCGCCACTGACCGTGAGGACAAGCGTGTGCTGGCGGCCCGGCTGGTGCGGGACGCGGCGCGCCACCGCAGCCTTCGCGCGCACTTCGGCACCACGCTCAAACGCTTGGCCCGCAAGGTCGTGGAGCACACGGGCGAGACGGGCGAGCACTACATCGTCCGGGACCGCAAGGAATGGAACCTCATCGGCTGGGCCGCGGCGGGCGCGGGCCTTCTGACGGTGGGGACGGCCTTGGGCAAGTACGCGCTGGCCGCTCTGCCCCTTTCGCCGTTGATAGAAGGGCTCGGATTCGCCGCGAATTACGCGCTGAGCTTCATCCTCATGCAGTTCTTCGGCCTGGTCCTGGCCAGCAAGCAGCCGTCCATGACCGCATCCGCCCTGGCCGCGGGCCTGGAGCGCGAGGACGGCATGGATGAGGAGGTGGAACTGGTGGCGGCCATCACGCGCTCGCAGACCATCGCCACGCTCGGCAATGTGTTGGCGACCATTCCCGCCAGCCTGCTCGTCTGCTGGGTCTGGTGGAAGCTTTTTGGCGCGCCATTGCTGGGTGCCGAGACAGCGCACCACGGCCTCCAGAGCCTGCATCCGATCTTCTCCTGGACCATCCCCTACGCCATCTTCACGGGCGTCTGCCTCTGGCTCCAGAGCCTTGCCGCGGGCTGGGCCGGGAACTGGTCCGCCTACCGGCGCTTGCCCCAGGCCATCGCCGCGAGCCCACGCGTCCGCCTCGCCCTCGGGCTCAAGGGCGCCGAGAAACTGGCCGAAGGCACACGGCGTCACCTCTCCGGCGTGGTCGGCTACATCACGCTGGGCCTCCTGTTGGGCTTCGTCCCCGTGGTGGTCAGCAAGTTCATCGGCATCCATCTCGAAGTCCGCCATGTGACGCTCCAGGCTTCGTCCCTGGCGCTGGATGTGGGCAGCCTCTGGCACACGGCGGACTGGCGCTGGAGCGAGGCGCTCCTCGGACTCTCCAGCATCGCCGTCATCGGGTTCTTCAACTTCAGCGTCTCTTTCTGGCTGGCGCTGCGCACGGCTATGCGCGCGCGGGACCTGGATCCGAAGGGCCGCCGGGAGCTGCGCCGCTGCATCCTCAAGGCGCTCAACGAACAGCCCGGCCGCTTCCTCTGGGCGCCCGGTAGAATGGAAGCCCCTTCTCCCGGATCCAACCATGCGTGACCGCGCGATTCCCGTCCTGCTCCTCGCCGCCGCGGCGCTGCCCGCCCAGGTGCGGCAGATCCGCGAGAGCCCCGCGGCCTCCGTCAGCCAGGAGCTGGGCCTCACGAAGGTGGAGATCAACTACCACCGCCCGGCCGTGAAGGGCCGCGTAATCTGGGGCGGACTCGTGCCCTACGGCCAGGTATGGCGCGCGGGCGCCAACGAGGCCACGACGATCAGCTTCACCGGACCCGTGAAGGTGGCGGGTCATGATGTGCCGAGCGGCACCTACGCCCTCTTCGCCATCCCCGGCAAGGACCGCTGGACGCTCATCCTCGACAAGAACGCGAAGCAGTGGGGCGCCTTCTCCTACAAGCCGGACCAGGATCTGCTGCGCTTCGATGTGACGCCCTCGGCCGCGCCCATGCAGGAGTGGCTCGACTACATAGTGGAACTGGCAGATCAGGCCACGGCCACTGTCACGCTCCATTGGGAGAAGCTGGCCGTGAGCTTCCCCGTCACCGTCGAGATCCCGGGCCTCGCGGCGCTCAGGACGGAGTGGAGCAAGTGAAGCGGCTGCCGATCCTCTTCCTGATCGCGGCGCCCGCCGCGCTGATGGCACAGGCCTATCCGCAGAATCCCGACCTCTTCCCGCAGCTGAGCCCGGCCGCGCAAGTGAGCCAGATCATCGGCCTCACCAAGGTGTCTGTGGATTACCACCGGCCGGCCGTGAAGGGCCGCAAGATCTGGGGCGACCTCGTGAAGTACGACCAGGTGTGGCGCCTGGGCGCGAATGAAGCCACCACCATCACCTTCAGCGATCCCGTGAAGGTGGATGGTTACGATGTGCCCGCCGGCACCTACGCCCTTTTCGCCATCCCCCGCGCGGATTCCTGGACCATGATCCTCAGCCGACACGCGAAGCAGTTCGGCGCCTGGGAATACAACGCCAAGGAGGATCTGCTCCGCTGGGATGTGCGCCCGAAGGAGGTGGGCTCCAACGAGTGGCTCACCTTCGAGATCTACCCCGCCAGCGCCAGCACGGCCTACGTGGATCTCTACTGGGAGCACACGCGCATCAGCTTCCTCGTGGAGACGGATCTGGAGAACCAGGTGCAGGCCCGCCTGGACAAAGCGCTCGCCAAGGCCAAGCCCGGCGACTGGGAGATCTGGTCCCAGGCCGCCGAGTACTGCGCCGAGCAGGAAGTGAACCTCCAGAAGGCCCTGGAGTGGGTGGACCGCTCCATCCGCATCCAGGAGAACGGCACCAACCTCTTCGTGAAGGCCCGCCTGCAACGGTCCCTGGGCCTCAAGGCCGAATCCATGAAGACCCTGGATCAGGCCCTGGCGGCGGCGAAGGCGAAGCACGCCGCGCCGGCCGTGATCGGACCGATCGAAGAAACGAAGCAGCGCTGGGGCGTGAGCTGAATGTATTAACCACCGATGGACGGTGAACCGCGGCGCTGGAACTCGTTATCCACTAATTCGGAACCAATCCTTGACCAGCAACTGGAACCGTAGGATCTCGTCATTATTCAGTTCCACGCTATGCGCTATGACATTTCTAACCAAATTAAATTGACTAAGAATTTGCTGAGCCGCTTTTTGACTGCGTAAGGTATCAGCAAAGTCCGACCAATTGGTGTTCAAGATGTCGATGAGCTCGCCGAAGTTAGTGTAGGTGAGTGGATCGTCCGAACGAATGGACATCGGCGTATCTTTTTCCTTTTTTTGTTTGTCAGCAACGCTGGCCTTTACTCCGGCAGGCACTCGTTGCTCCCACCAGTCCGCACCATGCTGCTCTTGTAGACGGCCTGATATAAGACGTCGAATAGAGTTTTCGAGGCTGTAGTACAGGACATAGAAATCCGCCATCCGCTTAGCGGCCTGAAGAATATCCGCCTCGAACAGGTCTGTGTCCACAAGCTCATCACTTTTAAGAGTTTGTGCGTGCCCGAGGTCTACGCCCCGCTTCTCTAGAGCGATAAGGTCCGCCTCAAGCATGAGATTTCTCATGCCAAAAAGCTTCAATCTCTCACTCGTCTTAGCCATCGAGCAGGTGCTCCTTCAGGCTTTTGAAAATGGCGTTGAACACTTCAATCTCGGTCGTGGCGGGCAGATTGAGATTTATCGTGTACGACAGACCAATCGAAGTCGCTCCAGCTTCTTTTCGAGTAGCTCCACCTTCTGGTAATTTTTCTGGCTGCGACTGCGGCTTTGACGAGAGTGCTGCGGCTTTGAAATCAGCCAACTTAACCAGCTCCATAAATGTTCCGACGATGACCGGAATCTGTGGGTCATCTTCGGAGGCCCCAATTAGAGCGCGGAGCTTGGACTGTAGCTCCTCCTTCTTTAGGTTGTGCGCATATTCGTTCGCTTTATATAGGTCAGAGTATGCCGATCGCACTCGCGCGGCCATTACTCCGCGACTCTGTTCTGAATCTCGGTAGTTTTTGTAGGCCTCTGTAGGCGCATTCGCTGCATCTATGAATCCAAGCTTCTTCAGCAGTGGTATTAGCGCGCGGTGGCTTGAGGACTTAAGTTCAAGCACCGTCTCCATGAAGTCTTGTGTGAACTTGGGCGGTACCGATGCCTTGGTGATCTCGGTGAAGAGCTTGGCTATAGATCCATAACCGAATACATAGGGTGGATACTTGAGTGTCGTTTTTGACTTCTTCTCGCCCAGCTCATCGGTTTGCGACTTGGGGTGGGCTTCAGCTTCTTCCTTCTTAGCCATAAGGTCTCCCAAAAAGGATTGCTACGAGTTCCAGCTTTTAGAATTAGGCGAACCGCTTGGCGGAGGTACCATCCCACTTAACACGGTCGCCGGTTGAAGGAAGGATTGGAAAGAGCGTTTGGTTGGACTGCGAGAATTAGACCACATCCCAATTTTCAGGACGGGGAAATCTCATCCCATCTGCCTCGGTTTCCTCCGCGTCTCGGTGGTTCACCTTCTCTACACGCCGGTCTTCTCCGCGCCCCACACGAGCTTGTGCAGCTGCAGCTGGAACCGCACGGGCAGCCCATCCGCCACAATGCGCTCCGCCAACCAGGCCGCGTCGAGCTGGCCCCACACCGGGCTGAAGAGGACGGTCACTCGATCCCAGATGTGGCGCTCTTCGCACCAGGCCTTGGCCCAGGTATAGTCGGCTTCATCCATCAGGACGAACTTCAGCTCGTCCTGTCCGGGCACGAGGTGGTCGAGGTTCGACTCAAGCCAACGGTCGCCCATGGCGCTGCCAGGAGTCTTGCGGTCCACGATCTTCACAACTTCGCGGGGCAGGGCTGAGATGTCGTGGCTGCCGGCGGTCTCGACGGCCACTTCGTAGCCCAGATCCAGGAGCGCGAGGAGGAGGGCGGGCGCGTCGGGATGCGCGAGGGGCTCGCCGCCGGTGAGTTCCACAAAGGGCGCGTCCGGGCCTTTGCGAGGCGGGCCCAAGCGGCGACGCGTCTCTTCGAGGATCGCCTCCAGCTCCATGAAGCCGCCCTCATAGAAAGCGTATTCTGTGTCGCAGTAGACGCAGCGCAGGGGGCAGCCCGTGAGGCGGATGAAGAGGCAGGCCCGCCCCGCCCGGGTGCCTTCGCCCTGGATGGAGTGGAAGATCTCGTTGACCTTGAATCGCATAAACGCCGCTGCCGCCCCCGCGTAGTCATTCTATCCTTCGGCTTCCCTGGCCCTGCCATGCCTCTGTATCGGAGCGCCCATGCCTTTCCTCCGTCTTCTTCTCCTCCCGGCCCTAACCTGCGCCCTCGTGGCCCAGCAGACCCCTCCGCTGACAGGCCATTGGGAAGGCCCGCTCCAGCTTCCGAACGGCAGTGCCATGAAGCTCACGCTGGACCTGAAACAGGATGCGACGGGACTCAAGGGCGATCTGGGTTCCCCGGACCAGGGCGCCAAGACCATGGCCATCGCCAATGCAGACATGAAGGATGGCCAGCTCGCCTTCAGCGTTCCCGGCGTCCCCGGCGACGCCCATGCCCTGCTGAAGCCCTCCGCCGACGGCCAGCGCCTGGAAGGCACCTTCTTCCAGAGCGGCCTGAACCTCCCCCTCACCCTCTCGCGCGGCCAAGTGGTGGTCGCGAACCCCGTCAAGGACGCCTACACCAAGGCCGAGTACGACATCCCCATGCGGGACGGGGTGAAGCTCCACACGGTGGTCTACCTGCCCAAGGATGAGAAGGCCGACCACCCCATCCTCATGCAGCGCACGCCCTACAGCGCGGCCCCCTACGGCGCGGATAAGTTCAAGCGCGGCCTCGGGCCGTCGAAGCTGTTCCTGGATCAGGGCTACATCGTGGCTTACCAGGATTCCCGCGGCCGCTGGATGAGCGAGGGCCAGTTCGTGGACATGCGGCCCGAGGACCACGAGCAGACCGGCGGCATCGATGAGTCCACGGACACCTACGACACGATTGACTGGATGGTGAAGAACCTGCCGCGCAACAACGGCAAGGTGGGCATCTGGGGCATAAGCTACCCCGGCTACTACGCGGCCTGCTCCCTCATCGGCAGCCACCCGGCGCTCAAGGCCGTGAGTCCCCAGGCACCCATGAACGATCTCTGGATCGGCGATGACAGCTTCCACCACGGCGCCTTCCAGCTGGTGGCGAACTACTCGTTCTCCACCTTCTTCAAAACCATCCACCCCAAGCCCACGGCGGACGACCCCGGATCCATCAGTGTGGGCACCGAGGACGGCTATACCTTCTACAAGAACCTCGGACCTCTCGCGGAAGAGGCGGACCGTCGATTCAAGGATTGGGATCCCACCTTCGCCGAGTACCTGAAGCACAGCACCTACGATTCCTACTGGCAGGCGCGCCACCTCAGCCAGCACCTGAAGGGCGTGAAGCCCGCCGTGCTCGTGGTGGGCGGCTGGTTCGACGCCGAGGACCTCTACGGCGCCTTGCACACCTACGGCGACATCGAGAAGCAGAACCCCGGCATCCAGAACAACCTCGTCATGGGCCCCTGGGCGCACGGCTTCTGGGCCAGCCCCGACGGCAGCTCGCTCGGCTTCGCCCGCTTCGGCGACAAGACTTCGCTCTGGTACCAGAAGGAGATCGAGCTGCCTTTCTTCAACCACTACCTGAAGGGCGGGCCCGATCCGAAGCTCGCCGAGGCCACCATCTTCGAGACCGGCTCCAACCAGTGGAAGCGTTTCGACACTTGGCCACCCCAGGCCGCGAAGCCCGTCTCCTTCTACTTCCAGCCCGGCGGCGGCCTCTCCATAGCGAAGCCTGACGCGAAGGGCGGCGAGGACAGTTTCGTCTCCGATCCCAACAAGCCCGTGCCCCACACGGAGAAGATCGGGCTCGACTACGACCGCGCCTACATGACGGCGGACCAGCGCTCCGCCTCCACCCGGCCCGATGTGATGATCTACGAGACGGAGCCGCTGAAAGCCGATGTGACGCTGGCTGGACCGCTGAAGCCCGATCTCTGGGTTTCCACCACCGGCACCGATTCCGACTGGGTGGTGAAGCTCATCGATGTCTTCCCCGAGGATGCCAAGGACCCTGAAGGCACGCCGGAAGGCTTCCACTACGGCGGCTACCAGATGCTCGTGCGGGGCGACACCATCCGCGGTAAGTTCCGCAACAACATCGAGCGGCCTGAACCCTTCACGCCGGGCAAAGCGACGGAGGTGGCCTTCACCCTCAACGATGTCTGTCACACCTTCCAGAAGGGCCATCGCATCATGATCCAGGTCCAGTGCTCCTGGTTCCCCGTGGTGGACCGCAATCCCCAGACCTTCTGCGACATCCCCAACGCGAAGCCTTCTGACTACCGCAAAGCCACCCAGACCATCTTCCACGCGGCCGCCCTGCCCAGCCGCATCGACGCTTTGGAGCTGCCCTGAGGCAACTGATCCGGCCCTCGCGCTCACTTGATGGACCAGCCTCCATCGAGCGTCAGGATCTGGCCGGTCAGGTACGGGCTCCCCGCGGCGTAGCAGAGGGCCCGCGCCAGATCCTCTGGCGTGCCGATGCGGCCCAGCAGCGTCGCGGCCTTCAACGCGTCCACATCATCGTGATCACCAGGCAGCGCGGTGCCGAGGGCGTGGCCCACCACGCGCAGACGCGGCGCGAGGGCGCGGGCGAGGCCCGGCACGAGCGCCGCGAGGCCCGCCTTGGCCGCCGTGTAAGGCAGGCGCTTGAGGAAGGGATGATAGATGGCCGCGTCCACGATGAACTGGAGGCAGGCACCATCCCTCATGCGCGGCGCGGCAGCTTGGGCGGCCAGCACCGGGAAGGCCTGGTTGATGCGCCAGGTGGCTTCCAGATTCTCGCGTGTCCAGGTTCCGAAGGGCTGCTCGGGAAAGCTGCCCGCCAGCATCACCGCGCCATCGAGGCTGAGACCTGCCAGATCGTCAACCATGTGGGCTTCGAGGTCCGGCGCGGCGGCGTCCCAGACGAGCGTGGTCACGCCGGTGTTCAATCCACGGACCCAGCCCTCGCCTTCCCAGTCGCGCGAACTCGTGAGCACCAGGTCGTGGTCCGGCGCCAACAATTCCGCCAGGGCGCGGCCCAGCCGCGTCCGCCCGCCGGCGAGGAGCCATTTTGGCCTTTTGTCTTCCGCGCCCGCTTGCATGAGAATCAATCTAGCCGCCCCACCGAGGTGACATGAACCCCTATCTCCGCAGGATCCGCTGGCGCCTCGGCTGGATGAGCGCCCTGTGCCTGCTCGTGGCCATCGGCGGCTTCATCCTCACCCAGTGGGTCTACAGCTTCTCCGACGACCAGTGCTCCTGGAAGGTCGTGGACGGCCGCGTGGTCATCTCTGAGATCCTGCCGGGTGGGGTCGCGGAGGAAGCCGGCATCCTGGAGGGCGACCAGCTCATCAGCATTCAGGGCCACCGCATCGCCGGCTCGGTCCAGGGCACCCAGGACGCCCAGAACCTCATCAATTCGAAGCCGGAAGGCACCGTCCTCTCCTATGCCGTGCAGCGCAAGGACCGTGTGCTCTACCTGCCCGTGAGGCTGGTGAAGCCCATGGACTGGAGCCGTGTGGTGGGTCTCATCACCGGCGTCCTGGCCTGGGTCCTCGGCCTGCTGGTGGTAATCTCCGCGCCGGAGCGCAAGAGCAGCCGCCATTTCTTCTACATCGCCTGCATCTGGCTGCTGTCTGTGAACGGAACGGGCTTCGGCGTGGGATCGGCGCCGGTCGGGATCCTCTGGACTCTCATCCTCGGCAACATCCTGAGCCTGGCTCTGGGGCCCCCACTCATCATCCACTTCTTCCTGCGCTTCCCCCACCCGCACGATCTGCGCAAGGAGGACGGTTTCATCCGGGGCCTCTACGGAGCCTTCGCCGTCCTGGCGGTCCTGACGGTGGCAACCGTCCTGCTGAATCCTTTCGGAAGGCCCGTCCTGGCCGCCCTCGGCATCCCGGTTCCTCCTGATCCCGTCATCCAGGCCTTGAACAGTTCCATCGGCCGGCTGCAGCTCGTTTCCACCGTCGCCGCGCTCAGCCTGGCCATGTATTTCTTCTTGAGCGGCTTCCGCAGCCTGGAGCCGAAGCTGAAACGGGCCGTGCTGCCCTGCCTCATCGTCACGGCCGCCGTGCTCCTGGAGCAGCTCATCGGAGCCTATATCGGCTTCAGGAACGGCGGTAGCCTGCTCTTCGCGCGGCAGCGCTGGGTGCTGCTGCTTCCGCTCCCGCTGCTGCCCCTCAGCTTCGCCTACGCCATCATCCGCTTCGGCCTCTTCGATGTGCGCAAGGCCCTGCTCCGCTGGATGAGCTACACCGCCCTCATGGGCGCGGCGCTGGCGCTCTACTTCGGCGGCATCGTATGGCTCTTCGCGGAGGGCATCTCCTCCGTCTCCACCCTCTGGATGGGCGTGCTCGTGGGCTGCCTGGCTTTGCCCCTCAGCGCGCTGCGCGTGAAGGCGGTGCGCGGCATCCGGAAACTCTTCCACCGCGACACGGAGACGGCCCGGGAGCTGCTCCTGGGCTCGTTGCGGGACACCCGCAAACGCCTCAGCGAGGAAGGCGTCTACCAGGCCCTGTCCGAGGGCATCCAGGCCTCCATGCATCCTTCCGGGCTCTGGGCCCTCACCTTCGAGGACGAGACGCTCACCCTGCCTGCCTGCGAAGGTTTCCCCGCTGGGCCGCTGCGCCTCCCCGCGAACCTCGCCCGCCACGCCCGCGACAACCGCGAGCTGGTGCTGGGCCTGGGCAGCGAGGAGGCCGACTGGATCCGCGAACAGGGTGATCGCGCCCGCGCCCATGTGGACGCGCTGGAGGCGCAGATCCTCCTGCTGCTCATGGTGGCGGAGAAACCCCACGCGGCCATCCTGCTGGGCAGCAAGTACGCGGAGCTGGCCTACGGCCGCAAGGACCGCGACCTCCTGCGCGAAGCCGCCATCAACGGCGGCGTCATCCTCGAGACGGCCGTCATGCACCGCCGCCTCGTGGCCCAGGAGCGCGCCACGCAGGAGCTGGACACAGCCCGCAAGATCCAGGAGGGTCTCACCACCCGCGTGGCTCCCATCGTGCCCGGCTTCCAGCTGGCGCTGCGCCTGGAACCCGCCATGGAGACGGGCGGCGACCTTCTCTTCGTGAAGCGCCGCCCCAGCGGCAAGTGGCTCGCCGCCGTGGGTGATGTGAGCGGCAAGGGTCTCGCGGCCGCCCTCTACATGGCCCAGGCTACAGCCCTGCTGGAGCAGGCCGCCCAGCTGGAGGACCGCCCGCTGGAGAGCATCCTCCATGGCCTCGACGAGACGCTGCGGCATCTGCTCGGCAACAACGGCTTCCTCACGCTCATCCTCGTGGAATGGGACGAGACCGGCGCCTACCGCCTCGCCCGCGCGGGCCACCCCGGCGCCCTCGTGATGGAGGAAAGCGGCAGCGCCCGCGAGCTCATCCCCAGGGGCCGCGGCCTCGGACTTCGCCCTGCGGGACCGCGCGACTGGGAGATCCTGGAAGGCGTCCTGCCGCCGAAAGCCTGGCTGGTGCTTTACAGCGACGGCCTCTCGGAAGCCATGGACCGCCGCGGCGAACTCTACGGCCTCACCCGCATGACCGCCCAGTTGCGCAAGCTCTGGTCCACCGGCAGCGTGCGCGCCGCCTGCGAATCGCTGTTCCGGGATGTGGCGGCCTACGATACGCAGAACCGCGATGACCGGACCCTGTTTATCCTGGGACGGGAGGCGGCCTCATGAACGGCAGCACATCCAAGTCACCCGTCCCGTTCTTGCTCGGCGGCTTGCTCGCGGCGAACCTCGGCCTGCTCTGGATCCAGGGAGCGCAGCTGAACCGCCAGCACGACACGCTGCGCCAGATCCACACGGATATCGAGGAGCTCACCGACGCGCTGGACGCCTATACCAACGGCGACAGCTCCGGCGACTCCCAGGACGGGAGTGGCGCCGTGTGGGCGCCGGCTTCGCGCGTCCACGCGCGGCGCCATGCCGCCCTCGTCCACGCCCGCTACCAGGAACCTCAGCCCGGCTCCGCCCAGCCTGCGAACCCGCCTGCCGAGCAGGATCAAATGGATCAGGGCCGCAAGGACATTGAGGACGCCAACAAGTCTGCGCGAGATGCCGTCGCGAAAGCCCGAGAGGACCAGCACAAGCTCTCCATCTCCGAGAACTACCGCAAGGGCCAGGAGGAGCGGAAGATCCAGGAGGCGCAGTACGCCTGGACCCGCTGGGTCTGGGCGGCCCTGGCCTTCCTCATCCTCGCCTTCGCCGTGCGCGCCTGGATCATCAAGCGGAACGGATGAGCCTCCACGAATTCCTCCGCGAAGACCCGGCCTGCCACCGGCTCGCGGAAGGCGCCGTGCACTGCGTGGCCCCGTTGCTGGAGGACCCCGACCCCGCGCTGGTGCTGGACCAGCTGGAGGAGTGGTCCACGGAGCTGGCTGCGCGCATGCCCCTGCCCTGGGACATGGACGAGGCCGTCGAGCGCCTCAACACCTTCCTCTTCCACGAGCTGGGGCTGGAAGGCGACCGCGACACCTATGACGATCCCCGCAACGCCGTGCTGCCGGAGGTCATGCGCCGCCGCAAGGGCCTGCCCATCGCGCTGTCCATCCTGTGGATCGACCAGGCGCGGCGCCTGGGCTTCCAGGCCGCGGGCGTGGGCCTGCCCGGCCACTTCATCGCCGCGCTGCAACTGCCCGGCGGCCTGCGGTTCTTCGATGCCTTCCACGGCGGCGCGGAAGTGGACGCGCCCCAGGCCGAAGCCCTCGTGCGCGGCGCCACCCGCGGCCGTGTTCCTTTCCATCCCGAGCTGCTGGCGCCCACCTCCGACCGCGCCGTCCTCGCCCGCCTCGTGCGCAACCTCCACCTGCGCTTCTTCCGCGGCGGCGACTGGGACGAGGCCCTCTGGACCGCCACGCATCTGCTCCTCCTGGAGCCCGGCGATCCCCAGACGCTGAAGGAACGCGCCGTCGTCCACCTCAAGCGAGGCGAAGCCGACCGCGCCCTCCAGGATCTCGAAGCCGCCATCCACCTCAGCGGCGGCGCGGACGCGGAGCTGGAGCAGTGGATGGACCAGTTGAGGCGGGGATGAGAAAGCGCACCTTCTTGCCCGAGACCGCCCGGAACGGTTAGGTGTGGTCTAATTCCCACACACCAACAAGTCTTTTTGAGACCATCTGTGACCAGCTCGATCACGACCAGGCCGCTAACCGCCACACAACCGGACTCGATCACGCTGGGGTTGAATCCGGTTGCTTCCATCGTTAGACGACATTGAAACCCTGAGGCTGTCATGCCGAATCAAAGCGTTCCGACTCTTTATGAATGGTTAGGCGGCATGGATGCGCTTATCCGTTTGACGACGCGATTCTACGAGCATGTCAAGAACGACGCGATTCTGGAGCCTGTCTTCGCGCACATGAGCGCGGATCACCCAAGCCATGTCGCTGCATTTTTGGCGGAGGTTCTTGGTGGCCCAGACACCTATTCCAAGCAGCATGGTGGCCACCCGCACATGATCCAGCAGCATCTCAACCGTCATCTCAGCCAGGATCAAAGGCGGCGTTGGGTGGGCTTGCTGCTGGAGACTGCAGACGAGCTTGGCATGCCCGACGACCCCGAATTCCGCTCCGCGTTGGTGGGTTATCTGGAGTGGGGCTCACGCCTGGCGGTCATCAATTCGCAGCCGGGTGCCACGGCCGACCCGCATGCGCCCATGCCCAAATGGGGTTGGGGAGAGGTCAAAGGACCGTACACGGGCTGATTCCCGTGTATGCAGTCTGGGCATTCAGTCGAGCCGAAGCCGCTCCGGGTCGGCTTCATTCAGGTGCGGGGGCCCAATGGAGACTCGAATCAAATCAGATGGGAAGCTGGGAGGCGACAGGCCAACCAAGACGCTGCCCGTGCCTATGCTTGAGACATCCCGCCTCCACCTCCAACCTCTCACTCTCGACGACGCGCCCTTCATCCTCCGCCTTCTGAACGAACCATCGTTCCTCCAGCACATCGGCGACAAGGGCGTGCGGGATCTGGAGGGCGCGAAGGGCTATCTCACGAATGGCCCGATGGCGAGCTACGCGAGGCATGGGCATGGGCTCATGGCGGTGGTGCTGAAGGCAGCGGGCGGGCCCATCGGCATGTGCGGGTTGCTGAAGCGCGACAACCTGGAGCACCCGGACCTGGGCTACGCCTTCCTGCCGGAGTTCTGGTCGAAGGGCTACGCGATGGAGGCGGCCGCGGCGGTGTTAGATCACGGTTCGAAGAGCCTGGGTTTCCGGACGCTCCTCGCCATCGTGTCCCAGGACAACGCGGCGTCCATCAGGCTGCTCGGCAAACTGGGATTCGCGTTCACGCGTTTGGAAGCGATGTACCCGAACGAGCCGAAAGTGGCCGTGTACACGTGGGCGGCCGTATGAGCGCGGCCCGCAAACCCACTCCCTTTGAATCCGTGCGGGCCTTGGCGCTGGCCCTGCCCGGCGTGGCGGAAGGCACCTCCTACGGCACACCCGCCTTCAAAGTGAAGGGCAAGCTCTTCGCCCGGCTCCATCAGGATGGCGAAACGCTCGTGCTGCGGGTGGAGCCCGAGGTGCGCGGGGTGATGATGGCCGCGAAGCCGGATCTGTTCTTCCTCACCGACCACTACCGCGACTACCCCTGGGTGCTCGCACACTTCGGGCAGATGAGCGGGGACGAGCTCGGCGCGGCGCTGGAAGACGCCTGGGCCCTCGTGGCGCCAAGAAAACCACGGACGCCACGCTAGGGTTGCGGCAGGCCTTCTTCGCGAGGCCTGGAATAGGCATCACCGCCCATCACAAATGGCAGGTTTCAGCCCTTCTGGGCTTCCACCACTGTCAGCGCCGTCAGATGCAGGATGTCGTTCAAGTCCGAATGCCGCTGAAGGACATGCACAGGTTTCCGCATGCCGCAGGTGATGGGTCCGATCACTTCCGCCTCCGCGAGCCGCTGCACGAGCTTGTAACCGATGTTGCCGCTGGCGAGGTCGGGGAAGATGAGCACATTGGCGCCGCCCTGGAGATCGGCCCAGGGATAGTTCTCCGCCAGGATCTCCGCGGACAGCGCGGCGTCGGCCTGGATCTCGCCGTCGCAATGGAGGCCTGGGCGGGCGGCCTTCACCAGTTGCGTCGCGCGCTTCACCTTGCGGCAGGCCTCGTTCTCGATGCTTCCGAAATTGCTGTAGGAGAGCATGGCGACCTTGGGCTCGATGCCGAAGCGGTCCTTGGCGAGATCCGCCGTCAGCAGCGCGATCTCCGCCAGCTCCTCGCTGCTGGGGTCCATGACCATGGTGGTGTCGGAGAAGAAGAGGGCGCGGTTCTTGAGCACCATCACATAGACGCCGCAGGCGCGCTTGACGCCTTCCCGGGTGCCGATGATCTCCAGGCAGGGCCGCATGGTCTCGGGATAGTAGCTGGTGAGGCCGCTCACCAGGCCGTCAGCGTGGCCCAGGTGGCACATCATGGCGCCGAAGTAGATGCGGCTGCGCATGCGGCGCAGGGCCTCGTCGTGGCTCACGCCGCGGCGTTTGCGCATCTCGTGGTAGGTGGTGATGGCCTCGTCCTTGAACGGCGCGGTTTCGGGGTCGATGATCTCGACGGCTCCCAGGTCCAGGTTCATCTCAGCGATGCGCGCGGCCACGCGGTCCTTGCGGCCCAGGAGGATGGGGGTGCAGATGCCGTCGTCCATCAGCGCCTGGCAGGCGCGGAGGATGAGCGGGTGGTCGCCTTCCGGGAACACCACGCGCTTGGGCTCCGCCTTGGCGCGGTGGATGACGGTGCGGATGACATCCTTGCTGCGGCCTTGGAGCGCTTCCAGCTGCTCCTTGTAGCGCGCGAAATCCGCGATGGGAGCCTTGGCCACGCCGCTGTCCATGGCGGCCTTGGCGATGGCGGGCGCCACCCAGAGCAGCACACGGGAATCGAAGGGTTTGGGGATGATGTAGTCGGGGCCGAAGGAGAACTTCTGGCCGCCATAGGCCTTCGCCACGCTCTCAGGCACATCCTCGCGGGCCAGGGCGGCAAGCGCTTTGGAAGCCGCGAGCTTCATGGCTTCGTTGATCTCCGTGGCCCGCACATCCAGCGCGCCGCGGAAGATGAACGGGAAGCCCAGCACATTGTTCACCTGGTTCGGGTAGTCGCTGCGGCCCGTAGCCAGGATGATGTCGGGCCGCGCGGCCTTCGCCGTGGGGTAGTCGATCTCTGGATCGGGATTGGCCAGCGCGAAGACGATGGGCTTGGCCGCCATGCTGCGCACCATGTCCGGCGTGAGGAGGCCTTTGGCGCTGCAGCCCACGAAGACATCGGCGCCTTTGATGACCTCTTCCAAGGAACGGAGATCCGATTTCTTGGAGAACTTCGCTTTGTAGGCGTTCATGCCCTCCGTGCGGCCCTCGAACACGAGGCCTTTCGTGTCGCAGAGCCAGAGGTTCTCGACCTTCACACCGGCCACAAGGAACATGTTCGCGCATGCGATGGCCGAGGCCCCCGCGCCGCTGAACACCACTTTCACCTTGGCCGCGTCCTTGCCCGCGATCTCCAGCGCGTTGAAGAGCCCGGCGGTGGCGATGATGGCGGTGCCGTGCTGGTCATCGTGGAAGACAGGGATCTTCATCTCGGCCTTGAGGCGCTTCTCGATCTCGAAGCACTCGGGCGCCTTGATGTCCTCCAGGTTGATGCCGCCGAAAGTGGGCTCCAGGGCCCGCACCACCTGGCAGAACTTGTCGATGTCGGTCTCGTCCACTTCGATGTCGAACACATCGATGTCGGCGAAGCGCTTGAAGAGGACGCCCTTCCCTTCCATCACGGGCTTGCCCGCCAGCGCGCCGATGTTGCCCAGGCCCAGCACGGCCGTGCCGTTGGAGATGACGCCCACGAGGTTGCCCTTGGCGGTGTACTGGTAGGCGTCCTCAGGGTTCTTTTCGATCTCCAGACAAGGTTCTGCCACGCCCGGCGAGTAGGCCAGCGAGAGATCGCGCGCCGTGCTCGTGGGCTTGGTGGGAACGACCTCGATCTTCCCCTTCCGTCCCATGGAGTGGTAGTCGAGGGCTTCCTGCTTGCGGATCATCGCATCTCCAAGCGCCAGCGCGCGGGAACCCAGCTTACACCTGCGCCCGGTCCAAGGTCAGTCGAATGGATCCATGAGGCGGGTTGATGCGTTCAGCTCCGCTCCGCGAGCTGCGTCTCCATCTGCCGCTGGGCCCGCTGGGTGGACCAGAAGCCCCAGAGCGCGCCCAGCGCGCCGGTGGCCGCGCCCACGGCGATGAGGAGGGCGAGGCTCTTGCCTGAGAAGAAACCCAGCCGCGCGAGTTCGATGAGGAGGGGCGGCAGGCCCAGCACGCCGCGGGAGAGCGGCAGCCACAGGGCATAGAGCGCAGCCACGGCCAGCAGGCTTCCCAGCAGGCCCAGCAGCGCGCCCACCATGAGCAGCGGCGTGCGGATGAAGGCCTCGCTGGCGCCCACGAGGCGCATGATGCCGATCTCCTCTTCCCGGGCCAGGATGCTCATGCGGATCACATTGCCCGTGGAGAAGCCCGCGGCCAGCAGCAGGAGGAGGCCCAGCGCGCCCAGGGCCTGCCGCAGCAGCCGCCCCGTGCGGAGCAGGCCCGCGAGCCGCTCCTGGTCCACCAGCACATCCACCACGCCCGGCAGGGTCTTGAGGCTCTCGCCCACGGCCATGGCCTTGTCCGGCGCGCGGAGGTCAGGGCGAAGGCTCAGTTCGAGGCTCTCGGGCAGCGCGTCCTGGCCCACGCTCTCCAGCAGCAAGCCCGCTTCCTGGGTCGTGTCCTTGAAGCGTTTGGCATTCTCCCCCGCGCTGATGCGGTCCACGGCCACGAAACGGGGATCGTTCTTGAGCTGTGATTCCGCCTGGGCGAGGCTGCCGCCCGGCGCGGCCCACACCGTCACCTTGGCGAGGCCTTCGAGCTGGCCTGCGAGGCGGTCCAGGCCTTCCACCGCCAACAGGCCACCGCCCGCCAGCAGCAGGCCCGAGGCCAGCGTGAGCACCGCGAGCAGGTGCTGGCCCCGCTGGCGCAGGAGATCCCTCAGCGCATCGCCGAGAAGGAGCCCCAGCAGCCGCAGGGCCTGCATCAGGAACCGCTCCCGTCCAGCGCGGCGGCCAGGTACTGGGCGGAGGACGGCCCGATCACCAGCGCCTTCGCCGCCACGCCGGAGGCGGGCTGCTGCCACACCAGGATGGTCTGGATGCCCGCACTTTTGCTGCCTTGCAGGCCCACCAGCCAGGCCTTCGTGCCCGCGTGCGAAAGGGCCATGATGGCGCCGGTGCTGGAAGACCCCAGCCAGAACTTGGGCTGCTGATTGGGCGCGAGGCCGAACTGGCCCGTCTGGAACGCCAGGACGGGCGCGCCCGCCGTGGGCGAGTTGGCGGTGGTGGAGCCGGCATCCAGCCCCACGAAGAGCATGCTGTTGGCGGTGTCGAGGGCCAGCGAGCCGGTGGCGCTCTGGTCGAGGCCCGTGGTGTCGCCGATAAGGACATTGCCGGGCACGAAGGCGCCGCTCGTACCCTTGCGCAGGCGCGGGCCGTTGTAGGTGCTGATGCCGGAGATGACCTGGTTGCCGCCCGCGAAGTAGCCGAAGACCGCCCCCTGCCCCGCGGCGGCGCCCACCGAGCCCGTGCCGGATTCGTCGTCGCTCACGGTGGCGAAGGCCGCGACGCCGCTGTTGGCGATAGCATCGGGCTGGCTGACGGCCCACACGCGCGAGGTGCCGCTGGTGCCGTGCTCGCAGGCGTAGAGCTTGTCGTTCTGGGCATCCAGCGCGAGCTGGCCGAAGACGCTGCCCGTGAGCCGCTGGGAGCTGTCCAACGTGAACACCGCGAGGTTGCTGGAGATGATGGTCCCGCTCTGGGAGCGCAACTGGTCGATGCGGATGACCGAGCCGTCCTGGTAGAGCAAGTAGAGGTGGTTGCGCTGGGTGTCCACGGTCATGCCGCCCCAGGCCACGGGCTGGGAGCGGGTGAGGGCCGTGCTCGTGAGCGTGAGATCCGCCGCGGGCGTCGTGGCAGCGCTGTAGGCGGTGGAGAGATCCTTCCACACGAGGATCTGGGACGCGGCGCCGTCGAAGAGGTAGAGCACGGTGCCGTTGGTGGCGCCGGAGCTGCTTCCCGTGCCTTTGATGCAGCTCACGAGCAGCAGCGGGAGGGCGGCCGTGAGGCCCAGCAGAAGATGGCGCGTGCGGATCATGGTCGGTCCCATTGCTTCCTTCCCGGCCCGGTCCGCGGGCTCTGGTGCCCGTGGGTGCGTCCGGGAACGGGCTTGTTCCCTACTTGGCGAAGATGGCTTTGAGCTGCGCGTTGAGGTTGCGGACCGTGTCCGCGTCCACACCGGCATCCACTGCGCCCTTGGAGATGGCGAGGGCCAGGTTCTTGACGGCGTCGGGACCATCGCCGCCCAGCAGCAACTGGGTCGCGTTGGCCTGGAGCTGGTCCACCATGTGGTGGTTCCCGGCCGGGAGGACGCTTTTCGCGGTGCCCGCGATGCGCTGGGTGTAGGCCGTGAGCTTGGCCAGGCGGAGCGGATCCACGACCGCAGGGGTGGCCGGAGCCTGGGCGGCCGCGACAGGCGCCATGCCGGCAACGCCACCGCCAACGGTTTCAAGCAGGGGCTCGGGCGCAGCAGCGGGCCTGGCCTGGGGTTGAGGCGGCGCCAGCGCCAGCTTCACGATGGCCGTCTCTTCCATGGACGGACCGGACGGAACAGGCGGCGGAAGCGGCGGAAGCGGCGCGGGGGCCGGAGCGGGCGCGACGCCTTCGATCTTCGGGGGGCGGCCGGAGCGCACGCCCTTCACCGTCACATGCCCCGCCATCACGAGGCCGTAGAGGTCCTTGGCGACCTTCATGAGCGGGCGCTGCATGACCTCGGCCAGCTCGGCGACGGTGTAGTAGCCCGTGAGGACGGCCAGCAGCTTGACCTCGCGCGGGTTGGCGCCCTTGGGCTCCTCGCCGGGCAGCAGGTTCGAGACGGGGTAGAGGTCCACGCTGGGGATCTTCTGGCTGATGACGCGCCACTCGTCCATGCGGATGCCCAGCTCGCTCAGCACCGCGGGCGTGCTCTTCGTGATGGTGGCGGGCGTCTCCTGCGCGCCTTCCTCGAAGCGGTAGGTGCCATCCAGCCAGAAGGCCACTTCCAGCAGGGCATCCATGCCCTCGTGGCCGCCGCTGCTCACGGCGTGGACGATGCGGCCGTCCTTGAGGTGGATGCGCGCGCGGTGGGTGTCCTGCTCCACCTGGAACACGCCGGACTTGTTGCCGCCGCAGACCAGCTGGATGATGTCCGCGATCGGCGTGTCGCGCATGTTTCCCTGTATGCCGCCCTGGCTCATGCCGGACCTTCCTTCCATGGAGATCTGGTTATATAGCCTTGATCCTAGCACGATCCCCTTCCCAGGCCTGGACTTGTGGATGATCCTGGAAGCCATGGACGGCCATCCCGATCTCCCCACCCCCGAGCGCCCCTTCGCGCCCATCGAGGCCGCCATCGAGGCCATCCGTCAGGGCCGCATGGTCGTGGTGGTGGATGACGAGGACCGGGAGAACGAGGGCGACCTCACCATGGCCGGAGCGGCCTGCACGCCGGAGGCCATCGCGTTCATGGCCACTCACGGCCGCGGCCTCATCTGCGTGACGCTGGAGGGCGAGACGCTGGACCGGCTCCAGATCCCCATGATGGTCCGGGACAACACGAGCCCCTTCGAGACGGCCTTCTGCATCTCGGTGGAGGCCCGCCACGGCACAAGCACGGGCATCAGCGCCCAGGACCGGGCGCGCACGGTGCAAGCTCTCATCGACCCGGCTTCCAGACCCCACGACTTCGTGAAGCCCGGCCACATGTTCCCGCTCCGGGCCAGATCCGGCGGGGTGCTGACGCGGACGGGACAGACCGAGGCCTCCGTGGACCTGGCGCGGCTCGCGGGGCTCCATCCCAGCGGCGTCATCTGCGAAATCATGAAGGACGACGGCACCATGGCGCGGGTGCCCGACCTCGTGGGTTTCTGCCGCCAGCATGGCCTGCTCATGGTGACGGTGGCCGATCTCGTGGCCTACCGGCTGCGGAAGGAACCGCTGGTGAAGGCCTTGGATGTGCAACCCCGGCAGACGGCCTGGGGCGCCCTGAAGGTCCACCGCTTCAAGAGCCTCCTGGACGGCGGCACCCACCTGGCCTTCGTCCTGGGCGACCACCTCGCGGGCTCCGAGCCGCCCCTGGTGCGGGTGCACCTGGAGACGCTCCCGGAGGATCTGCTGGGGTTCGGCCCCCAGTGCGGGTCCTTCCAGGCCGCCATGGACGCCATCGCCAAGGAGGGCCGGGGCGTCTTGGTCTACTTACGCCGCCATGGGCGCACCGAAGGCGTGCTCGATGAGGGCGCGCCCGCCCCGGCCGCCATGGGGGACCGCGAGTTCGGCGTGGGGGCCCAGATCCTGCGCGAGCTGGGAATCAGCGAGATGCGCCTCCTCAGCAGGCATGAAACTCGCTATGTTGGCCTGCGAGGTTTCGGGCTCGACATACGGGCCCATGTCCCCCTCCAGGTTTCCCAGTCCTAAAGAAGGGGCCCCCGCGCCGTGATCAGCACCGTCTTCCTGACCAAGTCGCCGCTCTTCCGGAACCTGGATGAGCAGGAACGCGCCCAGATCCTCATCGCCGGCCAGGTGAGGCCTTTCAAGGCCGGGCAGAAGATCTTCTCCGAGGGCGACGAAGGCGACGGCATGTTCGTCGTCATGAAGGGCGCCGTCCGCATCTCCAAGCGCGCGCCCAGCGGCGAGGAGGCGCTGGCCGTGCTGGAACCCCACGCCTTCTTCGGCGAGATGTCGCTCATCGACAACAGCCCCCGCGCGGCCGACGCCATCGCCCACGAGGACTCGGAGCTCTTCTTCATCCCGCTCAAGGAGCTGAGGACGCTCATCGAGTCCCACCACCAGCTGGCCTTGAAAATCCTATTCGCCCTCTCGGAAACATTGGCCGCGCGCCTGCGCGAGACCAACGAGCGCTACATGAGCATCTTCACCATCGCGCAGTGGGGGAACGCCGGAGCGGGCAGCCCTGGTATTCTGCCTCTTCCGTAGGAGCATCCATGTCCGACCTCGTCGCCCACATCACCGATTCCGAGTTCCCCACGGCCGTGAAGGACGGCGTCACCCTGGTGGACTTCTGGGCCCCCTGGTGCGGCCCCTGCAAGGCCATCGCCCCCATGCTGGACGAGCTGGCCGGCGAGCTGGGCGGCAAGGCGAAGATCGTGAAGATGAATGTGGACGAGAACCCCGAGGTGGCGGGCTCCTTCGGCATCATGTCCATCCCCACCCTGATCCTGTTCAAGGACGGCAAGCCCGTGAACAAGC
>Ga0210400_10000988_pt1 | contig 29234 bp, 24 predicted proteins | sample IncBWH26MmetaG_FD_155456 | JGI IMG/M metagenome (GOLD analysis project Ga0210400, IMG submission 155456) | Forest soil microbial communities from Barre Woods Harvard Forest LTER site, Petersham, Massachusetts, United States - Inc-BW-H-26-M | ecosystem: Environmental > Terrestrial > Soil >... | reverse complement strand
TTTTACACAGCGGTAAATATCGCGCCCGCCTAATCCACCGGGCCTGTCGCTTACAAAATATAAAGTGTTACCATCTCTGCTTAAAGCGGCATGCGGCTCCCAGAATTCGGTATTAATATTTGAGCCGAATTTTTGAGGAATACCCCAATCTTTACCATCATAAGAAGTAAAATATAAATCTCCGCTTCCAACATCTCCCCTGAAGATGATGAGTGTTTGGCCATCAGGAGAAAGGTTAACGGCTGCTTCGTGGCCGGTGTTAACGTACGGGCTTAACGGCGTTGGTTTGCTCCACTTTCCATCAGGATGTTTGTAAGCTGTAACTATTTGCTCAATATAAGAAGTCCCGGATGAAGAAGGATCTCCGTTGATATCCGGAATTGCACGGGTATAATAGATAACTTGTTCATCAGCCGTTATAACAGGCGACAATTCGTTATATATGCTGTTAATGCTGTCTCCAAGGTTAACTACTTTTACATTAACCGGCGCCATCATCATCTCGCGGGCATTCTTTACCTGTTTTTTAAAATGCTCAACCAAATCAAGGTCTTCTTTATCAAATTTTTTCTTGGGGTTAAGATAAGATTCATAAGTATCATACATTTTTGTGGCTTCGTCAAGGCGGCCATCTAAGTGGTAGGATTGCCCGAGGAAAAAGTAAGCCATGATGGAAGCGTGTTTTTCTTTGGGCTCATCTTCAATGTATTTTTTGCTTACGTTTTGAATGGCTTTTTCAAGATAGTTTTCGGCTAAGTGTTTTTGAATAGGATGCTGAAGGTAGCATTGGCCTATTTTGTAATTTATGTTTGCGTTTGTAGAATCGTACTTATAAGCAAACATAAAATATTTCAGAGCTTCTACATATTCAAAATCGAGTATGTTAAGATTTCCTTCAGTAAAATTTTTGGCGTAAGAACCCTTATCTTTAGCGAGTGGAGGCACCTGCGAAAAAAGAGAAAAACTGAAACAAAACAGAAGCAGGGATGCAAGTATAAATTTCTTCATGAGCGCCATTGGCTTTAAAATTCACACAAATTTAATAAAATCGGCTTTTTAACCTATAAATTCTTTAAAAAGGGCGATTAATATCGAAATTTTCCATATAATCTGCCACACGGCGAAGGAAACTGCCCCCTAAAGAGCCGTCCACCACTCTGTGGTCGTAAGAAAGAGATAAAAACATCATGTGCCTTATACCAATCAGGTCTCCCTGAGGGGTTTCTATAACGGCAGGCTTCTTTTTAATGGTTCCGGTTGCCAGAATAGCTACCTGGGGCTGATTGATAATGGGTGTTCCCATCACGTTTCCGAACCCCCCCACGTTGGTAATGGTAAAAGTGCCCCCGGCGATTTCATCCGGTTGTAATTTATTGTTACGTGCACGGTTTGCCAAATCGTTAACTGCTTTGGTAAGGCCTACTAAGTTTCTTTCGTCGGCATTTTTTATAACCGGCACAATCAGATTTCCGCTGGGAAGTGCTGCTGCCAAACCGATGTTTATGTTTTTGCGTTTAATTATATTGTGCCCGTCCACCGAAACATTTATCATCGGGTAATCTTTGATGGCTTTTGTAACGGCCTCTATAAAAAGCGGCGTAAAGGTTATTTTTTCACCCTCGCGTTTTTCAAATTGCGACTTTATTTTGTCGCGCCACATAACCATATTAGTAACGTCGGCCTCCACAAAAGAAGTAACATGCGGCGATACATGCTTGCTCATTACCATATGGTCGGCAATAAGTTTGCGCATGCGGTCCATCTCAATGATCTCGTCTCCGCCACCAATTGATACAGCGGGTTTTTGAATATTTATTTGCGTGGTGCCGTTTCCGTTTGAAGAATGTTGGGTTGTTTTTTCAATAACATTTATTTGCGCACCCTTGCTACGGTTAGGTAAATAATTTAAAATATCGGTTTTGGTAACACGTCCGTCTTTGCCTGTTCCGCTGAGGTTTTCCAATTCCTGTAAAGCAATTCCCTCTTGTTTGGCAATGTTTTTTACCAATGGAGAATAGAAACGGTTTGCCTGCGAATAATCCTGCTTTGTTTGTGATACTGCAACTTCCTTTACCGAAGTAACTGCTTCTAACTTCTGGGTTTTCACCTCCGGCTTTTCAACCGGCACTTGTGTTTCAGGAGTTTCTACCGCCGCGCTAACATCCGAAGAAATTAGTGCAATGGCTTTACCAACCTGCACCACATCGCCTTCTTTAAAAAGTTTTTTAACCAAAACTCCTTCAAAAGGAGAAGGGATTTCGCTGTCTACTTTATCCGTTGCGATTTCTAAAACTGTTTCGTCAATTTTAATTTTATCGCCCTCATTTTTTACCCATTTGATAATGGTAGCTTCTGCCACACTTTCGCCCATTTTGGGCATTATCAGTTCCTGTTGTGCCATTGTTATTTGTAAGAGTGACAAATATAAGGTATTTGACTTTACCTGCAAAGAGGCTTTGGATTCATTTTTGGATGGTTTTTATTCGCTTACTGATACGGTGTACGTCAGGTCCTTTTTACGCTGACTCCATTTTATATTCACATAACATCCTCCGCTTACATTTCCCAAATAATATTTATCGTAACCGGTGGCATAGAGGTAATAATTTCCGTAACGTAAATTTTTAAATTCAGCCTGCCCGCTTGAATCCGCCTGCACATGGTCATCAAAATCAGAAGGATTGAGGCTGCCCGGTTTAGTAGTTGCACCGTATTTTATATAAACCGTAGCCTTGGGAATTACCCACGAGTGATGCATTACAGTAAAAGAAACACTTGCCTCACCACCCGTACTGTTTTTTTTGCAGGAGAAAAAAAGCAGAGCACAAAGTATAAAAGCAAGTGTTTTCATAACATTAAAATTACGCATTTACATTTCGTAATGAAACATACCGGGTAAATTATTGGCAATTTGAGTTGCCACTGCTGTATTACCGAACGGTGTGGCTGCATTTTGTGTTTTAAAATTTACTCCCTGTAAAAGCTTTCCGTAATCGCAAATTACATGAAACAAGGCGGGATTACCCGAAGTAGTATTAGCCGTAACAGAAAGAGGCATTGACATGGCGGGTAAGCTGATTGTTTTAAGCATGGCGTTTGTTCCTAATTGGTAACTGAAAGATTGGTATTGACTTACAGTTGAGGTTTGCGAAACGCTTGTATCCGCAAGTCCCTGGATGTTTGCAAACATATATCCTTGTGCTGTACTGCCAAACCACATTGGCGGGTTTTGTGTGTAAAGCGGACTGGAAGAAGGAAAAGTTGAAGGATTACTTGCGTTATAGGCGGGATCAACACCAACATTGAACGAAATGGAAGAGTAATTTCCGGCAGGCACAGTGCCCAACACATACATCTCCGTACCAATGGTTTTAAGAATATAATTGCCATTGGAGATTGTTACCGCGCTGCCATCCGTTTTTTTAAGAATAAAATTGTAAGCGTAAAACTGCGCTGTGTTCAATTGAAATTTTCTTCCGTTTGCATCTGTTGCAACTTTTCCGGAATCTACCTCTGTGACATTAATATCCGTATGCAGGTGAATACCCACTACGCCAGTAGGAACCGGTGGTGGAGTATCCGTAGTTTTCTTTTTGCAGGATAAAAAAGCAAATAAACTAATTGCGATAATTGTTTTAACTCCTGTTTGTATTTTGTTTTTTAAATTTCTCATAAATAAAGGTTTTTAAAAATTACACTGAAGCCTTGCGGACAGGCTTGATTTAAAAGGCATTTGCAAACCTTCCATGGTTTGATAAATCGGCAAGCCGTATTCAATAAATAAACGTATACCTTTTAAGCATTTTGCAGGGGCATACACATTAATCCCTGCAAAAGCGCTTATACGTTGCTGTGCCCCGTAATTACTTACATTGGAAGAAGGGTCGTTGCCCGATAATTGATTTAGTTCTGCATCATAACCGGTAATTTTTTCCTGCCGGTAATATTCGGCACGAACCGATAGGCTTGCCCATGAATGTATTTTGTATGCCAGCCACGGACTGAAACTATACTCGTTTCCCAAACAGTAATTTCTGCTGTTAATACCGGTTTTTATATTAGTGTTTAACGCCGCGCCAAAAGTGATATACCTGCTTTGCCCTACGTAAACAAGGCTTGGTAATAAGTTATAAGTACCGGTGCCCAATTGCATACTATAAGGCAGTACTCCTTCATAACTTAAAACGGTTGGGCCTTTTACTGAAATGCTTCCGGTAGGCAAGCTTATTCCTGCACCGGCAACCAAACGGTGTTGGCAATTACCCAGCAGGTTATACAATAGATAAAATTTTGTATCACCAAACCCCAAAGATGAGTTTGTATTATTCATATTTGTATTATCGCTCATGTGCATCATGTTTTGCGCGGGCATCATATGCATGTCCATTTTGTTCACATAGTAATTAATCATCGCCATAGCAGTTAAACGATTTGTTATTCCATACATGGGCATAAGCATGTGCATTTGCATTTGCATGTTGCCGGGCGCCATCATGTAACCTTTATTATAATATATATCATTGTCGCTTACTGAATTCGTTCCGCTCATATTTCCGTGTGAGTTTGTAAACATAAACCCGTAAGCAATGCCAAATTCCCCTTTCGGATGAACGTGGTCAGTCATAACACCTGCCGGCGCAAAAGCATCGGGGCGACAACATTCAAAGCAACTTTTTGTGTTGCAACATGCAGTTGTGTCGTTAATTTTCTCTTGCGCTTGCATTGACATTAAGCAAACTGCGAAGAGAAAAAGCATAATTATACTTTTCCTGTTTTTCATTCGGAATTTTTTTAAGAAAATAAATAAGCCTTGTTTTTTACAAGACAAAAAATAAAGTTGTAAACTTTACGCTAAACAAGGAGGATGAAAAATTCCTTTATAATAAAAGGGAAAAATGGAGGAAGAATTTTTTTTGAAAATTTGTTTTTCTTCATTAACAAAAAGATTGTAATTAAAGAAACCGGCAACATGAGCGGTATTTTCTCCGGCAGAATTATTTTTTTGCTGATTATTATTTGCGGGAACATTCTGCCCTGCATCTGCCTTTTTCAGTTGTTTCATTAAATGGCATTTACCGTTACAATTCATTTTGGGTTTGTTACGGTTTTCGCAAAGATTTTTTGCTATATAATCTTTATGAAGCACATAATCAATAAAAGGAAAAAGGGGTTTAAATAAAACCAACGTATAAATACAAAGAAAAAATATTGCGAATGATTTACGTGCCATTACGCGGCAAAGTTACTGAATTTTTAGGTTTGCTGTTAAAATAAAAATAGCGCTGAATGCCGATCATGTAAATGGGAGCAAAATGCGCGTACGATTGATTTAGCATTGGAAAACCTGCAGAAAAATCTACCCGCAAGTTGGATTTTACAATCACTTGAATTCCCGGATGAACTTCTACATAACTCCCCGCCTGCAATAAAGGAGTTTGTATCGGAACATCTTTAACGGTATACTGAATTACTTTCGCGCCTGTATACGATTTACCCTCAAACTCAGTATACAGGCTAATGTTTACCTCGTTGTAATTTTTGTAAGTGAAAGGATAAAGAAGATACCCGAAAGACAAATTATATTTAACCGCATCGCCGTATTGAATTTGAGTAGGCACATCGGGCCCGCCCAACATATCCGGAGCGTATCCGTTATATAATCCTGATTTAATAAAACCTGAGGTAAGTGATACCGCAAAGTGCCTGTAAAGCCAGGTTGTAATCAGTCCCGCACCGTACCCTTTGTTATCATCGGTTAAATCCGGTTCTGCTTCATCATGTGCAACATTAACATTACTCCAGTCTGTATACAGTGCCATCCGGAAATGTTTGTTCTGCCCGTCAATACTTAAAAAACGATATTGGGCATACAAATAAATGCCATTGTATTGATAAGGGTATTGAACACCTCTTTGAAAATTGCCGGTAGAAAAAACAGATTGATTGCCATTGTGCGTGTGCGATACAAGATTGGGCGGGAAAAGTGAACTGTGGTGATTGGATACAGAGCCGGAAGCCATCAAAGTTAACCTGGAAGTGAGCCCGTACATTAAACGTAAAACAGAAAGATTGCGGAAAATATTTATCTCTTTATACGTTTCATCAAAAGCACGAACGCCTAAAACTCCTTTAGGAATTGTGCTTGCGGGAAGATTATTCGGAAATAGTTCCTGCGCGTTAATAAAATAAGTAAGTAAAGTAAAAACTATAATGAAAAGCCTTTTCATAATGTAACGTCATATGTTTTTTGAGCTTCGCATTTTACCGGGTTATTGTGTTTTGCTTTCCATTGTTTATATTCTTTTTGAGGGAGATATTTTTTTCCAATAAATTTTAAAATAACGTCGCCCGAAACAGATTGTGGTTTATCTGTAAAAAACCGGAATACATAACCGGATACCGAACAACAAAAATTATCGGATATGGAAACGGAAGTTTCGAAACTGAAAGAAGCCTGCAAATATCTTACTGAAAAGCCCGCATCAAAAACAGCCTGCGCAATTTTTTCAAAATTAACGAATGCATTGGGTTTAAAAGTTATTTTCCCTTCGGTATGTTCCAGATTCATCTCAACATCCTGCACAAAATCAAGTTTTCGTATACTCATCTCCACACTTCGTGAGCAAGCCGAACACGTTAATCCGTTTACACCTATTTGTACCCATTTTAATCCGGCACTTACCCGGAAGGAAATAAGTAAGAGGATAAAACAAAAATAAATTTTAAAATAAATTTTCATTATTACAAAAGTAAAAAACTAAAATGATTAGCAGACCATTTAAATCAGGTTAAACCACCGTTTAACATATTTAACAACTATTTCTTAGCCTTTTTACTGATGTTCTTTTTAGTACCCTTTTTTGCGGAAGCAGGAATTGCGGATTTAGGCGCTGTATATTCGGCCCCCACAATTTTAAATTCAACTCGACGGTTTTGCTGATAGACTTTTTCAAGGCAGGTCGCATCACCGTTACAACTTTTTATATTGGCATCTTCTTCGCCAAGCGCAAGCACTGCTATAATGCGTTTTCTTTTAATGCCGCTTTTTTCGAGAGCTGTCATAACCGAATTTGCCCTTTTTTGCGAAAGTTGTAAATTATATTCTTTACCCGAACGCGGATCGGTAAGCGCGGTAAGTTTTACTACAATGGATGCATCTACTTTCATTTTGGCAATATTTCTTTTTATTGCTTCTATGGCGTCTTTACGCAAATCAAATTTATTGGTATTAAAAAACACAGGCTCCAGTTTAATAGTTAAAACTTCTTTTTTGCTGCTGTCAATTTTCATTTTTGTTACATCCACGGTACCTTTAATAGCCATTTTTTCTTCGTTGGCTTTTACGAGGGGTTCAAAAAACACATCCACTACATGCGGACTGAACACATGCAATTCTTTGCTTATGCAATAATCTTTGCGACTTTCATCGGTTTCGGAATAAACAGCAACCTGCAGTGAAATTTTTTGCTTCCCTTCTTGTGGAAACTTTTTGAAAAAAAACAAAGTATCTCCCGCAGATGTAGTGTCATTTACTTTCCAGAAATAATTAAGGACGTTTCCGTTTTTAATTTTACTGTTAACGGCACTAAAACTCACCAAATCATTTATAAACACCGAATCGCGAAACGTAAAATCAAGGGGCACATCATCGCCGGGTTGGGAATTGTTTACCGAAACGCAATTTTCTCCGGCTTTATCAAAATAAAGTACATGATAAATATCCAAATCTCCATACCCCCCTTTGCGCGAAGAGGCGAGATAAGCTTCGCTTTCATTTTTATTCAACCAAAAATTAATATCATCGGCAGGCGAGTTAAAAGGTATGCCCATGTTTACCGGCTTTGAGATTGCTGTGTGCGAAATTTTTGTTTTGTAAATATCATAACCTCCGAAGCCGCTTAATCCCTTAGAGGAATAGTACAAAGTGTTTTCAGAAAAATTTAAAAACGGACTATCTTCATCCTCGCCCGTATTGATATCCTCTCCTAAATTTTCGGCTTCCGACCATTCGCCTTTTTCGGTTAAAACAGATTTGTATAAATCCTTTCCGCCGTAACCTCCAATTTTTGATGCGGAGAAATAAATTGTTTTTCCGTCGTTGCTTATGCAGGCGCTTCCTTCAAATTTTACAGCCGAGTTAACCGTTCCGGGTAAACGTACAGGACTCGTCCATTTTCCATCTTTCAATTCCGTTAAAAAAATCTGGTCGGCACGGTAAATGAGTAAATGCTCTCCGTTTGTCGACATGGCAATAACCGCGTCCTGATTTTCCGCACTCTCTAAAAATTTTACAGGAAAATTTGGTTTGAAAAAAGGCATGCCGCTTTCAAATTTACCGGTAAGGCGGTTTGCAATAAACATTTCGCCGTGCGATTTATCTTCCGGACCTTCTTTCTTATCGCCCAAAACAATATTTCTGCGTGCTGTATACATTAAGGTTGAATTTTCAGGATCAACCACCGGAGAAAACTCAGGATAGGCAGTATTAATTCCGTTACCCGGGTTTTTGATACGGTATTTGCTACTGCTTTTTGAAGGAGGATTTTTTATTCCATAATTGCAGTTTTCAATATTTCTTAACGCCTGGTTTTTTATTTGAGCGCCTTTTGCATTATTCGGCAACAGGGAAATTATTTTTTCGTAATAGGTTATTGCCGGTTTGTATTGGGAATCGTGATGCAGTGCCTGAGCAAAACCCATATACAATTCGGGAAGAAGTTCTTTTTTATTAATGCAGCGTACAGCGCGGTTTAAATAAAAAAGCGCGTGATCTTTATCATCAAAATATTGCACCAACAGTAATCCCAATTCCTGGTTAGCTTCAAAATTCAGGCTGTCTTTTTCAAGTACTTTTATGTAAAAACTTTTTCCTCCCTCGTAATCGCCGTTAAGCACCAAATGCGCTGCCTGCGGGAATTGTGCCGATACGCGAACCGAAAAAAACAAAACGACGGATATAAAAATAAAACGTACAAAAACATTTTTTGCCCTCATAAAATAAAATTGGGACAGCTATATTAAACAAATAATTGTAATTGAAAAAACGATAAGCTATAAACTGCCCGAAAAAGCAATTTAATCAATGAAAACAAGTGAAATTATTCTTTACGCTGAGCAATAAGGCCCATTTTATACAATTCCTCAAGGTACACACGTTTGCCCTTATATACGGCGGTAATAAACACATCTTTTTGGCCGGCAGCTTTTACTTTAGAGAGATGAAACTGTGCTTTAGGCAGCGTGAAAAAATCTCCGCCAATAGTAAAACGATAAATGCCGTCGTTTAAATAAAGTTTTTCAATACTGCCCAGGCCCGCTAAATGTTTGCCCGAGTAATTCTGAGGTTTACGATAAGCGGCTATCTGCACCCTGAAATATAAACCCTTTATCGGCTCATCCGGTTTGTATTTTTCTTCTTCAGGGTTCGGTTTTACAGTGTCTTTAACAGCAACAGATTGTTGGGGCAAAGTATCAAAATTTACATTGATGATTTGTTCTGTAAAAGCGGTTATATTTTGCGCATCCACAACATACGTGCGCTCGGGCATTTCCTTGTATTTAAAAGTTAATTTGTAACTATTTCCTGCGGTTAAATTCACAAGATAATTTCCTTTTTCCGCATTTGATTTTGCTCTTGTAAAAACCTGACCCTTGCCCGGAATTTCAACGGTTAAATCAGCATTAACAGGTTTATTATTTAATGTAACAACACCTTTTACCAAAGCGAGTACAGGTTCAAAACCCGGCATACCGGGTGTAACCATGTAAATATCCTGCAAGCCTTCTCCGTCCTCTTTTCCGGAAGCGTAATAGCCGTGTTTTCCGTCGGCAGAAAGTACGTAATAACTATCGCGGTCGGGCGAGTTGATAGGATAACCTAAATTTTCCGGAACGCTCCAGCTTGAATCAGCCGGGTTAAAGATTGTCCTGAAAATATCATAACTACCCATGCTGTTAAGCCCGCAAGAAGAATAAATTAGTGTACGTCCATCAGGGTGAATGAAGGGAGCGTCATCATCGTATTTGGTATTTATTTTATCTCCTAAGTTCTGCACATTACCCCAACTGCCGTCAGCAAAAAGAGTTGCTTTGTACAGATCTCTTCCGCCGTAGCCGCCTTTGCGGTCGCTTACAAAAAATAATGTTTTTCCGTCGGCCGACATAGAACAACTTCCTTCCCACGAAAGCATTTGATTTACATCGCCGCGCAATTCGCTTGCAACCGACCACGTTGATCCTTCTAAATGGCTTACGTATAAATCGCCGCCATTGCTGCGGTTATCTTTATAAATAAAAAGTGTTTGCCCGTCTGCTGATAACGAAACCGCCGCATCATGATCATTGGTATTAATAGTTGGCCCTATACTGTGTCCGCGTTGCCATTGTCCGTCCTTTTTATGAGTAATGTACACATCTTCGTAAAACATTCCGTATTTATCAGGTTCGTTAAAATAATTTTGCCTTCCGCCGATAGAAGAATCCCCGGTATAAGTATATACCATAGTTTCTTCATCCGAAGAAATAATCGGAACGTATTCGGAGGCCTCGGTATTTAAAGGTTTACCTATGTTTTGAATTTTAGCAGGAAGCGGGCTGGCCACTAAAATTTTAGCGTTGTTGCAATAATTTATAAGCAACGCAACTTCGTCGGTTTGTTTGGGAGAGAGTCTCTTGTTTTTTGTTTTATAAATTTCTATTTGCGCAAGAGCTTCATCAAATTTGTAATTCAGATGCATGGCACGTGCCAGTTCAAGATCAATGCCCTGTATTTTTTTATTTTTATCGTAGGCTTTTTGTAAAAGTTCAAGCGCAAGCGGATGTACATCACTACGTTCAAGCGCGCAAATACCGGTTATATATTGCAGGTAAGATTCGTCGGGGTGATTTTTATGAAGCTCCAGAAAAATAGGCAGCGCCAGTAATTTAAGATTATCGTCGTAAAAAGCTTGCGCTTTCTCCATCGAATCTTTTTCGGTTTTGCGCCATTTACGGGTGTTCAGGCTCTGCGAAAAAAGCCCGGTGAACGAAAAAAGCAAAATAAGGAGGATTAATTTTCTCATAATTAGGTTCCCCGAAACAGATAACCGGTTAAAGGGGCAGGCAAATATAATAAAACAGGTTTAAAATAAAGCCTGTATTCTATTAAATGCTAATTTTGCCTCTCTAATTAAGAGGATTAAATTTATGAGCATTTTAGTTATATTCAGGCACGGGCAATCGGTTTGGAATCTTGAAAATAAATTTACAGGCTGGGTGGATGTTGAGCTTACCCCGAAAGGAGTTGAAGAAGCAAAGGCTGCCGGAGAGAAACTGAAGTCATTTATCTTTGATGAAGGCTATACTTCTGATTTAAAAAGGGCTCAGAGTACCCTTAGCATAGCTTTGGAAGCCTGTGGAAAAAATAACATCACTATTACAAAAAATGCTGCCCTTAACGAACGCATGTATGGCGATTTGCAGGGATTGAATAAAGCCGAAACTGCGGCCAAATTTGGCGATGAGCAGGTAAAAATTTGGAGAAGAAGTTATGATATTGCCCCCCCGAACGGAGAAAGTTTAAAAGATACTGCTGCACGCGTGATACCTTATTTTGAAAAAGAAATTGCCCCAAAATTAAAAGCCGGAAAAAATATTGTTTTGGCCGCGCATGGAAACAGCTTAAGGGCACTTATTATGCATTTGGAAAAAATGACACCCGCGCAAATTTTAGAATTTGAAATCGGAACAGGCGTGCCACGTGTATACGAACTCAATAATGATTTAACGATTAAAAAAACCTATAACTTGTAAGCACAAAAAATTCAACTGAACAGGATGAAGCAGGAAATGGTTTCAAATAAAAGTAAAACAATAGCCGTTGATTTTGACGGCACTATTGTGGAACATGCCTACCCGCGTATCGGCAAGGAAATGCTTTTTGCTTTTGATACCTTAAAGGCTTTGCAACGCAAGGGGCATAAATTAATTTTATGGACTTTCCGTGACGGGCAAACACTGATTGAAGCGGTGGAATATTGTAAAATAAACGGCGTCGAATTTTACGCAGTAAATAAAAGTTATCCCGAAGAAGAATTTGATTTATCCATCAGTCGGAAAATAAACGCCGATTTATTTATTGACGACCGCAACGTAGGAGGTTTCCCCGGATGGAGTGCAATCTGGCAAATGTTACATCCCGAAGGCGGAGATTTCAGTCACCAGTTAAAGGATATGGAAGCTCATCATAATTTTAAGAAGAATGAATCTATTTTTAAAAAGCTGTTTGGAAAATGATTTATTTAAAAACGGCTGAAGAAATAGAATTGATGCGCCATGCTGCTTTGCTGGTTTCAAAAACATTGGGATTGGTGGGCGCTGAAATAAAAGAAGGTGTTACCTTAAAACATCTTGATAAAATTGCGGAAGAATTTATCCGCGATAACAAAGCAGTACCGGTATTCAAAGGATACAATGGTTTCCCGGCTTCTTTGTGTTTATCTATGAATGAAGCGGTGGTGCATGGAATTCCTGATGAAACTGTTTTGAAAAGCGGGGATATTATTTCGGTGGATTGCGGTGTGAAGAAAGATAGTTTTATCGGAGATCATGCTTATACTTTTTGCTGTGGGGAAATCCCGTCGGAAGTGAAACAGCTTATAAAAATTACGAAAGAATGTTTGTATTTGGGAATTGAACAGGCCAAAGTGGGGAATCGTATAGGAGATATAAGTTTTGCTGTACAACAACACGCGGAGAAACACGGTTACGGAGTGGTGCGCGAATTAGTAGGGCACGGACTTGGAAAAAATTTACACGAAAAACCGGAAGTGCCTAATTACGGAAAAAGAGGCAGCGGAACCAAAATACAAAACGGACTTACCATTGCCATTGAGCCCATGATTAATTTAGGGAAGAAAGAAGTTACTCAACTTAATGATGGCTGGACCATTGTTACCACAGATAGAAAACCAAGCGCGCATTTTGAACATGATGTTGCCATTGTAAACGGAAAAGCAGATATACTCAGCAGCTTTGCTTATGCGGAAGAATCCATGAATAAGAACGATTTTTTGGTAAAAATTTAATTCAAAAACTTTTTCAGTAATCAAATACGTGTTCTATCTTTACTTTATCTGAATTGAGTTTAAGAAGCAATTTATGTAAGTCTTTTACCCGCACCGCAAGTGCTACCCGTTTCGTGCCCGGATCAGAAGAAAGAGGTTGTGTAAACAGCTGTTGCGAATTTTCATAACATCTGCAATTATTAGCATCCACTAAAATAGTAAGTAAAATAGCAGAAGTATTGCCTGCTATTTCTTTAAATCGATAACCTTTACTTGCCATTTCTGAAGCAGCCGCATTAAATTTATCGTAACGAGGCAGGTTTACTAATTCTTCTGCAGAATCTTTTTCAATCAATACGGCTGTAGTAGGTAATGCTTCTTCGTAAACTGTTTGCGTGCCCATCTTTATCAGTTTTCCGTAAACTGTTTTTACAATAAGTTCGGAAGTAAGAATATATTTCCGTTCTAATTTTCTTAAAAAATTACTTCCGAAAAAAGAGGTCGACCACAGAGAGCCAAACCGACTTTTAAAATCAAATTCGTACCAGGGCTTGTTTTTTATAAAATCAACGTAGTCCCGTGTGTACTTTGTATTAAATTTATCTTCATCAGTAAGAACTTCGTGTGTGTCAGTAATTCTTCCGATAATTGTTTCGTACCATGCTTTGATTGAGTACTCTGCCGATGCACTTGTACCGATTACCCAAATCATAAAATGATAACCTTTGTTAGGGGGAAAATTATCTTTTATCTGGTCGTTCACAATTTTATAACTCTGCCATATTTGCGCTGTGTGACTCATGTATGGAAATGTACTTGCAGTATTTGTTTTAAAATAATTTGCCTGTTCTTCGGGGCTGAAAACCAAATACCACTCGGGAAAAGTTAAAAAAGTCTGATCGGCAAGACGGGTATCTTTTGAAGGTGTTGCCGGCTTTTTGTTTATAGTAAGCCACTCTTTTTTTAGTACTAATCCTTCTCCGGCTGCGAGCGTAGTTGGATTTCTTTTCTTGAAAAAGAAAATTCCCGCTGCAAACAATGCCGAACAAAGTGTAAATATCCTCAGCCTTTTCATTCTACTGTTTTATAAAAGCTATTAATGTATTATCCGATGGGTCTTTATCCTGCAAAATTCGCTCTCCTGTATCTTTAAACCCGTAAGTGCAAATAAGTTTACTCCATTCTTCAATAGATTTAAAGCATTTGAATTCTTTATGGTTAGTTTCCCAGGAAATATTCAAACCTAAATTAAAAACGGTGTGAACCAAAGAAACAAAAGTTGCCATTTCCTCTGTTTTTACATCGTGGTCGCGCATGATGAACAACCCGTCTTTTCGTAAAACTCTTTTTATAGAATTTATGTAGCCATCCAGTAATTCAAGCGGACAATGATGCAGGCCGATATTACAACTAATCAAATCAATGCTTTCACTTGGAATTTGAATTTCTGAAACAGGTTGGTATGTAAGATTGAAAAACTGCCCGATCTTTTTTATCCGGCCTCTTTCAAAAATGTCGGCCATGGAATTATTCGGCGCAATATCATTGGTGAGATAAATATTTCCTGAAAGAGAAACATGTTTTCTTAATTCACTGATGTATCTTCCTGTTGAGCCGATTTCCAAATAACCGTTTATGCTTGTTTTGTTTCCTAAAAGTTTCAGGGCTTGCCCTGCCATTTCTTTCTTTTGTTTTTTTAACGCCGGTAAAGCCAGGGTTAACTCAGAAAGAAAAGGTTTTATTTTTGGCAAGCCGCTTTGCACTACTTTGTAAATTTCTTCATCGTTGTTTTTTTCTTTTGCCACAGAATCTATCAGGTAATGAAATTTATCTTCGGGATACAAATGAAAAATTACTTGTAAAAAACGATACATTTTATCACTCATTACAGTGTCAGACATTATAGTTTTAAATTCGGAAATAGTAGTACTCATGTTTTTTATTTTAAATAATAAGTGTCCCAGATTACATTTCTGAATTTATATTCGGGGTCATATTTCTGTTTAAGTTCAAAAAGTTTTTTTGCATTCGGATAAGCCTTATGAAATTGCTCTTTTGTGGCGTGCGCCTGGTAAGGCAGGTAGTATGCTCCGTTAAATGATGTTGCGGCATCGATCAATTCACGTGTCCATACCGCGACTTTGTTTTTCTCCACTTCATCTGTATTTTGTTTGTACCAGACAACAAAGGCAAAAACTTCTTCACGTGCCCAGGCCATTAACGATCCACAGTCGGGTAAGGCGTGTCTTACAGAAACGTTTATTACGTTTATATTATGGCGGATAAATATTTCGGACATCAGAACTAAGAAAGCATCAAATCGTTTTACTGGAACAAAATATTCCTGTAGCACATAAGTGCTGTTTTTTCTTGATTCGGGTTCCAACTCCGCTACATCATATCCTGCCTCGTAATTTCTCCAATGAATTTTCGTTTTTAAATAAACTAATGGTTCAATGATATGTTCCCTTCTCCATTTACCGAATTTACTTTTGCTGAAAGCATTGATAAAATATCTTTCTAACGGATAAGCAGCAGCTAACGGCATTAAGCGGGTTTTTTCTGTTGGTTTTTTATTTGTTTTGATCCAACTTACAGCGCGCACATTTTTATACTGTGGCGGATAAACATCCCCGTTATGAAAAATCACATCTTTATTGTCTCTTACATTTTTACTGAAGAACCCCGCATATTCTTCGCGCTTCATTTTTGCGTGAACTCTTTTTACAGCAACATTTTCTTCCAACTCAAATTCAACGCATGCAATAACTGCAATAGCATTGTAACAACCAATGCATGCAAAAAATAATTCAGGTTTAATTTCTTTGGACGCATGAACGAGCTCTCCGTTTGCTAAAACAATATCTAACGATTTAACGGATAATATCAACGGGCCCAAGCCAATGTATCTTCCGTGGACATTTACGCTCAATGAACCCCCCACAGTGAAATTAGCATAGGTTTGCATGATTTTTACACTGAGATTATGCGCATCAATATAATGTTGAATATCACACCATCTTATGCCCGCCTCAACTTTTATAATTTTTTTTTCGGCGGAAAATTCCAACACCTTATTCAATTTGCGCATATCTATGTGCAGGCTGTGCGCACTTGCTGTTTGTCCGCCCATACTAAAGCGCCCTCCGCCAATTGAAACAGGCTTATCAGAATTTTTAATACTATTTTGCAATTCTTCAATAGTGTCGGGCGTTTCAACTTTTGTAACAAGAACAGGATTAAGCTGCGTTACATCATTAACAATACGCTCATCGCTTTTTAAGTGAGGTATTTTTTCGGCATCTTTGTTTTTAAAATAATCTGAAGTAGTACCGGGAACTGAGCCAAATCTGGTTGCAATTTTTTTACCCTTCTTAAATCCCAATAAATAAAAAAGAATCAGCGGACCTAAAACGGGGATAGTTATTAAAAAAAACCAATAACCTGAAAAATTTATATCGTGAAGTCTTTTTGTAGCCGTGGCAATCAGTGCCCAGAAAAGTAAAGGATAAATAAAATAGGTAGAAGAGTAAGAAAAAAGGGATTCAAATAAATTAAAAAGAACATAAAAACTTGTCCATATAAAAAGAGAAACCGTCCAATAGGTCAGCCGTGGGATACGGCCCCTGTTTGTAAACAGCAAATAACTTAAGGGTAATTTATCTTTAACGGCCATTTACAATTACTGGGATAATCTTTAAAGATAGAAACAAATTTTTTGCGCTTTAAAGCAAATAAATTTCCCTCAAACCGGCCCGTATTTATTTCACTTCAATCTTAAATAATTTATCCTTGGCCACTTTTTTTACCGTGGCGTTGTGGTAAAGCATTTTACTGATGGCGCCGTATGGCGAACTGATTACTTCATCTTTTTCGGTAATTCCTTCTGTAACCTGTATGTATTCGTTATCCTGAATGCCGGTTTTTACAAAAATTATTTTTGCCTTCCCATCGCGTAATACAAAAATACAAGGGCGGGGTTTTTTCTCTTTTTCTTCTTCCTTCTTATCTTTTTTATCATTGTTTACTTCCACTTTTACACCTTCATCATCGCCGCCCGAGGGTTTAGTTTCGGCGATAGCGCCAACAGGTTTCTGCATAGAATCCGTACGTGTAGTTACAGCCTGAATAGGAATTGACAGTACATTTTTTTCTTTGCGGGTTAAAATTTCTACCGAAGCACTCATGCCCGGGCGAAAAACAACAGGGTTTTTATCAGTAATTAAATCTATATATGATTCGCGCAGCACACGTATTTTTACGGTGTAATTGGTAACCTGGTCGGCATTTAAGCCGGTAGTGTTTGCCGAGTTGGCCACTTCAGTAACAATTCCTTTAAATTTTCTGTCGTTGTATGCATCCACTTCAATCAGCGATGTATCTTTTAAATGTACACGAATAATATCGTTTTCGTTTACATCCACATTCACTTCCATTTCATTTAAATCTGCCAGGCGCATAATTTCTGTTCCTTCCATTGTAGCAGTTCCAACCACGCGTTCGCCCAATTTTTTATTAAGTTTGGAAACAGTTGCATCAACAGGTGCGTAAATAAACGTTTTTGCCAAATTTGTGGTTGCTTCTTTCATTGACGCCTGCACGCTGCTGATGTTGTATTCGGCACCCTTCACACTTTCTTCCAAAGCTTTTATCTGTGCTTTCGCGCTTTCGTATTGCGCTTTACTCGCGTCATAATCCTGTTGAGAAATTACCTGCTGGTCGAATAATTTTTTGTTGCGACTGAAATTCGCTTCAGCATTCGCAAAATTGGCCTTGCTCTGTTCTAATTGCGCCATCATATTTTGCATGCTCGCTTTAGTGCTGTTAACGGTTGCGTTGGCACGGTCTAAGGCAGATTCATAAATATCCGGCTTAATGCGGCAAAGCAAAGCACCTTTTTTTACGCGGTCACCCTCTTTCACAAAAAGCTCCACAATTTCTCCTGATACATCTGAACTTATTTTTACTTCGGTTTCGGGTTGTATTTTTCCGTTGGCGCTTACAATTTCAGTAATATTTCTCAGCTTGGGCATTTCGGTGCTTATTTCAATGCCGTTATCGCCCGAGCAGGTTTTAAGAGCTACAATAATTAAGACCAGTAAAACAGCGCCTATAATAATCCAGACAAATCTTTTCATATTTGCTTTTCAATTTTTGTATTTTACGATTTATTTATTGTGATTGTATTTTCTAAATCGTTAATTTTTTATTTTAAAATGTGAGGGGTTTGCCCTGGTAATAATCTAAAACTTTCAGTTTAAAAATAAAGTCAAACTTGGCATTCAGTAAATCAGCCTGCGCTTTAAGCACACGATTTTTTGCATTGTTATAATCAAAAGCACTGACACTGCCGGCATTAAATTTTTGCTCGGCATAAGTAAACGATTGTTGCGATGCTTCAAGCGCGGTTTTTGCGGAAGCATATTTATTCAAAGCTCCTTTAGCATCGGCATAAGCCTGCACAATGGTTTTAAATAATTGTTGCCGTGCAATATCGTATGAGTATTTACTGTTAAGTACCTGTAATTTAGCCTGCTTTATGCTGGTATAATTGGTAAGGCCGTTAAAGAGAGGTATATTTAAAGAAAAGCCCACACTTTTGTTAACGTTGTTGCTGAATTGCGTACTCCACGGAGTAGCTTTTGTATTTACATGATAAGTAGGAGTATATACCGTATCAAATTTACTGGTAATGCCCGTTGCCTGGAAACCACTTAGGGTTGGTTGTCCTATAATATCTTTGGCCAACCCGGAGTAACCGGTACCGATTGTCCCCGTAAAATTAAAGGTAGGACTCACACGTCCTTTCGCTACCGCAAGATTTTTTTCGGAACTGATTAAAGAATATTCCGCGCTTTTTATTTTGTGTTGGTTTTTAAGCGCTGTTTCGTAAATGTATTGCGGATTGTAAGCAGCCAAATCGGAAGCAACAATATCAAGAGCCGGCTTTTCAATATTAAACGAGTTCAACGAATCAAGATATAAAAGTTGTTTTAAAGAGAGCATTGCCAAACTATAATTGTTCTGCGCGGTAGTATAGGTATATTCGTCATTTGCAAGAGTTGCTTTTATATCAAATACATTGCTTATGGCAAGAGAACCCGCGTCGGCCAATTTCTGCGTACGTTCTAATTGTAATTTACTGATGTTAACTTGTTGCAGCGCTACATTAGCCAGTTCATTTGTATAAACAACCTGTAAAAAAGCCGTTGCCACGTTAAGCGCCATATCGTTTTTTTGTTGTTCAAAAGTTTCTTTGGATGCAAGGTACAGGTATTGATTTTTTTTAACGTTGTTGTATTGAGTCATCCCGCTCCACAAAGTTATTTGTGTTTGCGCGTAAAAGTTTTCAGATAAAACAGTTGTGTTCGCAAACGTATTAGTATAGCGGTCAATGGTGCGCCCGATGTTATACGTATGGTTGGCTCCCGCGTTTAAAGAAGGAAGTATATTTGCTTTGCTTTGCAAAAGAGTGAGGTCATTTATCTCGGTGGTTATCTCGCTCTGTTTTAAACTTAAGTTATTTTTTAAAGCATAATCAATACACTGTTGCAGGTTCCAATTGGTTTGAGCAAAGGCAGAGACAAATAAAAAGGGTAGGATAAATACAATCTTTTTCATAGTTATTTAAACGGAACACAAATTTACACAGAAGATTGATACAAAATATCCCCCTTTTGGAGATGCGGGAGATTTCGGGGCTAAAAGGCTGCTAATTATGTTTACAAGTTTTTATATCACAATAATATAGCTGAAAAACTCGTTCTACTTTTGTACAATTATGAAAAAAGGCTGTCTGCTATATTGCTTATTGCTAACTGTATACTGTTACGGCCAGCCAAAATACGAGTATTGGGACGCGGATAAGAAAAATGTAAAAAGCGAGGATAATTACAAAAAGGGTATAGCCCACGGCAAAACCGCCGAATGGTATAAAAACGGGAAACTTCGTAAAATAGGTTGGTATAAAAATGGCAAACAGGACAGCACCTGGAAATTTTTCTATGAAGACGGCGGTGTAAAAGCAATAGAGAAGTATGTAAACGGATGGAAGCACGGGCATAACCTTTACTATTACGAAAACGGCAAACTTTCAACCGAAAATGTTTTTAAAGACGGGCGCCCGGATAGTGCATGGACCTCTTATTATCCGGACGGAACCCCAAGAAGTATTGAACGATTTTCTTATGGCAAGCCTCAGGGAGAGTGGAAGTATTTTTTCGATAACGGAAAACCACAAAGCATAGGTTTTTTTGAAAACGGAAGAAAAAGTGGCCCGCTTACTAATTATTACAGAAGTGGAAGTGTTCAGTCTCAACAAAATTTTTGTAAAGATGTTCCTTGCGGTAAATGGGCAGAGTTTTACGAAAAAGGTAAAATAATGCTTGAAAAAGAATATCGCGACAGTATTGAGTATTTAATGAATTTATGGAACGAAGAAGAAAAACAACCCATTAAAAACGGCAGCGGCATTCTTACCGTGGCCGGCGATAACGGAAAATTAAAAGCACAAGGTCCGTACGAAGGAGGTTTGCGTAACGGAGTTTGGAAATTTTACTACGATAATTTGCAGATAGAATATTCTACTACCTACAAAGACGGAAAAATAAACGGCCCTTACAAAGCCTGGTACGAAGACGGAAAAATAAAATCGGAAGGATTTTATCGGGATGGAAAAAAAGACAGCTTGTGGGGTTTTTACCTGCAAAAAGGCGGAAAAGAAATGCAGGGTACGTTTAAAAACAATTTACGCGAAGGAATCTGGACGTATTATTTTGATGACGGAAAAAAAGAAAGCGAAGGAAATTTTGCAGACGATAAACAAAACGGCACCTGGAAATACTGGTACAAAACAGGCGAACTTTGGAAACAGGGTGATTTTGAAAATAACATAAAAAGCGGAATATGGACCACCTGGTTTGAAAGTGGAAAAAAATCGCAGGAAGGAAATTATCTAAAGGGAAAATCGGATGGCGTTTGGCAGGCATGGTGGGATAATGGCCAGTTAAAAGACAAGGGTGCTTACAAAAAAGGCCTGATGGATGGTTTGTGGGAGGGGTATTTTAAAGAAGGCAAACCAAGCTATCTTGGAGAATATAAAGATGATAAAAAAGACGGGCACTGGCAATATTGGTTTGAAAAAAACGGGAAAATAAAAGAAGATATGTATTATGTAATAGGGTTTAAGCACGGAAAATATATTTTGTATACCGAGTATGGATTTATTGACAGTAAAGGAAAATACAACAAAGGCAAACAAACCGGTACCTGGGAATATTATTTTGAAACGGGAGGAATTAACCGCAAACAGAATTTTAAAAACGGAAGGTTATCAGGGAAGAGTATGATTTGGTATTCAAACGGAAAGATACAGTGTATCATGTACTATAAAATTGTAAAAGATAAACGCAAAGGTCACGAGCAAAGCATACCAACCGGTACCTGGATTTATTACGATAAAAACGGAGAGGAAATGAATCGCGTGCAGCATTAATCGTGTTAAGATTAAAACTTTTCAATTTCATCCAACTTCCTTAAGTCAACCGTTACTTTATTGCCTCGCTGGGTGCGTTGTAAAGGTTTGAATTTGGCATTCTCAATTAACTCGTGTCCTTTGTAGGAAGTGCGCGAATAAACAGTATCCGAGTAGGTATCGTTAATAGCCTTAAACAAAATCATAAACTCGGCATCGGCTTTGATTAAATCTTCGGCGGTTAATTTATACATCGGGCTTTTATCGTCAATAGGATGGACGATGGTCCAGCTTAATGCCATAAAACTTATTTTTTCTACTTCTAAGGTCAACGGTAAAAATTCGCGTTGATTTGTCTCTAAATTATTTTTTACAAGAATAAGTTTTACTTCGGTTTCAATCAATTCATTTTGTGTGGTATTTGCCATGCGGAACATAAAACCGGTTATATCCTCGTAAGGAGCAATAAGACAATGTTTGCTGTAACGTATATGCGCTTTTGGGCGAGAAAACCTTCCGTACAAAACACCGGTTGCCAGAGCAAAACCCAGTAAGCCAAACATAGATTCAATTGCGGCGATGGCGCTTACAAGGGTACTTTTAGGATAAACATATCCGTAACCAACGGTTGTAATAGTTTGAGCGCTGAAAAAAAATAATTCGACAAAGTCGTGGGGTTCGTTCGTATGAGTAAGATTGCCGAAATTTTCGTAGCCTGCCATATAATAAAGGCTGGCAAAAAGAACGTTCGCGCAAAAATAGCCGAGTAGTACAAGCAGTACAAAACGTTTCCAGCTCATGGTAATAAGTGAGTGGTACATGTCTATCCGCCCCAAAAAGTCTCCATCGAGGCGGCGGATATTTACAGAACCGTCCTTATTTAAAAAGCGTGTATGCTTATTATAATTATTTGAACCGAAGCCGAGGCCTGCCTGCTCGTTGGTTTTATTTTTTTCTTTTTTAGCCACTAATAATTTTTTTTACAAAAGCAGTAAAGAAATCTTCGCGTTTTTGCGGTGGAAATTAAAAAATTTCCTTAGCTACACGGCGCGTAGTTTCAGAAGTCCCCATGGTATAAAAATGCAAACAGGGCACATTTTCTTTTACTAATTCTTTGCATTGCTGAATCGCCCATTTAATACCCGCTTCTTTAACCTGTTTATCGTCTTTGCATTTTTCTACTTCCTTATATAAATCAATGGGAATATCCATGTGAAATATTTTGGGTAAACCGCTAAGTTGTTTTTTCTGCGTAATCATTTTTAAACCCGGAATAATCGGCACATTGATTCCGTTATCACGGCAATTTTTTACAAATTCAAAATATTTTTTATTGTCAAAAAACATTTGCGTTACAATGTATTCGGCGCCGCCGTCTACTTTTGCTTTTAAGTGCTTTAAATCGCTGTACATGTTGGGTGCTTCAAAATGTTTTTCGGGATAGCCCGCAATGCCAATGCAAAAATTAGTAGGCTCGGCATCTTTCATTTCTTCGTCTATATATTTGCCGTTATTCATTTCGTTAATTTGCATTACCAAATCAAGCGCGTAATGATGCCCCCCGGGCTCTGGGACAAAAGCAGGTTCGGTTTTAATAGAGTCGCCACGCAGCGCAAGTACATTGTCTATTCCTAAAAACTGTAAATCAATTAAGGCGTTTTCAGTTTCTTCCCTGGTGAAACCTCCGCAGATGATATGTGGTACTGCATCAACATTGTATTTATTCATAATGGCGGCGCATATCCCAACTGTACCGGGACGTTTACGAATAGAAACTTTTTCAAGATAACCGCCTTCACGTTTTTTATAAACGTATTCCTCGCGGTGGTAAGTAACATCCACAAATACAGGCTTAAATTCCATTAAAGGGTCTATCGAATCGTAAATAGATTGTATGCTCTTGCCTTTCAGGGGAGGAAGAATTTCAATAGAAAATAAAGTACCTTTGTTGTGTTTTAATTTTTCGGTCAGTTTCATACCTTTTTAATATAAGGTGCGAAGGTACGAACTAAGTAACTAATCAGAAAATAATAGAAAATCATCCACCTTTCCGGGCCTTTATTAAAATTTAATAGCAGCCTGTACTATAAAAGTACGTTGCGGCTCTAAATAACCGGGGCGCGACATAAACTCTACGTTAAAAATGTTATTTATTAAAAACGAAAGTTTTAAGTGTTGGCTAACCTGGTAACTCATTCTGAAATCATTTACCCAATTGCCTTGGTTATGTGTTTGGCGGTATTTTTTTAAACCCGGAAGCACGTAAAGAAAGGAGCTGTTATAAAAACTGGTATTGGGATTAAGAATGTCGTAAATCATCGGTTTTTCAAAACGATTATCTATGTTTTGCATAAAGCTGCTGAAGCGAGTACTCCATCCAACAGAAAAGCCATGCCAGGTAAGTTGTATGTCGTTTTTAAATAACGTTTTATTACGGTAACGCAACACATTACTGATAACAGTTCCGTTTGTATCTACCTTCGGATTAAAATCGGGATTAATTGGGTTTGTATATGTGTAACCCGTAAGCAGGTTTACCTGCACAGGGCCGATTTTCCCGGTTCCGGTAACGGAAATATCCACACCGGTGATATCTGCCCTGCCAATGTTTCGCGACTGAAATCCTACGTGTTTTAAAAGTTCGGCAACAGGATTTGGGGTAGAATAGATATAGGCTTTCTTGCCGATAGTATCATACTCAAACACAAAGTCAATCATGTTATAATAATGTGTTACAAATCCCGCCACATCCACAAAGCCCTGAAAATTTGAAACTTTAAATCCGTGTTTTATTCCTAACTCAGCACTCCATCCTTTTTCGGGTTGCAAATTAGGGTTTGGAAATAAATTTAAGGAACTTACATAAGTAGAAATATATTTTTCGGCTACGGAAGGGAAACGATAACCCTGCCCGAACGAAGCACGAATGAAAGAATACTCCAATAATTGATAATTCAATCCTGCTCTGAATACGGGCTGCACAGGTAAATTATTTTTCTTTGCTTCTTTTAAAAAGAAAAATCCTCCACGTGTTTCCGCTGTATCTACTTTATAATATTCTGCACGGGCACCAACTGATGCTGTTAAGCGGTTAAAGAATCTCTTATCGGCCTGCACATACATGGCAATATTTCTTCCGTTATGATAACCATACAAGGAACTTGATATAACTTTTTGTTCCATCTCTACCAGACCACTTGTTACATTTAATTGTCCTGCAAAACGTTTTTGCCATTGAAGCTCGCGGTAATTAAGTATTGCCCTCGAATCCTGATTTTTATCATTGTGATTATCGGTAACAAAAGTGCGTGTACGCAAACTAAAACGCCCCAACTTTTCATTTGTGTAAGTAATGTAAGGGTCGAGATTCTTTTTCATGTTATCGTATTTCTGAATAGAAGTGGGTTTCCCTGCACTATCGGCAGGATTAAGTGCAAGCGAGTCATTTTTCCAGACAAAAAATAAACCGCCTTTATCGTCCATGATAGTTCCGTTTAAACCAATGCTGAGTCCGCGGATATTTTTGAAATTATAGCGAAGGTTCATATTGGCACGAACGCGTTGCTCGTTGGCGTATTGCCTGTAGCCGTCATCATTAAATAATTGCCCGCCGAAGACGGCATCCAACTGTCCGAATTTTTGCGCATGCGAAAAAGTAGTTCCCTGGTATCCGGGATTCGATTGATTACTTTTTTTCCACCAGGCCCATGCCTGCTCTTTCGGGTTTCCGTAAATACCGGTATAAGAAATAATTTGTGTTTCGGGTTTATCGCGGGCGTATTTGGTGCGCATATTGATTACCCCGTTTAATGCGGATGAACCGAACAGCGCGGAAGAAGCTCCTTTTATTACTTCTACCTGTTCCATATTTTCAATCGGAACATAATTCCATTTAATATCTCCCGCATCTGCACTTATCATCGGCATTTCATCTACCAACATCATTACACGGCTTCCCGCACCGTAGCTGTATCCGCTACCGCCACGTATACTTACCTGGCTGTCGGTAACATAAACACTGGGCACCTGGTTCATAATCTGGTCGAGCTGTGCTACACATTTACTTTGTAAAAGTTCAGGTTTAATAACTTCCATCGAAACGGTTACGTCAGAAAGTTTTTGTTCGTATTTGCCCGCGGAGATAACGACCTCGTCAAGCATTTGGTTAGAAAGTTCAAGCTCTATATTTATAACAAGCGTATCGTTTTCTTTCAATTCAATTTCTTTGCGGTAGGTTTTGTAACCGGCCATGCTGCCCATAAAAATTTGTTTACCGGGAGTGGTTACCAGTAAAAAGTCGCCATCAACAGAAGTAATAGCGGTCTTATTTCCGCCGGAAACAATTACGCCGGGTATAGTTTCTTTGGTATTTTTATCGCTTACCTTTCCCTTAATTACAGTTTGTGCAAAAAAATTATGTGTGCAAAAAAAGGAGCAGATAAAAAGAAGTAAATTTCTAATCATGCAATTTCTTGGTTACTTTTGTAGGCACAATATAAGAATTTTTTTACTTGGCAAACAACGAACTTATATACAGAATTGCTTTAACGCAAATGACGGGCATCGGTGATGTGATTGCTAAAAACCTTTTGGCCTATTGCGGAAGTGCGGGCGCTGTTTTTAAAGCGAAGAAAACGGAACTTCTGAAAATTCCTCACGTAGGAGAAATTGTTGCCGGTATTGTTTTAAGAAACCAAAATAATCCTGAAATTTTTAAACGCGTTGAAAAAGAAATAGAATTCATTGAAAAGAAAAAGGTAAAACCACTTTTTTTTACCGATATTGATTACCCGAATAAATTAAAACACTGCAACGATGCGCCCATCATGCTTTTTTATAAAGGTACTGCCGATTTAAACCAACAAAAAATTGTAGGGGTGGTCGGCACGCGTACGCCAACAGATTACGGCCGATCACAAACCGAAAAATTAATTGCCGGATTAAAGGAATTGAATGTTTTAATTGTCAGCGGACTTGCTTACGGAATTGATACTTATGCACACAAAGCTTCTATAGTAAACGGAATGGAAACCATCGGAGTTTTAGCTCACGGGCTTGATGAATTATATCCTGCAACCAATAGTACACTGGCGCATAAAATGCTTAAACAGGGTGGGTTGCTTACTGAGTTTTTAACGGATACAAATCCGGATAAAGAAAATTTTCCGAAACGTAATCGTATTGTGGCCGGCATGTGCGATGCTATTGTTGTAATCGAGTCAAAGAAAACCGGCGGCGCTTTAATTACAGCGGATATTGCTGCGGGATATAGTCGTGATGTATTTGCATTTCCCGGAAAGAGCGGTGACGAATGCTCAGAGGGCTGCAACAAAATTATTAAACAAAACAAAGCCGCTTTAATTGAAAACGCGGAAGATCTGATATACGCCATGTGTTGGGAGCAAACACAAAAAGTGAAAGCGAAAAAGCAAGTTGAGCTTCCCGTTAATTTATCGAATGAAGAAAATCAAATTGTAAATCTTTTAAAAGATATACAAGCCATGCATGTGGATGAAATCTGCAGCAAACTGCAATTAACCCCGGGCAAAGCATCGGGATTATTGTTGCAATTAGAATTTAGTAATATTGTAAAATCTTTACCGGGTAAATTATATACCATCAATTAAAAATGGCAGCAGATAATATCATAAGAACAGATGTAAAAGAGCAGGTTTCTGTTTTGCAGCGTTATACAAAAGAGGCTTACGAATTTGGTATTGACTATGCGCCGAAATTAGTTATTGCCCTGTTTGTTTTAATTATAGGTTTCTGGATGATTAAACAATTAGGAAAATTTTCTGAGCGCTCGATGAAACGCCGTTCGGTGGATATTTCTTTACGTACTTTTTTAAGAAGCCTTTTGGGTATCGGATTAAAAATTATTTTGCTGATTACCGTTGCGGGAATGCTGGGTATACAAACTACCTCACTGGTAACTATATTGGGTGCCGCGGGACTTGCAATAGGTTTGGCTTTGCAGGGAAGTTTATCAAATTTTGCGGGTGGAGTTTTAGTATTGGTATTTAAACCTTATAAAGTTGGAGATACCATTGAGGCACTCGGGCAAAAAGGCGAAGTAAAAGAAATACAAATATTCAATACCATTTTACTTACAGCCGAGAACCGCACGGTTATTTTACCCAATGGTTCTGTGTCAAACAGTTTAATTGTAAACCAAAGTAAGCAAGGGGCTTTGCGCGCGGCTTTTGAAGTAAACATCAGTAATGAATTTGAGGCGGAGCGTGTGCGGAAAATTATTTTAGAAATAATAAACAGCGATAAACGCGTGCTTAATACTCCTGTAGCACCAAATGTAATAAGTACGAAAATAATTACCGGAGGTTATATCTTGCAGGCCCGTTTTTTTACTGCGGAGATTGACAATACCCCCACCTTAGCCGATATTATTGAACAAGTGCATAAGGAATTTATAAAGCGTGGCATAGGTGAGCCTACTCCTAAAATGATTGTTTACAAGGATTAATTTCATCTCCGCTTTTTAGCAGGGGCTAAGACACAAAGAAATTTCATATCTTTGCAAAATAAATGTCACACAAGAAAAATATATTTTTCCTTCCGATGAACCCGCCCCGTTTGGGGTAATAGCTTTTTCTTGCCTTTAGAGGCATCTTTTATTTAATCAAAATTTTAGTAATCGCCACGTATCACTGTAGTAAATTTCTCATCTGTGGAATCTACGTTCCCGATAACTATCGGGGCCGTGGCAAAAAAATAATAAACATGAAAATTACAATCATTGGCTGCGGCAATATGGGATTAATATACGCCCACGCCTTTTTAAAATACAACATCGTTTCTAAAAGCGAATTGTTGCTGGTAGAAAAAAACGAGAAACGAAAAGAAGAATTAAAAAAGCTGGACATTGGTAAGGTAGTAGTCCCGGCAGACGGAGTTATAAAAAAAAGCGATGTTATTATACTTGCGGTTAAACCTCAGGATTTTTCGAAATTGACTTACGATTTAAAAAGTGTGCTCAATAAAGAAACCATTGTAGTAAGTATTATGGCAGGAATTAATATTTCTTTTTTGCAGGAAAAATTAAATCACGACAGGATTATACGCGCGATGCCAAACTCGCCTGTAGAAATAGGCATGGGCATCACCGCTTATTGTTTAAGCACAAGTGTAAATACAGAACAGGTACGCAAGGCAAAAAATTTATTGTCGACCACTGGACGCACGCTTTATTTAGAAGATGAAAAACTGATGGACGCAGTAACAGCGGTTAGTGGCAGCGGCCCCGCGTACTTTTTTTATTTTGTGCAGCAATTGGTTGAGGCCGGAAAAAAAATGGGCTTTGATGAAAGCACGGCTTCTTTATTGGTAAAACAAACCATGCTGGGCTCTTTTCATTTATTAAACAGTGCGGGCAAACCTTTGGATGAACTAATAAATGCAGTTGCCTCTAAAGGCGGCACTACTGAAGCCGCACTTACAACATTTGAAAAACACGAAGTAGGAAAATATTTGCAGGAAGGATTGTTGAACGCAAAAAAAAGAGGCAAAGAGTTGGCGGAGATTGCGAGTAAGTAGTTTTTATTTCTCGCAAACACGAGGAGAATACAATGTGTTATATTTACGTTAGGGATGGAGCGCCTGTTTGAGCTCTTTTTGTCAGACATTTCGTAAGCGTCTCGACTCCGCCCGACGTGACAGTATTTTGTTAAACAGAAGATGGCAAAAAAGCGAGTAGCGAC
>Ga0210400_10000986_pt1 | contig 29271 bp, 56 predicted proteins | sample IncBWH26MmetaG_FD_155456 | JGI IMG/M metagenome (GOLD analysis project Ga0210400, IMG submission 155456) | Forest soil microbial communities from Barre Woods Harvard Forest LTER site, Petersham, Massachusetts, United States - Inc-BW-H-26-M | ecosystem: Environmental > Terrestrial > Soil >... | reverse complement strand
GGAGGCGCTCCAGGGGGCTCTAATAGCGTTATGAACGCTATCCGTAATCCAGGCGTGGATTCGATCCTTAATGCCGTTGGGGGCAATCTCGGTCCGTTGGCCAGCTTGGGTATCCTTGGATTCGAGGCTGCCAACAAACCAGGAGGTATTGGAGGATCGGGTCAGCAACTCCCTGCCGGGGCTCAGCCGGGGCCAACGGGCACCGCCTTGGTACAGGAGGCCGGAACCCTCCAGACGGCCGGTCAGGCGCTCTCTCAGCCATTGGCTACGGGCGTTCTCCCGCCTGGAGCGCAGGCGTCGATTGATCAGGTCACGCAACAGCAAGAGGCGCAGATTAGGCAGCAGTTTGCCGCCATGGGGCTCACCGGTTCGTCTATGGAAGCCTCGGCCATCGCCCAAGCACAACAGGCAGCGCAAGCCCGTGGATTCGCTCTTGCCCAAGACATGGCTAAGCAGGGACTCGCCGACATGGGCTTGTCGAGCAACATCTTCAGCGAACTCCTGACCACGGGATTACAGCAGGATCAGGGGTTCCAAGACGCCCTTCTGAAGTTCGCCGAGTCGATGGCGGGCGGCGGGGGAACGACCATTAAGGTTGGCGGCGGCGGATGAGTGACGTTGCATCGCCCGACGTTAGTTCGTGGGACGACCTCATCAAGAAGGCGTCGGGTCATATCACCGAAACCGAGCATATGGCGGGCAGCGGGAGCCGGAAACGCCAGCGTGAAATTTCCGATCAACTTCGGAATGACAGGCCGCCGCCCGCTCCCGGCTTCATGTACGACGATTCGGGGAGACAGGTTCCCGATTCGTCACAGGGCGATTCCAAGCCTCCAAAGCCCATGCCCCCTGAACAGCAGCGCAGCCCAATGGAGATGTTTGGCAGCGCCGCCAGTGTCTTGGGCATCCTCGGCGGCTTGCTCTCCCGCGCGCCTCTGACGGCTTCCTTGAAGGCCGCTACGGGCGCGATGAACGGCTACCGCCAACGCGATCTTGAGACGTACCAACAGAACCTCGCTCAATGGAAGGCGCAAAGCGAATACGCCGAACGCCTCTCGGAATGGCAGCAGAACCGCTACAAGGCGGCGTACGATCAGTACAAGGACAATCACGACGCTCTCATGGGCGAATGGCGTATGTTGGCAACGCAGGACGGGAACGACATCGCCCGCAAGGCCGCCGAGACTGGCGATATGCGGGTGGTCGAAGAGGCGCTGCGCGGAAAGGACGCTTCGCTCGACAATTTCAGAAGGTGGCGCACTGAAGTCAACAAAATCATGACCGGGCGTAGCGTCGAACTGCAAGCGGCGGAGGAGATGAAGCAAACCCCTGAGTGGATGATGGCCACAGGGGATAAAAAGGTGAAGATGCTCTCTGATTTGCATAAGCAATTCGAGAAGCAGGGCACTCCGCAGTCTATCGCGCTACAGCGATTTTTGGAACTAAACCCCGATGCGTCGCCAGATCAAATCTCGCATTTTTTAGCGAACATGAGAAACTCTTCGATTGAAGTTTCTCCAGAAGACCTTCAGTCCATGGCGGGGCAGGCCGCAAGCGGAGAGCCGTTGACGCAGATCGTCCCTGGCTACCGCCAAGACGCCACGGCCTTGCGTCAAAAGGTCCGTGCCGCTGCCATCGAAAAAATAAGGAAGGATGATCCGGGCCTATCGGCAGAAGATGCCGGCCTTGAATTGGCCAATCGTACCATCGAATTTCAGGCGGGTAAGAGGAGCGAGACTCAGCTTATCACCATGCTTGGCGCCACTCATCAGGCCGTGGATCAGTTGTCTTTCAATATCGGCAAGGTCAAGGAGGAGATGGGTAAACTGGGATCGACCGACCTGTCACCTGTCCTCAACGCCATTGCGCGTGGCGAAGAGAAATGGACCGGCGAGCCCGCGTATTCGAGTTTGTTCTTCTATATGCAAGCGGCTGCGGTTGAATCGGCGCGTATTCTGTCGAGCGGTCAAGCGTCCATCGCCCAACTGCACCAGGGCGCTATGGAGAAGGCCCAGGAGTGGGCGAACATCAACATGACTCCTGCGTCGTGGGATGCCGTCTCGAAAGCCATGGAAGAGGAGGGGGCGTATCGCCTGAAGACGTTCCAAGACGCCATCAAATTCCAGAGGCGAGGCGCGAAACCTGATGCTCCGTCCGCACCTCCGCCTTCCAGCGGAAAGACCATAAAGTACGACAGTGGCGGGAATCGCTTGCCATGACGATTAAAACGGAGTCCGCCGATGGCGTGAGCCATGAGTTCCCTGACGGGACCAAACCAGAAGTCGTTGATAAGGCGATGAAGGACTACGCCGCCAACAACAAACCGTCGCTCATGTCTCAGGCGTTCAAGACAGTTGGCGATATTCCTGGCGATATCGCGCATGACTTTCTCTCTGGCGCTAAAACGATTAAGGATCAGACCGCAAAGAACAAGGAGAAGATCCAGGCCGGTGGTGAGGAAAGTTTCTCCGACCGCCTTCCATTTCTCGCGGGCGCCATGCAAGAGGCGTTCTCGCCCATCACAGGGACGGCGCGAGCGATCGTCGGCGATCCAATCCGCAAGGCTGCGCCGAAAGGCGCCGCTGGAGAGTTCGCTGCGAACGTTGGCGAGGACGTTGCAACGCTCCTTGGGCCAGCGGCCATATCGAAGTCCTTGGCCACCGCTGGCAAAATGCTTCCGTCCTATAGCAAGGCGGTTCAACGTCTTCTCGACGAAGGCGTGACGCTAACCCCTGGTCAGATCGCCCATCGCTGGGCTCATGGCATCGTCAAGGGCGCTGAAGATGCCACTCGCAGCACGCCCATCGTTGGCAACTTCATAGCGTCCGCTCAAAAGAAGAGTTTTGAGGACTTCAACCGTGTCGTGTTGAACAAAGCGCTTGCGCCAATCGGGGAAAAGCTCCCGAGGGGCGTCGAAATGGGGCCGCAAGCGATAGCTCATGTGGAAGAGGCGATCGGAAGAAAATACGACACGCTCCTTCCAAAACTCACCCTGCGGCTCGACAATCAATATGTGACCGATCTGACGGACATCACAAAAGTAGCGGCGAGTCGCCTTCCGCCCGCCCAACGGCAACAATTGACTTCTCTCCTTACCGACATCCACTCCAGAATCCCGAACGGAACCGTCAATGGCTTCATCTACAAGCAGATAGAGGCGGAACTCAATTACGTCCAACGGATGTATGCACGCGCGGCCGATCCCGCTCAAAGAGAGTTCTCTCGCATTGTCACAGATGTCAGGGGTGCTCTGAAGGATACGCTTGAGCGCTCAAATCCTTCCCACGCAGGAGAGCTACAGGATCTAAACTCCGCATGGGCAGCGTTCAGTCGGGCGCAAGGCGCTTCGATTCGCCGCGTTAAGTCTGCCGGCATATTCTCACCCGCTGATCTCCTGGGAGATATCAAAACGTCTTCCCCAAGGGGGGTGTTTGCTCGTGGGCATGGGTTATTGCAGGACATCGCGAGCGCTGGCGATCAGGTGCTCCCGTCATCCGTGCCTGATAGCGGGACGGCAAACCGCATCTTGTGGCCCGAACTTATCGCCGCTGCTGCGGGGGGTGGTAATCAAATCGGAATCCACGTCCCGGCCGCTATTGGTGTTGCCGCCTTGCCATACACCCGAGTCGGCATGGCCGCTACGAACGCCGCTGCAAGGGGCGTACCGAAGGCCGCTGGCGCGGCGACACGGGCGATCGGCGAATCGGCGCCCATCACGGGGCCGGCTGCGGTAGCGGCGAAAGAGTCGAATGACGAGTGACACCACGAAGCCTCCGACTCAAGCGGAGATCGGCGATCGCCTCGCCAAGATAGCCGTCCATCTCATGGATCGAATACTCGACGGAGAGGGGGAAGACGAACTCCCTATCGAGCAAGAAACGAGTGCATTCAAGGCAATTACCAACTATTATGCCATGCTGAAGAAGTTGGAGCCACCGAATAGAGACGAGCGGGCGTTCAATGGCCACCAAGACGCGATTTCAGGTATTGGGCGAGGAGGAAGTGCCGGAAGGAACGAGCACTCTGCCTCAACCGACGCCGCCTCAGAAGATATCGACTTCTGAAGTCGAGAGCAAGGCGTATGTTTCCGCCATCGAGTTCATACAGCTTCTTCTCTCTGTACTCAGTCAACGCACCATCTTGGCCATTTCCCATCTATTGCCGATCATTGCCCTGGCAAGCGGATTCGTCTTATGGCTTAGCGTTCTCCCCGATCCGTCCGTCCACCAGCTTATCGGAGTCGGGCTCTACGGGGTCTTTATGCTCGCTCTCTTGATCGTTCGGAGGTAGGCGATGGCACCGCTCACGAATCGCCCAACGACGGGTAAGACCATGATGGGCGGCGGGCAACCCATGGCGCCCGTTCAACTCGATTGGGGCTCACAGTTCAGCAACGCCCGCGCCCTGGCAATTCAGTCTCCCGCATCGATCACCGCTCAGTTCAACGGCGCGTCGGACGTTGTGGTGGAGGTGTGTGGCAACCAGGATTGTTGGATCGCCATTACGGGCGCTACGGGCGCCGCTGGCGCGGGAGCCACAGCGGACGCTGCGGTGTCTGTGGGCGGCGTTGGAACGATGTTCGTCTCTGCGGGGCGTTTTCGTCAGTTTTACGTTCCCGCTGGTGGAAGAATTGCCGCTATTCAGAACACTAATTCAGGTACGCTGACTGCCATCCCAATCCTTCTGGCAACTTCTTGATGTTTAATTGGAAAGACGACACAGGGCGCATGTCTTGGATCAGCGAGGCCATTATTGACGCTTTCGCTGCAACTATTACGCTAGTCTGTACGGTTGCCTTCGCGTTTTTGGAAAGCCCCGCTCATGCTCTTCTGACGATTTGCGCCTTGGCCTTTGCCTTCACTCGCGTACTGAACGGTGTTGAGGAATACCGCTATCGAAGAGAGAGACGTAAGCGGTTGGAGCGCATGTGGAAGTAAGCGAGGCCGTCATCACCGCGCTGATCGTTTCGATTCCCGGATCGATAGCGGCGATAGCGTCCGTTATCACGGCGTTCAAGGCTAACAAGATCCAAAAGCAAACGAACTCCATGCACGACGCCATCGTGACATCGGAGAAGATCGTCTCAAAGGCCGAGGGAAGGGCGGAAGCTCTTTCGGAGATGAAAAAGTGACCGCCCCTCACACCTTAGGCCGGGATGCTCTGGACGATCGCGATGGAGGTAAGAACCTGCGGCGTGACGGCGACGGTATCCATGACCGTTGCGCTGAACTTCGTTCCGCCGACGATTACGACGACAGTCGTTGTGTCAACGCCGGGCGAGATCGCCTTGAGAACGGCAGACAGGCCGTTGGTTGCTACGGTGAGCGACTCGACGCCTGGGGTATCGTTCGTCCACACCGGTACCGAATCAGGAATGGGCGTTGCGACCAGGGGATGGCCGTTTTGGTCAAGGAAGGTGATGGTGTTGGTTACACTTTGGCCGATTTGAAGGGTTGCCATGACAGTTATCCTCTCATTGGGAAGAAGCTCGACAGAGACTCCAGAAACGGTCAGTACCACGATGATCCCGTGGTGATGGTGCCCCCGACGATGCGCCGGGCGGCAATGCTCAAACCATTCATGGAGGTCCATTGCGATTCTGAATGTAGCACGCTAGGGGTTGGGTGTCACCCTACGGAATATACCCATACGGAGTCGGTTTTATGACGCCCAAACGCAGGAGTTAAGCCCGTGTCGTTCAATCAGATCATGCAATACGTCTCATGGTTGCTCATCATCGCGAACGCCTGCTTTGGCTCTTTCGTGGCGGCTTGGCCTAGTGGATCGCCATTGCCGGCGTGGGTCGTTCCCGCCGTCGCGGCGCTAAACGCCGTTGGCCACGCTCTACCGAGCGCGGGAATAACGGCGCCGACTCCACCAATAATAAAGGCGCTGCTCATTGCGTCGCTCATGGCGTTCGGCCTCTCGGCATGCGCTCATGAATTAGGTGTCGCTGGACGCAACCCCGGAGCGTACGAATGTAAAGGCAAGGCGGTGATCTCGTTCCAAGGCTCGGGTGGTGTTGGTGCTGGCATCGTTGGTTCGGAGATGAATAGCGGTTCAGTCACGTTCGATTGCGGGCCTGACGGTGCGTATCTCAAGCAGGGATTGCCGTCGATCACGGACGCGCCAGTGGTGGTCAAGGCGCCGTGATTTCGACATTAGATATAGCTAAATTCGCCGGGCTAGTTGAGGGCGAGGGCTGCATCATAATTGATAAACGATGGCAATCTCCGATCTTAAGGATCGTCATGACGGACCTAGATGTCATGGAGTGGATCGGACGATTGGTGGGTCGTAAGGTTTTCAAATGCTCGATAACAAACGGCCATAAAATCCACCTACGGGATTTCTTTAGGCGGTAAACCGGCTGTCGGGTGGATGATGACAATATATCCATTACTTGGTCAGAGACGACAATCCAAGATTCGTGAGGTTATCCAAATATGGAAAAGCCGTAATGTTCCTCGGGCAGGACATAAGAAGGGTGTCCCTTGGAGTGCCGCCCAACGTTTGGCATTTAATAACATGAAGGCGCGCCGTCGTGAGCAGAATTTTCAACTTCCTCTATAACGCGGATAGGGCCGTAGCGAGCTTATTTGGCGCCCTCCCCCAGGAGACGATCTCATCGGAAACGGGAAGGGTAGCTCGGGGCGAGGCGATAGGGCATAATCGATTCGAGACGTGGGCAGCGAAATGGCTTGCCAAGCGCCTTGATACAGACAAGTGGCTATGGGGACCGCAGCATACGCTTCGTGCGATCCAGCACGCCGACGCTCTCGACAAGGTTGACGACGGACGAGAACAGTAACTCATCGTCCCTTCACGACAAGCTCGCACCCGAGAGCGTTGAACGCCGCGACGAGATTGCCAATCGTCGGGTTGGTGATTTTACCATTTCGGTAGAGCCCCGCCCATATCATGAGCGTGCTCGTATAGACGCCCGAACGCGACGACAACTCCTCCGCGCTAACGCCCTGTTGCTTGGCAATGGCGAACAGTTGCTTGACGAGCGGATGGGCGGACGGATGGGGATTGACGCCGATTCCCTTACCCCTTGGCCGACGTTTCAACGAGTTTGACTGCCGCGGCATGACCGACTTCCGCTTCATCCCACGTGGAGTAGCGCTCTTGGTATTCGTCGTGCTCTCCGCCGAAGATCATCGTCTCAAAGAGTACAGGACGCTCTCCACCGAACGAATGATCCAACCCGAGAAACACGGTTGAGATTCTCACGCCACCAACCATGGTGTCACCAACGTGGCGCGTCTCTGATTCTATATAATTCGCCCACTCCATCAGGTCATCGCATTCCACTGTCTCATGACCTTTGAGGATATAGCGTCCGTTCGTCATTTCATACTCCTGACCATCTTAGCGTATTCTCTCACTTCGACGACAGGCGATTTCGCCGCGAACTCCAACGCCACGGCGATGAGATCGATGGCGTACTTACGTTGGAACGTCGCTTCGCCATGAGAATGACTCTCAGCGTGATGGGCGTGGCAAAGAGACACGCCGTAGCAATCATGAGGTTTAATCCCCTTCCCGTTGTCCTTCGCTCCAAGACGTACATGGGCGAACTCTATTGGCCCGTCAGGGCATCCCTCAACCACGCAATCATGGCCGCGCACAAATTTACGGTGCGCCGGATACGCACGCCGCGGCGCCCTCATGATGCCCGAGCGGGCGCGCTTACGTTTGCGCGGCAGGGTCACGTAGACGCCTTGCTGACTCAGCACGACATACCCGACACCCCCGTTTAAGACCTCCTCTCTTTGTCCTGTACAGGTACAAGTTGCTACCTGATAGAGGATGTCCATGCACACAGTGTGTTTGCCGCGCTTGCCTAGCTGTTTGGCTATTACTCCGCAAGACGTTATCGCGCTGTGTTTTCGGCTCAAGGTGGTCTGGATTAATACAAAGCGTGTTATTGCAAAGGTGGTCGATCACCAATCCTTTTGGGATTGGTCCGACGAACGTCTCATAAGAAACTCGATGAGTTCTTCGAGCCTTCCCATTAATAGTTATCGACGGATACACGCATGGAGGAGTCGAGGCCGTCGCGCATTGCCATATCCAGCATCGCGTCTTGATATCAACCACCACGCCCATCATTAGCCTATCTGCGATCGGCGTGCCCTTCGGCGGACGCCACCCTCTTTTGTCCGTCATTCAACAAATTCCAAGAGTTCTCTTTCCAAGTCTTTTCTGCTAAGACGCGGGATGATTTCAGATATCACGCAATCAATGACGCGAGCGTAGAATACCTCAAACTCTGTCTGGTCCATTTTATCAAAGGCGATTGACTTTGGAAGCACGAACTCTCTGCCGTCCCTCATTCTAACAGTTCTTGTGTGCCCGAGAAACACCTTAATGGCGCCAAGCATGTCGTCGATCGAATGGTATCTGCTCTGGTTCTCGAAAATCAGGTTTAGCAAAGCGAACATCTTCCGATGATGTCTCGGATTCCGCAGCCGCTTCACGTCTACGAGCACGTAATCGCCGTCCTTCACGCGAGCGAGCGTCTCGCGCGCCCGCTCGTCGGCGGGCTCAAGGCGTCCGTCTCGTTTACGGTAGGCGTGCGACATCACCAGAAGCGAAGGCCGTACGCGAACTGTCCGCGTGGTCCACTGCCTTTAGCGGTGGCAACTATCCATCCAGCAAGAAGCCCGATCGGACCAATGATCCCCATCAAGACAGCAAATGTACGGTCGTGGACCACCGTCTCACGGGCAATAAGGGCATACTTACCCTGAAAGTACGCGAGTGTTGCCGCGTAGTTGAAAATTCCGCAAAGGCACCACGCGATCACGAGCATCTCTTTCATGTTCGTTCTCCTCACCACTCAGGCGGCGCATCGCCGCCGTAGTCCGCCTCGCTCGGGGGCGGCGGTTCTTCCGTACGCTGCGCCTTACGTGGCTTCTGCAATTCGTCGAAAGCGTCCGCCGCCGTTAACGTCAACATGACGATATCGACCATGCCGAACTGTCCAGACGACATGGCGTCCCCCACGATCCGTGTGATGAACATCATGCGGGTGTCTTTGTTGGACGCCTCGGGCCGCGTTGGAGCGGGTGTCTGCGGCCCGCCGTGCGGACGTTCGGGATATGGGTTCTGTGGCGCTTGTTGCGGCCAAGCGCCAGCCGCGGGTTGGCCAACGGCCTGTAGATTGTCGTAGTGGTAGTTCTGCCCCTTCCGCGTCACCTTGAAAGTGATAGGCGTTCCTGGCGAGAGGTTGGGGGCCTGATCTTTACCGAACATTCTGCGTTCGTTTCCATCGCTATCACGTACCTTGATTCCATGACCCCACTTCGTCCCGAATACCTCGATTACCGTTCCGCTCGTCATTGCCTCACTCCACTCGTCATCTGTTCAACGGTGTCCGCGCATGTGCGGAACGACTCGATCATCTGCTCGACCGTTCCACGATATGCAAAATTGGGAAAGAGCGCGATTCCTTTCTCAAGGATGCCTGCCGCTTTCCGAGCATCATTCACGTCCAGCGCGCACGTCGCTTCACCACACGACGCGATGACGGCCCACTTTTGTTGCTTCTGGCTGAACCCGACGCCGAACTTTATCTCAACGTTGTCGGGCGATCCAAACACCGCTTGGATGAACTCCACGGCGCCGACCGCGCCGCAAACGGCAGAGACCGAAACACTTTCCTCCGATATCCGTTCCATGTGTGACTCCCTCAGACTGGCACCTTCGTTTCGTCAATTCGGAAGCCGGGGATCTCCCGCTTCCCGTTCCGTACATCACGTTGGGCGAGCGACTCCACGAACTGTAGGATCTCGTCCTTGTTCGTCGCCCAGTAGGCGGTCATGGCCTTTCTGGCGTCCGTAAGAACCGGCGTATAGACCGAACGTAACCCCGTCGCGCGTCCAAACGTTCCGCCCGCCTTCGCCGTCGTCGTCTCGGCCTTTCGGGCGACGGTCTCAGCGTGCTTCGCTCCGACGATGAGCGCTTCCGCCGCCGCTCTCTCGGTGAGGTTCTCGGGAGCGGCCTTGCGTATGGCGGCCTCCGCCTCACGACGCTTACGATCCGCCTCATCACGGGCGGCGCGGGCTTTCGCCTCGATCTCGTCGGCGAGCTTCTGTAGCCATGGCTGGAGCGCCTTCTTGCATGCTTGCTTGGCAAGCTCGGCCCTCTTGAGGAGAGGGAGGTACTTGTCCTGAACGGCATTCGCGCCGTCGTCGAAGGGTTTCTTTTCCGCCTTGCGGGCGGTCTCTGCAACGTCCCACGCCTTGCCGATGAGCGCAATGAGATTCGCGATGCCGTTTGCGGTTTCTTGGTCCTGAACGCGCTCACCATTTAACCATGAGGCAGCTTCCTCGTATACGTCGTTCACTCGGCGAGATGCGTCCTCGAATGGCGAATCTGGTGGCGGAAAATTTGCTCCGATGACCGCCCGTTGATTAAGAGAATCACTCATTCGACCCTCGCAAAATCCCCGTGCAACTCCGTTGCTGCCAAACTATACGCCGCGTGCGCCTCTTCTGGTGTAGCGAAGAGACCTAGGTGCCTGCGTCGCCCCGAAACGCTTATATAAGCCTGCCACTTCTTACACCCCTTGTTGTAGGAAACGCCCTTATACCCAGACGTGTTACTCGCATTGATCCCCCTATTCCACAGGTTTTGCGAGTGAGTTGCTTCCCGCAGATTGTTCCACTTATTATTTCCCCTATTCAAATCCCTATGGTCAATTTGGGCACTGGGCCACTCTCCAGTCATCCAAAACCATGCGATTCTATGACTTCTATACAGTTTGCCGTGTATTTTTATGTCTATACATCCATCAGGTCTCACATTCCCCGCGAGAGCGCCAGCAAACTTCCCGTTTCTTTGCCCACTCATTTCCGGTCGATGTTTCCACCGAAACAGCCCCGTATCAGGGTCATAATCAAGGATTCTGCGAACTTCCGAGAAAGTTAGTTTTCGATTTACGAACCGTTGATTGGCACCCTTAGACCCTGGCATTTTCCAACTCACAAATCACTGCGCCGGGGTTTGCGTCAGCCATTGGATCACATCATAGATGAGGATCGACCAACACACCGCCAACACGCTCCACAACGCCCACTTCATGATCGTACGTCCCCACCGTTTCTTTGGCGGCGGCTCGTACGGAAGTCCGTACGTACGTCGGAGTTCGTTGATGAGGCGTATGGCGTCTTCTCCTTCGGGGAAGGACAAGTGATCGTTTTTATTCTTACCATGAACAGCCGGCAGGATCGGTAGCAACTTAAGGCTCATGACCTTAGCGTATTGAGCCCGGTAGCCGCGCTCATGCTCAACGACATCGCCCCATAGGGCGACCTCGCCAATGACGTTGTACGTGGCGTAGTCGCTGCCAGCGATGGCGTCGCGCGTCTTAGCGGCGTAGATGCCCTCATAATACAATCCTGGCACACCATACATAGGCTCGTCAGGCGCCCATACGTTCTTCTGCGTCACGCTCTTGAGGCGGTGGCCTCCGCCCGTCTTGACGACTTGCCACGCCCGCCACGCGATGATCTCGCCGACTTCGGGCGGCACGGATTCGAGCTTGGGCTCCGGTGGGGGCGGGGTCGCATAGCCATACGCAACCACGGGCACGAAACCGGAATGTCCCGATTGCCACATTACACCCATTGATATGGCGCCAGCGGGAAGCGCCGCCGTCCATCCCGACGACGATTGCACGCACATGACGTACCCGACTATTCCACCCGCTACGGCTGGCGTGCCGGTTCCGCTGGTTCCCTGACCGGCAACGGGGGCGCTGTCGGCTCCGGCGCCGTCACTGGCGCCTTGAGAGGAACCACCGTTCGTTTCCGTATTGGCTTTCCTATGTCCATCGTTCGACTCCTCTTCGTTCATGAACGTTCTCCATCAAGAGCGCTCGTTATCGTATCGCTCGCGTCCGCAACGTGCGCCGTGATGACACGTTGGAACAACGTCCCACTCGACATGGGACGAATCGACGAGCGCTTTCGTAGCCAACGCCGGACGAGTCGTCGGATCATGACGTGCGCGCGAGATAGGCGTCGATTGCGTCGGCGACTTCGGCGGGGCGGACGTTCGACCACTTATGAGCGCTTTCTCGCCCATATGACGACTGGAAAAGTTCTCTCGAATCATCAAAAGAAAGGCCAAATCTGGTGGCCATTTGCGTGACCATCCTAAATCCCCGTCGCTCCTTCTCAAAGGATTCCGGCCACATGACTCGACATAGACCAAACGCGCAACCTTGCGTTCCACACTCACTCGTAATCTCTGAGTAAGCGTAGTCCCACTCAAACGTCGGCGGCATCTGCATGCGGAGGAGCGTGGCGAGCTTACGCAAGCCCTCACGTCCGGGCGTGAACGTCAAGAGATCGTCGGCTTGTTGTGGTGCTGAATCGAACGGCATGTGTGCTCTCCCTTACGTCCGTTTCGCCCGCACGAGGTATCGTGACGGGTCGATTGCCTGAAGGTTACGTGTGATCGTACGATGTTCTTCGTGAGCTTCAAATGCCGCCAAGGCTTTGCCGACCATCTCCACGGGGCCGCCGACGACGCGGTTCTCCAACATGAAGCGTGACAGAGCCTCCACGGGGTCAATCGCTCCCGCGAGCTTCTCTCCCGCATCCTCTGAGAACAGGCGCCAGAAGTCGCGGGCGTTCTTTCCTCTCTTCCTGAACGAGAGAAGCGCCGCCGTCACGATGGGACCGGGGAACCGGCGCTTGTTGACGTTGAGTTCGTCCAACGCTCGTACTTCGTTGATCCAATCGCCGAAAACGCGGTAGACGGACGCCTCGGACGGACGAGTCGCCTGCCGATTTCCCCGAGAGAGGCCATCGGCGAGGCGTATGGAGTTCGCGAGAATGCCGCTCGCAAAGAGCTTCGATTGCGGGACGAACCCATGCTCCCGATACGCTCCAGACACCTGATCGCCCGCAGTCTCGACCGCTTCCTTGGCGTCGAAGCAACGATAGAGTTCAGCCGCAGCAGCGGCGTCACGGACAGGGTACGCGTCCACGTAGAGAATTGGCGGCGGCTGCACCATATTACGATCCCAGGCAAGTGATCTTGTGTGACCGTCGATTTTCCACCGCTCACCCTTCGGCGACACAGCCATGGCAACGCGAGCGTGCGTCGGGTTTGGCGTGAGGAGATGTTTCGCCTTCCGAAGATGGCGCTCCGTGTCGCGCTGCCGCGGATTCGCGGGAATGAGCGACCACTCGCTCGGCGTCATCTCCATGGTGCGCGGCGGCGTCAAGGGAATCACCTTTGCTTGCTGTGCCATGGCTTACTCCACGAGCGTCCGTTCATGCGCGATGATTCGGTCGAGCGTCGCGCGCTTCTCGGCGACACCGCATGAATCAAACAACCTCTGTTTGATAGTCGTTCCGAAGAACTCGTACCCCGCTCTCAATGCGGGAGACCAGCAGGCTGGGCGAAAATAGCGAAGCGGGCTCCTTGGAAGGCTCGGGGTATTGAAACCCGCCGCCCGCAGAACGTCGTCATTCATCGCTCGGTTGAGCAAACACAGCCCGCAATCCGACTGTTCCTCGTCCGTCGCTTCGTCCAGCAACTCCCGCAGACGCTCCAGCTTTTGCAGGCGCGTCATCGTGATCTTCCCATCAAATGGCATTTTGAAGCTCCTTCGTTGCGGTACGTGCGGCGAACTCGTCGAGCACACGTACGATGTCGTCGTACGACGTGGCGGGGTCGTTGTTGAACGTCGCGATGCGCGACCAGTGATTGCTGCCGTGGAGGCGCTTGTGGTGCTGCGATACCTTGGCAACGGCTTCCGAGAGCGCTACCACGTCGGGAGTGGCGTTGTACGTAAGGAAGTCGTAGAGAAACGACGGCACACCCGGCCTAAACTCTTCTCGCGCCTCCAAGAGCGCGCCCATGAGGCAATGGGCGCCGTCGTTGTCACGTAGGTGGCGCTTGCACCACCCCCTATCGAGGATCGCCCGCATCTTGTCGGCGATGGACGTACGTGTCGTTCCGTCGAATGGCATGTTCGTTCTCCCGGTTAGGCGTTGACGAGCGCGCGTTGACGCTCGATGTCGGCGAAAGCGTCGATCGCTCGCTCAATGTCGGCGTATGTCGTTTCGTCGGCGTTGTTCCATTGGGCGAGGAAGACGGTATCCTCAGACAACGAGCCTTGTGAGCGGATCGCGGTTTCCGTTGCCGCTTTCTCCATGGCCCGCGGATCGCTGCGCATGACCGCAAGACGCAAGTCCGACCAAGCGGGGCGTCCGTGATAGTTGAACCCAAAGTTCACCGCCCCCAAGATGCAGTGTTTGCCGTCGCTTCTGCGCTGCGTGTACTTGCACCATTTGTTGCCGCCGTCGAGAACGCGGCGGAGGGCGTCGGCGATCGGCGTCGGAACGGATTGACCATCGAATGGCATTTTCGGAACTCCCCATGGGTTAACGGCATGACCGACGTCATCTAACCCCATGGCGGAAACCGTGTCAACAACTTTTACGTTGACGTGGCGATAATAAAACGTCTAATCTCTTGGCATGTCGCTGAAGGCGCTGCAACGCGCGCTCACTCTATATGGCGGCCCGACGCTCCTAGCGAAGGAGCTAGGGGTCACACGACAAACCATATGGAATTGGCAGCAAAGCGAGGTATCGCGTTTAGGTGAGCGTCTCATAGAGGACGCCATTGCGAAGAAACGCGACGATGCGTGAGACGTTTCCGTTCAATCATTTCACGATCGCCGAGAGCGACATCGTTGAATCGTGGCGCGACCATTGGGACGATAGCGCCATCACAGCGTACGCCAATCGAACGTACTTCGCGTTACCAGGACGTACGCAGATGGACATTATGCGCTATCTGATTCGCAACGAACGCTCGCCACGGATCGCAGCGTGATTGCGCGCCTGCCGCTCCGGCGCAAGCAGAAGTACGGCGCCGTCCCGACGATCGTTGACGGCATGCGCTTTGCCTCCACGGGCGAGGCGAAGCGATGGGGCGAACTGAAGCTCCTTGAGAAGGCGGGGGCGATCAGCGGATTGCAGCGTCAGGTGAAGTTTCCGTTAAATGCACAAGGGGGCGGACTCTTGGGTCATGCTATCCTCGATTTCGTCTATGTGGAAGACGGAAAGCGTGTGCTGGAGGACTTCAAGGGCGTAACCACCGCGCTCGCTCATTGGAAACTGAATCACGTGAGCCACCAGTATGGAATTGATGTCCGCATCGTCCGTGCCGCCCGTTGATCTCTTTGGTCACAGCACCGTTAATCCCGCTCATCGCTCAACGGGCGTGGCGGTCGACCGTGAGAACCGTGAGAAAGATGACTGGTACCCCACCCCGCCTGAGGGCACGGAAGCGCTCTTGCGGGCCGAGTCGTTTGATGGCCCTATATGGGAGTGCGCTTGCGGGGATGGCGCCATGAGCAAGGTTCTTGAGGCGGCCGGCTACGAAGTCATCAGCACGGATCTCGTCGATCGTGGCTACGGCACCCCGCGAGTCGACTTCCTCATGGAGACGCGGGCGCTCGCCCCAAACATTGTGACGAACCCGCCGTTCAAGCTCTCCACGGAGTTCATTCGCCACGCCGTCAACCTCTCGACGGGCAAGGTTGCCATGCTCCTACGACTCGCCTGTCTTGAGGGCGCGACTCGGGGGGGCATATACGACTCGACGCCGCTCGCCCGCGTGCTCGTGTTTCGACGCCGCCTCTCCCTCCAGCGGGGACGGATGGCGACGGACGAGGACGCAAGCGGCATGGTCGCCATGTCATGGTTCATCTGGAAAGTCGGACATGAAGGTCCGCCAACACTGGGTTGGATATGAGCGGGGGCTACTTTTATCTCGGCAGCCCTTACTCGCACGCCGCTGCGGCAATACGCCACAGCCGCTACGAGTCGGCCGCTGACTGTACCGCTTGGCTCCTCAAAGGAGGAGTGTGGGTCTACTCGCCCATCGTCCATTGCCATGAGATCGCCGTGAAGCACGGTCTACCGACCGACGCGGCGTTTTGGAGCGCCTACAACCACGCCTTGGTACGTACGTCCGTTGGATTGCTCGTCCTGGCGATCGACGGGTGGAAGGAGTCCAGGGGGCTCGCCATGGAAATCGCGTGGGCGGACGAACTGAAACTCCCGATTCGGGCGCTCAACCCGAAGGGCGATGGCGACTACGAACAGTCTATCATGGGAGTCGTCCATGGTGAAGGACACGATTATACCAGATGATCCTTTATTTTCCGAGTGGTACGCTCTATATCCGAGAAAGGACGCGAAGGGCGCCGCTCGCCTAGCCTTCCGCCGAGCCCTCAAGAAAGCCTCCGTGGAGGAGATCATGGAGGGGACGCGCCGATACGCCGCCTATGTTGCTGGCAAAGAACGTCGATTCGTGTGTTTGCCGGCGACTTTTCTGAACGGCGAACGATGGGCGGACGAGACCCCCACGGCGACTCGCTCAGATTCCGCATTAGGCGAGGCCACGTGGCTAAGTCTGACCCACGCCACGTGGGAGGCCATCTTCAAGCTCTACCGCCGTAGCGGTGTATGGAGAGCGCCGGCCCCTTGTGGGCCGCCAGGGGCGTTGGCGTACGTCGGACCTACGGATCTCCTGCGGTCGGACGAACTCGCTGAAATGGAGCGGCTTAAACGTCCTCCTGAGTGACGCGGCGCTCGATCATCGCCGCTCGCCGCGCCTCAATCATCTCGTCAAGCTGCTTACAGCCAATGACGACGCCGTATGGCTGGCGAAACCCGCTCAGATGATCAACCACGCGGTTGTCGGGCGCATGGTACGTGCGGATCGTTTCGTCGTTTCCAGGCCAACGTGCCTTACGTTGATCGCCGAGAACGCGCTTAACTAAGAGATCTGCCATCTTGTGGAAGGCTTCTTTGGTATTAGCCTCACGACTACGTTGATTTTGCCCAGTAGTTACGATACCCGTTTCTATGTGCGTTATACGAACGCAGTTCTGGTGTTTATTCCTGTATTGACCGCCCGCTCCTGTACCGGAGAAGTAATCAATACGGAAGTCTTTCTTCGTTGCGGAGAAGATGAGTTCGCGTGCCATGGGTGGAGCGCCTGAAAGAAAGCGAGCGGGCGTTTACAAGGCGCCCGCCCGAAGTGGACGATGGGGAACCAACATGACAAAGGACCACACGAGATTCATGTTGCCATATCCGAGCGGATAGTGCAACGTAATTAAAGCGAAACCCACGAGGATTCTTGGTCCGTCGTGGGTTTCTGGATACGTTCGGTGCCCGCCGCACGTTCCTGAGCAGAGACATACGACAAGTAACGTCAAATGTCAATACTCGCTAGAGCCGGGCAGATAGCGGCTCTGGCCGAGCGAGATAGGACGCTCACACGTCCTTGGATGCGCTATGAGGCGCCGCCGCCCGTGGTCCCCGGTAGGACCGCCCACGGGACCGATCTTTCATCCAATGAATATCCATGCGTGCAATCAACGTCGGGCGACGGCGTTGGCACGACAGAGCTTCAAGCGACCGTCAGATGGAACCGCCGTAATGGGATTACCGCTGACCGACCCCAGCCAAGAACAGCCCGCGAGGGCTGGAAGGGCGAGCTAGTCGTCACTGTGTTCGGATGATGGGACCCGCGATTGCCGAATGCACGACTCTCCCTTCGGATAGGGAGAGTCTGTGCCGCCTCCCCACGCTTGCGTAGGGCGTTAAGAACACTCGCTAAGACGTTACGCTCTTACGTTCGTTCATCTACAAACGTACGTCGTTCGGAAGTTCGTATCCTTTCGTCTTCATGCACGCTTTCGTAAAGTCATCGTCGCTCGTTTCGGTCGGGACGAACTTATCGACGATCGTCGCCCCGAGCGGGCCGAGGCCGAGATACTTCCGACCTGGAAAGTCATGGCGTTTTACCGCTTCTTGTCCGCACGCCACGCGATCGACGTTGTAGCGATGGGCGTCAACGTCGGGTGGTGGTGATGAGACGCACGCCGAAAGGAGCGTCAGCGTTGCGAGGGCGAGCGCTCTCATCGTAAGTGCTCCGCACAAACGTACGTCCGTTCTTCCATCGCTCGATCGTAATCATCGAACGGAGAGATGGGCGAGACGATGAGACGATCGTCCTCCGTGTAGCCCAGGAGATAGAACACGGTTCCGCTGGCGTCCGTGACTTGTGTTCCGTGCGGAAACTCGGCGGCGAGTTTCTGAACGCATTCGGGACGTGACGCTAACCACGCCTCCATGGAATCGTACGACTCGCTCATGGAAACGCCCATTTGACGAGATCGACGACGCCCACGGCGGCGAGCGCCACGAACGAACCGACGAGCGCAGCGCCGAGGTAGAGCGCCATCATGCGAAGAAAGTACGTCATTCGTCGATCTCCTCTCCGAACAGGAAGTCTTCCCAGTCGATTAGATGTTCGTTGACGACATCGTTGAGTTCGTCCGCTTCGTCCGTTGAGACGTTGCACTCGACGTGATCGCCGATGATGTGGAGTTTGTCGTTGATGGCTAACGCGGTAGCTAGGAGATCGCGGTAGGCGTCGGCGAGTTCGTCGTACGTCGGTTTCGTCGCGTCCGTCATGGTCATGTCCCCTTGTCCTGGCTGGAGCGGTGGCGCAGGGCCTCCGACTCGTCGGGGGTGGCCGTCTTTTCAGTTACGATCGAACGAGTCTTCTTGTCATAGACGAGCTTTGAGTTTCCGGGGCGGCGGTCAGGCATGGTGGCTCCACATGGTTGCCGGCAGCAATTTGAATAGATGCGGCTCGTGCGTCAGGTCGATAGCCGTATCATTGCTGTAGTAAATCCACTTCCCCTCGCGGTCCTCCACCACATCGCCAGCCCATCCGCAATCAACCATTTTGCGAATTTCACCCGCCGTCATTGACGGTTCTTCCGTGCGATACTTCCGCGCATCGAACCAGAAGTAGTGTGGGCCGAGATGATTGGTACGGAGATGCTCCGTCTCATCACCTTGACGAACGAGCTTCCCGCAGACAGCGCATGTTCTTTCGCTCATTTCTCACCTCTATTGCCCGGCCCGACGAAGGCAGTCGGTTTCTCGGCGTTCGTAAGGTCAACTAGGCCGCCGCATATGTTGCAGCGCCATTGAGCGGGCGCCTCGTCGGGGGTGGCGAGCGCGGCGCGGGCCACTCTCTGCATCCACGATGTCAGCGCCATGTGGAATTGTCGCTGCGCTTCGGCCTGTGTCGGCGCGCTTGCGGTCGCGTCGATTAGGGAACCGGGACAATTCCCCTCGGCTATGTCGCGCAGGGCGGTACGGAGGGGTTGGCTCACGGCTTTGCCTCCTCAATTTCCCTCTCCAGATCGGCGATAGCTTCCGCCTCTGTTGCGCCATGGCCGTATGGCATCCCCGGCTCCCAGCCGTCTTCCGTTGCGGTCCAATCGAATTGGCGCAGCGGAATCGGCTTCATCCAGAAGTCAGTGACGATCTTCGGTTTCGGGATTCCCGCACGGGCGATGTCGATAAGCGTGTCGCGCAGGGCATCGCGCACGAACGGCCCCTTCTCCTGTGTGGTCATGACAGAGTCCTCCAAGCATGATAAGCTCGTTCAAGTAGTCACGGTAGACAATTATCGGTCATCTCCAAAGACCATCACACAATCCAAGAAGATAACCGCTCCTCCACGCTCTCTACACTCAATCCCCGTCCACTCAGCGTAAACGAACGCACAAATGGAGACGATGCCTATAGCGACGTAGATGAGCGTATTGTTCATGTCGTGACCTTGGGCGTAAGGACGAGCGCCCGTAGCGCCTCGATGTTCGTCTTGCGGACGGCCCGAAATGCGGTGTGATGGTAGGACGGTTCGACGTGGCCGCAGGGTGGCCCGTAGTCATTGGGCGGGTTGACGAGCTCCTCCAGCCACAAGCCAATATCACCATGTAGTGGGTTGGGGTAAAGTCCACGGACGGTGTAGATGCGGTTTTCTGTCAATGGGGCGATGTGGAATGAATGATAGAACGCCGCGTTAACGCACACGACCATATCGCCCACTTGGAACTTGCACTCCATGACGTTCTCCGTAAGAGAGAGACGGACGCCCGTTAGACGCCCGTCCCGTTGCGATTAGACATGCTGCGGTGCATATCTCCGATTTGCTCGCTGAGACGGGCGAAGTCCTTGGAGAACCCGTCGTCATGGCCGTTGGCGAGCGTGTGGTTGAGAAGCCTTCCGAGCGCCGCCCCGACCTGATGCTCCAGAGTCGACTCGGCGGGAGCCGGTCCCTGGAGGAGTTCCAGGTGCCGTTTCATTCCCCTCGCTGCCCTGACGATATCGCCGTCCGTCAGGGCCATGGAGGTAACGCCCCGTCCGATCGCCCACAGCTTGGCCCGCTCGACGCATTCACGGATGACCGCGGGGATCTGGCCGGCGAGGGCTTCCTTGGACTGTTCCAGGGACTCCTGGTGAGGAATCAATCCCCGACCGTAGATCCGCATGAGCTTCTCGGCCGCTTCCGCGTCGGGAGCGTCGATTCGCAATACGGCGTCGAGCCGGCCGGGTCGGAGCATGGCGCGGTTGATGGCTTCGGCTTTGTTTGAGGTGAGGACCATCATGATCTCCGTCCCCTTGGAGATCACCCCATCCACGGTGTTGAGGATGTCGTCCATTTCCGCGGTGCGCTCGCCTTCCATCTCGCGGTCGATATCCTCGACGAAGACCACACAGGGTTGGTAGAGGCGGGCGAGGAGGAGGGCGTCACGAAGAGCCGTGACTCTCTCCACGGAGATGAACGTCCACCCGTTGGCGACGCAGGTCTTGGACGTGACGGCGGCGCAGAGGGTCTTGCCGGTGCCGAACGGACCTTCCAAGAGGACCGAGCGCTTCAGGGGGATCTTGTGGAGCCGGCAGGCTGCGGTGTTCTCGATTGGAGCGAAGAGGTTGGTTTCGATCTGCTCCATGAGGTCGTCGGAGAACACCATCTCCATGGGGTTGATAGATTCGGTGTCGAAGAACTCCGGCTCTTTGGACTTGTCGAAGTTACCATCGGAGTCCATGATGAGACGAAATGCTTTCCCCCGGTAGATGGACTCCTCGGCGACGATCTTCTTGGTGAGATCGATGATGGCCTGGACATCCTTGGCGTTGCGCTGCTTGACGACGCCGCCGACGATGAACTTCATCTGCCCCCAATTGGCGTCGGTGCCGAGCTTGCCGTCGATACCAGGAACCTCGAAGTTGCCCCAAAAGACTTGTTCCGAGGTATTGTGTCCCGTCTTGACGGTGACGGCTGTCGGGGGAGATGAGCCGAAGAACCCCGGCGTCGGAACGGGCGACGACCATCCGAAGATGCGGCGGAGCGCCTTGGAGAAAGCGACCGCTCCGTCCAAAGGAAAGCAGTCGATCGTGGCGTAGATTCGGATCTCCTTGTTGTCCTGCTCGGACATGCGGTGGAGCCACGCGATTCCCTCGTCATAGGACATATGGCGGGGGAGAGCGGGAAGGACGATCTTCGATCCTTCCCAAGAGACGCCGGCTTCCGTTGTGGCGAACGGCGTTTCGCCCGTGAGGGCGGCGACAAGGCGAGAGATGGCATCGCCGCTTGTCATTGGTGCGGCTTTCGGTGCGGCCATGGTGTGTTGTGTCCTTCGTTAGGTTGGGGTTGCAGGAATGGGCGTCTTGACGATCGCCTTCTTGGGTTTCTTGGGCGGACGATTGGGCTTGGCGTAGGACGCCGAGAGCGTATCGCCCGTCCGATGATTGCGGAACGTCTCTTCGTATCCGCACGCGAGCATGGCGGCGGCGAGTGTGAGATGTTGCGGCTTCTTGGTGTCGCCGTAGTCCCACTTGTGCAGCGTCGCTTGCGTCACGCCCGAATCTCGGGCAATCTCTTCGTTGGTTTTGCCCGACGCCGCTTTCGCGGCCTTGAACACGTCAAGGATAGGATCGCGTGCCAACCAACGATAACCCGTCACAGTTTTGGTAGCCATTGTCACTCCTTGGTTACGGTTACACGGATGCCGTGCGTCGCCAGGAGCGAGACGGCAGCGCTCATGTCGGTCTCTTCGACCAATAGGGTAAAGCGCCCGTTGACATAGCGTCTCTTGGCAGCTTTCTCGGGGACGCTTCCGAGTTGTTTGGTTCCGCCCGCCGCGTGCTCCGCCAAAAGTCCATTGACGGTCGCACGGAACGAGAGCGGACAGAAGCCATTGCGTTTGTAGTTGTCGATTGATGCGGCCGAGAGGCCGGCGAGACGCGCCAACTCTTGGTTCGTTACGCCCAACGTTTCGATCGCATGGGCGATGAACCCCGAAGGCACCATTTCGACGTTACGCCCTCGTTGACGGGAGGGCGGGGCGGCCTCTTCAATGTGCTCAGCCACGGGAGCGTCGGTCGGAACGATCGGCGCGACGCCCTTTGACTTGAGGGCGGCATTGATACGCCCGAGCATATCGTCCGTGATACGCCCGAGACGTTCCAGCTTGTGGATCATGGTAACTCCGACGCCCGAGAACGTCCCGAACTCCTTAACGGTCATGCCTGTTGCGAGAGCGGCGGCCCGTAGGGCGCCTTGGTCGAATGGACGTGTGACGTGTGGCATTACACGCTCTCCGTCAGGTCGAGCCATTCCGTTCCCGGCGCCTTCATGGCGATGAGGATCTGAACGACCTCTTCGGCGAAGAACGCTAGTTCGCGGTTCCGCGAGGCGGCGGCGTCGGCGGCGGCGGCGGCGGCGGCGTCGGCGGCGGCGGCGGCGTAGGCGGCGGCGGCGGCGTCGGCGGCGGCGGCGGCGGCGGCGTAGGCGGCGGCGGCGGCGGCGGCGTCGGCGGCGGCGGCGGCGTCGGCGGCGGCGTAGGCGGCGGCGGCGGCGGCGGCTTTTGCCTGCAAAGCAGACTCGCGTGTACCTTGCTGCTCGCAGCCGATGGCTGCCGCTTCAAGCGCGTCCTTGTGCTTTTGGTCGGTTTGTCGAGGAATCGCCGCCCGCATGGCGCGCGGGACGATCTTTCGGATCGTCATATCCACGACATTGGCGAGGAACGCCTTTTCGTCCAAGACGCCCGCACTGCCGAGTTGGGCGACGGCGAGGCGGCGCATTCCTTTGGCGCGCGCTTCTTTCGAGGACCAATTTTTATCGTTGAGCGCGATCTTGAGGTTTCGCAGAACTGGAGCGACGCATGGCGGCCTGTCGCTATGTGGTAGGCCGAGCGCGTGGCAGATCGCTGCCTCCACGCACATATGGCCTGGCGTCGGAGTGCCGAGTCCTTTGGATAGGCCGGCGTCCACGACGCTGAGAACCTTGGCGGCGACTTCGCGTGTGAGTTCCATGTGTGCGGCTCCCCGTGATAGCGTTCCGTCAATATGTATGACGGACGTAAATCCGTTTGACAAGAACTTTTTCGTTGCATCCGTCACTTTTTTTGACTATCTTAAATCTCAAGTCCCCGTCACGCCTCCCCGACGTGACGTGAGGGACGGGCGGGAGTTGCGCTTTTCCCCTCCCTCAAGCGCGCTCCCGCCCATCGTTTCTAAAGGCCGATCTTGGCGAGCTTTGGTGGCGATCCACAGCATCTTACGCTTGAAGGCGGCGGGGTCGTCTTCGTAATCGACGACTTCGAGATATCCGCCGCCGCCGACAGCCTTTACGGCCTTGTCGATCCGCCGGTTGCTAATGCCCATCCTCACAAGAGCAATGAAAACCCACCCCATGCCGAATTTATCGAGTGCAGATAGGGCGATTGCAACGTCTTCGGGGTAATCTTCGGGTCGTGTGTTTCGTGTCTGTGGGGCATTGAGCGAAAACGCCATGACGGAGCCGGCGAAGCACACGACACACGGGGACGCGGCCTCGGTTTCCGTAGTGATGCAGGTAGCTGGGTCGTAAAGCGTCTCGCCGAGCGTGGCGCCATCATGCCACGTATTCATATCGACTCTGTACCCCTCCGTTCGTTCCGCTTTCTTCAAGTCGGCGATAGCCAAGCGTATGAGAGCGGACGGCCTCTTTGGCAGACGGCAGGATGCGCGGTGTGTCATGTTGGACTCCCTCGGTTAAAGACGCCTCACCATAATACGAAACGAAATGTCCGTCAAGATGTTTGACATGGGCGTTCGTTTGTGAGACGCTACGTGTGTCTTAACGAGGGAGTTTCATCATGGGGTACACACATTATTGGTATCAGAAGCGCGACGCCACGCCCGCCGAGTGGATCGCCATCCTAGACGCGGCGCGGGCGATCATTTCGGAAAGCGGCGACGTGAAACTTGCCCGCGAGTATGATGATCCTGACGAAGCGCCGCCCCTGAGCGTTGACGAGATCCGCTTCAATGGCGTCGGCGAGAACGGGCATGAGACGTTCCTGTTGGAACGCTTCAAGCAGGCGCCGCGCATTCCGGTTCCTGACGGCAGCACGTTCGCTTTCTGCAAGACGGCACACAAGCCATACGATGTCGTGGTGTGTGCCATTCTCTTGATGGCGAACTATCACGCGCCTGATGTATGGCGCATATCGAGCGACGGCGACGCCGACGCATGGATGCCGGGCAAGCGCCGAGCGTACGCCGCAACGGGCGTTCCCGCAGCGATTCCACTCACGGACGAAACCGAGTAACGAGGGAGTTTCATCATGCCACTGGACAGCACGACATACACCGAGACGGAACCGACGTTGGACGATCTCATCGCGTGGTTGGAAACGCGCGATCCGAATGAGACGTACGACTACAACGATATCCACGGCTGTTTGCTTTGTATGTATGGGAGAGCGCGCGGGTTTGATGTCACGGCGGCGGGTGGAACGTACTTCCGTACGGCCGATGACATTGAGCACAGAGTTGTCTCTTACGGTACTGGTATTTGCGGGGCGTGGGGTGAGCGACAGAATTGGACGATGGGCGCCGCTCTCTCTCGCGCCCGCGCATGGAGGGCGTCCCATGCCGTATGATGGTCTCTCGACCCGTTCGGTCGTCCCGCTCGCTCTTCATGAAACGTCGGACGATCAACTCAACCGCATGTTGACGACTCGCTACACGCTCATTGACGAGCTAACGTCGTCCATGGGACAAACGGCAGCGATCGTTTGCAAGCTGCACGCCTCGGTTCAGGCGATACGGGAGGAGCTATCGCGCCGTGTCGTATGCGCTTAACCTCAAGGGAAAGCGCTTTGGGCGTCTTGTTGCGAAGCGGTTGACGAAATTCCAAATGGGCGTCAGCCGCTCGCGCGTGTGGCGTTGCCGCTGTGATTGCGGGCGCGCGCCGTTCTGGCGTCTTGCCGCTCGCTAATGTCCGGCAACAAGAAAAGTTGCGGTTGTGTGCTAAGTGAGCGTGCACGATCGGCGGTCAACCGCGCGACACGTCGGGACCGTTTCGTTAGGGCTGACGTACGTTTATGATGAGTAGCGACGGCTTCCCCGGTCCCGTCATGAGGAGCAGCCACGCCACTACCTCGGCGTAGGTGTAGAGCGTGACAACGTGCCGTCGTCCGTAGAGCATGGTGGTGTACGTGATTTCTACGGGGCGCAGGAGCGTTGCCATGCGTGGCGGTTGTCCGGTCATGGGGACACCTTGGCGATAGCGGCGAGACATAGCGCCTCAAGGATTTCCGCCTGTTCTTTTTCCGCGGCGTCCCTCGCGGCGGCCCTCAACGACTCATCGCCGGTTTCGAGGTAGTCGCGAACGACACGCGGCGCATCCCAAAGGTGAATGACTTTGAGCGCGCATTTACGTGCGAACTGGCGTAGAATGGGCGTTGCGTCGATCTCGGCGAGATACTTGCGCGACGTTGCAACGGCTTTGTCGTTGCCGCGCACGATCTTTCCGCCAAGCTGGACGCGGTAGAGGATTGGTTCTGGCGCGTATTTGAGAGCATCAAACGCTCGTTCGCTCGCATGGAGTCCGATCTCGCATAAGACAGGCACGCACTTCACGCGATGCGTTTTGCCGACGACGATCTCCCGTCCATCACCATAACGAAGACGGCGGGATTCCTCGGCGAAATGCCAGCCGATGAGCGAGTCTGTCTTGCGCTTCTTGGCTGGCGCTTTGCGCTTACGTGTGGCGGTCTTCCGTGTCGTTTTGCGTGCCATGTTGATTCCCCTCATGTTATGTTGGTAGGTCCTCACTTGTAGACGGCAACGCCGCGTGAATAGTACGAATCGACGCTCGCCCCTTCGATGCATTCCAATGTGTTGCGATTCATGGTACGATCTCCACTGCATCGGCAGGTACGAAGACCCAACGGCAACGTGCGTCATGGGCGTTGTGCGTGAGTTCTCGGACCAATTTCTCGCTGCGGATGGCGTATCCGCCGCAACCGCCCACTACCTTGATAACTTCCGTCCCTTTTGGGTAGGTCGCCGCATATCCAGGCGCACCAGGACCAAAGCCGGCGCAGACATCGCGATTGAGTCTAAGCATGGTAGTCTCCTATTGCCGAGCAAGCGAACGAGCGGAGTCGGTCATGGCTACCGCGCCTCGTTCAATGTCTTGCGATTCATGGTATTATTCCTCGCAATCAAAGGAGCCGACGAGATAACCATTTCCGTCGCGGACGTTGCCTTGACCTATCGCGCCGTCAATAGCCTCGATTCTATCGGCTAGTTCCCGCAAGATTCGGGCGATTTCTGGCTTTCCTTGTCCCTGTTTGAAAGCAGACGATGTATTGGTCGCAATGCGGAGATTGAACATGATGGGCTCCTATTGCCGAGCAAGCGAACGAGCGGAGTCGGTCATGGCGTCACGCGACGAATGCAAGTGACGCTTTCGCCCCATTGGCGAACGGTGCCATGGTCAAGGTCGCGAATATGGAATCGCTCCTTGCCGTTCTTGTACTTCCATGGCAAAGTATCAAGGCGATTGAGAACGTCGGCTAACGGAATAAAGGAGCCGCCGAATCCGCGATACTCGTATAGTCCGAGCATCAGCCACTTGCCACTTGGCAGCATCTTTATTTCGGGGCGTCCGATTTTGCCATCAGCGCCTAACGAATAAGTCTCACGCGACGTTACGATTTCATACATGGTGGACTCCCCTATCTGTCACGTAAGAGCGTAAGCGAGCGCATAGAGAGTGTCAAACGGTTTTACGTGTAATAATGTTGTGTATGCGCTAGCGCCCGCGCTATAAGCGGCGTATGAGCCTATCAGGAAAGAGCGGATGGAGCGGGCGCAAGGGGTTCTACCTGCGCCTAGGCTCCGAATTGCAATCGAAGGTAAGGGAGCTAGCGGCGATCGACTGCAAGGCGCCATCGACGTGGCTAACGGATTTGGTGAAGAGGGAGCTAGAGGAGCGGGAGCGTAAATTTATTTTACTAGAACGGCGTTAAAGCTATTGACGGGCGCTAGCGCCTCTATTACCTTGTGCTGTAGCGAGCAATTCCGCTCGCAAGGGGAACAGCACAATGGCACACAATCTCACGATTATGGACGGTCGGGCGTCAATGGCGTATATCGGCGCAACGCCATGGCATGGTCTCGGGCAGGTTCTGACGGCTGACGCGCCGATCGAAACGTGGCTGGTCGAAGCGGGGATGAGCTACAAGATTTGCCGCTCGCGCGTCCGTTTCGGAGCTAACGAGAATCCCGAGGTATGGGACGACCGTCACGTCCTTTTCCGCAACGATACCAAGGCGCCTTTCGCGGTTGTGTCGAATCGCTATCAGATCGTGCAACCCGCGGAAGTGTTGGAGTTTTTCCGCAATTTGTGCGACAATCTGTCTCTGAAATTGGAGACTGCGGGAACGCTGAAGGGCGGTTCCGTCTATTGGGCGCTCGCTCGTCTCCCGCACAACTTCGCGCTCGCTGGTGGCGACAAGGTGAACGGGTACGTTCTCCTGGCAACGTCGGCGGATGGTTCCCTCGCAACCACGGGTATGGTTACGAGCGTTCGGGTGGTTTGTAACAACACGTTGGATGCGGCGATGATGGGGGCCAAGAGCGCAATCAAGGTGCGGCACTCGACCGAGTTCAAGGCGACCAAGGTGCAAGTGGAGATGGGACTCCTTGATCGGCAATGGGAGACGTTTGCCGGGCAGTGTGAGCGGCTTTCCTCCCGCAAGCTCACGAAGCGGGAAGCGGCGAAGATCCTCATTGCGGCGATGGGCGATCCTGAGAAGTCAGCGGACGACCAGCCGAACGCCCGGCCGATGGGCGAGATCCTGCGGCTCTTCTCTGGTGAGGCAAAGGGCTCAACGCTCGCGAGCGCCAACGGAACGGCCTGGGGTCTGGTGAACGCCGCGACCGAGCATTTCGACCATCATGCCGGCCGCTCTCCCGACACGCGGCTAACGTCAACGTGGTTCGGAGCGAACGCCACGCGCAAGGCGGACATCTTCTCTGGCGCCCTTGCCTTCGCCGATGGGCTCCCGGACCTTCTCCAGCGCCCCGTGAGCGCCAAGTAAGCCAGCTTTCGAGCAAGGGGCGCTCCTAGCGGGGCGCCCTTTTTCTTTTCCGGACGACAAAGAGATTGACGTTTCCCCGCCGACTGTGGTTCTAATAGGCCGTTAGATATGACGGGGAGGGAAGAGCGACATGGCAACGGCAGCGGAGAGACAAGCGAAATGGCTAGCTCGGCAGCAAGCGGCTGGCATGGTGAGTGTGACGGTATTGGTGCCGAGCGAGCATGCGGCACAGATACGCATGGTGGCTGGTGTGTTGCGAGCGGACGCTGACCTAGAGATTGCAATGCTGCGGCGTCGGTCAACCGGGCAGATGGTGAAGAGCCTCTAACCAAAGGAAGGGGAATCGAATGCGTTATCAGGTGTACGACCGCAAGACGGGTGATGTTGTAGGCACCTATGAGACGCGGCGTCGCGCGACTCGCCGCGCCGACAGGCTAGATAACGAGTACGGCGCTTATCGCTATGGCGTGCGGCCCGTGTTGCCGATGGTGCCTGTGCCTTACGTCGAGACCGACATTGGAAACGGCCTACGGATCGACGGTGCGACTAAGCCGCTCAATCCGAGTGTTCTAAACCCGCTTGCTTTCTCGGGAACGGGCGTCCTCTAGGGGCGCCCTTTCTCTTTGTTTTCGCCCGCATTTCTGCTAATCTATTCAAATCGATACGCGCCTGTAACAGCGCCTTGTTGGCAGCATCGTATAGTTTGTCCACCTTCTCATGAGCGAGCCGCCGCTCCGTCGCTAGCGCCTTGTGTCTATGCTCTGCCACGGCCAGCAAGCGAGCGACATGGCGACGGGTAAGCGGGCGCTCCCCCCGCGCCAGATAGCGAACGTGGCGAGCGCACATGCCAAGCGCTGCGGACGCCCGCGCGTTCCACCGCGTCGGACCAAAGAGCGAGCGCAGGATTTCCGAGACGCAACGAACGGACGGAGGGCTCTGAGCGATAGAGTTGTCCGAAAGGACGGACG
>Ga0210400_10000985_pt1 | contig 29305 bp, 35 predicted proteins | sample IncBWH26MmetaG_FD_155456 | JGI IMG/M metagenome (GOLD analysis project Ga0210400, IMG submission 155456) | Forest soil microbial communities from Barre Woods Harvard Forest LTER site, Petersham, Massachusetts, United States - Inc-BW-H-26-M | ecosystem: Environmental > Terrestrial > Soil >... | reverse complement strand
GGAAGTACTGGTTGATGGCCGTCAGCTCGTTCTTCAGCACATCGTTGAGATGCTTGAGAATGCCGGGATCGCCCTTCATGGCCGCCTCCGTGGAGCGGACCCCAGCCTAGGACGCCTTGAACCGGGCCACAACCGTTTCCTGGGCGGCCCCGCGCGCGTCCAGCGCCGCGACGAGATCCACGACGCAGGCGCGGCATTGCAGCTTCGCGCCCAGGAAGGACATCACCTCGTCCGGCGAGCGGCACCCGGCGTCGCGGGCGACGCGCACCTGGGATTCGCGGATGGCGTTGCAGACGCAGGCGAACATCAGAGCTCCTCTTCCGCCATGCGGCGGTAGCGCCAGATGGCCACGAGATGGGCGAGATGGCCCGCCACGAAGAGGAGGCTGGAAAGGCCGTGAATCCACGCGAGGGCGAGATGCCAGCTCGCGTCTGTCACGACCTGGATGCCGTAACCCGACAACACCATGGGCGCAATGAGGAGGCCCAGGCCCAGGCCCGTGCGCCGCCCTTCGCGGCCGCCCGCGCGCAGCTTCATGAGCAGGTGTCCGCGCACGATGACCCCCAGCATGAAGAGCAGCAGGGGCGCCGCCAGCACATGGAGGTGCTGCCAGACGCCCTGCCAACGGCTCGGCTCGGGGCCGAAGTCGCCCATTCGCTGGCCGAAGTAGCGGAACCATCCGTAGACACCGCCCGTAAGCGCGGCGGCGACCGTGGCCGCGTGCAGGGCGCGGCGGTCCAGGGCCATCATTTGGCGGATCCCTCGTAGAAGACCCGCCACAGCGCCAGGCCCCGACGGGAGGCGTCCGTGAGCGCGTTGGCCGTGAGCGTGGCGCCCGCCAGAGGGCGGATGTCGCGGCGCAGGGAGAGGCCGTCGTTCAAGGGCTTGCCCTGGAACTGGTCGATCCACGCCTGACGCGGCGCGTAGTCCTGGGGCTCGCGGAAGGCGATGACTTCCACGCGGCGGATGCGGCCATCCGAACCCACAGCCACGAGGGCCGTCTCGTTCTCCGTGCGCACGCGGTGGGTGTCGAAAAAACCGACGCCGATGAGTTTTCCGTCCAGGCGGGCCTCATAGCCCACGAACCAGAGGCCCGGAAGGTCGGCGCGGGAGAGGGCCTTCACCTGCGCGGCTTGAGAATCGGCGAGGAAGAATTCCCTGCGGGTGAAGGTGCAGTTGGGGAAGGCCAGCTGGAGCGCCTGCTGCTGCGTGGGCAGGGCATGGAGCAGCGAAGCGAACGCGAGGAGGGGGAGCATGCGGAGGCGGATCATGGCTTGACCTCGTATTGGCCCATCATCCCCATGTCTTCTCGGCAATCGCCTCGCGATTCCGAGGGACCGGCTTGGCATGCGGAGCGGCGAGTGGGCTCACTCATGGCTTGACCATATATTGGCCCATCATCCCCATGTCCTCATGCTCGAGGATATGGCAGTGGTACATGTAGAGGCCGTCCTGCTTGTCGAAGTGCATGAGCATGCGCACGGTCTCGCCGGGGGCGATGCGCACCGTGTCCTTCCAGCCTTGGTCGTTGGGCGCCAGCGCACCGGTGGAGCGGTCCAGCACGCGGAACTGGATGCCATGCACATGCCAGGGATGGGCGATGTCGCCCGCGTAGTTCGTGACGGACCAGATCTCCCAGGCGCCTGCCTTCACCACTTCGTCCACCCGGTTCATGTCGAAGAGCTTGGCGTTGATGGTGTCATCCGCGCCGCGCTCAAGGTCGAACAGGCGCGTGACCGTCACGAGGCCCGTGGTCAGGGTGGGGAGCGTCGCGAGCTTGGCCGGCAGTGACGAGGACGGAACGGCGGCGCCCACGCGGAACTGCATGATGGGGAAGGGCGCGCCCTCCTTCAGCGTCGAGGAAGCCCCGTCGCCATCGCCTCGGCCTGGCGCCTCCACAAAGGCCCGGCTCGCGAAGGTGAGGTTCCTGCCGGAGTCGCCGCTGAAGTCCACGACGATCTCCGCCCGGCCCGCCGCGGGCACCATCACCTCCGTGACTGGCGCGGGCGCGGGCAGCAGACCGCCATCCGTTCCGATCTGCTGGAAGGCGCGGCCATCGCTCAGCGCGAACAGGTAGGCGCGGCGGTTGGAAGCGTTCAGGAGCCGCAGGCGCACGCGGGTAGCCGCTACCTGTTTGTAGGGCGATTCCACACCGTTCACGAGGATGTGGTCGCCCATCATCCCTTCCATGTCCTTCGGCTGGCTCAGGTAGTCGAAGGAGCCATCCGCCTTGAAACGCCGGTCCTGCACGATAAGGGGGATGTCATCCACGCCGTAGGTGCTTGGAAGACCGAGGGCGGCGTCCGCCGGGTCATCCAGGATCATCAGCCCGCCGAGGCCCATGTAGACCTGGCGTCCTGTGTCCATGTGCGGATGCGGGTGATACCACAGCGTGGCGGAGGGCTGGTCCGGCGTGAACACTGCGCCGGTGGCACTGCCGCCTGGCGCCAGAGGGGAGCAGCATCCGTGAGGCGTGATGTCCGCCGTGTCCGGGACCTCCAGCCCGTGCAAATGGACCGAAGTCGCCCCGGGGACCGTGTCTGGCATGCTCCCCATCTGCGACGGATCCGCGGGCAGCTGATTGTGGATCGCGATCCGCGCCGCCTGCCCCCGCGTGAGGCGGATGGTAGGGCCCAGGTAGCCCATGCCGTTGTAGCCGTAGGTGGGCGTGGCGGGCCGGTCGGAGATGAACGCCCTGCTGCCCGCCGCCGCCGTGAGGTCGTAAAGGTCCACGCCGTTCGTCCTCACCGGCGCGAGAACGGGCGGAACGGCGAGGGGCTGCGAGAACTTCGCGGCCTGCGACGCGCCGTCATCCCCTCCGCAACCCAGGAAAAGGGCTGCGGAGAGGAAGGAGAGCGTGAACAGCTTGAACCGCATGTCGGTCCTAGAACTCGTATCCGAGGGCGAGCGAGAACACATCGCGGCCCGTGCGCGCGCCGTTCTTCACCCGGCTATAGTCGCCCTTCACGGCGATCTGCGGGATAGGCTTCCAGCTCAGGCCCGTGGTGACGATGCTCTGGTCGTTGGCGAGATCCGCCGTCACGCCCGCCACCACGGCGGCTTGGGTGTTCATGCGCTCCCAGCGGACGAAAGGGATGAGCGACTGCTTCGAGCCCGTGCGGCTCAGCGCGTCGTAGCCCGCCTCCAGGTAGCCGCCCCACTGGCGCGTGCCGGCCTGGAAGGCGGGATCCGCCGCGCCGAGGCTGCCGACTTCGGACCCGCCCAGCGTCGTGCGGGCGTAGAGGCCGCGCAGCTGCCAGCCCGACGCCTTGTATTCCACGTGGGCATCCAGCAGCGTCGTGGGGATGGTGATGGACGAGATGGGCGCGCCGTAGGGATCGCTGTGGACGCTGGAGCCCTTGTAGAAGCTGAAGCCCGCCGTGGTGCCGGGGATGGGTTTCCAATCCAGGCGCCCCGTGAGGGCGAAGCGGTCCGCGATGGCCTTGTTGCCGCTCTGGCGGCCGTCCGTGATGCCTTCCGCGTTGAACTTCGCGGCGTTCAAGCCCTCCACGAGGTAGACGCGGTAGCTGAGATCGCCCGGCAGTTCGCCATGGAGGCCCACGCCGTTCTCGTGCCAGGTGGTGGGGATGATGCCGCCGCTGCGCTCCACGAAGGGGCGCGAGGCGCTCAGCACCGCGGGCGGCTCGTGGATCTCGTTGGTGAAGCCCAGGGGCAGCAGCACCTGGCCCGCGCGCACATTGATGGCCTTGTTCACGAGAAAGTCGAGATAAGCGAATTCCAGGATGGCCTCGCCCTCCGGGTGCTCATCGGAATAGCCGCTGTGCTCGAATTCCATCTCGCTGTTGAACACGATCCGGTCGTTGAACTTGTAGCCCAGGTAGAAGACGCCGCGCAGCGTGTCGAACTGGTCGTTCATGGGCGCCACCGTGCCGTCCTGCAGCTTCTTATCGAAATTCTGGTAGAGGAACTCGCCGTAGCCGCCCACAGAGAGACCGGTGTTGGCCGAATAGACCTTGCTGGCGGCGGCGCCCATGCCGAAGGCGCCTTCGCCGCCCGTGGCTGTGGCAGGCGTGGAGCCCGTCTGCTGGGCCTCGATCTGCTGGGAGAGGATCTCCACCTTGCACTCCAGGTCCTTGATGCGGTCGGCCTCGCTCTTGGGCGCGTCCTGCGCGAAGAGGGGGCCCGCTGCGAGGGCGAAGGCGGCGGCGGAGAGGGTCAGGGCTTTCATCGGGACTCCGGGAGGGAAACGGGGTTCAAGGCGTGGAAGGCGCGGCTGAGCCGCGGCGCGCCCATGTTGGGAAGGAAGAGCGCCGCCACGCCATGGGCATCCGCCCAGGCCTGGCCACGCTCGGGGCCGAGCACGAAGAGCTTGCTGAGGACATCCGCCTCGAAGCCGGAGGGAGCCACCACGGCCACCTCGCCCCAAGGCTCGCAGGGCCGCCCTGTGCGGGGATCCAGCAGATGGAGGCCGCGCTCCGAATCGCCGCTGCAGGCCAGCGAGGCGTTCTTCAATGAAAGCGAGAAGCGGGCGCGCTGGCGTTCGACGGGATCGGCGATGGAGACCGTTCGCGGCGCTCCGAACGCGAGCAACTGCCCTCCGAAATCAAGCAGGCCCGAACTCACGCCGCGGGCTCGAAGCATCTGCACCATGCGGTCCAGGGCGTAGCCCTTCACGAAACCGCCCTCCTCGATCCAAGCACCGTTCGTGAGGCGGACTGCTTGTCCTTTGATGCTCAGATGATCCGCGCCCGACGCGCCGCGAGCTTGCGCCAACTCCACCGGCGAAGGCGTCCGCCCCCCCCTGCGCGCGCCCCAGGCGGCCACGAGCCGGCCCAGGACGGGATCGAAGGCGCCCTCCATCCGCGCGGACCAGGCTTTGGCATCCGACAACAGCCCCGTCCATTCAGGTGAGAGATCACCGTTGCCTTTCGCGTTCAGGCGGCTCCAGGCGCTTCCGGGCCGCCAGGTGGAGCAAGCGCGCTCGATGCGGTCGGCCTCGGCGAAGGCGGCTTCGGACGCCGCCGCCAGATCACCTTGGCCCTCCACCCTCAGGCTCAGCCGCGTGCCCATGCAGAGGGCCTCCCGGTCCAGCGCGGGGGCTGGAGCGGAAAGGGAAGGGGGCATCAGCGCGATCAACATCGAGACTCAGTCTCATTCGCATTCATTTCTCTGTCAAGAGGCGAAACCTCCGCTCTTGTTCTTCCGCCACACTGGCCCCATGGCGCTGTCCATCTTCCTGGCTCTCGTTCTGGCCCTCCAAGGCGGCATGGCGAAGGCGCTGCATCCCTGGGTGAAGCGAGGATGGTGGCGGTGGCTGAATTGGGGCCTGCTGGCCTTGAACCTGCCGATGCTCCTCTATGTGGGCCTGCGCACCACGGGCATCCCCACTTCCGCCACGCTCTTCCTCCGCCCCTTCGCGCGGATGGGCCTCTATCTCCAGATCCTCGCCCTGCTCGTGATCCTCTGGGCGGGCCTGACGGAGCTCGTCTGGTGGCTACGAGGCCGCATCGTCCGGCGCGAGGAGACGCCCGAAAACCCCGCCCGCCGCGCCTTCCTCCGCACCTCCGGCCTGCTGGGACTGGGCACCGCCGCGGCCACCACCACCGCCGGGACGCGGGAGGCCTACGGTGATCCGCAGATTACGCGGCTGCGCCTGGCCTTCGCGGACCTGCCCCAAGGCCTGGTCGGGTTGCGTCTCGCCTACCTTAGCGATCTCCACGCCGGGCCCCTCGTGGGCGCGGGCCTGCTGCGCCGCTGGCGGGAACTGGCGGAGCGCGAGAAGCCAGACCTCCTTCTCTTCGGCGGCGATTTCGTGGACAGCCAGCCCCATGAAGTGGGCCCGCTCATCGAGGCCTTTGAGGGGTTCCGCCCTCCGCTCGGCACCTTCGCCGTGCTGGGCAACCACGACTACTTCGAGGATCCCCGCCCCATCTGGCGAGACCTCGCCGCCAGCGGCATCCGCCCCGTCGAGAACACCCACGCCCTCATCGGACGGAACGGCGCACGGCTGGCGCTCATCGGCCTCCAGGACCCCATGGCCCGCAACGGGAAGTTCAGCCGCGTGCCCTTCGGTCCGGGACCGCTGGCTGGCCCCGCTTCCGCCGGGGTGCCGGCGGACGCCTTCCGCCTCTGTCTCGCCCACCGGCCCACCATGATCCAAGATGCCCTCGCCACCGGCGCGCGGCTCGTGCTCTCGGGCCACACCCACGGCGGCCAGATCAACCTCGTGCCCGGCGTCTCCAGCGCACGGGTCCTGGGCCCCTATACGGGCGGCCTCTACGAAGTGAGCGGCGCCCGCCTCTTCGTGAGCCGCGGCCTGGGGGTGGTGGGCCTGCCCTTCCGCATCCAGGCGCCGCCAGAGATCGCGGTCATTACCCTCGCCAAATTATAATTCGATGATCATCGAAATTTGTCCTTGCAGACTATTTCGATGATCTTAGAATCATTCCCGGGAGGCCTCTTGGCCAAGCAGCTGGACCGGCAGGCGGAGCGGATGAAGGCCCTGGGGCATCCTTCACGCCTGGGGATCCTGCGGCTGGTAGTGCGGGGCGAACGAGACGGCACGCCTGCCGGCGAGATCCAGGCCGCTCTGAAGATCCCCGCCAGCACCCTCAGCCACCACCTCGACACGCTCGCCTCCACGGGCCTGCTTCTCCCAGAGAAGGAGGGCACCTTCATCCGCTATCGGGCTGATTACGCTGAACTGCGGAAGCTCACCGACTACCTCTGGGAGGACTGTTGCGGCGGGGGCAAGGCTTGCTGCTGAGTTTTTTTCTTCCGCTATTTCTATCTTTATAGAAACAAGGAGATCCCGTGCAAGGTGTCCTGAAAACCCATCTCTCGCTCGATGTCCGCGATATCGAGGCCTCCGCGACCTTCTACAGCAAGCTCTTCGGCGTCACCCCCCTCAAGCGGCGCCCCGGCTACGCCAAGTTCGACCTGACCGCGCCCTTGCTGAACTTGGCCCTCGTGGAACACACCCCCACGGGCCGCAATGTGAACCACTTCGGCATCCAGGTGGATTCCAGCGGAGCCGTCGAGGCGGCGAAGCGCCACCTTCAGGCCGCGGGCCTCCTGAATCTCGTGGAGGAAGGCACTGTCTGCTGCTACGCCAAGCAGGACAAGGTCTGGGCGGCTGATCCCGATGGCAACCGCTGGGAGTTCTTCGTGGTGCTGGAAGACTCGGACCTCATGAAGAGTGAGGACGGCGCATGCTGCGTGGGCGCCGCGCCGGCATCCTGCACCACCGCCGAGACTTGCGTGACCACCCAGGTCGCCATTAGCGCCTGCGGTTGCTCCGCATGATCCGGCCCTTCGACCTGAAGCGCCGCCTTGCCGCGGAGGCGCTGGGCTCAGCCCTCCTCGCATCCCTCGTGGTGGGCTCGGGGATCATGGCCCAGCGTCTCTGCGGCAACGACGGGATGGCCTTGCTGGCCAACGCCCTGGCCACCGGCGCTGGGCTGCTCGCTCTCATCCTGGCCTTCGGCCCTATCTCCGGCGCCCACTTCAACCCGGCCGTGAGCCTGGGCTTCCTCATCACTGGCAAGCTGCGTCTCGCCCACGCGGGCGCCTACACGGCCGCTCAGATCCTAGGCGCGCTGCTGGGCGTCTTCATGACCCACGCCATGTTCGGGTTGCGCCTCGTCCAGGCTTCATCGCATGCGCGAAATGGCGGTTCGCAGCTGCTCAGCGAGGTCATCGGCACCTTCACGCTCGTCCTCATCATCCTGCTGGGCGACCGCCTGGACCCCCGCCGGGTGCCTTACGCCGTCGCAGGCCTCGTCACAGGCGGCTACTGGTTCACAGTCTCTACCTTCTTCACCAACCCCGCGCTGGTACTAGCCCGGAGCCTGACGGACACCTTCTCCGGCATCCGCCCCACCGATGCGCCGGGCTTCATCGCGATCGAATTGGTCGGCGCCATCCTCGCGGCGATCGCCGCGAACTGGTTCCTCCGCCATGCCCAGGAGCATCCATGAAGACCGTGATCTTCGCCTGCGTCCAGAACGCGGGGCGGTCACAAATGGCGGCGGCCTTCTTCAACCGGATCGCCGATCCCGCCGGGGCCCGCGCGGTCTCGGCAGGCACGAGGCCCGCGGCCCAGGTGCATCCCGAAGTCATTACGGTGATGCGGGAGGAAGGCCTGGACCTCTCCGGCGCGGTTCCTCAGAAGCTCACCGCCCGCCTGTCCGCGGAAGCCAGGTGGCTCATCACCATGGGTTGCGGCGAGGACTGCCCCGTGGTGCTGGGCGTGAAGCGCGATGACTGGCCCTTCCCCGATCCCCACGGGCAAGGCTTGGAGGAGGTCCGCGCCATCCGCGACCTCATCCGCGCCAAGGTGGAGGCCTTCGTCGCCGATCAGGGATGGGCTTGATTCAGGTCCGGTCGTACCAGCCGCAGTTGGAGCAGAAGCGCCGCGCCTTGTAGGCTGCCAGGGTCTTGTGGTCCTGGGAGCGCCCTCGCCAGAAGAGGGGGAACCAGATGAGAGCAAGGACCCAGATCGGCACACTGGTGCGCAGGACCGTGCCCTCCGGCGCGAAGAAGGGCGCCAGGATGCCGATCCACGCGACGACGAAGAAGATGGATCCGTGCAGGACGGCCTTGCGCGAGGGCGGCGCGAAGGCGTCCAGCACCACCGGATCCGCGCCCGGCTTGCGCACTTCCGTCTCGTAGTGCTCCGCCACGGTGCTGAGGATCTCGGAGCCGCACTGGGGGCAGGCCATCACTTCCCCTTGCCGCGCGCGGCGCCGAAGGGATCGCCCGCCTTCCATGCGGGCATCGAGGGCGTGTCCGCCACGGCGTAACCCAGATCCAGCGTGAACTGGCCCATCTGCGCCATGCCGCGGAGGTCCCACTTGGGGTCGTACTCGTCGCTGGGCTGGTGGTAGCGCTGGTCGTAGCTATCGCTGCGGGCCTTCTGGGCTTTGGCATCGCCCAGGAAATCGCTGCCGCTCTCGATGGAGAAGGCGGGGATGCCCACCTTGGCGAAACTGAAATGGTCGCTGCGGAAGTAGCCGCCGCCGATGTCAGGCTGGGCCTTCGCCACCGCGAGGCCCATTGCCTTCGCCACCTTCGCGGCTGTCGCGCCCAAAGTCGTGCGGTCCGCGCCGGGCAGGCCGATGTCGCGGGTGGGGCCCACCCAGTTGATGGCGTCCAGATTCAGGTCGCAGGCGGTCTTGTCCGCGGGCCACAGAGGGTGCGCGCCGTAGGCCGCGGAGCCCAGGAGGCCTTGCTCCTCCGCGCAGACGAAGAGGAACATCTGGCTGCGCTTGGCGGGGCGCTTCGCGGCCGCCTCGGCCATGGCCAGCACTGTGGCGGTGCCGGAGCCGTTGTCCACCGCGCCGTTGTAGATGCCGTCCTTGCCGGCCTTGATGAGGGCGGGGTCGATGCCCAGGTGGTCCCAGTGGGCGCTGTAGATGACCACTTCATCTTTCAGCTTGGGATCGGTGCCAGGGACGATGCCCGCCACATTGGCCTGGTCGATGATGCGCACCTGGCTCACCAGCTCGCCGTTGAGCTTGAGGCTAAGCGGCACGGGCTGGAAATCGCGGGTCTCGGCCTTAGCCCGCAGCGCGTCCAGGTCCTGGCCCGCGGCCTTGAAGATGCGTTCGGCGGAACCGTTCGTGATCCAGCCCTGGATGCCGTTCTGGGGCTGGCCCATGCCCGTGAGCTGGAAGCGCTCGCCGCCGTTGCTGTTCTCCACCACGCTCCAGGGATAGGTGGCGGAAGCATCCGTGTGGATGAGGATGACCCCTGCGGCGCCGCGACGCGCGGCTTCTTCGTATTTGTAGGTCCACCGTCCGAAATAGGTGAGGCTCTTGCCGCCGAAACGGTCCGGCTCCTCCGCCGTGGGTTGCGGGTCGTTCACCATCATCACGAGCACTTTGCCCTTGCAGTCGAGGCCCTTGTAGTCGTCCCACTTCTCGCCGGGGGCGGAGATGCCGTAACCCACGAAGACGAGGGGCGCATCAAACGCCACCCGCGCGTTCGTCGTGCCGGTGCCCACCACCATCTCGGACCCGTAGGCGAGCGCGATAGGCTCAGGCCCGCCCGTGAAGCTGAGCCGCGTGGCCCCGCGGTCCGTCCTCAGCCCCGCGATCTTCACGGGCTGGAGGTAGCTGTCCCCGTTGGCCGGCTTCAGCCCCATGCGCGCCAGCTCCGAGCGGAGGTAGAGCATGGTGAGATCGCCGCCCCGCTGGCCCGTGCCCCTGCCTTCCAGCAGATCATCCGAGAGGAGCGCCAGATGGGCGCGGATGGCCCGCTCCGAAATGCCAGGCGCCTTCAGGCCAGCCTTGGCGGGCACCTGAGCGGCAAGGGACAGGGCGGCCAGGGCCGCGGCGAGGAGACGCATGGATCCTCCGGAATGCCCGATGATACCCCGCGCCACGGCAGCGCCGTCCGCCGGGACGGTCTCCCGTGCTGGAGCTGCGGGCATGAAAACCCATCCGGCGTATAGTTCGGGTCATTCCCATCCCTTCCATGCCCGACCCCGCTTCCGATCCTCTCGCGCTCTCCGCTCCCTGGCGGTTGGAAACCCTTGTGGAAGGGCAGCGCCAGGTGGTGGAGCTGCTGGCCCAGGACGCGCCTCTCGCGGAGGTGCTGGACCGCCTCTGCGGCGTTGTGGAGGCCCAGCTTCCTCAGGCGCTCTGCTCAGTGATGCTGCTGGACGCGGATGGCATCCGCATAAGGACCGGAGCTGGACCGCATCTGCCCCCCGACTACCTCAAGGCCATTGATGGCGAACCCTCTGGGCCCAGCGCAGGATCCTGCGGGACCGCCATATTCCGCCGAGAGCCCGTGATCGTGGAGAACATCGAGACCGACCCGCTCTGGGAGAACTACAAGGCGCTGGCGCTGTCTGCGGGACTCGGCGCCTGCGCCTCCACGCCCATCTTCGACGGCACCGGCAAGGTGCTGGGCTCATTCGCCATCTACCATCACGACCCCGGCCCCTTTGGCGCGGACGAACTGGAGATCCTGCGGCACATCAACAGCCTCGCGGCCCTCGCCATCTCCCACCAGCAGCAGGTGGACGCGCTACGGGAACAGATGGAGCGCCTCGCCATGGCCCAGCGCATGGCCCAGCTCGGTTTCTGGACCTGGGCGGTGGCGGACAACCGCGTGGAATGGTCCGAGGGACTCTATGCCATCTACGGCCTGGACCACGCCACTTTCGGCGCCTCCTTCGAGGGTTACCTGGAGCGGGTCCACCCGGAAGACCGGACGCGCGTGCAGGCTACCATCGGCCATGCGCTCGAAGCGCGGAGCCCCTTCGCCTTCGAGGAACGCATCCTCCGCCCCGATGGGGACACGCGCTGGCTCCGCTCCTGGGGCACGGTGGTGGTGGACGGGCAGGGCCGCCCCGAGCGCATGGTGGGCACCTGCCTCGATATCACGGATCTGAAGACAGGGGAGCTGGACCTCTTCCAGTTCCGCGCCCTCATCGAGAACACACCCGATTTCGTCGCCATGGCGTCTCTCGATGCCTCCGTGAAGTATGTGAACCCCGCGGGGCTGAAGCTCGTGGGGCTGAAGCGCCTGGAGGACGCGCCCACCCGCACGATCCGTGACTTCCTCACGGATGAGGGCTTCCGGCAGTCCGAGGAGACCGAGGTTCCCGCCGTCAAGGCCAGCGGGCACTGGGAGGGCGAGTCCACGCTGCGCCACTTCGAGGGCGGGGAACCGATCCCTGTCCAGATCTCCTCCTTCCTTGTGAAGGATCCCTCTACGGGCGAGCCGCTCTGCCTCGCCACGCTCCAACACGACCTGCGCGGCCAGAAGCAGACCGAGGAGGCCCTGCGCCAAGCCCAAAAGCTGGAAAGTCTCGCCGTGCTGGCGGGCGGCATCGCCCACGACTTCAACAACCTGCTGACGGCCATTCTCGGCAACCTGGAACTGGCCAAGGCCGCCCTGCCTGCAAGCTCCGCATCCAGCACCTATCTGGACCGCATGGGCCTGGCGGTGGGGCGGGCCTCGGACTTGGCCCGGCAGATGCTCGCCTATTCCGGCAAGGGGCGCATGGTGGTGCGCGCCGTGGATCTCAACGCGCTCATCATGGAGATGGTCCAGCTCATCACGGCCTCCCTGCCCAAGAAAGCGCAGTTCTCCCTCGAGCTCGCGCCTGATCTCCCGCCCGTTGAAGCGGACGCGGCCCAACTCCAGCAGGTGGTCATGAACCTGGTCATCAACGCTTCGGACTCGCTCCCGGAAAGCGGCGGTCTCATCACGCTGCGCACCGCCCGCCGCGACCAGGGGCCCGTGGATCCCACGCTCATCTTCCCCGGCGGCGCTCCGCGACCCGGGCGCTATGTGCGGCTGGAGGTCGCCGACACCGGATGCGGCATGACGCCGGAGGTGAAGGCCCGCATCTTCGATCCCTTCTTCACCACCAAGCCCACCGGCCGAGGCCTGGGGCTGTCCGCCATGCTGGGCATCCTGCGCGGGCATCACGCGGGCATCGCCGTTGAAAGCGAGCCGGGCCGTGGCACACGCTTCGCCCTCCTCTTCCCGGCGGCGGAGGGCCCGCCCACCGCGCAGCCGCTCCCAAGCGAAGCCATGTTCGAACCCGGCGGCCTCGCCCTGGTGGTGGATGACGAGCCGGAGATCCGCGATGCCGCAGCAGCCATGCTGGCCCGCTTGGGTTTCCAATGCCTCATGGCCGCCGACGGCGCTGAAGCCGTGGAGCGGGTCCGCGCGCGGGGCGGAGAGCTGCGGCTCGTGCTGCTGGATCTCAGCATGCCCAAGCTGGACGGCCGCGAGACCTTCCACGCCATCCGGGCCCTGCGGCCGGAGTTGAAGGTGGTCCTTTCCAGCGGCTTCGATTTGCAGGAATCCGCCCGCGACATCGTGGGCCAGGGCCTGGCCGGGTTCCTCCAGAAGCCCTACCGGCTCGAAAGCCTCCGCCAGGCGGTGCAGAGCGCCCTCGCAGGCTGATCAGCCCTTCGCGTAGCGCTGGAGCTTGGCGACTTCGACGATCCGCACGACGGGGAAGGTGCTGTGGATGAGGTCCAGGTCCGTGAGCAGGCGCAGCGCGCGCGAAAAGGCTTCGCGGCTGGCGCCGATGCACTGGGCCAGATCCTCCTGCGTCTCTTCGAACTCCACCACGAGCCGCTCCGGATGGCGCTCCTGGGCGTCCAGGATGATCTGCGCCACGCGCTCGGGCACGCTATGAAGGCTGAGCGCGTCCACCAGCTCCACGAGGTGGCGCACCTTGCCCGCGAAATGCTGGATGAGCACCTCCGCCACTTCCGGCGTGCGGTGGGCCAGCTCCCGCAGGGGCGCGGCGGGGATGAGCCAGCAGGCGGTGGCGCCGTGGGCCTCGGCGCTGGAGGCGATGGGGCCGCTGTCGAAAACCTGGACCTCGCCCACGCACTGGCCGGGGCGGATGAAGTCCAGCACCTGCACATGGCCGCGGCCATCCGAGCGGAACACCTTCAACGCGCCGCTGGCCACCACGAAGACGCCGGGGATGCGCTCCCCCTGCTGGAAGACGCGGGCGCCATCCTCATAGCGCCGCGGCTCCGAAAACGCCGTCAGCTCCGTCGCCAATCGAGGGGCCAGCCCTGCGAGGAAGGGCACCGACTGGAGGTCGAGGGGCGCAGGCTGGCTCATGCGCGGCCAGTATTCCACGAAACACGAAGGGCCCCGTCCGGGGCCCTTCGGAAGGTGTGCGGATGAAAGGCTACTTCACCCGCTCCATATAGGTCCGGTCCACCGTGTTCACGCGGATCTTTTCCCCCGTCTCGATGTAAGGAGGCACGCCCACGGTGATGCCGTTCTCCAGCTTGGCGGGCTTGTAGGAGCCGGTGGCGTTGGCGTTCTTCATCACGGGCGAGGTCTCTGTGATCTCCAGCACCACGCTGGCGGGCATGACGGCGGAGAGGGCCTGGCCCTCGTAGAATTCCAGCTCCACCTGCATGTTGGGCACGAGGAAGACGAGGTCGTCGCCCAGCACTTCTTTGCCGACTTCCAGCTGCTCGTAGGTCTCGTTGTTCATGAAGACGAGATGGTCGCCGTCCTCGTAGAGGAACTCGAGCACATGCTGCTCCAGGCTCGCCTTGTCGATCTTGTCGGAGGAGCCGAAGCGGTTCTCGCGGTTGATGCCGTCCTTGAGGCGCTTCATCTTCGTGACGATGCGCGCCGGCAGATTGCCAGGCGTCTGGTGCTCCACGCTGATGACGCGGCAGAGCTCGCCTTCGAAGTTGATGATCATCCCGGCGCGGACCTGGGTGGCGTTGATGAACGGCATGGGGAGCCTCGTCACAAAAAAAGCCCCGACACGGGATCAGGGCTCTTGGTGGGCGTACCAGGATTCGAACCTGGGACTTCTACCGTGTGAAGGTAGCACTCTACCGCTGAGTTATACGCCCGCGGCCTTCCAGCCTACCGTGGATCGCCCAGGCGGGCTATAGCGATTCCTTCAAGGCAGCCGCGAAGCGGGGTGCGTCCCCGGCCCTCAGGCCGCAGATGCCCACCCGCAGGCCCCAGGGCGTGGGCACCACGAAGACGCCGTGGGTCTTGAGCCGTTCGCAGACACCCATGGGGTCCTCCACCGGCAGGGTGACGAAGAAGCCGCCCTGCCAGGGCGCGCCTGCGAGGCCCTTCGCCCGCAGCGCTGCATCCAGGGCCCTCGCGCGGGCTTCGAGCACCTCGGACCAGTGCTTGTGCTCGGCCGCCAGCGCTTCCTGGGCCTTGCCATCCCGGTTCAGCTTCACCACGAGGGATTGCGGCGCCCGCGGGCAGTTGGAGAAGAGGCCGCGGCAGCTCACGGCCAATGCCGCCTGCAGGGCCGCGTCCTTCGTCCAGGAGAAGACCAGGGCGCCGCCGCGCCCGCCGTAGAGCGTGAGGCTCTTCGAGATGGACAGCGCCGCGCCCACGAGGACGGAGCCCTTCTCCGCGAAGGCCCGGTACTCATCCAGCGCCTCGCGCACGGCCTGAGGCTCGCAGGTGTAGTCCAGGTAGGCCAGGTCCAGCAGCAGCGTGACGGGGCCTAGCTTGGCGAGATCGGAGAGCAGGGTGAAGACCGCCGCGCGGGCGGCCTTCGTGAGGCTGCGGCCTGTGGGGTTGTGGCAGGGATCATTGAGCCAGAGGAGGACGCGGCCCTGGGAGGCCATGAGATCCTTCAGGGTCTTCTCCCAGGCGGCGGCATCGAGCGCGCCGTCCGCGGCAGGATAGGGCAGGGGCGCGATCCAGGCGCCGCCCTCTGACGACAGCGTGTCATAGGGCCCCCAATAGGGCGCCATGGCCGCCACCGCCATGCCCGGGGCGAGGAAGTTGCGGACCGAGATGGCGAGGGCACCGCTGCCGCCGGGCGTGGCGCAACCCGCGCCCGGCGCGGCTAGGCCGGGCCAGTGCCGCTCCGTGAGCGCCGTGAGGAAGGCCGGGTCCCCCGTGATGGGTGCGTAGGGCGCCACTTCCATATCGCCCAGGTCCCGCCAGAGCTTCATCACCGTCTCCAGCACCACGAGGCGGCCGCGGTCGTCCAGCAACGCGCCCACGGTGGCGTTGATGACGGGCTCGCCCGCCGCCGCGCGTTTCTGAGCCTCGCCGTTCAGGGCGAAGATGATGTCCTCGCCGGAAAAGCCGCGCCGGGATGGGAAGAGCTGCTCGAGCATCCCGACAGTTTACGGGAAGGGGCCATGACGGAGATCACGGCGTTAATCTGGCCGTTTCACGAGGCGCCCCATGATCCGCCCCTTCCAAGGCATGGTCCCCAAGATCGGCAGCCGCGTCTTCGTGGCGGACAGCGCCCTCGTGATGGGGGATGTGGAGATCGGCGATGACGCCTCCATCTGGTTCAACTGCGTCGTGCGCGGCGATGTGAACTGGATCCGCATCGGCGCCCGGACGAACATCCAGGACGCCTGCGTGATCCATGTGACGAACGGCAAGTGGCCCACGATCCTCGAAGAGGAAGTGAGCGTCGCCCACAATGTGATGATCCACGGCTGCACGATCCGGAAGGGCGCGCTCATCGGCATGAGCACGACGATCATGGACGGTGCGGAAGTGGGCGAAGGCTGCCTTGTCGCCGCCGGGAGCCTGCTGCGCGAGGGCTTCCAGGCCCCGCCCCACACCCTCGTCGCCGGCTGGCCCGCCGAAGTGAAGAAGGACCTCACCCCCAAGCAGCGGGACCTCACCGCCTCCATCTGGAGCCGCTACACCCGCTACAAGGAGGCCTACTTCGCCGACGGCTGGTCCATCGCCGAAGCCCCGGTGATCGCGAACCCGAAGCCGGGGTTCAAGGGCGGGCATCCGTATCCGTGATCAGGGCAACTCAACCGTGTTCACGAATGGGTTCGCTCGGACCTCGCTCCGCACGCGGATGGCACTGCTGAGGTAGCCAGGATGGCTGCTGGTAGGCAGTTCAATGACGAATACTGGCTGACCTAAGGTGGTGGCCTCCGAGGCCGCCATTTCTCCCATGCTGTCTCGATCAAGGTCTGAGAACACTTTGATGTGGTAGTCGTAGGCTGGCGATGCAGGATTCCAAGGGTTTTGGTCCTTCGCTCCGCCCTCCTGCAACCAAGCCTCCATGGCGCCGGGAATCTGTTCGGGGGGCGTCTTCTCATGTACCAGCCTGGAGTACTGGGTCAGTAGATCTTCGGTTTTGCGCATCATGTGTTCGGTCGCAACTCTATCCCTCGCCCGGGCGCGCTGGCCTACCATCGCCGGGATGGCGATGGCGGACACGATGCCGAGGAAGGGCAGCATCAGCACGGGCATGGCGAGGCCGATGATGCCGGTGACGAGGCCTGTGTTCGTGGGCATCTCGTAGTGGTCCGGGTTCTCCTTCGCCAGCCGCTTCGCCTTCGCCTGCTGAACGAGCGCGATGATCCCCAGCACGAGCGTGATGGGGAGGCACGCGCAGGTGACACCGCAGACGATGGACCAGATTCCGCACAGCCTGGCGCTCCGGGCGCCGGGGGCAGGAGAAAGCGGCATGGAGGCTTCGTTCATGGCGGACTCCGGATCGGGTGATCCAGTCTGCCCAGGCTGCGGCCAACCGCACAAATCGCTTCCCGCTTCCCCTTTCCGGCGTGGCCCCGCTAGACTTCCCGGCATATGTCCCCCCAGTTGATTCTTCGCGTTCATGCGGATGCACGCTTGGGCCTCGGCCATGTGGCGCGGGCGCTGGCCATCGAGGAAGCCTGGCAGGCGCTTGGCGGAACAACCCTGATCGCGGTGAGCGGCGACGCGCGTGCGCGCCGCGTTGGCTCGGGGCGCCACCCCTTTCTCGACGAGGCCCTGCCCTGTCCCGCCTTGGATCTCGGCGAGGATCTCCATGCGCCTCTGCCCGCCTCCGCCAAGGGCGAGGTGGTGCTCGTAGACCAGTGGGATGCCACGGCCGCGCAGTTGGAGGCCCTTCGCCCCCGCAAGGTGGCGCTCATGGAGGACGATGGCGAGGCTCACGAGCGTGCGGACCTGCTCTTCCAACCCTTTCTCGAAGGCGTGAGCTGGGCCGAGCATCCCGTGAAGACGGTGGATGGCGAGAAGCGTAAGCCCTTCGAGGATCGCCGGAGCGGCTGCCGGACCGTGCTGGGCGCGCGGTTCGCCGTGGTGGGCAAGATCGCCCAGAAGCTGCGGCCCCAGCGGGAGCCGGACGCGGCGCTCTCCGTCCACAAGCTCCTCATCACCTTCGGCGGCAGCGATGGCGCGGCCTTGGCGCCCCGGGCCTTCGAGGTGCTGCGGCGGCTCGTGGAAGACGGCCGCTGGACCGGGGCCTCCACGCTGCTGGCTCCTGGCGGACTGGCGGGCATCCCGCCCCTGCCGGGCCTCACAGTGCTGGAGAGCATCCCCGGCCTCGTGGGGCGCCTCCGCGACTTCGACGCTGTGTGGTGCGCGGCCGGGATCACGCTCTGCGAGTGCCTCTGCATGGGCGTGCCCGTGGCCGTCTGGGGCCAGAACCCGCGCCAGGCGGCCATCCTGTCGGACCTGTCCCTGGCGGGGACCTGCTGCGATCTGGGCGAGGGGCCCGAGGCCGATCTGGCGGTCGCCACAGAGGCCATGGCCCACTGGCTGTCGCCGGAAGGCCAGGAAACCCGCCAGGAACAGACCGGAGCTGGCATGCTGTTGGTTGACGGCAAGGGCGCGTCCCGGGTGGCCCAGGAACTCTGGAAGCTGGCCGGGGCCTGATCCGGCGGCCGGGGCACCGAGCAAGGCCCGCGAAATTGCGCCTTGACCCCCCCGCAACCGCTTGTTAGTCTCTTCTTTCTGCGATTTCGACCGCCCAGCGGACGGCATGCCGTCTCCAAGTGGTTCCGGAGCTAGCGATGAGCACCTTCTTCCCCAAAGCCAAGGACCTTTCGACGCGCCAGTGGTTCGTCGTGGACGCCACGGGCCTGCCCGTCGGGCGGATCAGCTCGGCGGTGGCCGAGATCCTGTCCGGCAAGCACAAGCCCACCTGGACCCCCTTCCTCGACACCGGCGACCATGTCGTCGTGATCAACGCGGGCAAGGCCGTCTTCACCGGCAAGAAGGGCGAGCAGAAGGTCTACCACCATGTGCGGACCACGCAGCCCGGCTCCATCAAGCACACCCGCGCTTCCGTGATGCAGGAGACGCACCCTGAGCGCGTCATCGAGTCCGCCGTCAAGGGCATGCTCCCCAAGGGTCCCCTTGGCCGCCAGATGTACCGCAAGTTGAAGGTCTACGCGGGCGCGGATCACGACCACGCCGCGCAGGCTCCCCAGACCCTGACGATCCAGAAGTAAGAGAGGTTCTCGATGGCCATCGCCCAGTACTACGGAACCGGCCGCCGCAAGACCGCCGCCGCCCGCGTTTTCCTCCGCCCCGGCAGCGGGAAGATCAGCGTCAACGGCCGCGCCCTCGACCACTACTTCCCCAACGGCGTGCTGCGGATGATGGTGCACCAGCCCCTCGTCCTCGCGGACCTCGAAGGCAAGTTCGACCTGTTCCTCTCCGTGGACGGCGGCGGCAGCGCGGCCCAGGCCTCGGCCATCCGCATGGGCATCTCCCGCGCCCTCCTCGGTTACAACGAGCAGCTCCGGTCCATGCTCCGCGTCGCCGGCCTCCTCACGCGCGACCCGCGCATGAAGGAGCGCAAGAAGCCCGGCCAGAAGGGCGCCCGTCGCCGCTTCCAGTTCAGCAAGCGCTAAGATCTTCACCCAGACGAGGGGCCTCACGGCCCCTCGTCTGTTTCATGTTTCACCAGCAGCACCGGATCGCCTCCGGCACTCCGTCAGCGGCGATCGATTCGGGCGGGACAGCTCGCCTTTCATCCCACCATCAGGGAGGCCGTCATGGCTCAGATCCAAATGAAGGAACTGCTCGAAGCGGGCGTCCACTTCGGCCACCAGACCAAGCGCTGGAACCCGAAGATGAAGAAGTTCATCTTCGGCGCCCGGAACAGCATCTACATCATCGACCTGCAGAAGACCCTGCGCCTCTGGAACCAGGCCGCCAACTACCTGACCAAGGCCGCGGGCGAGGGCAAGACCTTCCTCTTCGTCGCCACCAAGCCCCAGGCCCAGGAGCTCATCCGCGAGCAGGCCGAGCGTTGCGGCGCGTTCTATGTGAACAACCGCTGGCTGGGCGGCATGCTCACCAACTTCTCCACCATCAAGAAGTCCCTGGAGAAGTACCGCGAGCTGGAGGCCACCCTGGCCGATCCAGCCCGCACCGCGCTGCTGAGCAAGAAGGACATCCTCATGCTCACGCGCCAGCTGGAGAAGCTCCGCGCCTCCTTCCAGGGCATCCGCGACATGCGTTCCGCGCCCGATGTCATCTTCGTGATCGATCCGCACCGCGAGGACATCACCGTCACCGAGGCGAACAAGATCGGCATCCCCGTCGTCGCCATCGTGGACACCAACTGCGACCCCGACAAGATCGACTATGTGATCCCCGGCAACGACGACGCCATCCGCTCCATCCTGCTCTTCGCCGAGCGCGTGGCGGATTCCATCCTCGAAGGCCGCGGCGCCCACACGGACAAGGCCCACAACGAGTCCATGAAGGCCATGATGGCCGAGAAGATGGCGGAGGGCGCGGAGGCCTGAAGCCCCGTCCCCCGGAGCACATCGGCCATCAGCGGCGCTGGTGGCCGATTCCATGAAGACACGGAATTCCAGACAAGGAGATTGACCATGGCGTTCACCGCCCAGGATGTGAAGACGCTCCGCGAGAAGACCGGCCTCGGCATGATGGATTGCAAGAAGGCCCTTGAGGAATCCAACGGCGAGATGGAAGCCGCCATCGAGTACCTGCGCAAGAAGGGGCTCGCCGCCTCCGCCAAGAAGGCCGACCGCATCGCGGCCGAAGGCATCGTCGAGGCCTACATCCACCCCGGCGGCCGCGTGGGCGTCCTGGTGGAAGTCAATTCCGAGACCGACTTCGTGGCCCGCAACGAGGCTTTCCAGCGCATGGTGAAGGACATCGCCATGCACATCGCCGCCGCTGACCCCGCGCCCCGCTTCGTGAACAAGAGCGAGGTCACGCCGGAATTCCTGGAGACCGAGAAGCGCATCGCCACCGAGATGGCGCTGGCCACCGGCAAGCCCGCCAACATCGTCGAGAAGATCGTCGAGGGCAAGATGAACAGCATCTACAAGGAGGTCTGCCTCCTGGAGCAGCCGTTCATCATGAACACGGATGTCACCATCGAGCAGTACCTCAGCACCAAGACGGCCGAGATCGGCGAGAAGCTCAGCATCCGCCGCTTCGTGAAGTTCGTCATGGGCGAGGGCTTGGAGAAGAAGAAGGAAGACTTCGCCGCCGAAGTCGCCGCGCAGATGGGCACCAAGTAGGCGCTCCGCGGATCCATTGAAGGGCGGCCTTGCGCCGCCCTTTTTTTACGGCCAGCATCTTGGGAAGAGTCCTCATGAAATACACCCGCATCCTCCTCAAGCTCTCCGGCGAAGCCCTGATGGGCGAGCAGAAGTACGGCATCGATCCCGCCGTGGTGGCCATGATCGCCGACCAGGTGAAGGAGATCCGCGCTCTTAGCGTGGAGGTGGGCCTCGTCATCGGCGGCGGCAACATCTTCCGCGGCGTGGCCGGCTCGACCAAGGGCATGGACCGCACCACGGCGGACCACATGGGCATGCTGGCCACCATGATCAACGCCCTGGCCCTGCAGGACGGGCTGGAGCAGAAAGGCGTCCACACCCGCACGCTCTCCGGTCTGGAGATGCCCAAGGTGGCCGAGAGCTACATCCGCCGCCGCGCCACGCGCCACCTGGAGAAGGGCCGCGTGGTCATCTTCGGCGCGGGCACGGGCAATCCCTATTTCAGCACCGACACTGCCGCCGCCCTACGGGGCAACGAGATCGGGGCCGAAGTGGTCATGAAAGCGACGAATGTGGACGGCATCTACACCGCCGACCCCAAGAAGGATCCGAAGGCCACCCGCTTCGACAAGGTCTCCTACCAGGAAGTGCTGGAGAAGGGCCTGAAGGTGATGGACGCGGCGGCCATCGCCCTCTGCATGGAGAACAACCTGCCCATCCTCGTCTTCGACATGAACAAGCCCGGCAACCTCGTGGCCGCCGTGAAAGGCGAACCCATCGGCACGCTGGTTGGATAGCGATCTAGACTAAGGGCATGATCCTCCGTCTGCCCGACTCGACGGTCATCGAGGACCCGGATCTGCTCGCGTCCCTGCGGCGGGACGAGTCCCATGTGGCGGGCGCGCTTCCCCGCGCGCTGGTGAAGCCCCGCAGCGCCGCCGCGCTGAAAGAGTTGGTGCGGTTCGCGGAGTCCGAAGGCCTCGGCCTCGTCCCCCGCGACGCGGGCACGGGCAAAGCGGGCGGCTGCGTGCCCGGGCCGGATTCGCTCGTCGTGGACCTCTGCGACTGGCCCGGTGCCGCCATCGTGAACCGCGTCGATCTCTCCCTATCGGCGCCTGCCTCCGCGAGTCTCCGGACCGTAAAGGACGCCGCGTCTGCGGAGGGCCTCTTCTACCCGCCAGACCCCAACAGCTGGCAGCTCTGCGGCTTCGGCGGCAGCCTCGCCACCAACGCGGGCGGGCCCAACGCGGGCAAGTACGGCATGACGCGCCACTGGGTGCTGAGCCTGGACGCGCTCATGGCCGATGGCGACATCCATCGCTTCGGCATCGGCACCGTGAAGGCCAATGCGGGGCCGGCCCTGGCGCAGCTCATGGTGGGCAGCGAGGGAATCTTCGGCCTCATCCTGGGCGCCACCGTGCGGCTCATCCCCGCGCCCCGCGACTTCCTCACGCTGCTGCTACCTGTGGCGCATTGGGAGGATCTCCTGGGCCTGCCCGCCATGCTGGCCATGGCAGGGTTCCAGCCTTCCGCGTTCGAGTTTTTCGATCCATCCGTGCTGTCGGAACTGCGGGCCCATGGCCCTGAAGAAGCGCGGCGCCTGCCGGGCGAGGCCTTGGCGCTCATCGAGTTCGACGACGACGGCTGCACGGGCGAGACCTTCATCGACCGCCTCCTCTCCGCGCTGGGAGACGCCGCCTCCGCCATCCAGCTCGCCACGGACGCTGCACAACGGGAGCAGCTCTGGGCCCTGCGGCGCATGACAAGCGCCTTCCTCAAGGAGCGCTACCCGAAAAAGGTGAGCGAGGACATCACGGTGCCGCGATCGCGCATCAAGGACTTCTTCGCGGGGCTTGAGCGTCTGAAGATCCCCGCCGTCTCCTACGGCCACCTGGGTGACGGCAACCTCCATGTGAACCTCCTGGCAGCGGGCAGAACCTCGCCGGAGGAGGTCGAGGCGCAGGTGATGGCGCTCTTCCGCCTCAGCGTGGAGCTGGGCGGCACCCTCAGCGGCGAACACGGCATCGGCCTCGCGAAGCGTGACGCCTTCCTCGCGCTTTCGGACCCGTACCAGATCGAGATGCTGCGCAACATGAAGCGGGCGCTGGACCCCCATGGGATCTTCAACCCCGGCAAAGTGATCTGATGATCCGCATCAAACGCGCCTACGACCCTCCCAGCCGCGCCGATGGCGCCCGCGTCCTCGTGGACCGGCTCTGGCCCCGGGGCTGCACGAAGGAGGCGCTGGAACTGCATGGCTGGATGAAGTCCGTCACGCCCAGCGCCGACCTCCGCAAGGCCTTCCACAGCGGGGCCCTCACCTTCGACACCTTCAGCGAACGCTACCGCAAGGAGCTGGCGCTGCCCGAAGCGCGGGAAGGCCTCGACGAGCTCGCGGCGCTCGCCCGCGAGGGGACGCTCACCTTCGTCACAGCCAACATGGACGAGACGCGGAACCACGCCCTCCTCCTCAAGGCCGCGCTCGAAGCCCATCTCCAAAAGGAGAAGCCATGACCCTCATCCTCGGCCACCGCGGCTACTCGTCGAAGCACCTCGAGAATTCCATGGAATCCTTCCGCGCGGCGCTGGCGGCGGGCATGGACGGGTTCGAGCTGGACACGCAGCCCACGCGCGACGGCGTGAGCATGATCCTCCACGACGACAGCGTGGACCGCACGGCGCTGGGATCGGGCATTCTGCGGCGCCTAAAGGCTTCCGAGCTGCCCAAACTCCGCAATGGCGAGGCTCTGCCGCACCTGGCAGACGCTCTCGCCCTGCCTGCCAAACTCATCAATGTCGAGCTGAAGGGCGAGCCTGGATGGAAACAGGCGCTTGCCGCCGTGGAAGGCGCCGACGCGCTGGGCAAGGTGCTGTTCAGCAGCTTCGAACATTCCGAGGTCCTTCAGCTCTGGGCGGCCTGCCCCGAGGCCCGCTGCGGCTTCCTCTGGGAGCATGACGAGGCCATGGATCTGGACGAAGAAGCCCTCGCCGAGTTGCCCGCGGAACTCCACTTCCATCCGCCGCTCTCGGCCGTGAAGGCCAACCCCACGCTCTGGAAGCCCCACGCCGCGCGCCTCGCCCTGTGGGGCATGAAGACACCAAAAGAAGCCGATGACCTCGGCTTCGAGCCGGGAATCCTCATCGCGGACGGGCCTTCGGCCCGGTAAAATCGGGGTTTCCGTCCGGGAGCCCTGATGATCACCCAGAAGCATTTCCTGTCCCTCGCCGATTACTCCAGCCAGGAGATCCGCGAGCTGCTGGAGACGGCCGCCGACCTCAAGCGTCATCCGCAGCTCTACCGTGAGGCGCTCAAGGGCAAGGTCCTGGCGATGATCTTCGAAAAGAGCTCCACGCGCACGCGCGTGAGCTTCGAAACGGGCATGTACCAGCTGGGGGGGCTCGCGCAATTCCTTTCCAGCCGCGATATCCAGATAGGCCGCGGCGAGCCCATCCACGACACGGCCGCCGTCCTGAGCCGCTATGTGGACGGCATCATGGCACGCACCTTCGCGCACCAGACCGTCACGGACCTCGCCAAGTACGGCCGCGTGCCCGTCATCAACGGCCTCACGGACCTGGAACACCCCTGCCAGATCATGGCGGACCTCCAGACGGTCGCCGAGCACTTCGGCCATCTCAAGGGCCTCAAGTTCGTCTACATCGGCGATGGCAACAACATGGCCCACTCCTACATGCAGGGCACAGGCAAAGTGGGCATGGACTGCACCATCGTCACGCCCAAAGATCCCAAGTACTCCTGCAACGCCGACATCATCAAGGGCGCGCAGGCGGATCACGCGGCGCAGGGCACCAAGCTCGTCATCACCGACGATCCCAAGGCCGGCATCGCGGGCGCGCATGTGGTGGCCACGGACACCTGGGTGAGCATGGGCATGGAGGAGGAGAAAGCCGAGCGCCTCAAGTCCTTCGCCGGCTTCACCGTGGACAAGGCCCTCATGAAGCTCGCCGCCAAGGACGCCATCTTCCTCCATTGCCTGCCCGCCTACCGCGGTTACGAAGTGACCGAGGAAGTCATCGACGGCCCCCAGAGCAAGATCTACGACGAGGCCGAGAACCGCCTCCACGCGCAGAAGGCCATCCTGTACCACCTGCTGCGCGCCTGATCTCCCTCTTCACCTGCTACGCAGGTAGCCGGTCACCAGCGCCGTCGTTTCGTCCACGAAGCGGTCCTGCTTGAGCCATTCAGGCTTCTCCAGGACCGCGCCGTGGACACAGGCCTGGACGGCGTGGCAGACGACGAAGGCGGCCATGGCAGGGTCGGGCGCGTGCAGGGTCCGGCCGCGGGATTCGATGAAGCGGGTGAGCAGCGCCTCCACCTCGTGCTCCACGGCGTGCAGCTCCTTCAGGCCGCCTACGGCGGGGGCCAGACGGAGCAGCTCTTGATGGAGCTTGGGCTGATGGCGGCGGATCTCCACCATGCCCTGGATGACGGCGCGGGCCACGACCTCCAGTGGCGCGTCCCAGGCCTCCGCGAAGCGCGCGCGGATACGGTCGCGCACGCCATGGGTGTGCCGTTCGCAGAGGGCCCTCACCAGGGCCTCCTTGTTGGGGAAGTACTGATAGAGCGAGCCCACGCTGACGCCCGCCACGGCGGCCACACGGTTGGTGGTGAGGGCCTCGAAGCCCTCGGAGGTCAGAATGCGAGCCGCCGCCGTGAGGATGGCCTCCACGGTCTCTTTGGCCCGCGCCTGGCGCGGCATTTTGCGGACCGGAGGGGGCTTCATGGGATGCGAGTAGCGAACATGAGTAAAAGCTCGCATTTTTGAAGGACGCCCGCAAGGCCCTTTCTGGAGCCGCCATGTCCCTCCGTTCCCTCGCTTTCTTCGCCGCCCTGCCCGTTCTAGCCGCCGAGCCGTCCGCCCTGGCCCTGATGCCCGTGGGCGCGCCCGCCGGTTCCTTCGTCCTCGATCACGCGCCAGACCTGGACAAGGGCATCCAGTCCTTCGTGGCCCAGGCCTCCAGCGGCCAGCGTGACCACATCGCCAAGCGCCTGAAGGAAGTGGACCCGCTCTACCAGCGCGTGGAGATCAGCTCGACAACGGACGCCGTCACCCTCACCTTCGATGGTCGCGTGCCCCTGGTGCTGCCCCTCAACGGGCAGGAAGTGGCCTGGACCCGCGAAGGCGGCGAGGTGATCCGCGTGAGTGTGCGACCCTCCATGTCCGGCCTGCTCCAGACCTACAAGGCCGCCGATGGCGAGCGCACCAACGAGTTCATCCTGCTGCCCGATGGCCGCCTCATCCTCAGCGTGCAGGTCCACGTGGCGGGCCTGGCGAAGGATCTGAGCTACAAGGTGGTCTACAGGGCCGCGAAGTAGGAAGTCCAAAGAGGCCTGCTCTCGCGGGCCTCTTCGATGGCCGGATCACTGGATCAGTGGTGTCCTACCGCGCTGAGCAGCGTGCGGCCCTTCACGGCGCATTCCTTGTGCGTGATGTGGTGCTCGAACTCGGAACGGAACTTCTGGAGCATGGAGTCCATGGGGCCGCAGGCGGCGTCGCCGAGGGGGCAGAGGGTGCGGCCCGCGATGCGGGGCGTCATCTTCGCGAGGAGGTCCAGGTCCTCCATGCGGCCCTCGCCGTGCTCGATGCGGTTGAGGATCATCTCCATCCAGTTGCAGCCTTCGCGGCAGGGGGTGCACTGGCCGCAGCTCTCGTGGGCGTAGAAGCGGATGAGGCGCAGGCAGGCCTGGACCATGCAGGTGTCCTCGTCCAGCACGATGATGCCGCCTGAGCCCGCCATGGAACCCGCGTTGCGCACGGCGTCGAAGTCCATGGGCGTGGACAGCTCGGCCTCCGAGAAGACCGGCGCCGAGGCGCCGCCGGGGATGACCGCTTTGACCTTCTTGCCGTTGGGCGTGCCGCCCGCCAGTTCGTTGATGATGAAGTCCAACGGCAGGCCCAGGGGCAGCTCGTAGAGGCCCGGGCGCTTCACGTGGCCGCTCACGCAGAAGACGCGGGTGCCGCTGTTCTTGGGCGTGCCCAGCTTCGCGTACTCGGCGCCGCCCATGCGCAGGATGGGCGGCACGGTGGCGATGGTCTCCACATTGTTGATGGTGGTGGGCTGCCCGAAGGCGCCCTTGGCGGCCGGAAAGGGCGGCTTCACGCGGGGCTCGCCGCGGCGGCCCTCCAGCGAGTTCAGCAGCGCCGTCTCTTCGCCGCAGATGTAGGCGCCGGCGCCGCGGTGCACGATGATCTCGCAGTCGAAACCGCTGCCGAGGATGTCCTTGCCGAGGTAGCCCTTGGCGCGGGCCTCATCCAGCGCCGCTTCCAGTTTCTCGATGAGCCAGAGGAATTCGCCGCGGATGTAGACGAAGGCCGTGTGCGCCTGCATGGCATGGCAGGCGATGACGATGCCCTCGATCATCTGGTGCGGGTTGTACTCCAGGATCGCGCGGTCCTTGAAGGTGCCGGGTTCGCCTTCGTCCGCGTTGATGACGAGGTAGCGCGTGAGCTTCTTCTCGGGCGTGTCCTTGGGCATGAAGGACCACTTCATGCCGCAGGGGAAACCCGCGCCGCCCCGGCCCCGGAGGCCGGAGGCCTTCACATCCTCGATGACGGCGGCGGGCTCCATCTTGAGCGCCATCTTCAGAGCCACATAGCCCTCGTGCTTGGTCTCGTAGGCGGCCAGCTTCCAGTTGTCGAGGTCGCCCGCGCCGCGCAGCAGCAGAGCCGGATACTTGTCCGTGCCATAGCCCACGAAGGTGTAGCGCTGGGGATCGTTCTTGGTGCGGATGGCGGCCATGATCATCCCCTCACTGCGCCCAGGGGCGGACTTCGCCGCGCTTGCAGGCTTCCATGATCTCGTCGAGCTTGGGCTCGTCCACGAACTCCTCGTAGACATCCGCGTTCACCTGGAGGCAGGGCGCGCTGCCGCAACTGGCCAGGCACTCCACCTCCTCGATGCTCCAGAGGCCGTCCTTGCTGGGTCCCGAGCCCGGCTTCGCGCCGGTCTTGGCGCAGACCTTCTCCAGCAGCTGGGCGCCGCCGTTCAACGCGCAGGGCAGGTTGGTGCAGACCTGGATGTGGAATTTCCCCACGGGATGCTTCTTGTAGAGGCTGTAGAAACTGGCCACGCCGAAGACATGGCCTTCGGGGATCGCCAGGGCCTTGGCCACGGCCTTCATGGCCGCGAGGCTCACGAAGCCGAAGTCGCGCTGGGCGATGTGGAGGGCGGGCAGCGTCGCCGCGAGTTTGTCGGGGTACTTGGCGGCGATGGCTTGGATCTCCGCGACGGCCTCCGCGCTGAATTCCGTGCGCTCGCTCTTGGGCAGGCGTTCGCCGGGGGCCATCGGGTGGTCCACGGTCTCCGGCGGCAGTGGGTGGTTCATGGCGCGCTCCCAGGCCCACCAGTTTAGCGCCAGTCCGGCCCTGGAGGCCGCGCCGATCCAGGCGCCCGGCCTATTTCAGGGTCTCGTGCGTCCCATCGCAGAAGGGGGGCGTGTGGGTGTGCTTGCACTGGCAGAGCCAGACTTCCTGCGTCTCGGCGATGACGAGCTTGTGGGGGCGGAACTCCGTGCCCTTATGGTGCCCGTCGCAGAAGGGCTGCGTCGCGCTGAGGCCGCAGACGCACCAGAGGTAGGTGCCTGGCTCCAAGGTCAGGCCCGCGGGCTCCCGCTTGGCGATGTGGGGTTCTGACATGAAAAACCTCCGGGAGGACTCCCCCGGAGGTTAGGCCTGGATGTTTGGTATGCCAGTTTTACTTGCCCGCTTCCACATCCAGGGTGATCTGCACATCATCGCCCAGCAGGCCCTTGCCGTAGCTCACGCCGTAGTCCTGGCGGTTGAGGGTGACGCTGCCGTCGCCGAAGCCCGCCACCACCGCGCCCGGCTTCATGCCCGGCTTGGCGCCGAAGTTCGTGATGGGGAAGGTGATGGCCTTCGTGACGCCATGCATGGTGAAGTCGCCGGTCACTTCCAGGCGGCCGTTGCCCAGATCCTTCACGGCCGTGCTCTTGAAGGTGATGGCGGGGTACTTCTCCACATCGAAGAAGTCGGCGCTGCGCAGGTGCTTGTCGCGGGCGGCATCATCCGTGTTGACGCTGCTGGCGTCGATCGTCACCTGCACGGAGGACTTGCTGATGTCCTTGGCGTCCACGGTGATGGTGCCGGTGAACTTCGTGAAACGGCCCGAGACCTTGGAGACCAGGTGGCGGACGCGGAAGCCCACCTCAGAGTGGGTGGCGTCGATGATGTAAGTGTCCGCGGCGAAGGCGGGGGCGGCCATCAGCAGGATGGCGGGGGCGATGAGACGGGCGAGGCGCATGGGTTCTCCAGGAGGAAGGGAAGCTTGAGAGGTCCAGATTATAAAATCCTATTGAGTGTTACAACATCTTTGTGATCGAAGTCATACTGGGGCCGCCATGGATGTGAAACAGGAACTCAAGATCTCCAAAGCCCTGGGGCCGGGCCAGGAATTGGCCCTGTCCATCCTCCTCACGCGCGAATATGTCTCCCACATCCAGGAGCGGGAGGTCTTCGAGCCGGAGCATGTCTCCAGCCAGCAGTACAACATCCTGCGGATCCTGCGGGGCGGCCCCACCGAGGGCTACATGATCAAGGAGCTGCGGAGCCGCG
>Ga0210400_10000984_pt1 | contig 29310 bp, 19 predicted proteins | sample IncBWH26MmetaG_FD_155456 | JGI IMG/M metagenome (GOLD analysis project Ga0210400, IMG submission 155456) | Forest soil microbial communities from Barre Woods Harvard Forest LTER site, Petersham, Massachusetts, United States - Inc-BW-H-26-M | ecosystem: Environmental > Terrestrial > Soil >... | reverse complement strand
GCGCTCTCACCTGTCCTGCTCGATAACAGCATTTCTACGCTGGGTCTACGTGGGCACCCTTTCGTGCCCAACATCTGCAATCAGGAACCGCGCGACCAAAAGGGCGATTCAGACGCGTTTCCCGCCAGGAAGGCAAGCGCACCTGCTCCGCCACCGCTGTTAAACTCGTTACCGTGCCAGACCCGCAAAAGCCGCCCGTATTTCTTCTCGACGCGATGTCGTTTATCTTCCGCGCCTACCATGCGATGCAGCGTAGCCGCCCGATGTCGACGCGTTCGGGATTGCCCACCGCGGCTATTTATGTCTTCGTCAACATGATCAAGAAGCTGCGTCAGGACTTCACTCCGCGCTACTTCGCTGCTGTCTTCGATCCGAGCGGAGCAGTCTTTCGCGACGAACGCGCCCAGGCGATCGGGACACTTCGCAAGTGGAACTCCAAATCGCAAAGCTTTGAAGATGTCAGCTATGACGGCTACAAGGCCAAGCGCGAATCGATGCCGGAAGACCTTCGCCGCCAGGTTCCGTATATTCGCCGTTCGCTCGAGGCGCTCCGCATTCCTATTCTTGAAGTCCAGGGCTTCGAAGCCGATGACGTCATCGGCACATTGGCTCGGGAGGCGGCCGAAGTCGGCCACGAAGTCTTCATCGTTTCCGGCGACAAGGACATGATGCAGCTTGTCACGGAGCGCGTTAGGGTTCTGAACCCGCAGAAAGACAACCTTATCCTTGACGCTGCCAAGGTCACGGAGGTCCTCGGCGTTCCGCCCGAGAAGGTCGTCGATGTGATGGCTCTGCGCGGCGATAACATCGACAACATCCCGGGCGCGCCGGGGATAGGTGACAAGGGAAGTGTTGACCTGATTGTCGAATTCGGCAGCGTAGAGGCGGTCCTCGATCGTGCCTCAGAAGTTAAACGCAAAAGTTACCGCGAATCGCTGGAGCAGAATCGCGATGCGGTCCTGTTATCGAAGGAATTGGTCACCATCGACTGCCACGTTCCGCTTCCACTCGACCTCAAGGCAATGGAGACGCAGGAACCAGATCTCGAGGCTTGCCGCACTCTTTTCAGCGAACTTGAGTTTACGTCGATGCTTCGCGAGCTTGCACCATCGGCTTCGGCGCCGGCGCTTGAACTCATCGATCAAGCTACCGGCGAGCAAGCCGCAGCTTTCTATGCGACTGCACGAAAAGACGGATTTGCCTTTGCCCTTGCTGCTGCCGAGCCTACAGAAACAGATGCCGATTCCGACCAGCCTGCGCTCCCTCAAACCATGTCGCTTCTCGATGTCGTTGAAGAAGCTGAAAAGGCGACGCAATCCAGCATTGGTGTCAGCGCCGAGCTCGGCAAGGGGCTGTGTCTACCCCTGACGCCCGAGTTAAAGGCGTTGTTCGAAGACATCTCTGTTTCCAAGCGCGTACACGATCTCAAACTCGCACTGCACGTTCTCTGTGGCCTCCAAGTTGACCTGCGAGGCAAGGTCGATGACGCCATGCTGCTCTCCTACGCGCTCAACCCGACACACACAACGCAAACGCTGGCCGACGTTGCTGCACGCCACAATCAGTCCGCACCGAGTTCTCTGCCGGCCGCTGCCGTTGCAACTCAAGCTCTGGTGACCGATCTTCGTGCGGAAGCGGAACGCTCCAACGTAACAAAAGTCTATGAGGACATCGACCTGCCCCTAGCGCCCGTTCTTTATCGCATGGAGAAAAAAGGTGTCCGAATTGACACGGCTGTTCTCGACCATCTCTCAACGCGATTTGGGCAAGAAATGGAACGCGTTGGAGAACGCATCTTTTCGCTTGCCGGACGCCGGTTCAACATCAACTCGCCGAAGCAGCTAGGCGAGGTGCTCTTCAAAGACATGGGCCTGCCTGTACCTGTGAAGTACGGCAAGGGCAAAACCATCTCCACCGCGGTGGACGTACTGGAGGGTCTTGCGGAGACGAACGAAGTGCCGCGACTGGTTCTCGAGTTTCGTCATCTCTCCAAGCTCAAATCGACCTACGTTGACTCGCTGCCACTTCTTGCCGACTCGGAATCGCGCGTCCACACCACGTTTCAGGCTGCGGCCACAGCGACCGGTCGTCTCTCGTCGATAAATCCGAATCTCCAGAATATTCCGATCCGCACTGAGCTGGGCCGCGAGATTCGTGCAGCGTTCGTCGCCGCGCCAGGCACACAACTCCTTTCGGCCGACTACTCCCAGATCGAGTTGCGGCTCCTCGCACATCTCAGCGGCGACCCGCTTCTTGTCCGCGCCTATCAGCAGAACGATGACATTCACACGCTCACCGCGAGCGAAGTTTTTGGTGTTCCAGCGGAGACCATGGACAAGGAGACGCGCAACCGCGCTAAGGCGGTTAACTTCGGCATCGTTTACGGCATCTCGCCATTCGGGCTCGCCGCGCAACTGGGCATTCCGCAGGCTGAAGCCCGTGCCTACATCGATCGCTATTTTGCCCGCTATCAGGGGGTGAAAGCATTTATCGAGAAGACCCTTGAAGATACCCGCCGCGAAGGAGCCGTGCGCACGCTTTTCGGCCGCGTTCGCCCTATTCCCGACATCACGAGCCGCAATCCGAACTCCCGCGGCTTCGCCGAGCGCACCGCCGTAAACACGCCTCTGCAGGGAACGGCCGCCGATCTCATCAAGCTCGCTATGATCTCACTCGATCGCAAGCTGGCCGATCGCAAGTTCAAGACGAGAATGGTCCTGCAGGTTCACGACGAGCTACTTTTCGAAGTTCCCGCAGCCGAAACGAAAGAAGTGGAAGAACTGGTGCGCGGCGAGATGGAAGGCGTGATCGAACTCAATGTACCCCTTGTGGCCGATCTCGGGTTTGGACCCAATTGGCGCGATCTTTAGTCATGCCAGAATTCTCGGCGATTGTTTACCTCATCTTGTCTTCCGCGCCAATCTCCGCAATCGAACACTATTGTCTTTGAAATTACCTTCGGTTCGGGACTAGCGGCTTCAGACCCACTTTGGCTGCTAGAATCTGGCCAGAGATGATGGCAATCCAACTTTCAGCGGCCGAGGTTCCAGCATTGGGGCCGGTCGGGTGGTTCGCGTTGCCGCATCGATCGAGCCTGAACGTTGAGAATCTCTCCGCCGGTGAACTTCGGCGCGGCTCTGGCTGCCGAGAGTTTAGAAACACCGCAATGAAACAAGGCAAAGCCATCATCATCGGGGCAGGTCCGGCGGGTCTCACGGCTGCGGTGGAGTTACAGCGTCGCACGGGTATCAAGCCCATCTTACTCGAAGCCGGCAACCAGGTCGGCGGCCTCTCGCGGACCGTTTGCTATAAAGGCAACCGGATGGATATTGGCGGCCATCGCTTCTTTTCAAAATCTGACCGCGTCATGGAATGGTGGCTCGAACTCATGCCCGTGGAAAGCGGCGAAAGGTCAGACGGAGAACTCCGCTACCAAGGTCAACGGCGCGCGGTTCCCTCCAGCCTCAACTCCGCGAACTTCGACGAGGATCTAGTCATGCTGGTGCGCCAGCGCAAGAGCCGCATCTACTTCATGCGCCGCTTCTTTGACTATCCAATTCAATTGACCGCCGACACGCTTGCGAAAATGGGTCCACTTCGGACGATGCGCGCCGGCATCAGCTATTTGCGTTCAGCGTTATTTCCAAGCCGCCAAGAGCACTCGCTCGAAGATTTCTTCATCAATCGCTTCGGCAAGGAACTGTATGTTACATTCTTTCGCTCGTACACGGAAAAGGTCTGGGGCGTGCCGTGCAGCCAGATCAGCGCTGAATGGGGCGCTCAGCGCATCAAAGGCCTCTCGCTCAAAGAGGTGGTAACTCATTTCCTGGCGAAATCGTTTGGCCCTGGAAATCGTGATGGCATCGCGCAAAAACGTACACAAACTTCCCTTATCGAGAGATTTCTTTACCCAAAGCTTGGTCCCGGTCAGCTTTGGGAGCATGCGGCAAAGCTGGTCTGCAAGGCTGGAGGCGAGATCCACTTCGGCATTCGGGTGGATCGTATCAACGTCGACGGCGAGCGCATTCTCTCCGTCGAAGGTGTCGACGCGGCGGGCGAACGAGTTAGGTACGCCGGTGACTATTTCTTCTCGACGATGCCTGTACGCGACTTGATCCGCGGACTCTCCGTTCCGTCTTCCGCGGAAGTCACCGAGGTAAGTGAAGGCCTCGTTTATCGTGACTTCATCACGGTGGGTCTGCTTGCAAAAAAGCTCAAACTCACTGAGAAGGACGGCAGCCCGCTCAAGGACAACTGGATATACATTCAGGAGTCGGACGTGCTCGTGGGCCGTCTGCAGATATTTAATAACTGGAGCCCATGGCTTGTCGGCGCTGAGGGAAAAGTGTGGATCGGCCTCGAATATTTCTGCAATGACACCGATGCGATCTGGAAAATGACAGACCGACAGATGGCCGAACTGGCGATAGGCGAAGTAGCGAAAATCGGAATTCTCAATGCGGAGGACGTTGAGGACTTTCACGTTGTTCGTGTCCCGAAGACTTATCCAGCCTATTTCGGAACCTACGACCGCTTCAGTGTCATTCGCAACTATCTCGACAAATTCTGCAATCTCTTTCTGGTTGGCCGCAACGGTATGCACAAATACAATAACCAGGATCACTCCATGCTGACGGCAATGACCGCGGTCGAAAACATCGTCGAGGGGATTACGACCAAAGACAATATCTGGGCCATCAACACCGAGATGGATTATCACGAGGAAAATGCCGCGAATTAGGCGCGGCCGCGACCATCTCGGACCACACGCGGCGATAAATCGGTCAGATGGTCTGACACGAAGGTTGGCCACCAGAGCACGCGGTTGTCGGCTTGGGAATAAATCTCGAACGGATATCCGTGCTGAAGTGGATGATCCAAATTCGGTCCAGAGGATTCGAAACCGCAATTCTTGCCGGTTACACGGTTCTCGTTGTATTGGCGATTGCGCACCATGAGCCATGGGCAGACGAAGCTCAGGCATGGCAGTTGGCACGAAGCCTTTCTTTCTACGATCTATTCATCACTTACCTGCATTATGAAAGGCATCCGATCTTTTGGTACGGCATACTGCGCACTTTGAATCTCGCGGGTGTTTCGTACTCGGGGATGCATTGGGTTTGCGGGGCGATTGGCGTTGCCGGGATGGCGCTTTTCTTATTCAGTTCGCCGTTTCCGAGATACCTGAAAGCGCTCCTTCCGTTTAGCTATTTCCTTCTATTTCAATATGTCGTTGTCGCGAGAGGCTATGTCCTCGTGCCTCCTATGTTGTTTCTCATTGCATGGGGCTGGCGAAAGCACCCTCTGTTTGTAGCTCTCGTCTTGGGGTTGCTGGCTAACGTGGAAATGCACGCAGCGGCCATTTCCGGTGGCCTCGCGATTGTCTATTGTATCGAGCAGTTTCGTAGTGGAGTTGCAAAGGACCCTGAGCGCCGCAACCGTCTCTTGCAGTTTGGATTGGTTTTGATCTGTCTTTATGCCGTTTCGATCCTTACAGCGTGGCCTGCGCGTGACCTCGGACGACAGGGCTTTAACATGCATTCGCATCAGTACCTGCAGATCGCTGGGCAATCTCTACTTTGGGGACTCTGCGATCCCTTTTGGCTGGGTTTCGCGTTCTGGATTCTGTGCCTTCTCTGCTTCGATGAACGACGCAGTTTCACCTACTTGCTGCCCGTCCTTTTCTTTTCGGCTTTCTCAGTTGCGTATCTTACTTTTTGGCATGCAGGAATGCTCATGCCTCTCTTGATCTGCCTGCTTTGGATTACGTGGCCGGCTCCCGCACCGAAGAGATTGCCTTATGAAACGGCCTGTCGCGTGGCATTCGCGGTTGTGGCAGCGGTGCAGATTTTGTGGTCAGTTAATGCGCTCGTTTATGACCACTCCCACGCTTATTCAGGCGACCTTGCAGCTGCCGAATTTCTGAAACCCTATGTCGAAAACGGCACGACAATCATCACCACGTTTATCGATCAGGATGATAATCATTCTTACAACGCGGTAGGAATTCTTCCGTATTTCAGCGAGCCTGTCTTTGCCAACTGGCAGAATTCATTCTGGTGGGCAAGCAAGAGCAATCAGAGCGATCGACTCTATGAGTCCATTTTGAGGTCTAACCCGCCCATGGTCATCGTCGAGACCCGGCAGGCAACACCCGAAATCCCCATCGACATGGCCGATCCCAAAATCCAGTCACTTCAGCGATCGGGATACCGGGTCACGCACACATTCTGCGGAACGACTCCTTATCGCCTCGCCTTGGGGATGACAATCTGCCATATGATTCTGCAATACTCCGGAGAGCCTAAGCCCCCAGCTCAGTACGAATCGCCTTAGCGATTGCGTCGGCGTGGCGATGCATCGCTTCTTCGCTTTCGGCCTCGATCATGACACGTGCCAGTGCCTCGGTGCCGGAATAGCGAATCACCACACGGCCCGAGTCATTCAATTCCTCTTTTGCTGCGCGAATCCGCTCTGCCACAGCTGGAATCGTCTCCAGGGGTTTCTTCTCGCGGACCTTTACGTTTACGATCACCTGCGGGAATACCTTCAAGTCGGCGGTTAGCTCATCCACACTTTTGCCCGTTCGCGCTATCAGATCAAGAACGACCAGCGCGGTCAGCAGACCATCTCCGGTTGTTGCGAGGTGAGGGAAGAGAATGTGGCCGGACTGCTCTCCGCCGAGCGCAGCGCGGTGCTGCTGCATCTGCTCGAGTACGTATCGATCGCCTACCGGTGCGCGCAACATGCGAATACCGGACCGCTTGAGTGCAGCTTCCAGCCCCATGTTCGACATCGTGGTCGCCACAATGAGCTCGCCAGGCAACATTCCACGCGCCTTCAGATCTCGCGCAGCCATCAGCAGAATGGCGTCGCCGTTGATCACATTGCCGTGCGCACCAGCCAGCATGCATCGGTCTGCGTCGCCGTCAAATGTCAGCCCGATCGACGCTCCACGCTTCTGAACCTCTGCCGCGACCCACTGCGGGTGCAGAGCTCCGCATCCATCGTTGATGTTGCGGCCATCCGGCGAAATGTTGAGCAGCGTAAACTCGGTCGAAGTCCGCGCGCCCAATCGCGCAAACAACTCTGGTGCAACCGCCGCGGCGGCGCCATTGGCGCAATCGGCAACGATCCGCAAGCCCTCCAGCTTGAGCCCCGGCACGGATTCGATAAGGAACTGAATGTACTGCTCGGGAAGGGCTGCGTTGTCTTCTACGCGCGCCAGCTTCGATAAATCCGGTACGGCAGCCTCTTCGGCATGCCGCAGGATTTCGTCCTCAATCGAAGCTTCCAGCGCATCCGGCAATTTGAAGCCGTCTGCGCCAAAGAGCTTGATTCCGTTATCGCGCCACGGATTGTGCGAAGCGGAAATCACCACTCCAGCATCGAACCCGCGAGTTCGTGCCAGAAACGCAACTGCGGGGGTAGGCACCACCCCCGCGCTTTCCACGCGCACACCGGTTTCGCCGAGCGCAGCGGCGATAGTCGCCGTAATCCATGTGCTCGACTCGCGTGTGTCGCGGCCCAAAATTACCTTGGGATCGGCGTTGTGGCGGAGCGAGTGGCCCAGCGCCAGTCCGGTTGCGTAAATCGTCGTAGCGTCCAGCGGCGGCTGGCCCGCGATGCCTCGAATACCATCGGTCCCAAACAGCTTTCGCACAATTCCTGTACTCATAGCCTCACTTTTTGCGTTTATTGTTTCCGACTGCCTCATCAACAGTGCTGCTGAACTCGCCGTCGCTCAATCGCGTTCGGATTTGATCTCCGGGTGAAACCTGCACTGTTGACCGAATCACCGTGCCATCTCCGCCTAATACCAGGGCGTAACCGCGCTCCAACACCGCCAAAGGTGACAGGGACCGCAGGCGCCCGTCCAGAGCTTCGAGCCGTGCCGCCCATCTGCGCAGTGTCCGTTCGATCGAGCGGTCCATGCGCGTTCTTCCAACGCCCAGCCTCTCCCGCATCCGCGCCAGCATCTGTCGCGGTTCATGACGCAGCACGTTCGCTGTTAGTTCCGTCACTTCGCGCTGCCGAGCGCGAACCAGCCCGTTGACACTTGCTTCCATGCGAAATCCAAGATCGTCCAGCCGCTGGTTGAGCCTGTGCAGCATTGCCATTGTTCGTCGTTCGGCGCGATCCAGAGGCACGCTGTCGAACTTCTGTCGCATACGCAGAATCTGGTATCGCGTTGCGCGCTCCAATCGATTCGCCAGAGATTCGACCCGTTCGGCAACGCGATGCTGCGCTTCTGTAATCAGTTCAGCGGCTGCTGATGGAGTGGGTGCCCTCAGGTCCGCCACGAAATCCGCGATCGTAAAGTCGGTCTCGTGCCCGATCGCCGAGATCACCGGCAACTTCGACGCAACAATCGCCCGGGCCACCCGTTCGCTGTTAAAGGCGCTCAGGTCTTCGAGTGATCCTCCGCCCCGGGCTACGACGATCGCGTCCACCAGCTCGCTTGCGTTCAGGTTAGCCAGAGCCGCTTCCACCTCGGCTGTCGCCTGTTCGCCTTGCATCGCGGCTGGGTACACCAGAACGTTCAACCCCGCATGACGTCGGCCGACAATGTTGAGGAAATCGCGAATCACCGCGCCGGTCGGCGACGTTACGATTCCCACCGAACGAGGAAACGCTGGAAGAGGCCGCTTGCGGGCAGCATCAAATAGCCCCTCGGCTTTCAGTCTCTCTTTGAGTTGCTCGAAAGCTAATTGCAGCGATCCCGCGCCGACCGGCTCAATCGTCTCGCCCACCAATTGCAATTGCCCGCGCTGGGCATATACACTCACGCGGCCGCGCACCAGCACGTGCAATCCGTCTTCGGGTTTGAAGCGCAGCAAAAGCATCTGTCGCCGGAACAGCACCACGGGCAACTGGGCATCTGCATCTTTCAGCGTGAAGTACAAATGTCCCGAAGGCGCGGGGCGGCAATTGGAAATCTCGCCTTCCACCCAGATGTCGCCGTATTCCTGTTCAACTTGTTCGCAGACGTGCTCCACCAACTCGCGCACAGGCCAGACGCGGCGCGCGCTCTGCGGCTGCTCAAAGGTCAGGTCTAGTTGCCGCATGGATATGTCCTGTCGAAGCACCACTACGAGTGTAATTGCTGGGTGCCTTCCAAGGCGTTGGTGGGGATGTCAACTAATTGCGGTTTTCAATCATCGACCGCAGTTGCTCTGCGATTGCTCGAAGGCGTGTGGCGGACGCCGGGTCTCCGTCGAGCGCCCCCCCGTACAAGCTTTCGGCTTCGCGTGCCAGTTCCGTACCTTCATTCAAGCCGAAGGTTCCCAGAACACCCGCTAGCTTATGTGCGTCTGCACCTGCCAGTTCCTGCTCAGTTGCGGTCAGGATTCCATTTGCCAGACTCTCCGCTGCTTTTTGCAGCGTCCCGACCCGCTCTTCCATCTGAGGCAGATACTTCGCCCAGAGACGATTCATGGCTTCGACCAGCGGTGATCCTTGAGCATCGCCCACGCTGACGCCTCAACTCCAACCCAGGATTCCGGCGACCTGCTGGGAAAGCGTTAGCGGGTCGAAAGGCTTTACCAGCACGGCTTTCACGCCTAAATCGGCGAAGCGAGAGCGGTCAGTCGCCTGAACCTTGGCGGTCAGCAACATAACCGGAATGTGGGCGGTTGCCGGATTCTTCTGCAATTCGCGAAATGTCGCAGGACCATCCATCCCAGGCATCATTACGTCCAGCAGGATTGCATCCGGTTGATAAGTTGCTGCGCGGGCAAGCCCCTGTGCGCCCGAACTGGCCACCATTACTTCCCAGCCCGCCACGGTCTCCAGGCTCAATGCAGCTACTTCGCGAATATCGTCTTCGTCATCAATGATAAGAATGCGATGCATGAAAACCTTCTCTGGAACCGGCTTCAGGAACTCTGGCCGGCCGAAACCTCGGGAATAGATTCTTCGACCTCTTGCGAGCTGCGAAGCATTGTCAGCACCAGGGTTTCAAGTTGTTCGGGCTCAACGCTGGCTTTGGCCAGGAAGTGACTCAATCCGAGCACCAGTTGCATGCGCTCGGCCTGTGTCAAACCATGTGCAGAATAGGCCACCAGCGGCGCCCGGTTCAAATCTTCGTGCTGGCGTAGCCAATCCACCACGTTGAATCCATCGCCATTCGGCATGCCGATGTCCAGCACAATCAGATGCGGCTGGAATGTCAGGCACTCATCCATCGCTCTCTGGCGCGTATGAGCCGCCCGCACCACGGTCCCTTCGCGCCTGAATATTTCGGCGACCACCTGGCCCAGATCAGGATCGTCTTCGACCACCAGGATGCGCGCCCGCTCGTCCGGAACGCAGAGCACTTTGACCAATTCGTCCAGCAGAGCATCGTCGCTCGGCCGGGGAAATAGACGCTCCACCTTGTTGCCTGGGTCGCCTGATTGCTGCGGACTTGCCACGCCCAACAGGACAACAGGCGTGTGCGCCTCAGGATCTTCGCGGCGCAGCATCGGCAGGATCTCCCAGCCGTTGATGCCGTCGATCGTCGTGTCCAGCACAATCGCCGAAACGCCATCGTGGGCCACAGCCACTGCCTGGTCCACCGTCGTCGCTTCTACCACGCGGTATCCGTATCGTGCGAGTTGATCTGTAATCAACGGCCGCGTTGCACCATTGGTATCGGCCACAAGCACAGCGCCGTGAGTAGTGGGACTCGATTCACCTTCCTCAGTCTTTGCGGCGATCGGCTGATAGGGCAGGAACACCCTCAACGTCGATCCGCGCACCGGATTACGCTCCGCCCAGATGCGTCCGCTATGCTGCAAAACAATTGCGCGGCAGATCGCCAATCCAAGGCCGCTCCCACCCTTTTGCCGCGAATCAGAAGCATCCACCTGCTGAAATCGTCCGAAGATTGCTTCCAGCTTATCCGCGGGAATTCCGCGTCCCTGGTCGATAACCGACAGTGTTACGCCGCTCGCGCCCGAGCGCAGCATCACAGAGATCGCCGAGTTTGCCGGGGAGAACTTGATTGCATTCGACAGCAGGTTCGTCACCACCTGCAATAGGCGATCCGGGTCTGCCGTGATCTCCACCTGCGTCTTATCGTGGATCAACAGGACCCCGGCTTCATCTGCCATGGGCTGCACGCCGTCAATCGCCTGGCGCACAATTTCACCCAACTGGATGGGCCGGAACGAAAGGGGCTCGCGGCCGCTCTGCGTGCGCTCCAGGTCGAGAATGTCGTTGATCAACCGCACCAGGCGCTCGGAGTTGCTGAGAGCAATGCGCAACAGGTTCGCTGCTTTCTCATTGATCACGCCGAGCATGCCCGACGACAGCAGACCCAGCGCTCCGCGAATCGAAGTAAGCGGTGTACGCAGTTCGTGACTGACCGTCGAAACGAACTCGTCCTTCATGCGGTCAAGGGCGTAACGCTGGCTGATGTCTCTGAAGCTGAGCACGGATCCAGAGAATCTTCCCTGATCCAGAATCGGATTCAGAAAGAACTCGGCCGGAAAGCCGGTGCCATTGCTGCGAAAGATGGTGCCTTCGCCTGTCACCGATTTGCGCTGTCCCGACGCACGGCGCAACGGACAATCGTCCGGACACTTTTTGTCAGTCGGCGCCGATCCATGCACGAGCTGGTGAACGGGTTTGCCGATCAGGTTTTGTGGACGCGCTCCAAGCAACCGGGCCGCTGCAGGATTGGCAAACCGAACCAGGCCATTGCGATCAACTCCGCAAATACCGTCGGCCACCGATCCGAGGAGAATCTCTTGCTGCCGGCTCAACTCTTCTGCGCGCTCGCGTTCCCGCGTCCGCGCAAGCATCTGTGCCAGCGATCCGGCGACCGTTTCCATCGCCGCGGTGGTCTCGCGATCTTCGCGAATTCTCGCGTGGCAATAGAACTCCAAAACCGCCAGCACGTGATTGCCGACCTGCACCGGAGCTGCCCATCCGGAGACCATCCTGGTTCGGATGGCAGACTGCACGCGGGGGCTGGTTGTAAGGACCGCCAAATCCGATGCCCACACCAGGCGGCCTTCCTTCCAGGCGCGCCCGGGCAGACTGCCCCCCGGAGCCAGCGTGATCCCCATGCTCTCCTGGATTAGTCCCTCAGCCTCTTTGCCCGGGATGCCCCAGGCCGTATTGAATTCCAGGCGGTTCTCTTCCGTGTTGACGTCCCACTTTACCGCGACGTCCCAACCCTGCGAGATGCACAACGCCTCGAGCACTCGCTTGGTCGCAATCTCGGCCGAGATATTCTCGCCTACGATCTGACTTACTACCAGTTGCAGGGCGAGCCGGTGCTCGCGTTGCTTCTGCTGCGTCACATCGTGAAGCAGGCATTGCACTGCCAGCGGCTTCCCGGCGCGGCGCCGTTGATGCAGACTCATCTCCAGTTCCAGCACACGGCCATCCGCGGTCTCGGTGCGCAGCGGAGCACGGTCCACCGTTACGCCATCGAGCGCCTTCTTCAGCAGCCCTGCTACCTCATCGCGGCAGGTCGTGCCGAAGATATCTGCAAAAGAATCGCGTTCCAGGGATGCATTCCTATCCAGCCTGAAGGTCTGCCTCCACGCCGGATTGGCGTAAAGAAACTTGCCCGTCATGTCGAGGGTCGCGATCATTTCGCTCGAGTTCTCAAACAAATCGCGATACCTGTCGCGTGGAATGCGCAGTCCCTCGCCCGGCGATGCGTTGACTGACTGGTCCAGCGCCACCGCGACCTGCCCGATCGGCAAACCGTCGCGATTGCGCAAAGTGGAAATATGCAACCGAACAGGGAAAAGTGACCCGTCCTTGCGCCGGAGATGCGTCTCAAAGCTGGGCACCTGGCTCGGGGCGAGCGAAGTCACCACCTCCGCATAGGTAAAGAGGCTGCCTTCCTGCCCTTCCTCCACCGGCTTCCCAATGCCGTAGAGTCTCCGGACTTCGGAGACCAGGCGATGCTCTTCGCCGGGGGCCAGCAGCTTTTCGGTGCTCTCCTGGTTGACCAGTTCTGCGGCGTGGTAGCCAAGCAGCCGCTCTGCGGTCGGGTTCATGTAGGTGAGTTTGCCGTCGAGGCCGATGGAAAGCACCATCGTGCCCGCCGAATCCAGGATATCTTTGAGAGGATCGCCCGCATATCGCGCCGCGGCTTCGCGTTCGGCGGAAATATCGGCGAGCACGCGCATCAGGACCGCCGCAGTCAGCCCCATCGCTGTCATCAGCAAAAGCCAATCAAATTTTGGACCAGCTTCAACCCGGGCGAGAATGAGACCTGCAGCCATCGCTACCGCGAGCACCGACAGTGAGGACCAGATCGGCGGAGAGGGATTCTCTCCGTCCTGGTTCGGCTGTCTGGATTCGCGTGAGTCCATCGGGTTGCCGCACTCCTGCATCTTCACCTGCGCCGCTGCTTCTCTCGTTGCTGAAGCCACGCCTGCGCCGGTGATACGTCTCCGCGCGCGACGGGGTCAGTCGCACGCTCAGTTATGGGGGGCTGATCGAGCAGATCGCAGACCCCGTTGGCCTTGCACTGTTTAAGCGAGAATACATGTACACTGCCCCGGCTGTCCTGATCTGGACGCCCCTTACGGCCTGGCGCAGCATTAACAGAATGAGCCTTATCTTGCACCCTCCCACAAAACAGGCTAGGTCTTCAAGCGTATGTTACTGAACTGGCGTACCGTTGTACCCTAAACGCCACCAGGGGCGCTCCTTGCTTCCAGGTCGAGTTTTCGAATTTTCCCGAAGCAAGAACCAATTCCGCCTCCCCGTATACTTGCTTCCATGCTTCCCTCGAAACCCGGCAACATACTGACCCTGCCTCCATTCATTGTCCTTGCAAGCGTCTTCTTGCATGCGTCTTTCGCCTATGCCTGGGGTAACGAAGGTCATCGCATTATCAACCGTTTGGCCGTCACCAATCTGCCCGCTGATGCACCCGCTTTTCTTCACTCCGAAGCAGCGATCAACGAGATTGAATATCTCGGTCCCGAGCCGGATCGCTGGCGGTCACCGGCTGAACCTGAACTCAATGCGGCACAAGCCCCCGAGCACTTCATCGATCTTGAACTCGCCGACGCGCTCGGCCCCTTGCCTCACCGCCGGCTTGACTTTGAGGCGATGGCTTTCGCCGCCGGCCAGCGACCGGAAAAAATAGGTCTTCAACCCTGGGAGGCTACTGAGGTGTGGGAGAGGCTGAAGGCCTCGCTTCGTGAGTTTCGCCGACTCGCAGCCATACACGAGGACACCCATGCCGTGGAGCAGGCGGCGATCTTCTATACCGGGTGGCTGGGGCACTACGTGGGCGACGCCTCGCAACCGCTTCACACCACGGTCCAGTACAACGGTTGGACCGGACCCAACCCCAACGGCTACACCACGGCACACACGATCCATTGGCAGTTTGAAGGGCCCTTTGTCGGTGCTAATCTGCATGCACCCGACGTTCAATCGCGCATGACTCCGGCTCATGCAATCGAGGGAGACGTTTTTACCGACTACGTTACCTATCTTCGCCAGACCTCAAAATACGTTGAAAAAGTCTATCAATTGGAGAAAATCGGCGGATTTGAAGGGCAGGGAACACAGGAATCGCGCGATTTCGCCGCCGATCGACTGGCTGCAGGCGCCAGTATGCTCCGCGACATGATCTATTCCGCATGGCTCGAAAGCGGCAAACCGGTTCCAGATCCTTACGCTTCAGGCAAGTGATGCATTGCCCTGAACGCGAAGCCGCCCCCAAATGTGGGCGCCTCGTCGCATCATCTGCTGGCCGGCGCCCGGGAAAACTGACCCAGCTATCCAGACCAAGCGTTGTGGATCAAGTTCGGTCCACAACCACAACGTAACCTGTTGCGGTATGAACATGACCTGCAAATCATGTTCATACCGCCCCAGCATCGTTTCGATCAAATGCAGGCCATTGCGCCTACTTATTTTTCGTGCTTTGCAGGAGACCACCGGATCCCAGCCGAAAAGGTAGGCTGGTAATACTCACGCTGGATCATGTACTGGGGGCTGCCCTGGTAGAAGCCGAAGACCTCGTTGTTAAGGTTCAGGCCGGAGGCAACCACGCTCATGCCGTGGCCGATGCCGACGATGCCCTGCGCATCGACCTGGATGTGGGAATAGAAGTACTGATCGCTGAGCGGGCCATTAACGCCGCCGGGCATACCGTCTGTGTACTGATAGGCGTAGATGCTGGCCTGGTTATAGGAGATCCCCATGCGCAGCGAATAGCGGCCCTTGTCGTAGGTCGGGCTGATATTGAACACGTTCGGCGAGTTGCGCAGCAGCCTCGGATGGTCGGAACGGCCCGGAATGCCATTCGTGCTGGAGCCGATATAGCTGTAGTTTGCCGACATCCCCAGCCCGCCAAGGAAGCCTGGCAGGTCGGTATAGTGCTGCAGGTAAGAGGCCTCGAAGCCGCTTAACCATGCGCTGCCAGCATTGACCGGCTGCGTGGCGAGGTAGTTGCCGGTATAGATCGGCGGCGCGCCCGGAGGCAAATAGTTGGTGAGCTGGTAGGTGCTGGAGACGATGGGATCGTGCAATGCCTTGTAGAAGTAGCCGACGGAGACGATGCCGAACGGCTTCAGGTAGTGATCGAACAGGACATCGACGTCGTCGCCGGTTTCCGCCTTCAGATTGGCATTGCCGAAGTTGATGGAGTATTTGTTGGAGCCGTTTCCGTTGGTGCTCCAGCTGAACGCCTGGGCAATGTCCTGCGGATCGGGGCGGGAGAGGCCGCGCGCATAAATGACGCGGATATAGCTGTCAGGCCCGGCATTAAAGCGCAGCGAGGCGCTGGGCAGAAGAGTGTAGTAGGAGCCTGAGTAGGCGTTGGGGGTCACGGCACCGGTGTCGTTATCAACTGCGAAGTTGTGAACGTTGTCGCTGGTGTTCTCCGCGCGCAGGCCAGCGATGAACCGGATCCCATGGGCGAAGTCGATGGTGTTCATCACGTAGCCGGCGCTGACTTGCTCAACGATGGAGAAATCCTGCAAATCCACACCCTGTGTGCTGCTTGAAGTGAACTCCGACGAGCTCGAATTCGCATACGAGAGCACGTCTTCCAGCGAGACGTTATAGCCTAGCTGATAGGCGCCGCCGTTGTAGTAGTTGTGGTTGATCATGCGGTTGGGGAACTGCGACATTCCCACGATGCCATTCGGTGTAAGCGTCAGGACGTATTGGTCTGAGTATTTGTGTTCGTTACGGAACCTGCCGCCGTACTCAAAAACCGCCGAGCGATTGCCGATGTGATACTGTTTGGCGCCCGAACCGCCGACGCCGAGGTTCAACTGAGCAGCCTTGCCCAGATCACGGGTGATGTCGCTGAGCGTGAAATTGGCCGGATTCTGGATCTCCGCGAAACAGGCCTGGTTCCACTGCGGGAGGTATGGGTCCTTCGTGGCGCCGGGGTTGAACTCGCAGTTGCTCGTGCTGAGCGTCGAGTTGAATTGTGCGTCCGAATACGGCGAATTGCCGTAGGAAGAATGGCCGACGTTGGCCTCCCAGCTATACCACGTCGTGGCAAAAACGTGGTTGCCGCCTAAGATCAGGCTGCCCACTTGGATATCCGGGTTGCGAAGCTCTCCGTCGTAGGAAGGCGGACCGCCTTGATTCTGGGGGGCGAGCAGCGAAACGTTGGGCGTGTTGTCCTGGATCTGGTAGGCCCAGCGGTCGCCGTAGTTCTTGAAGTCCGAATAAAGAAAGCGCGCGTAGAGATTCGATCCGTCGCGGATGCGGTAGTCGGTGCTTCCGGCAAAGCCGTACCGCGGGCGAAAGTACTGGTATTCCCGGATCTGCGCGCCATCGAACCACGTTTGACCGTTGTTCTGGTCGGGGGTCGGCTCAAGGTCGTCGATGCCGCGGCCCTCCCAGTCATATGAACCGCCGATAATGAAGCCGAACTTCTTGGTCGCTCCAAAGCGACGGCCCCAGGTGGCAGTCTCCGTGGTGTTGCCGCGGCCGCCCTGTATCGGCGTGAATCCGCCAAGCGCGGTGATCTCGAAGGTGGGCGTGTCGGTAGCCTCTTTGGTGACGAGATTCACCGACCCACCGATGCCGTCGCCCTCCATGTTGGCCAGCAGGGTCTTGCTGATCTGGACTGAGTCAACCAGACTCGACGGAATGGCGTCGAACTTGATCTGACGTACGCCGGGCTCTTCGGAGGGCAGGTTGACGCCGTCCACAGTGGTATTCGTGAGGCGCGGCTCCGTGCTGCGTACCTGCACGTACTTGCCTTCGCCCTCGTCGCGCTCGAGCGTCACGCTTGGCAGCCGGCCTAACGCGTCGGCAAGGTTGGCGTTGGGCAGGCTGGTGATGACTTCGACGGGCATCACCTGCAGCAGATTGTCGGCAGCGCGCTCCTCGTTGATGGCCTCGGCTTCGGCGGAAGCGCGCGCGGCAGTGACCACGACTGATTCACTGCGGGAGGCAACCTGCAGCCTGGCAGTCAGGTTCGCAGTTTGTCCCGCAGTGACTGTGATGGATTGTGTGAAGGTGGCAAGGCCTACGTAGTTAACAGACAAGTCATATGTTCCGGCGCCAATGCCGTTCACGAAAAACAGACCCTGCTCGTCGGAAACGGTATTGATTCCTTGCGTGGGAATTGAGATCTGTGCGCCCCTGAGTGCAGCGCCGTTCTGATCCGTTACTTTTCCGGCGATGGCGCCCCGTGCCGCTTGCGCAACAGCGGCGGCGGGAAGAGCGAGCAGCAGAAGTGAGAGAGCAATGAAGTTGACGAGGAGGATCCGTCGACATGTTCGGAGGTACATTCTGGTCTCCTTGAAATGTCACCCGCACCGGAGCCGGCGTGACAGGACCCTGGCCGGAACGGGTGCAAGAGCCCGGAAGCCGCGAAGAGAGAAATTTTCGTGGAAGGCTCGCTGACCATAGTAGGAACGGCCATTTAAAGGAGAGTTACAGGCGAATGACGGCGAGATGACGGGCAGATTAGTTGGAGCAGATTTTCTACAGAAATGGATTGGTCCGTAAGCCTAAGGGCCTTAGTCGCCAGCTTCGGCAGAAGCCAGCACCGGCACCCTGCGCAGCAACGCGGTCAGGACGATTGTCAGCAACAATACCATCGGGATCCTTACGCTTCAGGCAAGTGACGCGTTGAACTGACGACAACGCAGGCCCAATCGCACTCCATTTCTGAGCGTGGGCCGACTAAATTTCCGCCCCAAGTGATCTCCGTTGTTGACGGAACAGGCTGATCTCCGACCCCGTCTGACAGTCAGGATCGGACCTTCCCGCCATGTGGCGTGATCCAGATCACTGCATAAAACACGGACTTAAATTGTCGTATATTGAACGGAGACTAAATCGGTCGGGATTAAAGTGCGCGCCGCGAATGAGCTCACACAGCTCGCGTTGAATTTCTCGATCTAATGCCAGGAACTACCGTGAAATATTTGGTCATTCTTTTCGTCAATCTTATTTCTTATTCGTCATTTACCACAGCGATCGCCCAGTCCTGTCAGTCCAGCGGAGTGGTGCACGATGCGACCGGCGGCTTGATTCCCGGCGCCGCTGTTGTTCTGCGGCAATCCGCAGCTGACCAAGCGTGGTCGTCCCAGACTGACGAACAGGGAGCATTTCACATTGCTCTGCCAAATGCCGGAACCTATGAAGTAGAGATCAGGGCGACCGGTTTTGCGCTCTATCGAGTTCAGATTGTCTTAACGGCCGGTGCACCCTCCGCCAATCTGGATATCGCCCTTGCTGTTGAAGGCAACTCCCAGACCATCGAAGTGACTGCCAATGCGCTGGTGGCCGAGACGACAAGCACGCAATTGGGCGAGTCGTTGGACAACGGAAAGATTGAGGCGGTGCCGCTGAACGGGCGCAGCTTTACTGACCTCATGGCGGTGCAACCTGGAATTGTCCCTCAGAACACCGCGCAGCCGGGAGCCGTCATTATGACCGGCGTAGCGACAACGCCTCCTTCTGGTGACGCAAATCCCGGCAACCTTTCGATCAGCGGACAGCGCGAGTCATCAAATGGATTCCGGGTGAACGGCAGCGACGTAGAAGAGGACGTGAACATGGGCACGTCGATTCTGCCCAATCTCGATTCGATCGACAGCTTCCGTGTGCTCACCTCAAACTTCGACGCGGAGTATGGCAACTCAAGTGGTGGGCAGGTGCTCGTAATCACCAAGGCCGGGACATCGCATCTGCACGGTTCAGCTTTTGAATTCCTGCGCAACACGGCACTCGACGCACGCAACTACTTCTCGCAAGACCGCGCGGCATACAGGCAAAACCAGTTTGGCGGCACACTCGGCGGCGCACCGTTTCACTCGAAAAGTTTGACACTTTTTGGCGACTACCAGGGAACGCGGCTGACAGAAGGCATCGATACCGGGAACATTGCGGTTCCATCGTTGGCCGAGCGCAGCGGGGACTTCAGCGAGAACCCGTTGACGGGGAGCGTGGATGGTGCCAATTGGGCTGCGCTACTGAGCGCGCGGTTGGGCCGCACAGTTACCGCGGGCGAACCATACTCCGCGGTTTTTCCTGACGGCAAAATTCCCCTGTCCGCCTGGTCGACCCCGGCGAAGAATCTGCTTGCGTTTGTGCCGGAGCCCAACGTTGGAGCAGCACTCTTCTCGACATCAGCAGAAGCCGAAACGCTGACCGACAACAAAGGCGCTCTGCGCGCCGACTGGACGCACGGTAAGGGCACGCTAACGGCGTATTACTTTCTCGACGATTACTCGCTCGATAATCCTTATCCGACGGGAACGGGAGGGGCAAGCGTGCCGGGCTTCAACGCTACCTCGAAGGGACGCGCGCAGTTGGCAAGCATCGCCCACACCGTTACATTCGGCTCGTCGACATTGAACGAGTCTCACTTTAGCTTCATGCGTAATGCCAATGCCGTCGGACAACCCGTGGGCGGAGTTGGCCCGTCGCTCGCGTCGCAAGGGTTTTCAGGGATCGTTGCCCTCAAGCCTTCCACCGAAGGCATCGAGAATGTCGCATTTAACGATTTCACCATGGGCGTCGATACAACGGCGCTGGTGCAGGCTGAGAACATCTACGAGATCAGCGATGCCTTTTCGCGCATCATCGGCAAACACGGCCTGAAGTTCGGTGGTGAGATTCACGCAAATCAGATCAACACGCATCCCGATGTGGTTTTCAACGGTAGCTTTGCCTTCAACGGATCCGAGACAGGCCTGGACTTCGCTGACTTTCTGCTCGGTGTGCCGTCGAGCTATACGCAGGGGCAGGCGCGCGACTTCTACAATCGCAACCTTTACATGGCCGCATTTGTTCAGGACAGTTGGAAAGCGACGAACCAGCTTACGATGAACTATGGAGTGCGCTGGGACCGCATCCGTCCCTGGGAGGAGAAGTTCAACCAGCTCCAAACGCTGGTCAAGGGCGAGCAGTCGGAGGTTTACCCGGGTGCGCCGCAGGGCCTTGTCTTCCCAGGTGACCCGGGTGTTCCTCGCTCGCTCGCTCCCGCCCGCAACAATTTCGCTCCGCGCATTGGCATCGCATGGACACCTTCCTTCGCCGAGCCATGGCTTCACAAGCTTGCCGGTTCCACAGGCCAGACCAGCATCCGCCTGGGCTACGGTATGTTTTATACCGCCTACGAAGGGCTTTCCGCCGGCATCATGAGCGCCAATCCGCCCTATGGGTATACGTACACGTCGGCCGCACCGCCCCTATTTGAATCCCCTTTCACGGTCGCCGCGACAGGCTTTGATGCAGGACAAAGGTTCCCACTGCAAAAAGTGGCGTATGGAGCCAGTCGCGCACATCCGAATGCGAGCGTGGATTGGAGCCAGTTTGAGCCGCTCGTCGGAATTCCCGCGGTCGATCCGAATGACGTGACGCCGTATGCCGAACACTGGATGGCGAGCGTGGAACGGCAGTTCGGAACTGCATCGCTAGTCACGCTTAGCTATGTGGGCGCCTCCTCGCATCATTTGTTAGTGCTGGAAGAGGCGAACCCTGCGGATCCAGCCCTGTGCCTGAGTCTTGGGTCAGCCTGCGGGCCGTTCAATGAGCAGGCTGCGCGCACTCAATTCAGTTCCGCCTTCGGAAGCGTCGAGTTGCAGCGCACGATCGCCAACTCCAGCTACAACGCACTTGAGGCATCGATCAATCATCGCTCGCATGGCTTGGAAATGCTGGCCAGCTACACGTGGTCGAAGTCCATCGATCAGTCCGCGGGCCTGCCGGAGCCGGTCAATCCCGAGGACCCATCGCTCAGCCGAGGGCTCTCGTCTTTCGATATGCGACAGAATCTGGTCGGCAGCTTTCACTACAACCTGCCTGTACTTCAGTCCAGGTCGCCGCTCCATGCAATCGCGTCTGGCTGGTCGGTCGCTGGTATCGCGCGCTTTACGTCGGGATTGCCGGTGACGTTGCTCAACAACAACGACACTTCGCTGCTCGGCACAATTCCCAACGGCATCAACAACAATGGGGTGGATACTCCTGAGTGGATTGGACGATCATTGCAGATAGAGACGAATCCTCGCAGTGCAGCCGTGTTCGATGCTTCGCAGTTCACTCTTCCCGCGCTGGGGACAATGGGCAACGCGCGTCGCCGATTCTTCTCAGGCCCGGGCATGGAAAATCTCGATGCAACGCTCTCCCGTAGCTTCCTGGTGAAAGACGATCGCTCGCTCGAATTTCGCGTCGAGGCGTTTAACCTGTTGAATCACGCGCAGTTCTTCGGCGCTTCTACCGTGGAGGGCAACATTTCAAGCGGAAGCTTCGGCCAGGCGGTAAGTGCAATGCCTCCACGCCTGATGCAAGTAGCCTTGCGTTATCGGTTTTGATGAAATCGATCTTAGTTAGTCGCCGGTCTCGGCGGAGGCCAATACCGGCACCCTGCGCAACAACGCAGTCAGGACGACTGTCAGCAACAATACCATCGGGATGGCAGTGACCAGCCACGCGCCCAGCGCTTCACCTGCCAGGCTTCCGGAAGTCCAGATGAGCTTCATCGCCGACCCTCGCGCGAGCGTTCCGGCGCTCATGGGTGAATGCGCACCCGAAGAAAACAGCCATCCGCCAAGACGCACAAACGGGAAGATCAGCGCGACCTGGAAGGGCATCGCGGCATAGTTGGCTGCCTGGATCGCAGGCATGTTCAGCCGCAGACTGAGTGCGACCACAAGGCATAGAGCCGTCGGAATACCGATGACCGGAATGCAGCCGATGGCAAATCCCAGTGCGAGCGTGAGCGCGAGGCGCCGCGGCGAAATTCCCTGCCGCAACCACGTCTCCGCTTTCTCTCGCATCGCTCTGAATGATCTGCTCATCTCAATCCCTACGTTATCGGTACGAAACCTGTTCCAATTTAGATGTTGCGTAAATGTTCGGTGAACAGTACCAAATTTCGCATCAACTCACAGTCTGGTACGGAATCGGGAGCTCTGCTGTGACTTCCGTCAGCCAGCATAGGCTCCATTCAATTCCGGAGACTCTTCCACTTTCGACGCATTCCGCTGACCCAAAGTGGCATTATTTAGCGGAATTGGATCTCTATTGGTGTCTTTTTCGTTATCTAGGTAATCTGAGCAGCTCGCGTTCGCGCATAGCGGCCAATACCTGCTCGACCTTCCAGTCCAGCGCCGCGGTCCCGTCAATCACGAGGTCGGCATGAGCCGCGGATGGACGCACGAAGGCGATGCTGGAAGGCCGGACCGTCGCTTCATACTGCCGCCGTACCGACTCTGGCGTTCGCCCGCGCTCGAAGGTGTCGCGCCTCATGCGCCGATCGAAGCAGACTTCATCCGGCGTATCCAGATAGACCCGCATCCGGTAAAGCGGGAGCAGCTGTGGGTAATACAGGGCAAACAGTCCCTCAACAAGTACAAATGCGCCCGCCCGCATGGTTTCGGTGCGATCGGGAATGCGGATGTACTGAGAAAAATCATAGAGAGGCCGTTCGATGGTTTCTCCCCGCGCCAGTGCTGCGACGTGCATCGCCAGCAGGGAACTTTCAATCAAGGCCGGATCGTCGAAGTTCTCTTGTGCTCGTTCCGCCGGCGGCAAGTGCGACAAATCGCAATAGTAGTTGTCGAGAGGGAAGTGAATGCCATCAAGTTCGCGAGCCAGTTCCGTCGCCAGAGTCGTTTTGCCGGACCCGGAAGCGCCTGCGATCCCGATGACCTGAGGTGGAAACGGCAACAGCGGCGTTGCTTTCTCCCCGATCTGTGCGTCGGCGCTCAAGACGCTGCGTCCACCAGCGCTGCGATCCACATGGCCAGACGCTCCAGCAGTTCAGCCAGTTTTCTCTCCACTTGTCTGCCGGCTTCAAAAACCTCGCCGTGGCTGAGCGGTGTGGCGCTGAGACCGGCGGCAAGATTTGTGACGCACGAGATCCCAAGCACTTCGATCCCCATGTGCCGCGCGACGACTGTCTCCGGCACTGTCGACATGCCGACCAGCGTTGCGCCCATGGCGCGAAAGGCGCGAATTTCCGCCGGTGTTTCGAAGCTGGGGCCGCTGACGGCGAGGTAGACGCCCTCTTCGAGCACTTCGCCCTCGAGTTCCGCAATCTGCATGGCAACCTGGCGCAGACGCTTTGAATAAGCCTCCGACATGTCAAAAAACCGCAGGCCGCTGTTGGGCTGGTCAAAGGCAAAGCGGGGTTCATTGGGACCGACCAGCGGATTCCATCCCATCATGTTGATGTGGTCAGCAATGAGAACAAGCTGCCCGATCTTGTATCCTCCGGCGATGCCACCGGCGGCATTGGTGAGAATAACCGCACGCACGCCCAGCGCGCCCAGGACGCGCATGGGGAAGGTAACTTCCCTGGCCGAATAGCCTTCGTAGAAATGCACGCGGCCCTGCAAGACCACTACTGGCGTTCCACCGAGCGTACCTGCAACCAAGCGGCCGGAGTGGCCTTCCACCGTGGACTTGGGAAAGTGCGGAATGGTTTCGTAGGGCACGATAACCGGCTCGTGCACTGCGCCGGCTGCGGCGCCAAGTCCGGACCCCAGCACTATACCCAGGTGGGGTCGCAGCCTGCCCAATTTGGCGCGCAGAAATTGGGCCGCCTCTGAAACGTCGTTAAAGTAGCTCATACTTGTCCCGATAAGTCCGTTCCTGCGATTCTACAACTGCGCTTTATGCTTGGCAGACTGCACGCGCCGGGTTGAAGCGCGATACGAAGCTCTCGCCGGAGGCAGCATCCCATGTGCCGGAACATCAAAACGCTTTTCAACTTCGATCCTCCGGTCACGCCGGAGGAGGTTCGCGCTGCGTCTCTGCAGTTCGTACGCAAGATCAGCGGGTTCGCGAAACCGTCGAAAGCCAACGAAGGCGCATTCCTCTCCGCGGTCGACGAAGTGGCGGCCGCCTCCGCGCGGCTCTTGGCCTCGCTCGAAACCGGCGCCCCGGCACGCACGCGCGAAGAGGAAGCGGCCAAGGCCCGTCTTCGCAATGCGCAAAGATTTCCTGAGAAAGTTAAACCATGAAAGAGATCGTCGCAGTCATTTTTGGACTTGGCCTGCTTTGCAACGCGTTGCTCTTTGTGCCGCAGGTTCTCGCCGTATGGCGCAAGAAGACGGATGAAGGGATCTCGCTGATCACGTTTGGCGGATTCAGCGTGCTGCAGGTGATCGGAGTTGTGCACGGCGTCTATCAACATGATCCTTCGCTGATCCTGGGCATGGCGGCAAGCTTCTTGAGTTGCGGGACGGTAACGGGGTTGACTGTCTTCTACCGGGTGCGAAGGTTGAAAGCTGCGAGCTGACAAACGGACTAAGTTCGCTCACGCTTAATAAGGTGGCGTAGCTGCCCTCGATTTCGTTGCCCTTTGTTCTTGTTCTCCTTCCCAGCCCCGAATCTGCATCTAACCTATTGTTCGATCGCTCGACCGGAGGTCCTCGATGCTCAGGACTCGGTTTTTCACGTTAGTAGTTCTTCTGGCCGCGGCGGTAGCCGGCGCCGCACAAAGTCCCCGCGACATCGTCAGGCAGGCGGTTCAGACCGAGCTTACAGCCAGCCGCGACGACCATTCTCACTGGCTTTACTTCGAAATCGACCGGCAGCCGAGCAAGACAGTGAAGCAGTGGGTCGCCGAAACACGATCGGGGAGTCTGGATCGCGTCATCGAACTCAATGGGCAAACGCACGCGGAATCGCAGCAGCGCCAGGAGATGGACGCTTTCATCAACGACCCTCGCGCGCAAGCCAAACAGCGCAAGAGTGGTCAACACGATGACGAGCAGGCGGCCGAACTTCTAAATATTCTGCCCGATGCATTCATCTGGACGAGTGCCGGGGAAAAGGGAAGCGATATCCTGTTTCACTTCAAGCCTGATCCGCAGTTTCGCCCGCCGGATTTCGAGGCTCGTGTCTTCGCGGCGATGGAAGGAGATATGGCGATCGACCGCGAGCAGCATCGAATCGTCAGTCTGAAGGGCAGGCTCATCCATGACGTCAAAATCGGCTATGGCCTGCTGGGGGAACTCAAGGCCGGCGGTACGTTCGATGTTGAACGGCGCGAACTCTCTCCTCACATCTGGGAGATCACTGAGACCCACGTACACATTCAGGGGCACGCGCTCATCTTCAAGACAATTTCGGAAGAAGAGGATGATGTGAAGACACACTTCGAACAGCTTGCTGTTTCCACGTCGTTACAGGAAGCGCAGTTAGAATTACTCCATCACAGTCCAGATCCAGCTCGAGATCAGGCAATGCAGCGGACACGATAGCAGTTCCAACCCGATGGCAGAGTTATCGCGAAGATGCCGGCGTCGTCGACGTGGCGGGTGTGACGCTCTTGGCTGCATCATTTGAGATGGGGCGGCGTCCACAGGCCGACGGCACGTTAGCCATCTGCTCCAGGAACACTCGATACCCGGGCCAACCAGGCCGCAGCGTAGACCAGTAACTGGACTTCGTCAGAAGCGGTCGTTTCTGAACGACCAGTTGGTTTTCAAGAATGTTCACACCGCAGAGTAGATTGTTTTCCGGCTGCAGGATGGTTTTGTCCGGATCGTGCTCGGCGAGGTGCTTGTCGACATTCCAATCGAAGTCGCATCCGTAACGCTGGGCGTCTTGGTAGGTCAGTTGGAGCAGACCTTCACTGCGGACCATGCGATGACTGACTCCATCGACAACGGCTACCTGCGGCTCGGTATGTCGCACGTTTGAGGTTGCCTTCAGTCCTGCTTCCGCACCGGAGAGTGCCTGGAAGAAGTACGCCCAGAACTGCCGCCTGTCCACCACATTCATGGAACTGAAGCGCGGGCAGAATTGTTTCACGTCGCTGGCCCTTTTAGGTGCCAGAAGGTCAGCTGGCAGGGCCTTTTCAATCGTGGCGTCCCATTCTGGCTGCCAGGTTTCGTCGTCGCCAAGCGCGGCCTTTTGTTCGGCGATTGGCGTGGAGGGGGCGGGCTTCAGCATCGGAGCATAGCCGCCAACTGCCGAAGGTGCATTTGCCGCATGAGAAGGGCCTGGATTGCTGCGAAATGCGACCAGTCCCACAGCCAATCCGGCTGCGAGCAGGCAAATTGCAATTCGCAATGTTCTCGGCATCGGCACCCGGCGGAAGACCTCCAGGTTAGTGAGATGCACATTGGATAAATAGGTGGTTTGCGGCGCCGGCTCCGACGTGTAAGCGTCGTGGATTCAGTTACCTGCGAGGCTATTTATTATGCGTAATATCCTGCGTGATCTGATAGTGCCCGGGTGTGCCTGTAACGGCGATCGGCACAACGGCACCCGCATTCTTTTTCTTGAAGAACGGTGCCAGGGGTTTCAGCAAAAACGATTTGAAACCGGTAGTGGTATGCGATATGTCAGTGTCCATTTTCAGATTGCCAGTCAGGTGCGCGACTTCACCGTCGAAGCGGAATGTGCCTGCCATTGTTGCTTCCGCTCCAGGCACCTTGAAGGTTACCCGCGACGTGGATACGACTCCATTCTCGAGCCGCACAGTTCCCCGAACGGACGACAACGCATCTTTCGTCACATCCATCGGCTTGTTGTCTGGGGCGACCCCGGTGTTTGGTTTGCGATTGCCCTGGGCACGCTCGCTGAAGGCGGAAAGACTCTTTTCGTCGTCACGATCCGACAACCTCTCAGCCGGCACGTTGAGCACCCCGGTCATGCGAAGTCGCTCCATGAATCCGTCGCCCGGCGGTCCGACGTAAGCGTGGCTTTTCAGCCAGACCGAGCCAGTGATCGGCACTTCCTCTTGAACGAATGGCTGCATCACGTCTTCTGCGCGTCCACGCTCCAGGCTGATGTCGAAGTTCGTGACCTTGGGATTGCCCTTGATGCTGCCAACGGCGTGAATGCTCGTTTCCCTGATTCTCACGTCGATCGAGTGGATGTCCAGATCGCCGTTGGATCCGTACAGCGTCCCGCGCATGGTGGCTTCCACCGGAGTTGGCTTACCGTCCGTGACAGCGAAGTTCTTCGTTTCTGCATTTGTTTCCACTTCCATGGCTGCCAGGGTGCCTTTGAAAACGCCGTGGGCATCGAGGGTGCCACTGATGTCGCCGACATCATGCAAATTCACCTGCGTGAAGGCGAAATTGGCGCTCACCGGAGTCGAGGCGAAGTCTTTTGCGTTCATCGGCCCCATGCTGCCACGCGCCAGAATATAGCCGGTCGGAATTGCGTTCTGCATTTCGACGGCGTAGTTCAATGCCTCGCCTTTGTGCAGGTTTCGGATCTCCAATTGCTTAATTGGAAACGAAAAGGGCTTCCCGCCCAGGCGCTGGATTTCGAGCAGGCTTTTATGCACCACAAATCGTTCAATGCTGGTGTCGGGACCAGTGAAGTCGCTTCCGCTGCCAGGCGGAAAGTCTTCGTGGTTTTCCTTGCTGCCGATAGGCGGCACAACGACGTGCAGACCCGTAATATCCACCAACTCCACGCGTTGGCGCAGCATGACTAAGTCTGACCATGTCCCTCGGACAATCATCGTGTCCACGTGGCCCAGCGGCGGCAGGTTTGGCGCGGACCTACGCCGCATGGTGATGCCGGTGGCCACGAATCCGGGGTTGGGGAAGTAGGTGCGGTGATAACCCGTGAATGTGACCTGACTCGCGAGCACGTCCTCGAGCAACGGTGCGATCTTGCGATGGCGGTAAGGCCAGTTGGCGCTGATAAAGACAACGGCCACCGCCAACAGCGCGCCAACCGCAACAATGACGGCATGAACCCAGAGCGGGGCCTCATGCCAGATGCTGCGGGCCTCTCGCCTGATTCGGCCTCTGTGGGAGGGCGGAGTCTTCTGGGGCGCGGGGGGCACTATCGAAGAATGAGCCATAATCTATGCCTTCGCAACAGCCGAGAACCAGTGCAATTCGCTTGGTCCGATCAATAAGATGTCCAAATCCGTATCTAAGTGATGCAATTCCGCGGCAGACTGAATCGTTTTCGTGTAACAAACGATTTTTGGTCCGCAATGTTAGAGCCCGCAATGCCTGCTTTTTGGAGTGCAATACGCCTGTGGAGCGTTGCCCTATCCAGAGTCCGAGTTGTTGAAGGCGATTATCCGAGAAAAATTCCGGCAATTGATGCAGAGATCAGGTTGGCCATGGTTCCGGCCAGCATTGCTCGTACACCGAGCCGCGCCAGGTCGTTACGACGCTCGGGCACCAGCGCGCCAATGCCGCCGATCTGCATCCCGATTGAACCAAGATTTGCAAAGCCGCACAGCGCGAAAGTCGCGATAGTGAAAGCCCTTGGCGTAATCATGGCTTTGTGGGCACCGAGTGCGATGTAGGCGATCACTTCGTTCAGCGCCATGCGCGTGCCGAGCAGGTTGCCGATCAAGCTGCAATCCTGTGCGGGGACCCCGATGAGCCACGCGACAGGCCAGAAAACGTAGCCGAGAATCTCGCCCAGGCTTCCCGGCACCCAGTGAAATCCAGCATGAATATGGGCCCAGCTCAGCAACATATCGAGCAGAGCAACGAGTGCCAGAAAGCTGATGAGCATAATGGCCACATTCAGTGCGAGCTTGCCGCCGTCGATGGTGCCGCGTGCAATCGCACCGATCAGGTTCTCGTCCTTGTGCTGCTCGTCTTTGGGAATGACGACTTTGCCTTCAGTGGCCGGTACTTCAGTGTCAGGCACAAGCATCTTTGCCATCAGGATGGTTCCCGGCGAAGTCATGATGACCGCAGACAAAAGATGTCGAGCTTCGATGCCCTGCGAGATGTACATGGCCATGATGCCACCTGACACGTGTGCCATGCCGCTGGTCATGATGGTCATCAATTCGCTGCGTGTGGCTTTGGAAAGAAACGGCCGGATCGTCAGGGGTGCTTCAGTCTGTCCCATGAAGATGGATGCCGCCACGTTCATGCTCTCGGCGCCGGAGATGCGCATCGT
>Ga0210400_10000983_pt1 | contig 29312 bp, 22 predicted proteins | sample IncBWH26MmetaG_FD_155456 | JGI IMG/M metagenome (GOLD analysis project Ga0210400, IMG submission 155456) | Forest soil microbial communities from Barre Woods Harvard Forest LTER site, Petersham, Massachusetts, United States - Inc-BW-H-26-M | ecosystem: Environmental > Terrestrial > Soil >... | reverse complement strand
CCCCCGCACAGGGACGCATAGTCGAAGTGCTCAAGGGATTGCGCCCCTCGGACCTGGCGGCCCGATTTGCCATCCTCAGGCATGACTTGCCGCAGGAATTCCCGCCTGAGGTACTGGACCAGGCGAACCGCTTTCCCCCGGATGTGTCGCCCGACGATATTGAGGGGCGCGTGGATTTGCGCGATCTGCCCCTGGTGACGATCGATGGCGCGGATGCGCGGGATTTCGACGACGCCGTGTACGCGGAGGCGCAACCCGGCGGCGGCTGGCGGCTGATCGTGGCCATCGCGGACGTGAGCAACTACGTGCGCTATGGCACGCCGCTCGACACCGAGGCGCGGGCGCGCGCCACATCCGTGTATTTCCCGGATCGGGTCATACCGATGCTGCCGGAGCATCTGTCGAATCATTTATGTTCGCTCATGCCGCGCGTCGAGCGCCTGGCATTCGCCTGCGACATGCATGTCAGCAAGGCCGGCAAATTGAGCAAGTCTCGATTTTACGAGGCGGTCATCATCTCGCACGCACGGCTGACCTACGATCAGGCTTGGAGCTTTCTGCAAAATCCCAAGAAGCATGCCGCGGATGTCGCGCCGGCGGTGGGGACCTCGCTGCAAACTCTGTATGCCGTCTATGGCGCGCTCAAGCACGCCCGTGATGCGCGCGGCGCGTTGGATTTCCGCGGCGGCGAGGTCAAGGCGCGCATCGGCGAAAAAGGCACGATCGAAGGCTTCTATGCGGTCACGCGCAACGACGCGCATCGCCTGATCGAGGAATGCATGATTGCCGCCAACGTGGAGGCCGCGGTGGCGCTGCGTTCCTCGAAATCCAAAGGCCTGTACCGTGTCCACGGCCAACCCGAGGATAAGCGCGTCACGGAGCTGCAGAAGGTCTTGACCGCGCTGCAGGTGAATGCGCAGTTCTCGGAAAAGCCGACGCCCCGCGAGTTTCGACAGCTGGTCGAACGGCTGACCTCACGGCCCGACGGGCTGCTGCTGGAAGGTTTGGTGATCCGCTCGCTGGCCCAGGCGGTATACCAGCAAACCAACATCGGACACTTTGGTCTGGCGCTCGAGGAATACGCGCACTTCACCTCGCCGATTCGCCGCTATCCGGACCTGCTGGTGCACCGAGCGATCAAGGCGGCGGTGTTGCCGCAGTCCGCATCGGGGTATCGCTATACCGCGGCGGAGCTGCAAGTCCTGGGCGTGGAGAGCTCGCAGCGCGAGCGCCGCGCCGACGATGCGTCGCGCGATGTCATGGGATATCTCAAGTGCCTGTACCTGCAGCCGCGCATCGGCGAGACCTTCGATGCGACCATTTCGAGCGCGCTCGAATTCGGTTTGTTCGTGCAGTTAAAGGAAATGCCCATCGACGGCCTGGTGCACATCTCGGCGATTCCCGGAGACTATTGGGAGCTCGAGGCGGGCGGCATGGGATTGGTGGGGCAGCGCACGGGCCGGCGCTGGCAATTGGGCGACTCGGTGCGCGTGCGTTTAAGCCGGGTCGACCTGACGCAGCGGCAGATCGACTTCGAACTCCTCGATGCCGACGCCGCGGCAAGCCGCGGCACGGTACGCGCGCCGCGGCAGGGTCAGCGCCCGGGACCGGCACGGCGCGGCGCGGGCCCGAGCCGGCAGGGACGGGGTGGCGCCAAGCGCGGCGGACGCGGCGGTCGTGGCTGAGCCGAAGCGCAACCATGTGTACGGTTTGCATGCAGTGAATGCCGCGCTCGAACGGGCGCCGGAACGCGTGTTGGAACTTTGGATCGCGCAGCCTCGGGACGCAGAGGCGCGTGTTCATGAGCTGAAGGAACGGGCGCAGCGCGCAGGGGTGCACATTCATGCGGTGTCGCCCGACGCGCTCGGCAAGCTGGTGGGCGATGTGGTGCACCAAGGCGCCGTGGCGGTGATGCGCCCCTTAAAAGGCTGGGACGAGCGCGATTTGGCCGATTCGCTGGAGCGGCTCGCCGGGGATCCCTTGCTGCTGATTCTGGATGGGGTTACCGACCCCCATAACCTCGGCGCCTGTCTGCGGACCGCCGAGGCCGCCGGGGCCCACGCGGTGATCATCCCCAAGGATCGGGCCGCGACCCTGGATGGGGTCGCTCGCAAGGTGGCGGCGGGAGCCGCCGAATTCATCCCGGTCGCCAGCGTGACCAACTTGGCGCGGACCTTAGATACGCTCAAACAGCGGGGGATTTGGATCGTCGGGACCGATGGGGAAGCGCAACAGGCGCTCTACAGGGCGGATTTCAAGCGGCCGCTGGCCCTGGTGCTGGGGGCGGAGGGCAGCGGTATGCGGCGCTTGACCCGGGAGAAGTGCGACTTTCTGGTGCGCATACCCATGGCGGGCCATATGCAATCGCTCAATGTCTCCGTAGCTGCGGGAATTGCGCTGTTTGAGGTGTTGCGCCAACGGGCCGGTTGACCAAAACTCCCTTTAAACGTATCCTTCGCGCTCTTTTTTGCCGGGTTACCGGTCTTACTCCTTGCCTCACCGCTCGCAACGGGAGGCTTAATCCTTAGGGAGATACAATGCGGCATTATGAAATCGTGCTTCTGGTCCATCCGGATCAGAGCGAGCAAGTTCCCGCGATGGTCGATCGCTACAAAGGCATGATCGCGGCCGGTGGCGGCGCGGTGCATCGGTTCGAAGATTGGGGCCGGCGGCAGCTGACCTTCCCGATCTCCAAAGTGCACAAAGCGCACTACATCCTGTTGAACGTCGAGTGCGATCAAAAGACCCTTGCCGAACTGACCGGCTCATTCCGCTTCAGCGACGCAGTGCTGCGCAGTCTCGTGGTCAAGATGGAGGCGGCGGTCACGGAGGCCTCGCCGATGGCGCGAGCCCCGGATGAAAATGCCCGTCGCCACGATGACTTTGGCGATGAGGGCGACGATGACGACATGCCCATGGGCATGCGGTAAAGGAGCACACACATGGCACGTTTTTTCCGTCGCAAGAAGTTCTGCCGGTTCACGGCAGATGACGTCAAGCAGATCGACTACAAAGATCTCGCCACGCTCAAGAGCTATATCACTGAAACCGGCAAGATCGTTCCGAGCCGCATCACGGGCACGCGCGCGCACTATCAGCGTCAGTTGCAGCTCGCGATCCGCCGCGCGCGCTTTCTTGCGTTGCTGCCCTACACAGATCAGCACTAAATCGGCGAAGGCACATGGACATCATATTGTTGCAGAAGGTCGCGAACCTCGGTCAGATCGGCGATCGCGTCAAGGTCAAGTCCGGTTACGCGCGAAATTTCCTGGTTCCCACCGGCCGCGCCACCATGGCGACGGCGGCGAACATTGCCAAATTCGAAGCGCAGCGGCATGAACTCGAAGCCAAGGCCGGCCATGAATTGGCCGCGGCGCAAGCTCGCGCCTTGAAGTTCGAGAACTTCAAGCTCGAACTCAAGGCCAAGGCGGGCGCCGAGGGCAAACTGTTCGGCTCGATCGGCACCGCCGATATTGCCGAAGCGGCCGTGAAGGCAGGCCAACCGATCAGCCGCAGCGAAGTGCGCATGCCGACCGGTCCGATTCGGGTCACGGGCGATCATCAAGTCCAGCTGCACCTGCATACGGACGTTGACGTGACTTTGCTGGTCACAATCGTCGCCGAAGAGTAGCGCGGGCCCGCGGCTCACGCGGAACACTTGAGACAGGCTCGTTAGCGCATGTCCGCCCGCGTCATCGATCGAACCCTGGGAGCCGGCGACGGCCTGCGCCTGCCGCCGCATTCAATCGAGGCCGAGCAATCGGTCTTGGGCGGCTTGATGCTCGACGCCGCCGCGTGGGATCAAATCGCCGATCGCGTCATCGCCGACGACTTTTATCGCAACGATCATCGGCTGATTTTCGAAGCCGCCGCGGTCTTGATCGAGCGCAGCCAGCCCTGCGATGCGGTGACCCTGTCCGGTCATTTGGAAAGTCTGGGGCTGTTGGACCAAGTCGGCGGACTGTCCTACTTGGGGTCCCTGGCGCGCGATACGCCCACCACCGCGAACATTCGCGCCTATGCGGACATCGTGCGCGAGCGCTCCGTGCTCCGCCAGCTGATCACGGCGGGAAATCAGATTGTCAGCACGGCCTTGGATCCGGAAGGCCGCGAAGCGCGCGAGGTCGTGGACGAGGCCGAGCGCGCCGTGTTCGAGATCGCCGAGCGCGGCTCACGCGGCAAGATTGGTTTCAGAGCCGTCAAAAGTATTCTGCCCGATGTGGTCAACCGCATCGATGAGTTGTATCACTCCGACGGCACGATGACCGGCATCCCGACCGGATTTAAAAAGCTCGACGAAATGACATCTGGGTTGCAGCCCGGCGACTTGATCATCATCGCGGGGCGTCCTTCCATGGGCAAGTCCACCCTCGCCGTGAACATCGCCGAGAATGCCGCCCTCGGCTCGAAGAAATCCGCCGCCATATTCAGCATGGAAATGTCGGCGGAATCGTTGACCTTGCGCATGATTTCCTCGTTGGGGCGCATCAATCAAAGTAATCTGCGCTCCGGGCGGCTCGAGGAACAGGACTGGCCGCGAATCGACTCCGCGATGACGCAGCTGAGCGGCGCCAACATTTTCATCGATGAGACGCCCGCGCTCTCGCCGACGGAAATTCGCGCTCGCGCGCGACGTTTGAAGCGCGAGCGCGGATTGGATCTCATCGTCGTGGATTACTTGCAGCTCATGCAAGTCGCCGGCACGAAGGAGAATCGGGCGACGGAGATTTCCGAGATCTCGCGCTCGCTCAAGGCGCTTGCCAAAGAGTTGAAGCTGCCCGTCATTGCTTTGTCTCAGCTGAATCGCGGTGTTGAGCAGCGGGTCGAGAAGAAGCCGGTGATGTCGGACCTGCGGGAGTGCGTGACCGGCGAAACGCTTGTGATGCTCGCGGATGGCCGGCGCGTACCCATTCGCGAACTCGTGGGGCAAACGCCCGAAGTGTGGGCGATGAGTGAGGATCAGAAAATAATCAAGGCGCGCAGCGACCTTGTCTGGTCCAAAGGCGTGCGACAAGTATTTCGCGTGGCGTTGGCCAGCGGTCGCGTGTTGCGAGCGACGAGTAATCATCGACTATTTACCGGAGACGGATGGCGGGCGGTTGGGCAGTTGGTCCCTGGTTCTCGCGTCGCGGTCGCCCGCAGGTTTCCATCGGTTACGAATCCAGCAACTTGGTCGAATGCGGAAATCGCGCTTCTGGGTCACTTGGTAGGCGACGGGAGCTACTTGAAGCACCAGCCGCTACGCTACACCACGGCCTCGGAAGCCAACAGTCAATTGGTCACCGACTGTGCGGTCGCGCTCGGCAGCACTGTGACGCGGCATGCGGGCCGCGGCAACTGGCACCAACTCGTCATTGCCGGCAATGGCAACCGCTGGCACCACACAGGAGTCAATGCCTGGTTGAGGGGCCTCGGTATCTACGATCAACGATCTCATCAAAAGCATTTACCGCCCGCGGTATTCCAATTGGGCGACGCACAAATTGGTCTCTTATTGAAGCATCTATGGGCGACGGATGGTTGTATCCACGTTCGGCCGGCGCATCAACGCGGTAGTTCGAATGTTAATTTCACCACCTGCAGTGAAAAACTTGCTCAGGATGTTGCTGCCCTTCTGCTGCGGCTAGGTATCGTGGCTCGCACGAGTTTAGTTCAGCAAAGAATCGGAAGGCCCGTCTATACGGTTGCTGTTAGTGGCTCTGAGCAACAAGCCCTGTTTCTAGAAAGAGTTGGCGCATTTGGACCCCGGGAAGCTCCAGCGAAAGCCTTGGCTGCAAAACTTGCCGTGACTCGCGCGAATACGAATGTGGATACGTTGCCTCAGCAGTTGTTCGAAGAGATTGCATCAACGATGAGCGCACAGGGGATAACTACGAGAAAAATGGCCTCAATGCGGGGAACTCGCTACGGCGGAAGCTCTCATTTCAAATTCTCGCCGTCTCGAGCGACATTAAATTCGTACGCTAATCTTCTCAACAGCGACTCGTTAAGGGTTTGGGCAAACTCGCATCTGTTCTGGGACCGCGTGGTCGCCGTCGGGCTTGAAGGCGAGGAAGAAGTCTTCGATATGACGGTGCCGGGTCCTGCAAGTTGGTTAGCAGACGGCATAGTCAGCCATAATTCGGGCGCGCTCGAACAGGACGCAGACGTGATTCTGCTGATTTATCGCGAAGAAGTGTACGACGTGAACACCACGCGCAAGGGCATCGCCGACATCATCATTGCCAAGCAGCGCAACGGCCCCACCGGCGATGTGCAATTGACCTTCCTGGGGCAATACACGAAGTTCGAAAATTACGCGCCGGAGTCTTACGCCGAGGGCGTATTTCGGTGAGGTCCGGGTGAAGTTCCCGTGACGCCCATGGCGAGCGTGACGATTGACACCGGCGCGCTGCGGCACAACCTCGAAGTGATTCGTCGTCTCGCGCCAAAATCTCGCGTGATGGCCGTGATCAAGGCCAATGCGTATGGACACGGGCTCGTCACGGCGGCGCGAGCGCTCGAGGCAGCCGATGCGTTTGCGGTGGCCCGGCTAGATGAGGGTCTCGCGCTGCGGGCCGCAGGCATCCAGTCTCCGATCGTGCTGCTCGAAGGCGTCTTCGATCGGGAGCAGATCGAAGCCGCGGCGGCTGCCGATTTGCAACTCGTCGTGCACTCGCAGGAGCAGATAGAACTGTTGCGAGCGGCGCCGCCGCGCTGCCAATTCAAGACCTGGCTCAAGCTCGACAGCGGCATGAATCGCTTGGGGTTCAAGGGCGAGGCTTTTCAATCGGCGCATGCCGCGTTGGCCGCCACCGCGGCAGTGACAGGCCAGGTCAATCTCATTACGCACCTGGCGTGCGCGGACACCCCGGAACTGCCAACCACCGCGGAACAATTGATGGTCTTCGCCGCCGCAACGCGCGCGCTCGAAGGGGAACGCAGCCTTGCAAGCTCCGCGGCGCTATTGGGTTTCCCCCAATCCCAAGCCGACTGGATCCGTCCAGGGCTGTTGTTATACGGCGTTTCGCCGTTTCGAGGCTCCACCGGTGCGGACCATGGCTTGCTTCCTGTCATGACCCTGCGTTCGCAGGTCATCGCGACGAAAGTCCTGGCGGTGGGCGAGCAGGTGGGATACGGCGGCGACTGGACCGCAACCCGGCCGACGCGCCTGGCGATTGCCTCGATCGGTTATGGTGACGGGTATCCTCGTAGCGTTTCTTCCGGAACGCCGGTGCTGGTCAACGGCGAGCGCGCCGCCCTGGCCGGACGCGTATCGATGGACATGCTCGCGATCGATGTGACGGAGGTGCAGCGCGCTCCAAAAGTGGGTGATCCGGTCGTTCTGTGGGGAGATCGGCTGCCGGTGGAAGAGATCGCGATTTGGGCCGAGACGATCCCCTACACTTTGCTTTGCGGTATCAGTCAACGCGTGGCGGTGGGTCGAATCTAGTCAGTGAGGAGGAAGTACTTCTTCACGAGTGTGTTCAGTATGTTTTCCGCGATGTCACGCTTGTTGGTGACGCAGTAGACGAAGTAGGTAAGCAGCATTTCAGTTGCGTTCTCCGCCGCCGAACCCAGTTTACTCAACGCCCCGTCCTCGCCGCGCCATGTCTTGTCTTCTTCCTTGTGGTCCTTTTCGTCCTGTTCCTTCCACACCAGAAAACGGACAATCTTGAAGCCATCGCCATCCGGACGTCGTTCGACGTGCCTCGGCGCGAATGAATCCTGCAGCGGGTGCAGGCCGTGTGCCAGTCGGTTGGCTATCGTACGGCTGTACCGTGTCGTCTGCGCTTCGCTGGGCGAGGAGTCAAACGGATACGCGCTCTCGCGGATGCGCGGCCATTCCCAGAAGAGTTGCGCGGCGGCCTGGGCGGAGCCGATGATTTTGCGCATGGTCCACGCATAGGCTTCGGATCGCGACTGGCCTTGATAGGCCATGGCGTGCTCCGCCTGTCCGGTCTTGGGAGTGTTGAACGGTTTCGTGGGGATTCTGTCGATGAGCGGTCCGATGATCGGAACGGGCAACTTGAGGCTCACTCTCGGCAAATCCGAAAATTGATTCATGGTGATGTCGGCGTCCACCACGTCCTCAGGCAGCAGGTCCAGGACCAAGTTGAGCTTATAGCGCGTCTCGCTCCCAGCGGGCACCACATCGCCGTACAGCTGCTCCCTGGCATCGGTAGCGAATTGCGTCTCTCTGCGGTGACCTTCCGAATTCCAGGCGACCGCGGGCCCCGTGGTCCAGCTTCCGTAGGAGTCGAGGAATCTCTGCCATCTGCGCGCGGGGCGGTGTTTCGAATGAGAATCGACGGATGGACGCTTCGTGCCGGAGGGTCCAGGCTTTCGCCCCCCTCCAGAGCCCCTCACCGAGCACGTTGGTCCGGGCGTAGAGCCGCGAGCGTGTTTGTCCAAACCCAAAATCGGCATATCGCCCCGCCTCATTCAGTGTTGAAGCGACCAAAAACAAGACCTGAGTGCGCGATCAACTCCCGAGCGCGGATGATCTCGCTCACACTTGGCGGTGTCAACAAGAGCCTCGGCGCTCCCAAGGCGGCGGATTCGACTCACTTCGTAAGAGTTTCCGCCGCATGGTCATGCACAACCCAGCCACGCGCCGCGAGTTCGCTGCTCGCTCGGGACGATTGAGTGCCGGCGATCCACAGTTCCAATCCGCTCGGGCTCGCCGGCAACAGCGCATGGAGCGCCGCGCCATCGGTGGCGACGTCCTGTGTCCAGTAGACCGCGTCGAACGCCCCAACCACCACAATCCCCCCGTCGGCGAATTGCGCCGTGGGTAGACGCAATCCGGAAAGGATTCGATCAACCGGCCGGCGGGCATGCAGACTTACCATTAGACCGGTGCTCTGGAGGAACACCTCAACTTCGTCCTCGGACGTGAGAGTCATGGCATGCCGGAACAATTCGTCGCGCCCGGCCACTCCATCCAAAGACTTCGCATACTCTCCCAGGAGCTTCTGTCGAGTGGGGCTCAACAGCAGCGTGTTTTCGAAGCGTCGGATTTCCAAGCTCGTCAGCCCGTAGCCAGCGAGCGTGGCCCGCTGTCGAGCACGCAGAACCGCCGGATCTTCATTGTAAATAGCATCCATCGCGCGCCTGACGTCGCCGAGATAAGGCACTCCCGGAATACCGACGAAGTGCATGCCTAAATTAACCGTGGCATTGACCCTGGCGAGGTGATGTACGGCTTTGCGCAGCACTTCATTGCTCGTGTAAGGATCCACGCCGAGCTGCTGATAATACCGGCGTTCGGCGGCCGACACGCCAAGATAACGATCGGCATACCGAGTCGCATCGGCCTTCACCTCTCTGACGACATGTGACTGTTCACCCGACCCTTCATGTTGTTGGACGCTTTGAGACAATTCAGCGGCCTGAGCTTTATAGCCGCTAAACAGATGGGAAACGCCCTTCGGAATTCCGACCACCGTCTTCACCGGATTACCCGCGGCCTGGGTGATCGTCTTCACGTCGCCCTGCACGCGTCCGGTCACTGTTTTCACAACCACATCAACGTCGGTCGTCTTGGCAAGTTGCGCCAATGCGGCCACCTCGCGCACGCGGACGGCCAGTGCCGTTCGGCCGTAGGCGGTAAAATTGCCGAAGCGGCTGACAAGAACATAGTGATGCATGAGCCCGTCAGACTGCACGGGATCACTGATATGAAAGTCGGGACCTGAAACCAATTCCGCCGGCAGGCTGGCTGCGGCGGGTTCCTCGGGCGGCGTTTCGAAGTCAACCGCGTAGGCGCTGCTTCCGATCGCAACCGCAACCATCACGAAGGTCCTCATTGTGCGCACGGCGTCCCCACTTTCCTATTGTTGCCATTTCAGCCTGGGGCACATCTTAGGATGTTCAGGCCGTCTTATCCGAGAACTTTCTGCGATTGGCATCCGGGTCACGGAAGCGAAGGCACTCTAGACGCACGCAGTCCCCCGCAACCGTGCGTAGCCCACAGTTATAGGGCTGACTTCAAGGACTGACGTGCTCACAGCTTCCGGGTCGATTATCCTCACGTATCCACGGAGGGCTGTTGATGCAACCGATCATGCGATTTGTTTTGCCGGTCATCGGACTACTCATTGCGGCAAGCCTCGGCAGCCCTGCGTCTAGGGCATTTGACATCATAGTAGGGGCCGCGTTGGGGTTCGCTATTGCAGACCTGGGCCTCATCCGGGCGCGGCTGGATGAACTCAGTCAGGCAATCGAGCGGTTGAGAACCGAATTTCGACCACGTCAGGATGCTACAGCGCCCACCGCGATACACCCCGAAGCAGCGCCGGCGCCGCAGCCACGCGCCGAGTTCCACGAGCCCGCTCAATCCACACCACGACGCCCGCTCGACCGGCTCTGGGAAGACTTCGAACCTCAGGCCCGGGCTCAAGCTCCGAAACCGACTGTCCCTCCTCATCCAGCCGCGGCATCGACGCATCCCGCTGCAAGCGAGCCTCCAATAGTCGCTGCCATTCGCAACTTCTTTACCGGGGGCAATACCCTGGTTCGCGTTGGTGTGATCGTCCTATTTTTCGGCGTCGCGTTCTTATTGCGCTACATGGCCGAACACACACGCATTCCCATCGAGGTACGACTGTCGGGCGTTGCGCTCGCGAGCATCGCGCTCATCATCTTTGGCTGGCGTTTGCGCAAGGCCCGCGCAGGTTATGCGCTCACCTTGCAAGGCGGTGGCGTCGGCATTCTCTATCTAATCATCTTTGCGGCCCTGCGCCTCTATTCAATTCTCCCTGCAACGATCGCTTTTCCACTGCTCGCGCTCATCGCGATTCTTTCGGCGATTCTCGCCATATTGCAGAACTCGATGTCATTCGCGCTCCTCGCGGTCAGCGGCGGATTTTTAGCGCCGGTTCTGGCATCCACCGGCCAGGGAAGCCATGTCGTGCTATTCGGCTACTACGCGGTGCTCAACGCAGGAATAGTGGCCATCGCCTGGTTCAAGGCATGGCGGCCGCTCAATGTCGCCGGGTTCGTGTTCACCTTTGCGATCGGCACGGCGTGGGGAGTTCTCAAGTATCGGCCCGAAGATTTCGCAACGACTGAACCCTTCTTGATCTTGTTCTTTCTGTTCTACCTCGGCATCGCCATTCTCTTCACGCTGCGGCAGCCGACGAAAGCAATCGGCTACATCGACGGCACGCTCATTTTTGGCACGCCCATCGTGGTGTTTTCGCTGCAATCGGCGATGCTTCATGACCGCCTCATGGTATTGGCCTACAGCGCCATCATCTTGAGCGCGCTGTATCTCAGCATCGCCTACCTGTTGAAGCGTCGCCCCGGCGATTCGAACAAACTCTTGTTCGAATCGTTCTTGGCCTTGAGCGTAGCGTTTTTGACGCTGGCGGTACCCCTTGCCCTGGATGCGCGCTGGAACGCAGCCACCTGGGCGCTCGAAGGAGCCGCACTCATCTGGGTGGGATGTCGGCAAGATCGGCTTCTGCCGCGACTCTTCGGCGCCCTGCTGAACTTCGCCGCGGCTTGTCTTGCCCTGTCCGAATTCAAGATGAGCGGCGACTATCTGACATTGCCGCTCGGTAACTACTTCGGCATCGCGGTGCAGAGCGCCGCCGCCATCTTCTCTGCCCGCACGCTTGAGAGGCATCGAGCGCGTCTCAAGGAATTAGAGCGCCTGGTTCGTGACGCTCTCTATTGGGGCGGGCTCGCTATGTGGTTGCTGGGAAGCGTCAGCGAAATACACCGCTATGTAACTGAATATGAAATGGCTGCAATCCTGGTGTTGGTGACACTCACGACGTTGGGCTCGAGCGAAGTTCATCGTCGTACGCAGCTGGGCGTCGCCAGGATCGCGGCCCTCCTACAGCTTCCGGCCATGCTGGCTTTCGCCGCCTTTGCCAGCGTCAATCTACCGCACCCGTTTGCCGACGGGGGCTGGTGGGGATGGCCCGCGGCCTTTTCCGTGCTGTATTTCCTGAATTTTCGCCATGAGGGCGCGCCCCGCGAGGCGCTTGCAAAATCTTTGAATTCGGGCGCCGCATGGCTCGTGTGCGCACTCTTGAGCTGGGAACTCGGCTGGCAAGTCAAAACGCACATCGCGGCGGGCGAGGCCTGGGCAACTTCCGTCTGGATCGTCATTCCAGCATTTTTTCTATGGCGCTTGCCGAAGCTGGTGACCCGCGTCAAGTGGCCCTTTGCGAGAAATCGCGAGGCCTATTTGTTTGTGGCAGGTGTCGGCGTCGCAGTCTATCTGGGCGCGTGGAGCTTGTTTACCAATGCGACGTCGGTGGGCGACACCGCTCCTTTGCCCTACGTTCCACTGCTCAATCCTCTGGACCTCGGCCAAATGCTGGTACTGCTCGCGCTCCTTCGATATTGGCGTTTTCTCAAGGCGGTGGATTCGCCGGGCTCACCCCGAATGGATAAAAGAGTGCCGCAGCCGGTGCTGGCCGCGCTCACCTTTGTCTGGCTGAACGCCTTGTTGCTGCGGACCTTGCATCAATGGTTTGGCGTGGCATTCCATCTGGAGGTTTTGATGGCTTCAACCTTGGTGCAGACCTGCCTCTCGCTGTTTTGGACGGTACTGGCGCTGACGGCCATGCTCATTGCCGCGCGCAAGGGCAACCGGATTGTTTGGTTGGTAGGCGCGGCGCTCTTGGCAGTGGTCATTGCCAAACTGTTCTTGATCGACCTGTCGCGGATTGGATCGGTGGAGAGAATCATCTCGTTCGTCGGGGTGGGACTGCTGATGTTGGTCGTGGGCTATTTCTCGCCGTTGCCACCCGCTCGGGAGTCGCGATCATGAGTCGGGTCCGGTATTGCTTGTTCGGTCTGTTGGCCTACTCGAGCCTGATTCAGGCGCAGGCGATCTCGCCCCGGGATTTCGCCTATGGGCAATTGGCAATTCCTGCGCGGGACGCTGCCGCCTACCGCTTCGCCCTGCCGCTTAGCGTCTACCAAAATACCGTGCGCGAAGATCTTGGGGATTTACGCGTGTTCAACGCCGAAGGCGTCATGGTTCCGTTTTCCCTGTCGCGGCCGGCAGCGCAGTCGTTGATTCATAAAACGCCCATCGCGGTCACCATGTTTCCCTTACACGAGGGCGCCCGAATCCTGATCGACGGAGTTCACCTCACCATCAATTCCGCCGGCTCTGCCGTGAATCTGCAGACCCAAACTGGCACCACCGCAACCGCAACCGTCCGACAATATCTTCTCGATGCGCGCGCTCTCGATGCAACGCTTTCGGCTATGCAATTGGGCTGGCCGGATGGAGCACCCGAGTACACGGGTCGCTTGAGCCTCGAAGCGAGTGATGATTTGGCGGCATGGCGTTCTCTGGTGGTTGCAGCCCCGATCGCCAATCTACGCGCCAATGGCCAAACGCTCATCGAGAATCGCGTGGAATTCTCACCCACGAAAGCGAAATTCTGGCGCCTCTCATGGCTCGGAATGGCGCCGCGCTTTGAGTTGACAAACGTTCTTGCCGAACCCGCAGCCAGTCTCACCGAGCCTGACCGGACCTCCTTGGAGGTAATCGGCGTAGCGGACCCTAAGAACCCTCAAGAATTCACCTTTGACTTGGGTGCGCATCCTCCCGTGTCGCGCGTGAATGTATTGCTGCCCGACCCTAACAGTGTCATCGATGTCGAACTATCGTCTCGTTCCACGGCAAACGCCCCGTGGCGCGCAAGAATTCGCTCTGGCTTTTATCGGCTCAAGACCGCAGATGCTGAGCAACAAAACTCGCCCCTCGAGGTGAGCCCGTATGCCGATCGGTACTGGCGCGCGCGCATTGTCGGTGCAGGCAATTCGCCGCAGTCGCCGCTGCGACTGCACGTCGAATGGATTCCCAATGAGCTGACCTTTCTCGCCCAAGGACACGCGCCTTTTCTAGTGGCCTACGGTAACGCATCTGCCAATCCCGCTGAGGCGGACTTGAGCCACTTACCGAGTTCCTTGGAGATTGTCCCTGCCGCCCTGAGTCCTCCACAGGAGTCAGGAGGAGCGACTCGCCTCGTTGCCAAACCTGCGCCATTCCCTCGGATGCGCGTTGCGCTGTGGAGCGTGTTGCTCCTTGCGGTCGTTGTCTTGAGTTGGATGGCCTATCGCATTTCCAAGGACCCAAACGACAATCCGCAGTGACGGAAATCACAACCAATACGCACGCCATACGCACGCCATCCGCAATCGCGTCGAGCCTCATTCACCGGTTGCGATCTTGCGGAACACGACGATGTGCTGCATCGGCAGCCGTGCCGAAGTGCGTTCCCAGGTGAGTGCGAGCACGCTCATTTCGCGGCGGATTTGCGCCTCGCTCATTTTATGCAGGAGTTTGATCGGCACGGCAGGATCCTCGCCCCGATATTCCACCAGTACTACCCGGCCGCCCGGCTTGAGCGCACGAATCAGGCTGCGCATCACCTCGTAGGGGTAAGCCAGCTCGTGATACACATCGACCAAGACGGCCAGGTCGATCGAAGCGGGCGGCAACTTCACGTCGTCTGTGGCTCCCTGGATCGGCACCAGGTTCTTGAACTCTGGTTTCTGCGACAACTCCCTGAGTAACGCCACCATCTGCGGCTGCACGTCGACCGCGAAAACACGGCCCGGCGCGACCAGGGGCGCCAGGCGCCGCGAGAGATAACCCGAGCCGGCGCCGATGTCGGCGACGGTCATGCCGGGCTGCAGGTGCAGTTCCTCCACCAGCAGGTCGGGCCGTTCTTCGCTTGCGCGGCTCGGCCGCTCGAGCCACGGCGCGCCCTCGAATCCCATGACCGCTGCAATCTCGCGTCCCTGATAGAACTTGCCGATGCCGTCGGGACTACCCTGGCCCTCGCGATACAGGGGCATCGCGACGGAGTTCTCGGCGATCGCCTCCGGCAGCGGCGCGGCGAAAATACCGAGCACGAGGCAGAGGGCACCAACAATCGATGACATTAGAGTCAAGCTGTGTCTAATGAAGCTTGAACTGGCGCATCATATTGCCGTCGATCTCGGCTCTTGAAAGCGATGGACCCAGCCCTGTGTTTTTGTAATACAGCGCCTTCAAGAAGGCTAAATCGCCCGCAGTAATCGCAGTAGGCATTTCACGCGTGCCGCAGCTGGATGACATCAGGTCCAATATGCTCGGCAGCGGATCGCAATGGTCAGGTGATTGCACCACTGACAAGGTCAACATTCCTAAGTAGTCGGCGATCGCACCCATGCTGTAGCCGACGACTTTCGTTGTGTCGACGACCAGGATGACGATTCCAATGCCACTTCCACTCCCGCTACCACCGCCCAAACGCGTCCCTGTGGCGGCAATTGCGCTGTAATTCTGAGTGATCTGCGGCCAAACGGGCAGAACGTCAAGCCCTACCAATGCCACGTCAGTGGTCAAGACAATGGCGCCGCCGCTCGTTGTCATGTACCAGCCCTGAATCGCGTGGTCGCTTCGGAACGCTATCAGGTCCCTCGTCCCGCCCGTATACCTGTTGCGAAAGTAAACCGTCGCCCATTTTATGATGGCATCCATTTTTGCCTGGGGGTTGTTCGTGAAGAGTATTTGCACGTTGCTTTTGCATTGCGGGTCCGACTGCACGGGCGCGCCGACGTACGCGGCGAGGGCGCGAAGTCGTGCCGTTACGAAGGCGTTGTATTCCGGGGTGAGCCCCTCAGTCAGCGGGCAAATGCTCTGTCTGCCTCCACGCCAACGCGCAAGGTTGCCGGTCGTGCCGGTATTCACGAAGTGCACAGTGGCGTGGTGCACGATGAATTCATACAGGCCAGGTCCCGCCAACTCCTGGTCGGTAGGAGGGGCCGGAGTCGTCACGGTCACATCGAGAATCTCTGGCGATGCAATGTCTGCGCGCGCCGTCGCAAGCCAGCCAATCGTCATCACAAAGGTGGCGAGTAGGATCCGTTGGATTTCCATGGGTGCCTTGCCTCCTGCTGCTTGTCCCTGCCGTTCGCCGTTCGCCGCGCCGGGAGGTTGCACCCATGTTACGCTCGCGCGCGGACTAAGCCCAAGACTTTGAAGTTAGACTGAAACCCAGGCGCGCGTGAACAATCTAACCGGTAAAACCGTTCTCGGATTCACGCAGCTCATCTCCGTTTTGGGAATTCTTCTTTTGGCACCTGCGTGGACACTCGATTACTGGCAGGCGTGGGTGTACTGGTTCGTCTTTGCCGCATCATCCGCATTGATCACCGCATATCTATGGAAGCGAGATCCGAAGCTCCTCGAGCGCCGAATTGACGCGGGTCCGGGAGCCGAGACTGAAAAAACCCAAAAGTTGATACAGCTTTTGGCATTCTTGGTATTCATCGGTGCAATGATCCTGCCTTCGCTCGATCATCGCTATTCGTGGTCTGCGGTTCCGCTGCCGGTTGTGCTCGCGGGCGACGTTGTGGTGGCGCTCGGGTTTCTGATCGTCTTCCTCGTGTTCAAGGAGAATACGTTTGCGGCCGCAACGATCGCGGTCTCCTCCGATCAAAAGGTGGTGTCGACAGGGCCTTACGCAATCGTTCGTCATCCCATGTATTCAGGTGCGCTGGTCATGCTCCTTGGTACGCCTCTCGCGCTCGGATCATGGTGGGGACTCCTGATGTTCATACCGATGACCCTCATCATCGCGTGGCGCGCTCGCGACGAGGAGCGGTTTCTCGACAAAAAGCTATCCGGCTACGAGGAATACTGTCAGCGAGTTAGATATCGTCTGGCGCCGTTGGTTTGGTAGAAGGCTGACCGAATCACCGGCCTGGCCACCAGTTCCAGCGTCCCGCGAGCCGGATGAGAGCCGGCCCGAGCGCCAGGCGAATCACGGTGGCATCGAGGAGCACTGCCACGCCCAGAGCAAACCCCAGTATCTTGATCAGCACGAAATCACCGAAGGCGAAGCCGCCAAAGATCAAGACCATGATGGAGGCGGCAAAAGTGACGACGCGGCCCGTGCCCGCGAGTCCCTCGACCAGCGCTTCCTCATCGGCGAGTCCGGCGCGTCGGCCGTCCGCAATTCGCGCCACGATGAAGACCTCATAGTCCATGCTCAGGCCGAATACGATGCAGAAGACCAGGACCGGCAATATGGGAAATCCGCCGTCGATCGGGCGCGGCAGGCCCATCAGCCGGGCGCCAAGCGCGTGCTGAAACACAATGGCCACCGCGCCGAATGCCGCGGCCACCGACAAGAGGTTGAGCGCCACCGCTTTGATGGGAATCAGCACGCTGCGAAACACCAGCGCCAGGACGATGAGCGTCGCGCAACAAACGCTCACCACCAGTTTGATCAGGGTATTTTTGATGGTGTCCTCGTAGTCGACGTTGAAAGCGGGCACACCGCCCACCTCGAGGCGTGCACCGACGACGCCGGTGAGCGCCTCAGGATTCGCCGCACGGATGTCGCGCACCATGAGCGCGGCGTCGGTCGCAGCGATGTTCTTTCGCGGCAACACTTCGATAACGACCGACCTGCCGTCGGCGCTCACAAAAGTGCGGCGCACCGATTCGGACAGGCTCTTCAATACTTCCGGACCCGCGAGCGGCACGGTGCTCAAGGTGGTGGCAGCCCATACATGCTGCACGCGCGCGTCGCGAGCGAAATAGCGGACGAGGCGGGATTCGGCTCGCCAACCTGCCTCATCTTGAACGACGGTCCCCGGCGGGAAATCGAGAACCACCTGAATGATTTGACCGAAGTTGCCGCGCGCCACCGCGTCGATTTCGTGCAGAACGCGGATCGAGTCGGCACTCTCCGGCAGCCATCGGCCGCGCGGCAGATCGATTCGCAGGTGCGAGGCCTGTGCCGCGAGGATGAACAATGGCACGCTGGCTACCGCGAGTATTCGCACCGGATGGCGCTTGACGAAGTGCACCCATTGCCGCCAGCGGCGCCCGGTTCGGGCTTTGCGCCCCAATCCCAGCCTGCCGGCGTCGATCCACGGGCCGATCCAGGCCAGCAACACCGGCAGGAGAGTCCTCGCGGCCAACACCGCCACGGTGGTCACCAGAAGGCCGCCCACTCCGATTGACCGAATCTCGCTCACCGGCACAAACAACATGGCGGCGAATCCGATGGCGACCGCCAGGCCTGAAATCACGACGGTTCGGCCGCCGAACTCGGCGGCTTGGCGCACCGCCTCGAGCCGCGACAATCCCTGGTCGAGTCCGTCGCGGTAGCGGCTTACGATCAGCAGCGCATAGTCGACGCTCAATCCCAGTCCGACCATGGTGATGATGCTGACGACGATGATGGATGTCGGCCAGATACGGTTCACCGCCGCGAGCGCGCCGAGCGCGACCACGATGGTCAACCCGCCGCACAGTACCGGCAGGATCGCGCAGACCAAACTGCCGAATGCGACGAACAGCAGCAGCAGCGTGAGCGGCAGAACCCGCAGTTCCGCGACACGAGTTTCACGGGCGCTCACCCGGCGCATGTCGGCATTGACCGCCGCCTCGCCGGTCCAACCAAAGCGGACATCCGGGTATTGCTCGGAAAGCTCGGCGCGCAGCGCGCCGGTGATCCCGGCAAGTTTGGCCATCAAGGCTTCCTCGGCGCCCTTGGGGGCGTGCAATCCGACGATGATGATCGGACTGCCGTCCTCACCGATGAACAGCGTTTCTTGCCGGTCCAGGTAGGAGATGACTCCCTGCACCTCGGGGACACGCTCAATCGCCTCGGTCACTCGCTTGAGCAGCGCCTGACCCTCGTCCGACTGCGGCGTGGGTGCCGCCGCCATCCTCAGCAAGGCGATTTTCGTGAACGGCGACTGGAATCGCTGCTGGAGCGCTACTTCGACCCGCGCCGATTCGCTGTCCGCCAGCCGCGCCGATGCGTCGAGCCGGTCATTGATATGCACGGCGAATGGAAGTGCCGCGAGCGCGCAGAGGATCCACCCCACGACTATCAGGCGTTGCGAACCCGTCGAGGCCGAGCTCATGCTTTCAAGTGGACTCGCCGCGCCGCCAGCCGCGCTTGGTGCGGTCGATCATCTTTTGTATCCGACCGCATTGTCCATGGGCTCCAGATGCAACAACAAAGAATTGAATGACCTCTAAGGATACGCCAGACCAGTTGCAGAAAGTCGATCACCGGAAATGGCGGGACCGACCCCAATCCTGGCCCGCAACCTCCAATATTTTGACGGAGTCGTGGCTTCGCTGCAGAATCGCGCCATGGGTTGGCCAACACGGACGGCATTCTTGCTCGCGCATTTTGGCGCGATGGCTTTGGTATTGGCGGCGCCCCGGGTGCAGGCCGCCGAGGGTTGCACGTTGGGCAGGGTAGCGGAAATACCCATAACGATGGCCGGGACTCGCCCCTTGATCACCGCAAAAATCAACGGCAGGGAAGCCCGATTTGTCCTGGACAGCGGCGCGTTTTACAGCATGATCAGTGCGCCGACCGCTGCCGAATTCAACTTGAAATTGAAGATGGCTCCACACGGCTTGAGGATTCAAGGTATTGGCGGCTGGGTGAATCCCGACGTCGCGACCGTCAAGGAGTTCGGCATGGCGGGCGCGCTCGTCCACAATCTCGAATTTCTGGTGGGCGGCAGCGAGGTCGGCGGCGAAGGCCTGATCGGACAGAACTTCCTGCTGCAGTGGGACGTGGAATACGATTTTTCCAAGGGCGTGGTGCGACTCTTCAAGCCCGAGGGCTGCAGGAAATCTCGCTTGGCTTATTGGGTGACCCCCGGGCAATCCTTTTCCGTGATGGACATCGAATCGGTGCGGAACGCGCGCCTGCACACGATCGGTGAGGGCTATGTCAATGGCCAAAAGATACGCGTGATGTTCGATACGGGCGCGTACACATCGGTACTTTCTTTGAAGGCGGCTGCGCGCGCGGGAATAAAAACCGATTCGCCCGGTGTGGTAGAAGCCGGGTATAGCAGCGGCATCGGGCGTGCCATGGTAAAGAACTACCTTGCCACGGCATCGAGCTTCAAGATAGGCGACAACGAAGAAATCAAAAACGCTCGATTGCGCATCGCGGATAGTGATCTGCCGGACGCCGACATGCTGCTGGGGTCGGATTTCTTTGTATCCCATCATGTGTTCGTCGCAAACAGCCAGCATAGGCTTTACCTGACCTACAATGGCGGCCCGGTCTTCAATCTGACAAAGACGCCATCGGCCACGGCGGCCCAGGCTGCCGAAGCTCCCAAAGATGAAGCGGCGAAAGACGGGGCGGCGAAAGCCGAGGCTGCGAGCGACCATAAAGCCGGCGCGGCGGCAGATGAGCAGTCCGATCCGGACGCGCTGGCGCGCCGTGGCGAGGCGTTTGCGGCACGGCACGACTTCGAGCATGCGCTGGCCGACTTGTCGAAGGCCGTCGAATTGCGACCGGACGAACCGGAGTATCTATTCCAACGGGCGATGGTTTATCGGCGCAGCGGCGCGGCCGACTTGGCTCGGGCGGACCTCGACCATGTGCTCACGCTCAATCAGGATTTTCTGCGCGCCTACATGCCCCGTGCGGAAATCCGCCTGCTCGAGAAAAATGTCGATGGTGCGATTGCGGATCTCGACGCCGTGGATCGCTTGGCTCCGAAGCAATCCGACCTCAGGTTCGTGTTGGCCGAACGCTACGAAGCGGCGGATCGATTTTCGCGGGCCATCGCGCAGTACGATCTGTGGATTCAGAATCATCCGGACGACTCAAAGAGGGCCGCGGCGCTCGGGGCGCGTTGCCGGGCCAGCGCCATAGAGAATGAAGATCTTGCCGGCGGGCTCGCCGATTGCAACAAGGCGCTGAGCATTGCGGACAAGAAGAATCCGAATTACGGCCATCTGTTCGCAAACCGCGGATTGCTCGAGTTGCGCCAGGCGAACTACGAGAAGGCCATTGCGGATTTCGATGCAGCGCTAAAAACGATGCCTAAGAATGCTTACGCGCTGTATGGCCGCGGTGTCGCGAAAATACGCAAGAACAAAACGGCGGAAGGTGAAACCGACATTGCGGAAGCCGTCAAGATCGCGCCCCACATCGCGGCACCGTTCAGCGCACGAGGCCTGGCCCCCTGATTTACCGCCCTGAGCGCGACGCCGCCTAGCTCTCGAAGAACCCCATTTTGACGCCGGCAAGCTGGACGACATCGTTGTCGTTGAGCCTGCGAGCCTGCGGGCCGATCGGTACGCCGTTGACCTGCGGATAGTCGTTTTCTTTGCCGCTGTCGACGTGCACGATGAAATACCCCTCGGAGCGCCGCGTAATGGCGGCGACCTGAACGCCGGGCCGGCCAAGGGTAGTGAGTGCCTTGGTCAGTTCGAGCTCCCGTCCCGCAAAGGCGCCGCTCAGCACCTGCAATTTGGCCTTGGGCAAGGCCGTCGCATGATCCGGCACAGTTGGGCGCTTGGCGGCGACTATCTTGGCTGCCTGATCCACCGCCGCAGTGACCTTGCGAATGCGGTCCTCGCCCTGGGAGCTGGGCGTGATGACCATGGTCTTTTCAAACTCGTCCTGCTCGACATCGCCATCCTGGCTGTCGACAAAGCGCAATTGGTGATGGCCGACGGTGATGACATCCCCGTGCTGCATGGCATGTTTCTTGATCAGCTTGCCATTGACGTAGGTGCCGTTGGTGCTGTTCAAATCTTCGAGGAACGAGTCGTTCAGAATATTGATGATGAGCGAGTGGTGACCGCTCACGGCCGGATTGTCGATGCGAATATCGTTGTCCGGGAGGCGCCCAATGGTGTAGCGCTCTTTATTCATGTTGTATTCCGCGAGAACGTTGCCGTCCAAGCTGAGCATCAGGCGTGCCATTCAGACTCCTAGCCGAACCATCCCAAGATTTTGTCAAATATACGCCGGTGCGCCGGGAACGGCTCCTCGACGTGCGCCATAATCACAGAGACATTATCCCGGCCGCCGTTATCGTTCGACAGCTGTATCAGCTGCTTAGCAACCGTATCAAGATTAGCACTAAAGGTGCTGATTGTTAAGTGAATGTCCTCATCCTCGATCATGTCAGAAAGGCCATCCGAACACAGAACGTAGTAGTCACTTTTTTGTGCGGGCTGTTCGTGGATTTCGACTTCCACATTCTGCTCCACCCCGAGGGCCCGTGTAACATAATTCTTGTTGGTGGCCCGCTGCGCTTCCTGTTGGGAATAGAACCCTCGATCGACCAGCTCCTGCAAGAGCGAATGATCCAGGGTCATTTGCTCGAAACGGTTGTCTCGCAGCCGGTAAGCGCGCGAATCCCCGACGTGGGCGATCGAGACCTTGTTGTCGTGGAAAAGACAAGCGACCACCGTCGTGCCCATCCCCTCACACTGCGGCTGCGTCTTTGAGGTGTGGTAGATGATCTTGTTGGCTCTGTGAATGGCGTCACGCAAGATGATGCTGGGGCGGGTCAGTCCGGACTCCGGATCGCGCACCGTCAGGTCCTCGCGCAAAAACGCGTCGCGAACCAAGTTGATGATGGTCTTGACGGCGATGCCGCTGGCGACTTCGCCGGCGTTGTAGCCGCCCATGCCGTCGGCGAGCACGAAAAGGCCGATGTCGGCCTCACTGCCGATCATGTCCTCGTTGTGCTCGCGGACCTTGCCGGTGTCCGTGAGCGCGACGCTGGCGATTTTCCCCTTCAAACTCATGAGCTCATTGTCGCCTTTCGTATCCTGTAGTGAGATCCTGTCATGGCGATCCGCTGGCCATCCGTGACCGACAGTCATCGAGGGCTGCCGCCATCTGGGCGCCTGAGTCGTACCGTGCTTCAGGGTTCTTGGCAAGTGCTCGATCGATTACGCTCTCGACGCAGGCGGGCAAGTCCGGTCGGAATGCTCGCAGCGGCGGATGGGGCGCTTCGGCGATCTGCTGCATCAGGCCGGTCATCGAATCAGCGGTGAACGGAAGCTGGCCGGTTAACAATTGAAATAGGCTAACACCCAGGGAAAACAAGTCCGAGTGACCTGTCACAGTTCGTCCTTCGAGCTGTTCTGGCGACATAAAGCTTGGCGTTCCGAGAACGATGCCCGTTCTTGTGCTGCCCGCGCCGCTCAAGCGCGCGATCCCAAAATCCGTGATTTTCAAGACATCGGTACCCGGGTCGTACATGAGATTCGCGGGCTTGATATCGCGGTGTACCACTTGCTGCTTATGCGCGAACCCCAGGGCTTCGGCGGTGCGGCTGATGATTTCCAACGTCTTGCGCGGCTCCAGCAAATTCTCCGATTTCGTATAGTCGCTCAAATGCCGGCCCTTCAAATATTCCATCGCGATATACGCCAATCCACGCTCTTCGCCCACATCGTAAATCGTGACGATATTCGGATGATTGAGCCGGCCCGCGGTTTCCGCCTCGCGAAAAAAGCGCGACCGTGCCTCAACGAGTTCGGCATCGCTGAATTCCGACGCGAGTGGAATGGCTTTGATCGCGACCATGCGATTGATGGCGGTATCGCGCCCCAGGTAGACGACCCCCATGGCGCCGCGGCCGATCTCGCGTTCGAGTTGATAGCGGCCGAGCCGCTCGGTGTCGGGCACGGCTGCCGCGGCGGCGGCAGCGGGGCGCTCCTTCGGCGCGCCACGCAGATCCGGCGTGGTCTCGCCCATGGCCGCCGGCGCAACTGCTTTCGCTGCGGTTGGGGCTTTGGACTTGACCCGATCGCCGTCCATGAGACGGCGCAATCGTGCAGCGACGTCTTTGTAGGTGTTGTCGAATCTTGCCAGGTGCCGGTAGACCGCCGTGGCCTGGGGCCAGCGTCCGCGCTGCTCCAATTGATTCCCGAGGGTGTACAGGTCTCCCAGGACAGTGACATTGGGCTTGCGGCCCTTGAGCTCGGCGAATCGCTGCTCGAAGTTGTCGAGGAGGCGGGCAGTATCCGTGCCCACGGCCGTCTTGGCATTGGGCATGGGAATGACCGGGGCGGATTTCCCCGCTCGGGCCCGCAGATATAGGACGCTGCCGGCAGCCAACAGAGCGGCGCCGGGCATCCACAGCCAGGGGAGGGCGGGACGGGCCGCCAGCAATCTCAGCAACAGGCCGGCTGCCAGGATCCCAAAGCCCATAATCGCTGCGATCAGTCCAAATTTCCGCATGCAATAGACATAATCCGAGTCAAACAAGCCCGGCAGTATAGGTGATCGGGCGACAATACCAGCAATCCTAAATTCACATATCGGTGCTAAGGAAGCCCATGGCGAAGTCGAAAGAGGTTTTTGTTTGTCAGAACTGCGGCGCCGCTGCGCCCAAGTGGCAGGGGCAGTGCGCCACCTGCGGCGAGTGGAACACGCTTGCCGCTGAGACGCTGACGGCAAATCCCCGCAAATCAAGTCAGGCAAAGGCGAAACATATCGATGCATCAACGTCGTTGGCCGCCGAGGCCGTGACCGAATCGCCGCGCCTGTCTACAGGCTCGGCGGAACTGGACCGCGTGTTGGGCGGAGGACTGGTGGCCGGTTCGGTGACGTTGATCGGCGGCGACCCGGGCATCGGCAAGTCCACGCTGATGCTGCAGGCCGCCGCCGCGCTCAATGCGTTGGGCGCGGTGTTGTATGCCACGGGCGAGGAGTCGCTGAAGCAGGTCGCGCTGCGGGCGCGCCGCTTGGGGCTCGAAGCGGCGACCGCCCGGTTGATCGCCGAGACTTGCGTGGAAGACATCGTTGGCGCCGCGTCCTCACTCGCCGCCCATGTGCTCATCGTCGATTCCATACAAACCATGCATTCCGATCGCGTGGAGGCAGCGCCCGGCGCCGTGTCGCAATTGCGGGAGTGCACCGCGGAACTGGTGCGATATGCTAAGTCCAGCGGCACTGCCGTGTTGTTGGTCGGTCACGTGACGAAGGAGGGCCAAATCGCAGGACCGCGTGTGCTCGAGCATATGGTCGACACCGTGCTTTATTTCGAGAGCGATACCGGCAGCCGTTATCGCGTGCTGCGCTCGGTCAAAAACCGATTCGGTGCCGCCAATGAGATCGGGGTATTCGCCATGGTGGAGCAGGGCCTGCGCGAGGTGACGAATCCGTCGGCGATTTTTTTGTCCCGGCATGCGCAACCGGTCCCTGGCAGCGTCATCACCGTGATGCGCGAGGGCACGCGTTCGCTCTTGCTCGAGGTGCAGGTGCTGGCCGACGAAGCCTTGAGTGCCAATCCGCGCCGCGTCGCGGTCGGCATCGACGGCAATCGCCTCACGATGCTGCTCGCGGTCGCGCATCGCCACGGGGGCCTGCTGCTGCAAGGACAGGATGTCTTCGCGAATGTCGTGGGCGGTGTGCGCCTCGCGGAGACGGCCGGGGATTTAGCGATCGTGATGGCGGCGCGTTCCAGCTTGAACAATTCGCCCGTGCCGGGTTCGCTGATTGCCTTCGGCGAGTTGGGACTCGCCGGCGAGATTCGTCCGGTGCCGTTCGGCGAAGAACGCCTGCGCGAGGCTGCGAAACACGGATTCAAGCTCGCAGTGGTTCCCGAAGCGAATGTGCCGAAGCGGCCTCCTGAAGGGATGACGGTACGCGGCGTTGCGCGCTTGAATCAGGCGTTGGAGGCGTTCTAGCGGCTGGGCGGCGGAATACTTCCGACTGGTCCTAGGGCGGCACCGTTGGGTCCGGCGGCCGGATGCGCACGGTCTTGATGGCGTTGTCGCCGGTCTGCAGAACCTCGAGCATGTAATCCGACATTTTCAACGTGGTGCCGGGTTCGGGGATGGTCTCGAGGAACTCGACGATCAATCCATTCAAGGTCTTCGGTCCGTCCGTCGGCAGGTTCCAACGCATCGAGCGATTCAGCGCGCGGATCGTCGCCGAGGCGCTGGCGACGTAGCTGCCGTCGGCCTCCGCGCGCACGTCTTTGTGCATCATGGTTGCAGGGTCGGTGGTGAATTCGCCGACAATTTCCTCCAGGATGTCCTCGATCGTCACCAAGCCTTGAATATCGCCGTACTCATCGACCACGAATGCCATGCGGCGCTTGTTGCGCTGAAAATTCAGTAGCTGCGTGTTGAGCGTCGTTCCCGACGGTACGAAGTACGGCTCGCGCGCTTGGGCCGCTGCGGTCAATGTCTCCATGTCAAGGTGTCCGCGCGCCAATTCGTGCACGACCTGCTTCATGTGTAAGAGGCCGACGATGCGATCGATTTCGCCTTGATATACGGGCAGCCTGGTGTGCTGGCTCTGGCGCAGCTGCTCCACGATCCGGTCCCAATCATCTTCGATGTCGATGCCGACGATTTCATTCCGGGGCACCATGATGTCCTCGACCGTGGCATTCTCGAGATCCAGAATACTGACCAGCATTTGCTGATGGCGCCGCGGAATCATGGCGCCGGCCTCGGCCACGACTGTGCGCAACTCTTCGCTGCTCAGGGAGTTTGCCGCCACCTGCCTCGAGACACCGAACATGCGCAGCACGCCATTGGCGAGCAAATTCGTGAACCAAACGAATGGGTACAGCACGAAGAGCAGGGGCGTGTAGATGAAGGCCGCCGGCAATGCCAGGCTCTCGGGATGCAGTGCCCCATAGGTCTTGGGCGCGACCTCGCAAAATATCAACAGCACAAAGGCCAGCAATGCGGCGCCGAAGGCCACCAAGAACTCACCGCCCAATTTCAGGGCGATGAAACCCACCAACATCGGCGCGGCGACATTGACCAGCGTGGAGAGCAGCAGGATCAATCCGATCAGACGATCGGGACGCGCGAGCAACCTTTCCGCGAGCCGTGCGCCGCGGCTGCCTTCACTGGCTCGATGCCGCAGGCGATAGCGGTTCAAGCTCATGAGGGCGGTTTCACTGCCGGCGAAAAATGCAGCGAGGATCAGCAATCCCGCCAGCGCTGCGAACAAGAGTCCTAGGGGCGGGTGTTCCATTCGCTGAGATTCAGCCCCAGTGCCGCCCGAACATATATTCGAGGACGAATTTCACGCCGAAATAGGCCACGGCTAAAATTCCGAAACCGCTCAAGGTCCAGCGCACCGCGGAGCGGCCGCGCCAGCCAAAGCGCAGACGCCCGATGAGCAGCACGCCGAAGATGAGCCAGGCGATCAGCGACAACACGGTCTTCTGCACCAGGTTCTGCGTGAATAGATTGGTGACAAAGACAAAACCGGTGATGAGCGCCAGCGTCAATAGTCCAAAGCCCGCCGCGACCAGCCTGAACATGATTTTTTCCAGGGCATCGAGCGGCGGCAGCGCGCTCGACAGGTCGGCGATGCGCCGCGTGCGCAGTCGTCGATCCAGAATCACCAGCAATATTGCCGTGACCGCCGCGGCAAACAGCAGAGCGGCGGCGGCCATGGACAGCAAGATGTGCGCGGTCAGTTCCCAGCCGGCGGTCGCTTCGGTGTAACTACGCCCAACCTGCCCCAAGCCGGTGCCGACCGCCGCGCCGACCGCGGCGCTCGCCATCAGGATGGCCCCGAGCACGCGATTGTGCTTGTCGATCGAAATCAGACAGGCGAGCACGGCGAGGGTCCAGCCCAGCAACGATGCCGCTTCGAGCAGGCCGATGGAGAAGCGGCCGTTGAGGCGCATCATGAGCATGATGGCGTCGCTGTGGCCGATGATGGCAACCAGAATCAAGATCCACGCAACGGGTTCCAGCCGCGGCTGTTTTATGGTGCGCAACATCGCCCAGGCGCTTGCGGCGTACAGGAGAAACAAAATGGTGGCGAGAATCACGGCTGGCCTAATGTGTGACGTTCCGATCATGACACAAGTACAATACCCGGACTATGTTTGACCGATTAACCAGCAGCCTCGGCGCTGCGCTCAAGTCGCTTTCCGGCCGCGGCCGGCTTACCGAAGACAACATATCCGAAACGGTGCGCGAGGTTCGCCTCGCGCTGCTCGACGCGGATGTCGCGCTGCCGGTGGTCAAGAGTTTCACTGACGCGGTCAAGGCCCGCGCGGTCGGCGTGGAAGTGACCAAAAGCCTCACGCCCGGACAGGCATTCATCAAGGTCGTGCATGAAGAGCTGACCCGGCTCATGGGCGAGCCGAGCAGCGGTCTCAACTTGCGCGCGCAGCGTCCCGTCGTCGTGATGCTCGCCGGTCTGCAAGGCGCCGGCAAAACCACCAGCGCCGGCAAACTGGCACGCTGGCTCATCGAGAAGCAAAACAAAAAAGTGTTGATGGTCAGCACCGACGTGTATCGCCCCGCGGCCATCTTGCAATTACAGACCCTGGCCGAACAGGTTGGCGCAGGCTTTGTGTCCGCCAACGCAAGCGAGGCGCCGGTGGCCATCGCCAAGCGCGCGCTGACCGAAGCGACGCTGCAGGCCTATGACGTATTGCTGCTCGACACGGCCGGCCGTTTGCATGTCGATGCGGAAATGATGGCGGAGATCCGGGAACTCGAGGCGGCCATCCAGCCGCATGAGCGCCTGTTCGTGGTCGACAGCATGGCGGGCCAGGACGCTGTCAATGCAGCCAAAGCATGCAACGACACCTTAAGCCTGACCGGCGTCATCCTCACCAAAGCCGATGGCGATGCGCGCGGGGGCGCCGCCCTGTCGGTCCGGCACGTGACCGGCAAGCCCATTCTCTTCGTCGGCACGGGTGAGAAATCCGAGGCCTTGGAGCTCTTTCAACCGGAACGGATTGCTTCCCGCATCCTCGGCATGGGCGATGTGCTGTCGCTGGTCGAACAGGTTCACGCCCAGGTCGATCAGGAAAAGGCCGAAAAGCTCGCCAAGAAAATCACCACGGGCAAGTCCTTCGACCTGAGCGACCTGCGCGACCAGCTGAGCCAGCTGCAGGCCATGGGCGGCATGGCGGGCCTGCTCGACAAGCTGCCTGCTCAAATGCAGGCCAACGCGGCCGCCGCCGCCGGCGCCATGAACCCCAAAACAGTCAAGCGCCAGCTGGGAATCATCGACTCGATGACCCCCAAGGAGCGCCGGCGCCCGGAAATGATCGACAATTCGCGTAAACGGCGCATTGCCAACGGGGCGGGCGTGCCGCTGCCGGAGGTCAATCGGCTGCTAAAGCAGTTTGACCAAATGCAAAAAAACATGAAAAAGTATTTCAAAGGCGGGGCGCTCAAGAACATGATGCGCGGGATGGGCGGCCGGATGCCCCCCGGCGGGTTCGGTCCCGGTGGATTTGGGCGCTAGAACCCCGCTAGAACCCGCTGTAGCGCAAGGATTGGTTGCTCTTAACCCCTGATTGTCATTACAATTAGCGGCTAGCTTCCTTAAGGTGAATTTACGATGGTGACGATCCGTTTGACTCGACGCGGCGGCAAGAAGACGCCCTTTTATCATGTCGTGGTGACCGACAGCCGCAAGCGTCAGGGTGGCACCAGCCTCGAGAGCGTCGGTCTTTTCAACCCGATAGCGCGCGGCGGAGAAGTCAAATTGCGCATGGACGTCGCCCGAATCGAACATTGGTTGAGCAAGGGTGCCCACATGTCCGAC
>Ga0210400_10000982_pt1 | contig 29347 bp, 25 predicted proteins | sample IncBWH26MmetaG_FD_155456 | JGI IMG/M metagenome (GOLD analysis project Ga0210400, IMG submission 155456) | Forest soil microbial communities from Barre Woods Harvard Forest LTER site, Petersham, Massachusetts, United States - Inc-BW-H-26-M | ecosystem: Environmental > Terrestrial > Soil >... | reverse complement strand
GAGCCCGTCGCAATCGCAAAGTCGATACGTCCGAGCTTGCCCATTTCGGCGATCTGTTCGGAAGTACCCTGGTGCAGATGAAATTCCACCTCCGGATACTTCTCGCAAAAGGCTCTGATCACCGACGGCAGCACATAGCGTGCCTGAGTATGGGTCGTGCCGATCGCAAGCGCACCCCGATCCTCATTCTTGAATTCCTCGGACATGCGCTTGATGTTCTGCACCTCCCGCAGAACGCGCAGCGCATGCGCAACGATGCGTTCTCCCGGGGGCGTCAATTTGGTGAAGGCGCGGCCCCGGCGAATGAAGATCCGGAAACCCAACTCCCCCTCGAGCAGTTTCAACTGCTTGCTGACCGCAGGTTGCGTGGTCGCGAGTTTGGCAGCGGCGGCGGTAAGGTTCAGATCGTTCTGAACGACAGCAGTGAGGAAGCGCAATTGCTGGAGTTTCATTCGTACCGCGGTGACCAATGCCAATCCAATCCAGTATATCGGTGAGCCGTAACAAAGGCGGTCGCGTCGCGGTGACACCGCGGTGACAGTTTGCGCACGCACGACCCGGACGATCATCCCGAAACAGAACCGCATCGATACCGGATTGATACTCGAAGTTCGCTAGGCTCCCTTCCAGGCCACCTTCATGCCCCTGGAGCCCCAGCGTGAAACAACCGCCTCGGACCATTGCCATCGTGGGCGCGGGATTCTGCGGCACCGCGGTCGCCATCAATTTATTGCAGCAGCCTGCTGCTGAAGCTGTGCGGGTCATACTGATCGACCGGGTCGCCGCGGGGCGCGGAGTGGCGTATGCCGATCGGGACTACCCCTTTTTGCTGAATGTCCCGGCGGGCCGCATGTCCGCGCGGACCGGCGATCCGCTCGACTTTCTGAATTTCGTCCTGCCGCGGCTCCCGGGCGCGACGGCCGAGGATTTCCTGCCGCGAAACCTGTACGGCGAATACCTGCAATCCTGCCTGCAGGCGGCCGAGAGCGGCGCCGCACCAGGCACGCAGCTCGAGAGAATTTCCGGAACGGTCCGCTCACTGCGGTACCTGAGCCACGGCCAGCGCTATTTTGTGCAGCTCACCGACGGAAGGTCTGTGCCCGCGGATGATGTGGTGCTGGCGCTCGGCAATCCTCCTTCGCGGGCACTGCCCGGCGCGCAGCACCTGCCCAAATCAGCCTACGTGCCGGACCCGTGGAGTGCGCCGCTGCAATTCCGGTCCGGGGAGCGGGTGCTCGTGGTCGGCACCGGCCTCACCATGGCCGATGTGGTCATTGCGGGCGCCGGCGCGGCGCGTGGCGACGCGCGGGTGTACGCGATTTCACGACATGGACTGGTACCGCCTTCGCAGGCCGCCCTGACCCACCGGCAGATTCAGCTCGAGACTCGGCGACTGATTGAAGCCGCATCGTTTTCCCTGCGCTCGCTGCTGCGTGCCGTTCGCGGACTTGCCGCAGACATGGCGCGCGACGGCGGCGATTGGCGCGAAGTGATCAACCATGTGCGCAATCTTGCCCCTCAACTGTGGCAACGGATGCCCCTGCGTGAGCGCCAGCGTTTCCTGCGACACCTCCGGCCCTATTGGGACACGCATCGACACCGCCTGCCGCGCCAGACGCTGGCCGAAATCGAGAACCTGCGCGCGGAACGAACGCTGTCGATCGCGGCGGGACGAATTCTGCGCCTTGAAGCCGTCGCCGAAGGAGTACGCGTGACCTGGCGCCCCCGCGGATCTTCGACGCACGCGACGCTGCTGGTCGACCGCGTCATCAACTGCACCGGACCGAACTATGATCCGCGCCGTTCCGAGGACCCGCTGCTGATCTCGTTACTGGACCAGAGCCTGGCCGTACCTGATGCCCTGGGGCTGGGTATACGCACGGCGGCCTTCGGGGCGCTGCTGGGCGCCCAAGGACGCTGCACCCCCGGTCTGTACTACGTCGGCCCGATGCTGCGCCCGGACCACTGGGAGTCCACTGCGGTGCCGGAACTGCGCGAGCACGCCGTGCGCCTGGCCCAACACCTCACGGGTCCAGCCATGAGACGGACCGCCGCGCTCTGATCGCGAACAAACTGGAGCAAGTATCGATGAAACTCCGAACCGTGGTGGCGACCGCGCTGCTGCTCAGTCACGGCGTGGTCCAGACCGTGCGCGCCGACAATCCGGAAGAAGTGGTGCGATGGACGATATCAGCAAGTTCTGCCGCCACGCTGGCCCGGGGAAGCCCCGCAAGCCTTGACCTGTCGGGCGAAATTCAGGCGGGCTGGCACGTCTATGGTCTTGAGCAACATCCCGGCGGTCCCACGGCGCTGCGGATCACGATCGATGCGAATACCTCGATCACGGCGGCGGGGCCGACCTCCGGCTCCGTACCGGAAAGAGTGCATGACACGCACTTTGGATTCGACACGCAACTCTACAGCCATCCCTTTGTGATCCATCTGCCGGTGCGCGTGACTGCAGGGCTCGCCGCAGGCCGGAAACTCATTCCCGTGAGCGTGCGATTCCAGGCTTGCAGCGACCGGGAATGTCTGCTGCCCAGAACAGTGCACCTCTCCGTTCCGATCGATGTGTCGGCCGCTGACTGACTGAACCTCACTTGGAGCCTTACTCTTGCAACTCAGACTGATCGTAGCCGCGGCCGGCATGGCGTTTCTTCACACCCTGTGCGCGCAGGCGCACCACTCCTTTGCCGCTGAATTCGACGGCACCAAGCCGGTGCGGCTGACCGGTACGATCACGCGGATCGAGTGGACCAATCCGCACTCCTACTTCTACCTGGATGTGAAGGATAACAACGGTGGCGTCAATCAATGGGCCTGCGAATCCGGCAATCCCGGCGCCCTGTCCCGACGCGGCTGGAGGAAGGGCGACATCAAGATCGGCGATGCGCTCATCGTCGACGGTTATCTCGCCAAGGATGGTTCCCGCCTGATCGATGCCCGGCGCGTCAAGCTGCCCGATGGCCGCACCGTCTATGGCGGCAGTGCCGGCGACGGTGGTCCGGCAGATTCGTCCGCGGCCGCTCCCGCCGCAACCGGAGCATCGAAGCAGTGAAGCCGTGGACAGTGTTGAGAATGCTGATGCTGTGGGCCGTACTGGGGGTGCCTGCTGTTGGGGCGGCCGACCGCGCCACCGGTAAACAGGAACCCAGCGAGCTGCAGGCCGAAGGCCTGCTCGGGGACGAGGCGCGGGCATCCGCGGCGCCGGCGCCACGCACATCCGACGGCCACCCGGACTTCAGCGGCTTCTGGAAGGGTTCACATGCGACCAAGCCGGTCGGCAATATCGGCAAGGATCTCCCGGGTTTCACTCTGCCCCTGACAGCTGCAGGGCGCGCGGCCCTGCACGACAATCTCACCAAAGTCGTCGACCCCGAGTCCCGCTGCATCATCGGCGGCATTCCCCGCCATGACGCCAGCGCCCTGCCTTTCTCCATTGTACAGGGGCGGGACCATGTCGCCTTTCAGTACATGTATACGTACTTCCGTTCGGTCCCCTTTGATGTCCGCAAGCACGAGCAGGATCCGGATCCGACCTTCTTCGGCAACGAGATCGGCTGGTGGGAACGCGACACCTTCGTCATCGACTCGGTCGGGTTCAAGAGCTCGAACATGTGGATCGACGAGAATGGCAATCCGCAGAGCGATGCCATGCACGCCACCGAGCGCTGGACCCGTCCGGATGCGGGCCACCTGCACGTCGAAGTCACGATCGATGACCCAAAATACTACACGCATTCCTTCAAGTACTCGCGGACCTGGATCGCCGGCAAGCCCGATGAGCATCTGCGTGAATACGTATGCAGCGAAAACAATGTCGATCTGGCACACCTCGGGCCGGGCCCGGGCGGGATCCGCACGGATGGCACGCGCGGCTACGATGTGGCACCGCTCCCTGCGATACCGCCTTCACCGGAAGCCTACGGCAAATAACGCGGCTGCATTACATCGTCGTCATTGCCGCAGTAGATGACGAATTGAAATGTTCTCAGGAAGGATAGTCATTGGACCCTGTGACTGAGGCGCCACTAGAGTGAATTCACTCGCAGAACGCGCGTCATGCCGTACATCCGGCAAACAACAAGTACACAGGTATATCAATGAATTTGCATCGCAATCCGCTCGTCGCGGCGGCCGTCGCCCTGGCACTGCTCTCCTCACGCATCATGGCGGCAGATGCCGTACTGACGACCGATGCCACGGTCGACACCTCCACGGCCGATGAGAACGGCCTGACAGAGGTCATCGTCACCGGCACGCGGGTGAGCGGCATCAAGGCCACCGACAGCCCGGCCCCCGTACAGGTCGTCGACAGCGATCTGCTGGCCAAGACTTCCGCCACCCCGGACCTCGGTCAGACGCTGGCCGCGCTCGTCCCATCGCTCGAGGTTGCCAACGCCGGCGGTGATCTGTCGGCCCTGACGTTGCAGGCGGCGCTGCGCTCCTTGAGCCCGAACGACACCCTGGTGCTGGTGAACGGCAAGCGCCGCCACACCACATCCAACATCAATGTCGCGGGGACCGACAACTTCGGCGGCGGCGCCGGCGCGGACCTGAACCTCATTCCCGCCGACTCGATCGACCATATCGAGGTACTGACCGACGGCGCGGCCGCTCAATACGGCTCCGACGCCATCGGCGGCGTGATCAACATCATCCTCAAGAAGAATCCCGACGGCGGCAATCTGCAGGCCAGCTACGGCGGCTACCAGGACGGCGGCGGCAAGACCGACGACGTAACCGGCAACATCGGCTTTCAACCCTATGACGGCGCCTACATCAATTTCACCGGCGAATTCCGCAACCATGGGCTGACCGTGCGCAGCGAAGCCCTGCCCTTCTACTCGACCTTGATAAACGGGCTGCCGCCGGCGGGCACTTATGCCGGCGCCGGCCTGAAGCCGATCGACCTCAATGCGGTCAGCGCGCCGGGCTTTCCGGTGCTGAACCAGATTTCCGGCGATGCCCAATACCAGTCGAAACTGGCTTCGTACAACTCCGGCTTCAGGCTGAGCGACGATATCGAGTTCTACAGCTTCGGCACCTGGGGGCAGAAGTCCGCCTTTCACAACGAGAACTACCGGCTGCCGCATATTGCCGCCTATACCCCCGCCCCGGTGGGCGGCGTCGCCCAGCCCACCCAGTATTTCTACCCCTACGGCTTCACCCCGTTGGAGGCCATTGACGAGGTCGACTACGGCATCACCGGCGGCCTGCGCGGCGTGCTCGCCGGTTGGAACTGGGATGTCTCCAGCACCTATGGCCGCGATGTGAACGCGTTCGATACCGAGGACTCCCTCAACACCACGGCCTACGCCAAAGGCGTTGCTGATCCTGTGACCGGCTACACCTCGCCGGCGGGCTATTCGCCCACGAGCTTCTATGACGGCTTTTTCAAGACCACGCAGTGGACCACGAACCTGGATCTGGACCACGAGTTCGATGTCGGCCTCGCCGGCCCGCTGAACGTCGCCCTTGGCGCCGAGCACCGCCGCGACAGCTTCACCGCCGGCGCCGGCATTCCGCTGTCCTACCTGGGCGGCGGCGGCGCCTCATTCGCCGGCTTCAGTACCACCGACGCCGGCGGCCACGCCCGCACCAACGATGCCGGTTACCTCGATGTTGCGGCCAAAGTGATCGGCGGCCTGCGCATCGACATCGCCGGCCGCTATGAGAACTTCAGCGACTTCGGCTCCGCGCACAGCGGCAAGTTCACCGCCCGTTATGACTTCAACCCGGCGTTCGCGCTGCGCGGCACGATCAGCAACGGCTTCCGCGCCCCGACGGTCGCGGAGGAGTACTACACCAAGACCTCAACCTCCCCCACCTCCACCGGCGTGCAGCTGGCCGCCAACTCGGCGGCCGCGTCCCTGTTCGGCCTGGGTCAACTGCAGCCGGAGACCTCGGTCAACTACAGTGCGGGCGCAGTGTTCACGCCGTTGCCGGAGCTCACCGCGACACTGGACATCTCCCACATCAACCTGGACCACCGCATCGTCTCCTCCCAGGCTTTCTATTCACTGATCGCCAACAGCACCAATACGGCCGGCGTGCCACAGCCGGCGAACGCGCTCGTGAGCGACGCCCTGAACACCAATGGCAACCAGTTGAATCCGGCGATCTTCACCGACTCGGTGAACTTCTTCCTCAACGGCGTGGACACTTCCACCGACTCCGTCGACCTGGCACTGGATTACCTCACGCAGTTCAGCAGCTTCGGCAAGATCGACTGGTCCGTGAACGGCAACTACAACAAGACCCAGATCACGAGTCTGCGCGCCTCGCCCCCGCAATTGGCGGCCTTGGGACTCTCGGTGCTGAACCCTACCGGTTTCGCCGGCCTCACCACCGGGCAGCCGAAGTTCAATGTGAACTTCGGCGGGCTGTGGACGTACAACAAATTGACCATCAACCTGCGCGAGGTCTTCCATGACACCACGACGAACACCACCACGGTGGCCGGCAACGGGGTGCAGTCCTTCTACAACACCAAGTCCGGCGTGATTCCGATCACCAACCTGGACGTTGGCTACGATGTGCTGAAGGCCGTGAAGCTCTCGGCAGGTGCGGTGAACCTCTTCAACCGCTATCCGGATAAGGTTCCGGCGGGCCTGATTGCCTACTACAACGCCTTGGGTCAGTCATTCGGTGCCACCCAGTACGCGGGCAGCCCGATCGGCATCGACGGCGGCTACTACTACGTGAAGGCCACGTACACGTTCTGAAGTGACAAAGCGGTTACAGGGCATTCGACATGACTTTCAGCCATGAGCTCAGTGCAATTTGGAACCCGTTTTTTCTTGCTCGTCGCATCTGGCGTACCTACATTCACGGCTAGACGATGGAGAGTATCGGCGAGTGCATCGATTGATGAGAGTGCGCCGCACCGCGGTGCTGACTTCAGGTTTATTGCTTCTCGGCGCCGCCGCCGGCGCTTTGCCCCACGGCAAGCCGGTGAACATCAAGGTGCTGCCAAAAGACATTTCCGAGGCAGAAATCGGCAAGGTCATGAAGCGTTTTGAAGCAGACCTCGGCGTCAAGTGCGGCCACTGCCATGTGGAGGACGCGAGCACGCAGGAGTTCAACTATGCCTCGGATGACAACCCGGCCAAGAACACGACCCGACTCATGATCGCCATGCTCAAGGACATCAATGAGAAGTATCTGCCGCTGCTGGGTACCGACAGCCGCTACGCGACTCAGGTCACCTGCGGCAGCTGCCATCAGGGCCAGAGCAGCCCGCCGGCTTTCGATTAGGTGACGCTCATGGACAGCCGACTGCAGAGCGCAATGATCCGGCCCGGCCCGAGGTTTGCCGCGTTGCTGGCCCTCGCCGGCAGCTTATTCGTCCTCCCGGTGCAGGCGCAGATTGCCGTGCGCAACCAGGGCTACATGCCGTTTGCCGATGCGCCGATCAACTATCGGGCGGATGACCTGAACGACCCGGTGGCCCGGCTTGAGAAACAGGTCGAGAACGGCGCGGCGAGCCTCACCTGGGAAGGCGAGACCGGCTACCTGAAGTCGGTGCTCCAGCTGCTGGAAGTGCCGGTCGAATCCCAGACCCTGGTTTTCTCCAAGACCAGCTTCCAATACCCGAAGATCAGCGCGGATCATCCGCGCGCGCTCTACTACAACGATGACATCTATGTCGGCAAGGTGCATGACGGCAAGGCCATTGAGATCGTGTCCTTCGACGCCCGGCAGGGCGCGATCTTCTACCTGCTCGACGAACACCGGGTGGACAAGCCCGTATTCCAGCGCGCCGAGCTGGACTGCACGCAGTGCCACATCGCCGCAGGCACCCGCGGCGTGCCGGGAGTACTGCTGCGATCCGTGTACGCGAGCCCCAGCGGCACCCTGATCCCGGGTGCGCCGAGCTTCATCACCGACCAGAACAGCCCCATGGCCGAGCGCTGGGGCGGCTGGTACGTCAGCAGCAAGCCCGCAGACACCACCTTCTCCATGGCCAACGCCGCCGTTGCTGCGTCCGCCCGACAGCTCGCGCCGCTCGGCCAGTCCTATCAGGGGGCCGACTATCTGACTCCCGGCAGCGATGCGGTGGCGCTGCTGGTGCTGGCCCATCAGACGCAGATGCACAACCTGATCACGCTCACCAACTACAAGACCCGCATCGCGCTGTACAACTTCAACAAACAGGCCGCAGACGCGCAGGCCGGCACGTCCGCCGCCGCAGATGCCACCCGGCGCCAGTTCGAAAGGCCGGCGGAGCAGCTGCTGCGCTACCTGCTGTTCGCCGATGAAGCGCCCCTGTCCGGATTGGATCCGCAGTCGCTGGTCGCCTCGCCCTTCGCAAAACAGTTCGCCGCCCGCGGGCCGCGCGATTCGAAAGGCCGCTCGCTGCGTGATTTCGATCTGAATCAGCGGATCTTCCGCTATCCGTGCAGCTACCTGATTTATTCGGACGCCTTCGATGCCATACCGGAACCGGCTCGAGGCTATGTCTACCACCGGCTGCTGCAGATCCTCACCGGTCAGGACCCGGGCGATGGTTTCGCCCATCTGAGCGCAGCGGACCGACGCGCGGTGCTCGAGATCGTGCTTGAAACCAAACCCGGATTGCCGCCGGAGTGGCAGGACTACGCGCGCGCCAATCACCTGAAGACACTCACGATTCATCAATGAGGCAAGACACCATGAGAACGTTCTTGAAATCCGCGGGGCTAACCGCAGTCCTGATCGGCAGCGGCACGGTACTGGCGGCCGCTCCCACCAGCGCCATTGACGGCCGTTGGGACGCCAGCCTGAGCACCCAGGGCGGCACGGTCATTCCGTTCCGCCTCGACCTGTCCGGCTCGGCAGACAGCATCAAAGGCACCCTGTACGACGGTTTCCACCCCGATGACGGCACCACCAGTGCCACCTTCCGGGACGGCAAGCTGGTGCTGAACATCGAGCACTACCTCACCACCATCACGGCGCAACTCAAGGACGGCCAGCTGGTTGGCGATGTCACCAGCCAGGGCCGCGGGCAGTTCCAGCAATTCGGTTTCACCGCCGTGCGCCATGTGGAGGGGACCGACACCGCGGCCGAGGCTCCGAACATCTCCGGCAGCTGGGTGGTGCCGCTGCCCACCGCCTCCGCGAAGGGCGAAAAGGCCTTCCGCTTCATCGTCGAGCAGCACGGCGCCGAGGTGGCCGCCTCCATCCTGCGCGTGGACGGCGACACCGGTTCCTACACCGGGACCTTCAAGGACGGCAAATGGGTGCTGAGCCACTTCGACGGCAGCCGCCCGGGCGTGATCACGCTCATTCCCGGCGCCGAGGGCACCCTGGAAATCCAGCAGCACCCGGACCGTCCCACCACCGCCGCAGCCGCTCAGGCCGTCAGCGCCAAGACCAGCGGCTACGGTGCCGAGGAGGATGCGCCAAACGGCCGCAATGCCGCGAAGCTCGTGGCCTATCGCCCGGAGGTTGCCCTCTCCAAAGGCCTGGCGCAGCCTGAAAACTACGAGACCCACACCACCGCCCGCGACCCGCATGAGAAATTCACCTTCAGCTTCCCGGACGACCACGGCAAGCTGGTCACCAACGATGACCCGCGCTTCAAGGGCAAGGTCGTACTGGCCATCGTCACCGGGACCTGGTGCCCGAACTGCCATGACGAGGCGCAGTACCTGGTGCAGCTGGACAAGAAGTACCGCGACAAGGGCCTCGCGATCGTCGCCCTGGACTTCGAGGAGCCCGACCAGCAGGGCAATCTCGAGCGCGAACATGCGTTCGTGAAGCAGTACGGCGTCAAGTACACCTATCTGATCGCCGGTGCTCCCGAGGAAATGTGGGAGAAAGTGCCGCAGCTGGTGAATCTGAATACCTGGCCCGCGACCGTCTTCATCGGGCGCGATGGCACGGTACGGGGGGTGCACTCCGGCTTCGCCTCGCCGGCCAGCGGCGAGTTCCATCAGCAGCTGCAGCAGGAGTTCACGAGCAGGATTGAGACACTGCTGGCGGAGAAGACCCCGGGCGGCCCCCGGACCGCAACGACCGCGACCGCCGCTGCCGCACCGGTGCAGGTGGTCCAGTCAAACTGAGCTTTCCGAGGCGCGTTTCGCTAGGGTGCCGGAAGCGGCGCGAGCACGCCGGCATTGCGCTGTTCGAACAGTCGCACGAAGGCCGCGGCATCACAGGGCTTGCTGTAAAGGAAGCCCTGGATCTCATCGCAGGCCCGTTCGCGCAGGAAGGCTTCCTGCTCGACGGTCTCCACGCCCTCCGCGACGATGTTGACGCCCAGCGCCTTACCGAGGGAGATGATGGCCTCTGCGATCGCCTGGTCATCCGGATCCCCGGGAAGCTCGCGAATGAATGACCGATCGATCTTCAGGGTGTCGATCGGGAACTGCTTCAGCTGCGAGAGCGAGGAGTAGCCGGTTCCAAAATCATCGATGGCGAGGCGCACGCCCAGCGCATTGATGACCGCCGCGGTCTGGGCGGCCTGGTCGACGCTGTTCATGATCATGCTTTCGGTGATTTCCAGCTCAAGCCGATTCGCCGGCAAGCCGCTCTCCTGCAAAGCCTCGGTGATCACCTCCACGAGCGCCGGATCCTTGAACTGCCGCGGTGACAGGTTCACCGCCATGATCAGCGGCGGCAGACCCAGGCGCTGCCAGGCCATGCTCTGGGCGCAGGCAGTGCGCAACACCCATTTGCCGATCGGCACGATGAGGCCGGTGTCCTCGGCCAGCGGAATGAAGGCATTCGGGGACAGCACACCCATCTGCGGACTGTTCCACCGCAGCAGCGCTTCCACCCCGCAGATGCGGCCGGTGGCGATCTGAATCTTCGCCTGGTACTCGAGAAACAGCTCCTGGCGCTCCAGCGCATGCACCAGATGGGTCTCCAGCACGATGCGCTCCACGGACATCGGCGCCACCACGCCGGAATAGAACTGGAAGTTGTTCTTCCCCTCGTCCTTGGCGAAGTACATGCCCATGTCGGCCTGCTTCATCAGCGTCGGCCCATCGGTGGCGTCCTCGGGAAAGCGTGCGATGCCGATGCTGGCCGTGACCCGACATTCGTAGCTCATGATCCGGACGGGCTTGAGCATGGCCGCAAGGATGTTTGCGGCAATGGCCGCCGCCGCAGCCTGGTCGGCAATCGGGTTGAGCAGTACGATGAACTCGTCGCCGCCAAATCGGGCCACGACATCGGAGCTGCGGACGCAGGCGCGCAGGCGCTGCGCCACCTGCTTCAGCACCTGGTCGCCGGCTTCGTGTCCGAGAGAATCGTTGACGATCTTGAAGCGATCCAGGTCGATGAACAGAATCGCGCACTGGTTCTGGTCGCGATGCGCGCCTTCCAGGGCATGCGCCAGAAGCTCCACAAAGATCACCCGGTTGGGCAGCCCAGTCAGTTCATCGTGCGTCGCCAGATACTGAATGCGCGCCTCGGCGAGTTTGCGGGGCGTGATGTCCTCGACGATCGCCACGTCATACAGCAGCTTGCCGTCACCGTCGAATCGCGGGGCCATGGCAATCTTCACCCAGATGGTGGTGCCATCCTTGCAGATATAGCGCTTCTCGATCCGCAGTGAGTCCAATTCATGCGCATGCAACCGGCGCCGATCGACATCCGTGGCATGCACATCCTCCGGATGGGAGATCTGCCAGACGGTAAGCCGGGCGAGTTCCTCCGGGGTATAGCCGAGCATGTCCCGCAGCCAGCTGTTGCTCCAGATCACATGGCCGCTGGGATCGACGTGCGCGATGCCGACCGCTGCCAGTTCCACGGTGCTGGCATAGCGTGCCTCGCTCTCGCGCAGCAGCGTCTCGAGCGCACGACGCTCGGTGATATCGTGGATAGTTCCGACCACGGCAAGCGGTTTGCCCAGTTCGTCCTCGCGAACTTCCACCGAAAGCTGCACGATCTTCGCCTTGCCGCTGCGCGGCAGCAACAGGCGTGCCTCGGACACCTCGTAGGCGTTCGGACCGATGGCAATCACCTTGCTCCGTTGCGCCAGATTCCAGCGATCATCCGGATGCACATGTGCCATGAAGTTCTCGAAGCTGGACTCATAGGTCGCCGGATCCTCTTCCAGCATGTGGTAGAGCTCCTCCGACCACCAGCTCCTGCCAGTGGTGACATCCGCCTCCCAGTTGCCGATTCGCGCCAGCCGCTGTGTGTCCCGATAGCGTGTCTGGGTCAGGCGCAGGGCGGTTTGCGTGACTTTCTGTTCCGTCACATCCTGCAGTGTTCCGTTCACGATCAAGGGGCGGCCGCTGGCATCGAGCGTGGCCTCGCCGCGGGTCTCGATGATGCGTTCGCTGCCGTCGGGCAGGGTGATGCGCACTTCAACGGGGTCGATCTTTTCCCCGGCGAAGGTCCGGGCGCGCGTCCGATCCAGGCGACCATGGTCGTGCGGATTCACCATGGCCCGGAAGCGCTCGTACGGGCGAATCACGACTTCGCGGTCGAGCTGCAGCATCCGATACAGCTCATCCGACCACCAGTGCGTGTCGTTCGTCAGATCCCAGGTCCAGCTGCCGATTCGGGCGATGCGCTGCGCCTCATTGAGGCGGTCCTCGGTCAACGCCAGATCATGCATGGCCGGAAGGTCGCGGTCCTCCTGGATCAGGCAAAGCGTCAGCGGCGATGCGCCAGCCGCAAATTCGCCCCGTTTCAGGTGCAGGCCCAGGCGCTTGCCGTCCTTGCGCACGCCCTGGATGGAAAGGCCAGAAGAGGCCCTCGACCCCGCGGCACTGCGCAGCCATTCGCTGACGGTCTTGGCACCGTGGGTGCGCAGTGTGGCCGGAAAGAGAACTTCCGCGGGCTGGTCGAGGAATTCCGCCTGGGCATAGCGGAACAGATGCACGACGTGGGCATTCGCATAGCGGATGCGCGCGCTTTGATCGAGCACGAGCGCCGCCAGCGGCAGGCGCTCCAACAGCGCCAGCGCAACGTTGAGCTCCGTGGCGGGCGGCAGCGCGGGATCAGACTCGGGCCGGGCTAATTGCATGTTCTTAGTGCATGGATGACGGGCACCTCCCCGTTATCGGTCAACGGGGCACATCCATGAATGCACGAGCGCGCAGACTGTGACGTGGGTCACTCGCATCCAGCGGGTCCGAACAAGGCCCGCCGTTGCGGAAACAACCCGGCAGCCGAGTCTCTGCATTGCGCCGGTAGCTTATACCTTAAGAATCAATAATATACAGGCCACTTTGCAGGCCAACTCTGGCATGCGTCCCGCCGGGGTGACCATGGTAGTTATAACGCGAGCCGCCGCACCGGCCGCGGCGCTTCGGGCTAAAATCCCGAGCTTCCATAGAGCATCACAATCAGTCCGTTAGGGGGTTTCCATGATGATCCGTAGCCGCACCTTGGGCACGAGCTTGCTGCTGTCCGCGACCCTCGCGACCTGCGGCGCCCTGATTCAAACGGCCGCCGCGGATACGCCCGCCGCCAACGTCACGGCCAAGCGACTGGTCAATGCCAACAAGGAGCCCGGCCAGTGGATGACCTACGGGGGCACCTATTCCGAGCAGCGCTTCAGTCCACTGAAGCAGATCAATGACGCCAATGTGAAAACGCTGGGTCTGAAGTGGTACGGAGAATACGAGACCAACCAGGATCAGCACGGCTCCCCGCTGTACATCGATGGCGTGATCTACGTGTCGACGTCACGGGATGTGGTACAGGCCTTCGATGCGAAGACCGGCAAGCCGGTGTGGACCTACAACCCCAACATCCGCGGCGAGCGCTTGCGTTACAACGTGGGGCTCGTGAACCGCGGCATTGCGGCGTGGAATGGCAAGATCATCATCGGCACGCTGGATGCGCGCCTGATTGCGATTGACGCGAAGAGCGGCAAGGAAGCCTGGGCCACCGACACGGTGCCCGACACGCTTGGCCTCGAACCGGACATGGCCAAGCACTACTCCATCACCATGGCGCCGCGGGTGGCGAAGGGCAAGGTGTTCATCGGCGCCTCCGGCGGTGAGTACGGTGTACGCGGCTGGATCGCGGCCTTCGACGCCGAGACCGGCAAGGAAGTCTGGCGCTTCTGGACGGTCCCGGGAGATCCGGCCAAGGGTTTCGAGAACAAGGCGCTGCAGAAGGCGTCGAAAACCTGGAACGGTGAATTCTGGAAGATCGCCGGCGGCGGCGGCACGGTCTGGGACGCCACCGTCTATGATCCGGTGACCGACCTGCTCTACTTCGGCACCGGCAATGCCTCGCCCTGGAACGCGAACACCCGTGAGCCCTCGCTGGGCGATGACCTGTATACCGCCTCGATCGTCGCGGTGAAGCCCGATACCGGGGAGTATGTCTGGCACTACCAGGAAACCCCGGGCGACTCCTGGGACTATGATGCGGTCAGTCCGATGATGACCGCCGATCTGGTGATCGGCGGGGCGAAGCAGCACGTCATCATGCAGCCGTCCAAGAATGGCTTCTTCTACGTGCTCGAAGCGAAGACCGGCAAGCTGCTGAGCGCGGATCCCTTCACCGAAGAGAACTGGGCGACGGGCGTGGATCTTAAGACCGGTCGTCCGAATGTCATCGAGGCTGCGCGCTACGGCAAGGCGCCCTGGGACCTGGCTCCTGGCGTGCAGGGCGGCCACAGCTGGCACCCGAATGCCTACAGTCCCGACACGGGCCTGGTCTACATCCCGGCCTGGGAAGCCTACTTCACCATGTCCGGCCCGCCACCCGGGAGCGTACAAAAGCCCGGCAATTTCAGTCTCGGTATCAACATGGGGGCGAGAGTCGACCAGAGCACCCTGCAGCCCTACGCGCGCTCCGGCGTGAAAGGCAAGCTGGAAGCGTGGGACCCGGTCACTCACAAGATCGTGTGGCAGTCGGAGCCGACTGCCAACGGGCGACCCACCAGCGGCGTGCTGGCGACCGCCGGGAACCTGGTCTTCATGGGTAACGGCGGCGGCAAGACCCTGAGCGCCTACGATGCCAGGACCGGCACCAAGCTGTGGAACTTCGACGCCCAGACGGCCATCTACGCCGCCCCGATCACCTACACCCTCGATGGCGTGCAGTACATCGCGGCCAGCGTCGGTGGCGTCGGACAGGGCGGCTACTTCGCGCCGACCTATGCCCGCATGCTGGTGTTCGCGCTCGGCGGCAACGCCGCACTGCCGGAGCCGGCGCCCTACACTCCCCCCGCGCTCAATCCACCGCCGTCCACGGCCTCGGCCGACGTGATCGCGCACGGCAATGCGGTCTATACCCAGTATTGCTCGGTGTGCCACGGCGCCAACGGCCTGCAGGGCCGCAGCAGCTTCCCGAATCTCACCGTCTCACCGCTGCTGTGGACGCAGCCGGGTTTTGATCAGGTGGTATTGCAGGGCGGGCGCGCGGACAAGGGCATGGGGAACTTCGGGGCGGATCTGAAACCCGAAGACGCGGCGGCCGTGCGTGAGTTTCTGATTGCACGTGCCAACGCCATCAAGGCGGCTCCCCCTGGCGCCGGCGCCGGACGGGGTGGCCCACCCGCTGCGCCCCCTTAAGAGAACGGACACGCGAACTACCGTGGCGCAGGCGGTGCGGCCTCCGGCTCGGCCAGGGTGCTGACTACCGCCTGCGCGACCCGCTCATCAATCTGCGCGGCGTGCTTGAAGATCACGGGATAGCGGATCAGCGCCTCCAAATGCCCGCCGGTCAGACGCATCTGCACCTGCGGCACATTTTCGGCACTGTGCTCGCCGACCGCGGCGCCGATGGCCGCCAGTAGTTTGGACTTCAGCGCGCCATAGTCCCTGACAGCCGGCATCGGCACGGCGATCTCGCGCCAGGAAAGATCCGCGTCCGCGATCTGCTTGAACAGTCCGCCGGATGCCTGGAAGACAATGAGATTGGCGAACGCGACCACCCGGCCGGTGGCGCCGAGGGGTCCTTGCTGATTCAGCTCCCGCAGATGCAGCCGCACCAGGCCGATGTCCAGGACCTCGCCGACCACCGTGCCGATCTGGATCCGATCACCCACGCGAATTCCATATTTTCCGATCAGGAAGAAATACCCGACCACGGACACCAGAACGCTCTGCATCGCCACGGCCAGGCCGGCCGTGAGCAGGCCGGCAAAGGTCGCAAAGGTGCTGATCTCGGTCACGAAGCTCAAACAGATGACCGCCAGCACCAGCGTCCACACGACAATCGTTCTGACCAGCAGCAATTGATAGCGGCGGTGCGAATCATGCGCATAGCGCAGCACCGCACGACGCCACACCTCACCCAGGCCAAGCACCACTGCCAGAATGCCGGCGACGATGCCAACGCGCACGCCCAGCGCCAGCCACGCCTCGTGATACTGCTTGGCGACCGAATCGCGCCAGTTGGCCAGATTGTGCCGATACTGCTTCAGCAGCACCTGCTCCTCCCCCAAGGGCAGCAGCACCTGCGAGGTCTGCTTGAACAGCCACGCGAGGGTATCGAACTGGTTGCGCAGATCCTTCAGCGCCCCGGCGCCGGCATGGTCGGCCTGGGATGCGAGCGCATCGCCGCGCGTGGCATATGCCTGCAGCCGGGCCAGCGGTGCGGCACTGATGTCGTGAAAGGTCGCAGCGAGCGCGGCGGTGCGCTGATCGATCGCCGCGATGGTGTTGAGCTTGTTGCGCTGACGCAGGACTTCGGTACCCAGATCCCACAGTCCATAGCGGGTCGGCGTAGCGGCGCTGCCGGCAGCGCCGGTCAAGGTCGCCGCACTCGGACTGGCCGTGGCGGCGGCAGCCGGCGCGGCAGCGGTCGTCACGGTCACACCGGCGCCGGGTACGGTTGCGGCAATCGCATCAATCTGCGCTTTCAGGGCGTTCGCGCTCGCCGCCTTCGGGTCGCTGCCATTGACGAATTCAGTCATGGTGTCGAGCAGGTTCCGGCGGGCCGCAACCATCGCCAGCTCCCCCTGCAGCTCGGACAGTTTGGCCTCGAGGTCCGCCTTGCCGGTGCCGCCCGCGGCGAGCTTTTGCCGGTCGGCGCCGATCTCCTGCTCAAGACCCAAGCGCTGCGCATCCAGCTGCGCCTGCTGCTGGGTCAGCGATTGCGATGCCGTCGTGCCGCCGGCGGCGGCGGCCTGGGAGCCGGCCTCGCTGCTGAGCAGCTCGGCATTCGCGCGCGCGATATCAAACGCCAGACTGACCACTTTGTCGGCCGTCTGGCGATTCGCAAACAGGAGCAGCAGATCGCTGGGCTGGGTGGCATTCTGCTGCTGGGTACCGAGCGCCCGATACCACTCCACGGTATCGTCGAGAATCTGAATGACCTGGCCGCCGGTCAATACCGACACGTGGGTGTCGGCGGTCTGTGCGCGAACGGCCTGCTGGCCCATGAGGGTGAGCCCGACCAGCGCCCATAACGTGAATTTCCACATCGAATGCTCACTCCATTGGGCCCGCGCCCATGGCTCATGCTGCCCGATTCGCATCTGCCTTGCGCCGTTAGTTATGTCGGAGCCTGCCGACATGCCATCGCGTATTCGGCCGACCGGCTTCCGACCGTCGCCGCGGCGCCGAGATGCCATCATCCTGAGTGTCATGCGATGCACCCTATGAAGACCTTCCACTGCACTCATTGCCAGAATCTGGTGTTCTTCGAGAATGTCCGGTGTCTGAACTGCCAGCACGAGCTCGCCTACCTGCCCGACCAGCTGCTGATGGCAGCGCTGGATCTGAGCGACGACGGATCGCGGCACCATGGCGATCGGGCGTACAAGCTGTGCGCGAACAACACCCGCCATCAGATCTGCAATTGGGCGCTGCCGCTTGAAGATCCCGAGGCGCTGTGCCGCTCCTGTCGGCTCACGCATGTCATTCCGGACTTGAGCGAGCCGGGCAATGAGGAGGCATGGCGCCGGCTTGAAATCGCCAAACGCCGCCTGCTCTACACCATCCTGACCCTGGGTCTGCCGCTCTCGGGCAAGACCGCATCGAATCCGACCGGCGTTGAATTCGAATTCCTGAAGGATTCCGCCGCACCCAATGGCGACTGGAGTCGGGTTCTGACCGGGCATGACAACGGCTTGATCACGATCAACATCGCCGAAGCGGATGATGTCCATCGGGAGCAGCAGCGCACGCGCCAGCATGAACCCTATCGCACCTTGCTGGGCCATTTCCGTCACGAGATCGGACACTACTACTGGGATCGCCTGGTCCTCGATCGCCCGCGACAGCATGAATTCCGACAATTGTTCGGCGATGAAAGCAGCGACTATCAGGCTGCGCTCGACCGGCACTACCGCGACGGGCCGCCCGCCAATTGGGAAAATGACTTCATCAGCGCCTACGCCAGCACCCATCCCTGGGAAGACTGGGCGGAGTCCTGGGCGCATGTCCTGCACATGATCGACGCCTTGGAAACCGCGGAGTCAGTCGGGGTATCCATCAAGCCGTCGCGGCCGGATGAACCCGCGCTGGTCATCGCGGCGGCCACCTTCGAGGCCGGTCTGGCCGGATTCGACGCCATGATCCGGGCGTGGCTGCCCCTCACCTATGCGTTGAATAATTTTACCCGCGGTTTGGGCCTCGCGGATGGCTACCCGTTCGTGCTGTCGGAGCGAGTGGTCGGGAAACTGCGCTTCGTCTACGACACGATCCAGCAGCATCTCATCCAGCCCTGTCAGGCTTCAGTCGCCGGGGGCCTGCGCTGACTCAAACTTCAATCCCACGGCGTACTGATTTTCAGTCAGGGGCTCGCAGTAGATCACCTCGGCGTCCAGGTACTGCTCGCCACCGGGTTCCGCCAGATGCACATGCTCGTGGGTGCGCCAGGCCCGCTCACTGATGACCCGGGCGCCGTGGGCGCTGATGTTCCGGATGGTCACCCGATCGCAGATCGGATCCGGACAGATCTCCTCCAGCCGTCCGGACATCGCGACATCCATGCGATGTTCGCAGCGGCCGCGGTGCGATTGGACGTAGGTCCACATTGAATGTGTTGCCGAACGGGCCATGACATCATCCGACACTGGCGGCCAGTATCAGGCGCGGCGCGCCCGAGTTCATCACGGCCGTCGCCGGGACCTTGCGGAACTTTTCGGCATACATGGCCCGATCGGCCTGATCCAGCAGCGACAGCACCGATGCCGGCCGCAGCGGATCAAAGTCGGCGACACCGATGCTCATGGACAGCGGCGGGTCCTGCCCGATGGCATTGCAGTCATCGATCGCGCTTTGAATCCGGTTGCGCAGCATGCTGTGGGTTTCCGCGCCGCTCTGGCGCGCCAGCAGCGCGAACTCATCGCCGCCGATGCGCCCGATGATGGCCCCATCGCCGCAGGCCGTGCGCAGCACCTTGCCGGCCGCCGCCAGCAGTCGATCGCCGGCCGCATGTCCGAGGCCGTCATTGATCATCTTGAGATTATCGATGTCCACGTACATCAGCAGTGCGCCACGACGCTCGCGGCACAGATGGCGCAGCAGACGGCTGGCCACCCAATCGAATCCGCGGCGGTTGTACACGCCGGTGAGCTCATCGGTGACCGCCATGGTGCGCATGGCGTAAAACAGATCCTCGAGGGCTGCGACCTGCTCCTGCATGCGATCGGCCGTTCCTCGACCCCGGCACTGCAGGAGTTGCGCCAGCAGGCGCTTGACGCGCTCGTCGTCGCCCTCCATGGCCGCCGAGTTCAGTTCCCGGGCGATCGCCGCGTTGCTGTCCGCGCCCTGGCTCCTTGCTCCATCAAAGATGGAGGACGCCGCAGATCCGAACATCAGTGTTTACTCCCAAGCCGGCACGCCTATCGCGCCGGAACCCACTGTAGCGAGCGGTATGCGGATACCCAAGGGGCCGAGCGCGCGTGCGCGGATAGGGGAATTCTGATGCGTTGTAGGAGGTGTCCTAAGCGGGGGGTCGCGACGCCAGGTGGCGCTCAAGCTTGTTGAGCGTGCCGCTCCAGCCCCGGCCGTGATCGTCACGATTGGCCAAGGTGCCCAGCCCTTCCTGGCGCAGGAGCAGTTCGGTGCGCGTCCCGCGCGCGGTGAATTCCAGGGTCACGAGACTCTGGCGAGCCGGATCGTCATTCCAGCCCCAGCTGAACACCAGGCGCCTTGGGCGCTCGATGACCTTGAAGACGCCGCTGACCGGAATCACCTGCCCGGAGCCGAGGCGCATGGTGATCTCATAGCGCCCGCCCACCCGCGGTTCCAGCATCGGCACTTCGCACTGCATGCCCTCGGGGCCGATCCAGGCGGCCCACTGCTCGCGAGTCATCCAGGCATCGAACACCGCCGCGGGACTCGCGTCGAACTCACGCCGCAATTCCAGGGTGGTCTCATCCGGGCGGGCGTTGGCATGGGGCGTGGCAGTCATGAGTTGTTCTCCGTGCGACGGGTTTTGAGGTGGGTATCCAGTCGATCAAGGCTTGCGCTCCAGAAGCGGCGATGGAAGTCGAGCCAATCGCGCGCATTCCCCAGGCCTTCCGGCCGCAGTTGGCAGCGGCGGCGTTTGCCATCCCGCTGGTTGTGGATCAGCGCAGCCTCGGCCAGGACTTTCAGGTGCCGGGAGATCGCCGGCAATGACATCGCAAAGGGTTCGGCCAGCTCCCCGACCGAGGCGGGCCCGCGGGCCAAGCGGACCAGAATCGCCCGGCGGGTCGGATCCGCCAGGGCATTGAAGCTCCGATCCAGGACGCCGCGTTCCAGTGCATTCATGGCATCCATTTTGATTTAACTGATTGGTTAAGTCAATAAGATATTGTTCCCGGGCGGGGCGTCCAGCCGCCCAAGGGTTACGATGCGCGGGGCGTCCGCTTTGCGCATAATCGGCGGTTTTCCGACGCCGCTCCTAAGGCGTGGTGGCGCCCATAGCAGCGACTTGAGGGGGATGAACATGAAACAGACATTGTCGGCCGCAGAACAGGCCTTGTCCGACGCGGCGCTCGAATATCACCGACTGCCGGCGCCCGGCAAGATCACGGTCACACCGACCAAGCCCCTTTCCAACCAGCGCGATCTGTCCCTCGCCTACTCCCCCGGCGTCGCCTATCCCTGCCTGGAAATCGAAGCCGACCCCAACACCGCGGCGCAATACACCTCGCGCGGCAATCTCGTGGGCGTGGTCACCAACGGGACCGCCGTGCTGGGCCTGGGTGATATCGGACCGCTGGCCGCGAAACCGGTGATGGAGGGCAAGGGGTGTCTGTTCCGCAAGTTTGCGGGTATCGATGTCTTCGATATCGAGCTCGCCGAGAAGGACCCCCGCAAGCTGGTGGACATCATCGCCGCCATGGAGCCCACCCTGGGTGGCATCAACCTCGAGGACATCAAGGCGCCGGAATGCTTTGAAGTCGAGCGGCTGCTCACCGAGCGGGTGAACATCCCGGTGTTCCACGACGATCAGCACGGCACGGCCATTATCTCCGCCGCGGCCATCCATAACGGCCTGGAGCTGGTGGGCAAGGACATCGCCGCCGTGAAGGTGGTGGTCTCCGGCGCCGGCGCCGCCGCCATTGCCTGTCTGGACCTGATGGTGGGGCTGGGGATGAAGCGCGCGAACATCCTCGTGTGCGACTCCAAGGGCGTGCTGCACATCGGTCGCCTGGACACCCTCAATGAGTCCAAGGCCCGTTACGCCCAGCGCACCGACGCGCGCACCCTGGGCGATGCCATCGTCGGGGCGGATGTGTTCCTGGGCTGTTCCACCGGCGGCGTGCTCACGCCCGCGATGGTGCAGCAGATGGCGCCCAATCCCATCATCCTGGCGCTCGCCAACCCGGAGCCGGAAATCCGTCCGGAGCTGGCGCTGGCCGCGCGTGCCGACTGCATCATCGCCACGGGCCGTTCGGATTATCCGAACCAGGTGAACAATGTGCTGTGCTTCCCGTATATTTTCCGCGGCGCTTTGGATTGCGGGGCCACCCGCATTACGGCCGAAATGAAGCTCGCCTGCGTGCGCCAGATTGCGGATCTCGCGAAGGAGGAAGTCAGCGAGGAGGTGGCCAGCGCCTATGCGGGCCAGGAGCTGCAGTTCGGCCGCGAGTACATCATTCCGAAACCCTTTGATTCGCGCCTGATCCTGCGCATTGCCCCCGCCGTGGCCGCGGCCGCGGCCGCCTCGGGCGTCGCCGCCCGCCCGATCGCCGACCTGGATGCCTACCGGCAGCGGCTCATGCAGCTGTTCGCCGCCGGAGGGCTCGTCATGCAGCCGGTCTTCACGGCCGCGCGTGCCTCCCGGAAGCGGCGGGTCGTGTTTGCCGAGGGCGAGGACGTGCGCGCACTGCGCGCGGCGCAGTTCGCCATCGATGATGGCCTGGCCGAACCCATCCTGATCGGCCGGCCGGCGGTCGTTGAGCAGCGCATTGCCAAAGCCGGCCTGCGGCTGCGCCCGGGCAGCAACATCGAGCTGATCAATCCGGACGATGATCCGCGCTTCAAACAGTACTGGCAGGCCTATCACCGCATCATGGGTCGTCGTGGCATCAGCCCGGAGGCCGCCAAGAGCGCTGTGCGCCGCTCAACCACGACCATTGCCGCCCTGATGGTGAACTTGGGGGATGCGGATGCCATGCTCTGCGGTCTGCAGGGCCGCTTTGATGCGCACCTGGCCAAGATCGGCGATGTGATCGGCCGCCGCGCCGATGCGCCCTGCCTGGCGACCCTCAATGGCCTGATGCTGGATGGCCGCACGCTGTTCATCGCGGACACCTATGTCAACGAAATGCCCTCCGCGCAGCTGCTGGCCCAGATCGCGCTGCTGGCCACGCAGGAAGTGCACCTGTTCGGATTGACGCCCAAAGTCGCGTTCCTGTCCCATTCCAATTACGGCTCCTCGCGCCGCGAGTCGGCCACGCGCATGCGTGAGGCCTACGAGATCTTCTCCCGGCTGGCGCCGAACATTGAATGCGATGGCGAAATGCACGCCGATGCGGCGCTGTCGGAGAGCATTCGCAGCGGCAATCTCATGGACAGCCGGCTCAAGGGCGAGGCCAACATCCTGATCTGCCCGAACCTGGACGCGGCCAACATCCTGTTCAACACCATCAAGGTGCTGAACCGCGATGGCTCAACCATCGGTCCCATTCTCATGGGCGCAGCCCAACCGGCCCATGTCCTGACGCCCTCCTCAACCGTGCGGCGCATTCTGACCATGACGGCCCTGGCCGTGGCGCAGGCGCCCCGTGCGGCGCTGGCGCGACAAAACTAACGTTCAGCCGTCCACGGGCACAGCCGGGGTCTCCAGGATCAGCTCATAGAAGCCCAGGTCGAGCCAGCGGCCAAACTTGTAGGCGGCCTGATGAATGGTCCCGGCATGGCTGAAACCCAGCCGTTCATGCATGGCGATGCTGGCGGTGTTGGTAATATCAATCCCGCCGACCAGCACGTGGTATTGCTGCTCCCGGGCGACCGCAATCAGCTGCTGCATCAGCGCCGTGCCGATGCCGCGCCCGCGATGATCCTGGTGCACGTAGACCGAGTGCTCGACCGTGTACTTGTAGGCCGCCCAGGCGCGGAAAGTCCCATAGCTGGCAAAGCCCACCAGCACGCCGGCCTGCTCGGCCCCGATCACCGGGAATCCGCCCGCCTCCTTGCGCGTAAACCAGCTGCGCATGCTCCCCGGCGCACGCGGCTGGTACTCGTACAGCGCCGTCGAGTGGGCAATGGCCTCGTTGAATATGTCGAGGATGGCCGCGCCGTGCTGCTTGCGGGTACAGGGAACAAACTGCATCGCCCCAGCCACTCCATCAGTAAATCTCCGGCACCAGCATATCGGGTGGCACAGGACGGCGCGAATAGTCGTTGTGATGCTCACGCTCGGGCAGCACCACTGTGTTCCGGGCCACCTCCGCGTAGGGGAATTGCCGCAGCAGGTGATGAATGCAGTTCAGGCGCGCCCGCTTCTTGTCGACCGCCTGCACCACCCACCAGCGCGCTTCGGGAATATGCGAGCGCTCCAGCATCAGCTCCTTGGCGCGCGTGTAATCCTCCCAGCGGCGCCGGGACTCCAGGTCCATGGGACTTAACTTCCATTGCTTGAGCGGATCATGAATGCGGCCGAGGAACCGCACATGCTGTTCCTCATCGGTAATGGAGAACCAGTACTTGATCAGATGGATGCCGGAGCGCACCAGCATGCGTTCGAAGTCGGGAACCGAGCGGTAGAATTCCTCGTATTCCTCCGGTGTGCAAAATCCCATGACATGTTCCACGCCGGCACGGTTGTACCAGCTGCGATCGAAGCAGACGATTTCCCCGGCGGCCGGCAGATGCGCGGCATAGCGCTGGAAATACCACTGGGTGCGCTCCCGGTCATTGGGCGCGGGCAGCGCCACCACGCGGCACACCCGCGGATTGAGCCGCTGGGTGATGCGCTTGATCGCACCGCCCTTGCCGGCTGCATCCCGGCCTTCAAAGAGGATCACGACCTTTTCGCGCGCCTCGACCACCCAGTCCTGCAGCCTCACCAGCTCGGCCTGCAGGCGAAACAGTTCCGAGAAGTACTGACGACGGTAGGCCTGCTCCCCGGCATCGCTGGCAGCGCGGGTCACCCCGGGCGGCAGGTGCTCGCGGTCCTCGATTTCCATTTCCAGCTCTTCGTCATAGCTGTCGGCCAGGTCGCGGCTGAGCCGACGGATGAGGTCCTCCTGGTCGATGGCGGGCAGATCCGGCATGGGGCCTTCCTCAAGTGGTAAGCGAGGCCTCCACATTTAGAGTGGAAGCTTTGCAGTCTTGTGACGTTGATTTTTGCGTCGACCTTCCTTAGTCTGCCTTCGCAGCCTGCGACGGCTTCCGGGGGCGGGGGCGTGCTGAGGCGTAGAGTTATAATAAAATCAGTACGTTACGACGTACAATGAAAAACTCGGAAAGCTTTCGACAAGGGAGTGTCATGGCACTGCAATTCGCGACCGATCCGGCTGCTGTGTATGAGGAACCAGCGGCCCAGCCCGAGGAACAGGTTCTTTGGCTGCTGCAGCGCCTGGGCTTGACGCCCGATGAAGCGGCGCGGGATCTGGAGGTGGAGCCCGACCGGGTCCATGCCTGGTGTTCCGGGCAAGCCCTGCCGCCGAAAATGGCCATTCTGGCCCTGCGTCATCTGGCCGACCGATTGCGCTGGATCGACTGATCAGGCATCCGCATTGCGCTTGGAGACGCCCGTGCGTTCCGCCGCGTCCGGCTCGGCGTCGCCCGCCGCGCTGCCGCCCTCCGGGTGCAGGCGCTCGCTGTATGCCCGCCGCAGCGCCGCCAGCAACTGTGCACCATGGTCCTTGACCCCCGCAAAGGCCGCTGAGCCCTTCATGTCCGGCTTCATCCCCAGATCCAGGGCGCCGGCCATGAACTCCTCATCGGGTGCCGCGAGCAGTTCCTGTTCGAGGCCGTGGATCAGTCTTTCGAGCCCCACATCAGGCCGCACGCTCATTGCGCTACTCCCATGGTCAAGCCGGCGCGGATCACGGCACGCCGCATGCGCTTGCGCGCCGAATCATATTCGGTCGGGGTCATACCCAACGCGCGGCGGATTTCCTCCGCCGTCTGCCCCTCGCCCAATCCGGCGATGATCTGCAGGGCGACCGGATCCTGCGCAAACAGCATGCCGATGGCCTCGAGTTGCTGGGCCGCGATCAGCCAGCGCTCGGGATCCGGCTGCGGGTCGCAGGCCTCGGCCGTTTCCGCCGCCACCAGCTGGTACTCGCTGGCCAGCGCCGGTTGTTGCACGCTCGCGCGCCGTCGCCGCCGCCAGTGCTCGGCCTTGATACTGCGCATCACGCCGGCCAGGAAGGCCACGGCCGGCACACCGGCGGGAATGGCGCGTGACCCGTCCAGCACCCGCGTAAAAGCCTCCTGCAGCAGATCCGCCCAGGACACATCCGGCGGCAGGCTGCGGCCGTGCAGCCGGGCGATGACCTTCAGCCGCAGCAGATCGCAGTCGCTCACCAGCTTCAGGGCCAGCGCCCGCGCGGCTGGCGGCGGCACGGGTGCCAGCTCCCCGACTTTCAAGTTTTTCAATTGGCCCTTCATGTTCTACATCATCGCCGAATGCGGGGCGCGCCACCCGATGCCTGGTATGCGCAGCAGGCGGGCGGCCGCGGACAAATCCCGATAAGGTGTCGCCCCTCGTGCCGCCATGAATCCAAGGAGAATCAGCGCTTGGGCATTCCGTTTCTGATCAAAGGTCTGTTGATCGGCCTGTCGATTGCCGCACCCCTGGGGCCCATTGGCCTGCTGTGCATGAATCGCACCCATGCCGCCGGGCCGCTCGTCGGCTTCACCTGCGGCCTGGGAGCCGCCGCGGCGGAAGCCCTCCACGCCCTCGCCGGCATGATCGCCCTGGCCGCGATCGCCCAATGGGTCATCGACGATCCGGTCGCGCTGCGGGTCATGGGCGGGGTTTTTCTGGTGTACCTGGGCGCCCGCACCTTCATGCGTCCGACCATGATGCTGCCGCCGGCCGCCAAGAGTCCCGCGCTGCAGCCGAACGGCGCACGGGCAGCGTTTCTGTCGACCTTCCGGCTGACCCTGGCCAATCCTGTGACGGTGCTGGGGTTCGCGGCCATGTTCGCCGGCCTCGGCGCCGCACCCGGGCGATTCCTCAGCGCCGACAGCGCCGCGGCCGTGCTGGTTCTGGGCGTGTTCCTGGGCTCCATCCTGTGGTGGCTGGCATTGAGCAGCCTCATCGGCCGCTTCCGCGCGCACATCGGGGTGCATGCCCTGACACTGATCAATCGGCTCTGCGGCACGGTGCTGACCGCCTTCGGGCTCTATGCCATCGCCGCGCTCCTGCCGCTGCTCTAGCGCGCGCGCTGGCGCCGGCGCTGCCCCGGCGAGATCCCAAGGTTCAGTTCGCGCCGCAGATTCCTGAGAGTGGCCGCGAGCGCGGCCGCATCCCCGGATTCAACCGCCCGCTCAAGATGCAGGAACACGCCCAGCGCGCCGGCCAGGAAGGCGTTCTGCGCCGTTTCGGCTTCACGCGCCGTCGCCGCGCGCGGCAGGAACGTTTTGGACACCTGTGTCCACAGTTTCACCAATGTCGCATCTCGCATCAGCAGAATCTCCCCAGCCGGCCCTGTCTCGTTGTTAACTGGCGCAGCGGGTACTCAATCGCTACCCTGCATGCATGTCAATAAGGGGGCGGCGATTTGGACCGGCGGCGTGGGCCGCATTATTGCTCCTGGGCGGTCCGCCGGCACGGGCGGCCGCGGTGGCCACCGACTACAGCAGCGCACGCGAGCAGTTCCTGCGGGCCATGGCCCAGGTAGCACCGACGGATGAGGCGAATGATGATCCGGCGCTGCGCAGCTATCCGCTGTACCCCTATCTGCAGGCCGAACGCATCGTCCAGGCGCTGAGCAGTGCGTCCGGCGCCATCGCCGCCGACCGGCGCGCGGCGGGATTTCTGGCGCTCTACGGATTGCAGCCGGTGGGCGCGCAATTGCGGCGCAGCTGGCTGGAAAGCCTCGCGCAGCGGGGCCAATGGGACGTGTTTCTGACCGTTTATCGGGATTCGGGTGCGACCGATGCCCTGCGCTGCCAGGCCCTCAGCGCCAGGATTGCCACCGGGCAGACCGCCCAGCTGGGGCCTTCCCTGGTGCGACAATGGCTGACCGCACGCGAAGTGCCGGAGTGCGACAGCCCGTTCGCCTTCGGTCTGGACCATGGCATCCTTACCGCAGAGCTGGTCGAGCGCCGGGCGCGCACCGCGCTGCAGGCCGGCAACACCGCGTTGGCCAAGCCGCTGATCGCCCGGCTGAGCGACGCCCAGGCCGCGCCGCTGCGGCAATGGGCCGCGCTGCTGGATACGACACCGCGCGCGATCGACGCCCTGCTGCACCAACCCGCGACGGCCGTCCTGCCCGAAGCCTTGCTGGCCGGATGGTCGCATCTGGCGCGTCAGGACCCGGATGCCGCGGTGGATCGGTATCCGCAACTGCTGCGCGCGCGCAACCTCACCTCCGACAGCGCCAGTGCCTTCGCGCTGGCCGTGGCGCTGCCGCTCGCCTGGGGCCGGGATGCGCGCGCCGAGGATTTCTTCGCCCGCGTCAGCAGCCATGATCTGGATGACGCCGCCCTGGAGTGGCGGGCGCGTGCGGCGCTGTGGGTCGGGAATTGGCCGCTGGTGACGCAAACGATCGCGGCAATGTCGGAAACGAACCGCCAAAGCGCGCGCTGGCGCTATTGGAGCGCACGTGCCCTGGAACAGGCCGGTGATACGACGCAGGCGCACCGGCTGTTCGCGGCATTGGCGCCGGATGACAACTATTATTCGGGTCTGGCGGCGGCACGGCTCGGCATCACGGTCATGCCGCACCCGCAGCCGCTGACCCGCGATGCCGCGCTGCGGGCGCACCTCACGCAGATTCCGGCGCTGGTGCGGGCGCACGAACTGCTACTGTGCGAGCTGCGCACGCAGGCCATGAACGAGTGGCAGTTCGCCTTTGATGAGCTCAGCGCCACCGAGCGTCAGCAGGTGATCCCCCTGGTGGCGGACTGGGGCTGGTACGACCTCGCCGTGACCACCGCCACCACCCTGCACATCTTTTACGACTATGGCCTGCTCTATCCGCAGCCGTATGAAACCTCGGTGACCGCGGCCGCGCATGCGGCGCAGCTGTCCGTGAGCCTGGTCTACAGCGTGATTCGCCAGGAGAGCCTGTATCGCACCGATGTCGTTTCCAGTGCCGGCGCCCGCGGCCTGATGCAGCTGGAACTGGCGACCGCCAAACCCATCGCCAAGGCCTTGAAGCTGCCGACGCCGCAGATGACGGATCTGTTCGATCCGCGCATCAACTCCGCGCTGGGCGCCGAGCATCTGCACCTGCTGCTGGACAAGGCCAATGGCCAGTTGCCCCTCGCCCTGGCCGCCTACAACGCAGGCCCTGCGGCCGCCAACCGCTGGTTGCCGGTGGACAGCATGGCCCCTGATGTGTGGGTGGAGAATATTCCGTACAACGAAACGCGTGCCTATGTGCAGCGCATTCTCTGGCATACCGTGGTCTACGGTTGGCTGCGCTCGGATGGCCAGGCGCAGGACACCACGACCTGGCTCGCGCCGATCCGCGCCGCCGGGACCACCCAGGCGCGCATCGAACCGAACTGATCAGTCCGTCGGGCGCGCCGGAATCGTCAGGCCGCGGGCCACGGCGGGACGCGCCAGAAACGCCTCCAGTGCGCGGGTCACCGCCGGATACTCGGCGATTCCGACCAGGTCACCTGCCTCATAGAAGCCGACCAGCCCCCGCACCCAAGGAAAGATGGCCATGTCGGCGATGGTGTAATCGTCGCTGACCACCCAGGCCTGCTTCTGCAGGCGCTGATTGAGCACGCCGAGCAAGCGCTTGGTCTCCGCCACATAACGATCGCGCGGCCGCTTGTCCTCGAAGTCCTTGCCGGCAAAGCGATGAAAGAATCCCAGCTGGCCGAACATCGGCCACACGCCGCCCATCTGAAAC
>Ga0210400_10000981_pt1 | contig 29351 bp, 15 predicted proteins | sample IncBWH26MmetaG_FD_155456 | JGI IMG/M metagenome (GOLD analysis project Ga0210400, IMG submission 155456) | Forest soil microbial communities from Barre Woods Harvard Forest LTER site, Petersham, Massachusetts, United States - Inc-BW-H-26-M | ecosystem: Environmental > Terrestrial > Soil >... | reverse complement strand
ACTGCGATAGTGAACGGCGCCAATGTAACAGGAGTGAACTTCACGGCCGCGGCGCAAGGCGGACAAACCTTCGCCATTTCAGGCACGATCAGTCCCTCAGCAGGGGGGAGTGGGGCAACGGTGACGTTGAGCGGAGCAGCGACCGCCACGACCACGACCGATGCCTCGGGTGCGTATACGTTTACCGGATTGTCGAACGGCGCGTATGCCGTAACCCCGAGTAAGTCAGGCTATTCGTTCAGTCCGAGCAGCGTGAGCGCGACAATTAACGGCGCGAACGTTGCGGGCCTAAATTTCACGATTTCGGCTGCAGCAATTTCGGTTTCTCTTGCGCCTACCTTGGCAAACATCCTGCCGAGTGCTACCCAGAACTTCACAGCAGCGGTGAGCGGCACATCGAATACGGCGGTGACCTGGTCGGCTTCAGGCGGTACGATCACGGGAAGTGGCGGCACGGTTACCTACACCGCTCCGTCGACTCCTGCCAGTTATACGGTGACTGCCACCAGCGTAGCTGACACGACCAAGTCAACATCAGCCACGGTGGTAGTAGGCCCGAGCGGTACGGGTGTGTATGTCCCGCCTTCGGTGGATCGCCTGAAGACTCCATTGAACGGCACCTGGAAATTTGTGGCCAGCGATACTCTCACCGGGGCGGAAGCACCGGCCTTTGACGACAGCACGTGGAGTTCTGTCTCCGTGCCGCATACGTGGGATACGCCGGACGTCGTAACGGCACACAGCCACTCCTGGTACCGCACCCACATTGCTGTCCCGGCTGCGGATGCGGGTAAGCGCGTCTATGTGGAATTCGAAGGTGTTTTTCAAGTGGCTGATGTGTACGTCAATGGAATTCACCTGGGGCAACACCGCGGAGGCTACACACGCTTTGTCTTCGATGCCTCGAGTGCGATTCAATTTGGCGCAGACAATGTCTTGGCAGTCATGGTTAGCAGTGCCAGTTGTTCCGATTGCTTGCCCGATGGCAGCCCGCGGCTATGGAAGGGTTTCGGTGGAATCTACCGCAAGGCATGGTTAATCGAGACCAACCGATATCATGTCTATCCCGATTTTGCGTCCACGGGCATCTACATCACTCCCTCGAATGTGAGCAGCAGTTCAGCCAACGTTTCCATCCGGACGGTGGTGAAAAACTCGGATGCCGTAAGCAAGACATTCACTGTGAAGAATGTCCTGACCGATGCGAGTGACAACATCCTGCTGACAGTTCAACAGAGTGTTACGGTAGCGGCGAACACTACGGCGGACGTCGTTCAGTACGGTAGTGTCAGCAATCCTCAACTATGGAGTAAAAACAATCCTTACCTGTACAAAGTAAATGCCGAGACCTGGGTGGACGGAATCGTCAGCGACTGGGTTCAAGAGCACACCGGCTTCCGCGCCTTCCAGCTTTCCTCTAGTGACTTTACTTTGAACGGGGTTTCGACCAAGCTCCGTGGCATCGCCAAGCATCAGGAAACCGAGTACGCAGCTACGGCAGTGTCTGATGTGGACCTACGCACAGATTGGGACAATCTTCAGGATTTGGGAGTCAATTTCGTCAGGCTTGTGCATTATCCGCATAGCGAATTTGAGTACGACTTGGCGGATCAGCGCGGGATCATGGTGTGGGCGGAAAACGGGCACACCAACGGGGGGGCAGAGACGTCCAACGGCGACAATATCAACCGGGAACTGATCTACCAGAACTGGAATCACCCTTCGGTCATTTTCTGGAGTGCCGGCAATGAAGCAAGCAATACGTCAGCGACATCTGGGTATGCAGCCGTCCTCCGTGCCACCGACACTTCCCGGCCGGTTGTCTACGCCTCGAATGGACAGACGCCTTCCAACGTAGATTTTATCTTCAAGAATACCTACGAAGGCTGGTACGGAGGCTCGATGTACGGTTTCGAGACATCGGGCAACCATTGGATTTCCGAATCCGGTGCTGGCATGGTGGTCGGCACGCATACTGCAAACTCGTTCGCGATGAATTATACGATCGATTCCTACGAGCCCGAGGAATACGGGACATTGGTGAACGAGGTCAAGTTCCAAACCATGTTCGTGACGCAGCCGAGTAGGATCCCGGCGTTCGTCGCGTGGGTGTTTCGCGAAATCAGCGACACCAAATACAAGGGCAATATCAACACCAAAGGGTTCCTGACTTATTCCAACCACAAAAAAGACATCTATTACCTATATAAGTCGTTCCTGACTACAACGCCGGTGGTCCACATTGTGGGACCTGATTACTTCCTTCGCGACGGAGCAGACGTCAAGGTCTACTCCAATGCTGCTAACGTGACGCTGACCGTGAATGGCATCAGTCAGGGCGTTAAGACGGACGGCAGCTATTCCCATCCCAACGGCACTGTGATTAATCGTGTTTTTTATTGGACCAATGTCCTTCAACTCGGAAAGAACGTGCTCACGGCCGATGACGGTCTAGGACACCGGGATACGGTGACCGTATATTACAAAGGCGGTGGACAAGCGATGCCGGTGGAAGCGGGAGCGAAAGTTGCCAATCTGACTTCTAGTAATTCCGCGAATTTTGCCTTCTTTATGAACATTCCGGTGACCGGCCAGTTGCCCTTCTACTATGACTTTGATGGGAACGGGGATAACACCTTTGATGTGCTGCCGTCGGTTCTCACCGGTTCGGGCTGGATCGCAACCAAGCGTCAAAGCGATGCCTTGCATACGACCAATCTAACCTTTGATCTGCCATTCGGCGGCGACGTGTATGTTATGGTCACCAAGCAATCGTCGATTCCGGCGTGGATAACCTCAGCCGGATTGGCCGATACAGGCGTGGTCGGCAAGTGGCGGGATAACAACCTAAGCCTTGCTGATTATCAGCTCTTTATGAGGACGTTCCCTGCTGGCTCCCATATCGCGCTGGGCAGTTCAGCGATCGACTTCCTAGTAATGGTCAAGTAGCCCCGAAGCCGCTTTCTCAGGTGCTGGGCAGAGCAGATGTTTTCGACCGGTGTCTGAGCGTTTGCCTTCGCATCCTGTGCGGTTAGTGACTTATTTGCTTGGACCGCCGCGGCCAGTTGCAAGTTGAAACCTGCGCACCGTCTTCACCTTCCCGAGTTCGATTCTTTCAGGCATCCTTGCGCGAGGGGGATATTGTCTTTGATGAGATGGCTCAAGTGCTTGACGATAGGAATATTGATCTTACCGATTGCGATTGGACGTCCACACGCTGCGCCAAAGCGCGCTCTCTACGCCATCACGGAGTTGCCATTAAGCCCGGCTTCAATCAACGCTTCCGGCGTCGTTGCCGGAACCACGATGAAGGAGTTGAATCCGGTCCACGCGGCATCCTGGAGCGCAAAAGATGGACTTCAGCTGCTCGGTTCCATACCGGCGGGCTTTCTAATCAGCGAAGCCGCAGGGATTAATGACAGCGGTTCTGTGGCGGGCACCCTGATCGGGCCGGTGGGAAACCCGACAAGCGCAATTCTTTTCGCTCAAGGGAAAGCAAAGCAACTCGACGCGGCCGGAAATGCGCACGCTTTTGCCATAAACAATTCAAACCATGCAGTGGGTGAATCCGTCATACCCAATGCAGGTGGGACACATCCGGTGATGTGGACCGAACAAGGAGCGCTAATCAATTTGGGGGATTGCTGCGGAGGCGTTGCTAAGGCAATCAATGAGTCGGATCAGATCGTCGGCTACATGTGGAGCTCTGATCACCGATACGAGGCCTTTTTGTGGGATCGCACACACGGCATTGTTCGGTTGGCGCCGTCTGAGAGATTCAGCACCGCATTAGCCATTAATAAGGCGGGCGATGTATTGGTGGAAACGACGAGCGGGTACTCGATCTACCATCAAGCTTCCTCATCGCTTTCGAAAATACCGCTTGGCAAAGGAGTTGCCACCGGACTCAACGATTTGGGACAGATTGTAGGCGCTGCTGGGCCCGTCAAGGATCACTTTCGGGCATTGATTTGGGATGCCGTCAATGGAACACGAGACCTGAATTCACTCGTTCCCGATGATTCTGGCTGGGTTCTCGAAGGCGCAGCCGCGATTAACAACAAGGGGCAAATCGTGGGGTGGGGGGAGCACCACGGCGAGGAGAGCTTCTTCTTGTTAACTCCGACTCATCCATCCGAAGGCAACGGTAACAGCGCACGCACGGTCTCAGGTCATATCGCACCTTGATCACCTGGACGCTGCTCCGGGTGATCAAGGTGCTTAATGTTGCGTTCGAGATCCCGCCTGATTACGGCGTTGTACGCGGTACGATCTGCAATCCGTTAATAGGAGCTCGCGGATTATTGTCTGTCGCAGTTCCCGGAATTCCTGTCAAGGTAAAGCCAGTACCCTGGATTTTGAAGACAACGTAATTGCCCGCGGAGTTGTTCGCCTGGACAAACGTGCCAGAGAAGTTTGCTCCCGGCACATCGTTCACGGAAAAACTCATGGTCGCGAAGCCGCTGCCACTCATCTGATAGGTAGCGGTTCGAGTAGCATTCCCGTTGTCACCATCCGTATAAACGTACACGTCATAGCCGTTCGGATTTCCGGGCAAGCCGGTGACATTGACAATGGCATTGCCGCCTTTGCCGTTCAGGTAGCCGATCATCATCCGAGTATTCCCCGGTGCATCTGTGATGGGTAGCTGCCAAATTGTGTTTAGCGCATCACTCCAGGTAGCAGTGGCTCCGGTGTTTGTGGCAGTCTCGTCCACCAGCGGAAGAGCGGCTGCGCCGTTATTCGCCCCCGTAGCCTGGTTCCAGCCGCTTCGAGGCACCACGCCAGCCACTTCCGTATCGACCATCGCGTTACCCGTTCCAACTAAATCGATACTGATAACTCCCTGTCCTAACGCCACGGTTGTCACCACCATCGTAACGGCAGCTGTGTGGACAAGAGATCCACTCGTTCCAGTGATTGTCAAAGGATACGTGCCCAGCGGAGTGCCGGCGCTTGTGGACACATTCAATGTGGACCTAGCAGGCACAGCGACCGTAGGGCTCGAGAACGAGCCGGTCGCTCCACTAGGCAGTCCACTCACCGTCAAGCTCACGTTACCCGTGAATCCGGCGACTGCGGCGACGTCAACGTTGAAGGTGGCGCTGTTGCCCGGCGCAACTCCGACTTTGGTAGGCGCCGCGGGCGTCAAGGTGAAGTCCGGAGGAGCATCCACCAGTAGCCCGTAAACCAGGACCTGATTGGAGAAGGTTCCCACGTATACCTTCCCGTTGACGACCGTCGGCGGGTTGTATTTGCCCCAGACTCCCAAGTTGTCTCTTGTCGAATTCTGGGTTGAGTCCCACAGCTCCACGCCCAAGTTGTCTGCGTTGAAAGCTCTCATAACCCCGGGGTGTGTGCCCCCATCGGCGTTCTCTGTGGCGATTGTCGCCCAAACGATGCCCGATCCCGGGGTGCTTCCGTTCGCCGACAACGTGAGCACGCCTCCCGCGTTGCCCGACGGCGCCGGAATTGAGCCGTGCGAAGCTACACCGGTGTCGAAAGTGGTGGCATTGAAGTGGTACGCCTTCACGACATCGCCTTCTGCCCAGATATACATCCACGGTCCCACTCCGCCTTGGCGGTTCCAGTAGACAGGTCCGGTCTTGATTTCGCTGCCCGAGTTCACAAGTATCTGCGGGATCTGTGTGTTACCCGTGACTTCATGACCCAAACTTCCGGTGTTGAGCAGGTAGAATTTCGATTGCTTTCCGCCGCCAACAAGCAGGTTAGTGCCGGGAATCAGCATTGGGCCAGTCGATCCTAGGTCCAGGTCGTACGTATTCAGGTACTGCCAATTGTCCGGAGTAAACCAATCAACCAGGTTCATGGTCTGATTGGAAGAACTGAATTTCAAGAAACTCTCCCCGAAATTGCTAGTTCCGTTCCAGTCTCCGTTCCCCACCTCGTAATAGACGTTGCCGGCATCATCGACAACTGGGGCGCTACCGGCCATCCAGATTCCCCCCATGGCGCCGTCCGGCGAAGTGGAGAATGCTCCTGTTTGCTGCAAAGTCTGGGTGTCATAGGACATGACCCAGCCGTGATATGCGAGACGATCCGAATGGGAGGCCCAGGCGATGAAAACCTGGCCGCCTGCTATCGCAAGACTCGCGCGTTGGTTCTGTATCTTCGGATCGAAGGAAAGGACGCCACCGCCCGTCTTATTAACGGAAGCAGCGATTGTCGTTGGCTGACCAAACTTCTCCACACCAGTGGTAATGTCCAGCGCATGTAATTTTTGGAAATAGCTACCGTTCTCTTTGGTGCGCGCAAGCAAAAACATCGTACTGGTAGCTGGATCGATCGCCGGAGTACTTTCAACACCTACGTTTCCAACGATATTGCCGGTGTTCGATCCGAACATATCGACGATAGGAACCGGGGTGATACCGGCCGCGGGATTGGTGAGATCGACGCTCCACAACATCACGTTATGATCTGCATCAAAGGCGTAGACTACGTCATTCATTGTTACGACATAGAGCACGTTGAAAGTGCCCTTTCCAGGAATGGTTACATTGGGGACGTACAAAGGCTGCGCATACACCTGTCCGCTGACGGAATAAGACCATAGTTTGCCGAACTGGTTGACGTTCACGTTGCTGGTGTTGAGCCGCGTTTCAGATAGATTCGCCCCCGTGCGGTGGTTATCGAAGGAACGACTCAGGATCTGGATACCTCCTGGAGCAATTGGGGCGGACACCGCCAAAGTCACACTAACGCTATGTGACAGAGTCCCGCTGGTCCCCGTGATCGTCAGCGGGTAGGTACCCAAGGGAGTGGTCGTGGCCGTGGTCACGCTAAGAGTGGTGCTGCCAGGCGCTGAGATCGAACTGCTGGCGAAGGTCGCAGTCGCCCCGGTTGGTACCCCGCTGACGGTCAACGCCACCGAACCGCTGAATCCGTTGATAGCTGTTGTGTTGAACGTGTAGCTGGCACTCCCCCCGGCTACGACATCCCTCGCGGTTGGTGCTGCCGCGGAAAGGATAAAGTCCGGAACTGGTGGGCTCGAGCGCGGAACGATTTGTAAGCCGTTGACCGGTGCCCGGGGGTTATTGTCAGAGGCTGCGCCAGGAATCGCCGTCAAGGTGAAGTCCGTGCCCAGAATGGTGAACACCACATAATTGCCATTGCCCCTCGAATTGCTGGCTTGCACAAAGGTGCCTGAGAAATTGACTCCTGGTGCATCGGTGACCGTGACGCTGGTAGTCGTAGATCCGCTGCCGCTCATCTGGTACGTGGCAGTGCGGGTCGCGGTGCCATTATCACCGTCCGTGTAGATGTAAACGTCGTAGCCATTGGAATTGGCGGGCAGACCCGTGACGGCCACCGTAGCATTCCCACTCTTCCCGTTCAGGTAGCCGATCATCATCCGGGTATTTCCGGGAGCGTCGGTGATAGGTAGTTTCCAAACTGTGGCCAGCGGATCGCTCCACGTTGCTGTCGCGGTTGTGGCCGAGCCAGTTTCGTCAACCAGCGCCAATGGTGTGGTTCCATTGCTAGCACCTGAAGCTTGATTCCAGAAACTCTTCGGCACCACACCAGCCGTTTCCGAACTGGCCATGGCTGTGCCGGTCCCCACCAAGTCAATGCTGATCACCCCCTGGCCAGGCGCTACGGACGAGACGACAAGCGTCACACCAGTGCTGTGTGACAGAGTACCGCTCGTACCGGTAACGGTCAGCGGATAGGAACCCAGCGGCGTGGTCGTGGCTGTGGTGACATTGAGAGTCGCGCTGCCCGGCACGGAGACCGAGCTGGGAGTGAAAGTTCCGGTAGCACCACTAGGTAAGCCGCTTACACTCAACGCGACCGAGCCGCTGAACCCGTTGATGGCTGTCGTACTGAGGCTGTAGCTGGCACTTCCTCCAGGAACCACAGTCTTTGAGGTGGGCGCCGCCGCAGAGAGAGTGAAGTCAGCGACGGGTGGGCTCGAGCGAGGAACGATCTGTAAGCCGTTGACTGGCGCCCGGGGGTTATTGTCAGAGGCTGCGCCAGGAATCGCCGTCAAGGTGAAATCCGTGCCCAGAATGGTGAACACTACATAATTGCCATTGCCGCTCGAACTGCTGGCTTGCACGAAGGTACCTGAGAAATTCACGCCTGCGGCATCGGTGACCGTGACGCTACTAGTCGTAAATCCGCTGCCGCTCATCTGGTAGGTGGCAGCGCGGGTCGCAGTGCCATTGTCTCCGTCCGTGTAGATGTAAACATCATAGCCATTGGGATTGGCGGGCAGACCCGTGACGGCGACCGTAGCATTTCCACCCTTCCCGTTCAGGTAACCGATCATCATCCGGGTATTTCCAGGAGCGTCAACGACAGGTAGTTTCCAAACTGTGCCCAACGCGTCGCTCCAAGTCGCTGTCGCGCCGCTATTTGCACCAGTTTCGTCTACGAGAGAAAGAGCCGTGGTGCCATTGGTTGCTCCGTTAGCCTGATTCCAAAAGCTCTTCGGTACCACACCAGCCGTTTCGGAAGTGGCCATGGCTGTGCCGCTTCCCACCAGGTCAATACTGATCACTCCTTGACCAGGGGCAGCGGCCGACACCGTAAGCGTCACACTAGTGCTGTGCGACAGAGAACCACTTGTGCCGGTGATGGTCAGCGGATAGGAACCCAGCGGCGTGGTCGTGGCCGTGGTCACGTTGAGAGTGGTGCTGCCTGGCGCTGGGATCGAGCTGCTGGCGAAGGTCCCAGTCGTCCCGCTTGGCAGGCCGCTTACGCTCAGCGCTACCGAGCCGCTGAAGCCGTTAAGAGACGTTGTATTGAGCGTATATTTGGCGGAACCCCCCGCCGCGACAACGACACTAGTGGGAGTTGAAGCCGTCAACGTGAAATCGGGAGACTTGGGGACAATTTGCAAGCCGTTAATCGGTGCCCGGGGGTTCCCGTCGGAGGCTGTGCCCGGAATCGCCGTCAATACAAAATCAGTGCCCTGAATGGCGAAGACCACATAATTGCCGTTGGAGTTGTTCGCTTGTACAAACTTCCCCGAAAAATTCACGCCGGCTGCGTCGGTTACATTTGCGCTCGTGGTTGTGAATCCGCTGCCACTGATCTGGTAGGTAGCAGTGCGAGTCGCGCTTCCATTATCACCGTCGGCATATACATAAACGTCGTAACCCAGTGAATTGGCGGGCAAACCTGTGACGGAAACTGTGGCATTGCCACCCTTCCCGTTCAGGTAGCCGATCATCATGCGCGTATTTCCAGGAGCGTCCACGATAGGCAGCTGCCAGATTGTGCCCAGCGCATCGCTCCAGGTCGCTGTCGCGCTTGTCGTAGTGCCCGTCTCATCGATCAGCGTCAACGGTGCGGTTCCGTTGCTGGCACCTATTGCCTCATTCCAGAAGCTTCTCGGCACCACACCGGCGGTTTCACCACTTCCCATCGCGATGCCACCACCCACCAAATCAATGCTAATAACTCCTAATCCAGGCGTGACTGTCGAGACGACAAGGTACAGGGTTGTGGTGTGCGAAAGAGTGCCGCTGGCGCCGGTGATGGTGAGCGGATAACGACCCATTGGTGTGGTAGGAGAGGTCGTCACATTTAATGTCGTGCTTCCCGGAACAGACAGCGAGCTACTCACAAATGAGGCGGTCGCACCAGTGGGGAGCCCACTGACCGTTAGGTTTACGGTGCCTGCAAATCCGTTTACTGCGGATAGAGTTACCGTGGCGCTCGTTCCGCTTCCGGGAGGCGTGCCAACGGTTGTCGCATTTGTTGTTATTGTGAAGTCGGTCGGGGGAGCTGACAACAATCCATACACGTTCACGGCGTTGGAGAAGGTGGCCATGTAGACTCGGCCATTCGACACCGTTGGGGGGCTGAATTTGGGCCAAAGTCCCACGCCATCACGAGCGGAATTCATTTGCGAATCCCACAGTTCGGTCCTTAGGTCGTCCGCATTGAATGCCCGCAATACGCCTGTCACTGTGCCGTGATCGCCGTCCTGGTTGAATGGCATTGACGACCACACAATCCCGGTTCCAGTGGTGCTGCCATTTGCAGAAAGTGTTAGCACGCCACCCGAGTTCCCGGACGGCGTCAAAAAGGTGTTCTGAGAGACAGTGCTAGTATCGAAAGTCTTGCCATTGAAGTGGTACGCCTTCAGGTAATCATTTTCCGCCCACACATACATCCAGGGTCCCAAAGTCGAACCCGTCCTGTTCCAATAGACCGGCCCGCCCTTAATTTCTCCACCAGAATTCGTAAGTAATTGAGGGATTTGAGTGTTTCCAACTGTCTGGTGACCTAAGTTCGTGCTGTCTAGCAGATAAAAAATCGACTGTTTGCCCCCACCGATGATTAAGTTGGTGCCAGGAACCATCATGGGCCCCGAAGAGCCGATATCGAGATCTGTGGGATTCAGCGACGACCAATTGTCTGGCGTGAACCAATCCGCCAGTGCCAGGGTGTTACCCGAAGAGCTAAACTTTAGGAAGCTCTGCCCAAAGTTTCGCGCGCCATTCCAGTCACCATTTCCCGTTTGAAAATAGACATTGCCAGTTGCATCGACCACGGGAGCACGGCCCGCCTGCCACACCCCTGCCTGAACGCCATCGGGTGACACGCAAAAGATACCGCTCCGTGCAAGAGTCTTGGCATCGTAAGCCATAATCCACCCGTGATACGGGTTTATGTCTTCGTGCGAAGACCATGCAATGATGACTTGTCCGCCGGCTAAAGCTAAGCTGGCCCGCTGTTGCTCGATTTTGGGATCAAAAGTAAGCACTCCGCTCGTGCCAGCAGTTCCTGTAACTGACCCGGAGATGGTAACCGGGCTACCGGTTCTTTCAGCTCCAGTCAAAAGATCCAATGCGTGCAGCCTTTGAAAATAGCTTCCGTTTTCTTTTGTGCGAGCGACCAGGTACATCGTATTCGTGTTGAGGTCGATGACCGGCGTACTCTCGATTCCAACATTTCCGACGATGTTCAGGGAATTGGAATTAACGATATCGACGATGGGGACCGGCGTAACGCCAGCGGCGGGATTCGTGAGATCAAGCGTCCACACGGTGGCGACGTGATCCGCGTCAAACGCGTACACCACGTCGTTCATCGTGACCACGTAGAGTACGTTTGCCGTTCCCTTGCCAGGTATGTTGAGGCCAGGTACGTAGAGGGGCTGCGCCTGTACAGAGCCACTTACCGCGTAGCTCCAGAGTTTACCAAACTGATTGACATTGACGTTGCCGGCGTTTAGCACCGTTTCTCCCAGGTTCGCTCCCGTTCGGCTGTTGTCATAGCGTTCCGTGGGAACGGTGACCTGAGACCGTGCAACCTGAAACGGGGTGAGCAACACCAGGAACAACCACACCAGTCGCACGAGCCTATCCGTCAAAGTCATTTTGCTAATAAACCCCTTCGAGTTTTAATGTCATTCAGACCGCAGCATCGAATTCTGGAACCTTACTCGCAATCCGCCGACCAAAGCCCCGCGTGCAAGTCCTTACGTACTAACGATCTAAGAACAGAGATCGAGACGAACGGGCGCGAATGTGCAGGAATATTGCAATCGTTGGCAGTACGTTTCTCGATTCGGCCGTTGTCAGGTGTGAGAAGAAGGAGACGGGGACGAAAGCTCCGACCTCAAAACTTGCTCTCTTGCTGCCGCTCCAGCCACGTCAGAGCTAGGTCGCTTCCCGCGAAAGCGTTCTTTTGCAAGAAGCAGCGTAAACGCAAGAGCACCGCGGGACTCATTCCAGATCCTTGTGAGTTGTTCACGCAGAATCCAGAGACAACCTTTTGCACTTAGAATTCCGGAAAAAAAACACTTCGCATAGAACGCTCCGTCTGCATATTGATTTGCGCGTTCCAGTTCCCTTATGTCTTTGCCCGGCTTGCGCCCGTGATGGTGGTACACGACAAGTTCCGGGACGTGCGCGCCCAGAAAACCAGCCCAGGAGGCGCGGGTGCAATAATCAATATCTTCACAGCGAAATGGAGTGCCGGCTCCTAACCGTGTGTCGAACCCTCCCACACGGTCAATGACGGCTCGGCGGAAAATCATATTGGCGCCTTGAATGTCCCCCGGATCAAGGATGGTGCGCGGCGGGATAGGATGGAAGGTCGCGTTGAGGTCGCACCCATAGTGCGAGTCGGACTCATCAAACAAGAGTATCCGTCCCCCGCAGTAGTCAATAGCTTGGGTGCTAAAAACTTTTTCAACGGTTTGCAAGAAATTGGGCGCAATATAACAGTCGTCGTCCGTAAAGACGATGAGTTCGCCCCGCGACAGAGCCATACCAGTATTCCTGGCGTTTGAAAGACCGCACCTTTCCTCACGAACAACGGCAACCGGGAACTCAACATGATCACGAAAATTGCACATCACCTCGAAAGTCCCATCGGACGAACCGTTGTCCACGAGCACCAACTCAGCCTTGCACTGTTGCATCGCAGCGGCATCGAAGTACTGCAGGCATCGCAATAGCGATGCAGCCCGATTACGCGAGCTGATAATCACTGAGATCCGCGGTTGTGCCCCACCCGCTTTCATCCCGTCGTTCCCATATTGACGATCTGCTCGCGTTCGCACACGAGTTCCGCTTCGGGATTCAAGAACATCGTTCCATTCGATTTCCGGTTGCCGGTCATAACCACCTGCTTAACCTTTAGGTTGGAGTACCAATTCCTATCGATGAATGCATCACGAACGGTGAGTCCCAACAGAAAGACGCCGTTCTGCAAATTTAGGTCGACACGGAAGGTTGCCGTCACGGTCTCGCCCTTTTTTAACGTCACGGTTTTGTCTGTGTGCCAACTGGTCGGCGTATCAAAGATAAGTTGTCCGTCGGGCGTGTGGATCAGCAAGGCTGCATGGCCGTTGGAGACATCTTGAAGGGCTCGCATAGTGACTGTGAATATCGCCCTCTCCCCTGGATCAAAGACTTCGCGGCTCTGGCCATCCGCATCCGTGAGAGATGCACTTAGCAGTTCAATTTCTTCGCTGATTACTTCCTCTTGATAGAAGGCGCAATACTTCGCAACCGCCGTGCGAACGTCGCCTTGATACACCTGTTCTCCCCACTTAAGGAGCAAAGCACTCTGGCACAGGCTGCTGACCGCGGCGAGGTTGTGAGAGACAAATACCAAGGTGGTACCGTTTTTCGTGAACTCATTCATTTTCGCGAAGCACTTTTCCTGGAAGTGATAATCACCGACGCTCAAGACCTCGTCGACGATGAGCACTTCCGGTTCAACATGGGCCGCCACGGCGAATCCCAGCCGCGCATACATGCCTGAGGAATAGCGCTTCACCGGTGTATCGAGAAATTGATGGAGTTCGGAGAAGTCCACGATCGAGTCGAACTTCGCATTAATCTCGGCGCGTTTCATGCCCAAGATAGTGCCATTGAGGTAGATGTTCTCCCGGCCCGTTAGATCGGGATGAAATCCGGCACCAAGCTCAATCAAGGAGGCGGAGCGCCCATTCACTCGCGTGATCCCCTTGTCGGGCTTGAGGATGTTGCTGAGGAGCTTCAGGATGGTACTCTTGCCAGACCCATTCGGACCGATAACACCAATAGATTCGCCCCGTTCCAACTGGAACGATATGTCTCGGAGGACCCAGAACTCCTTTGAGCTGAGTTGCTCCGTGCTCTTGCCCGCGAATAATCGCTTCGCGGCAGCCGGGATCAAGTCCCGCAAAGAATCGTGGCGTTCTCCTCGGCGAAACTTCTTCCACACGTTTTGAAAGACTATCGCGCTATTGGTCATTCAGATTTCCTGTGCAAACCAGGGTTCAGCTTTCTTGAAGAAGACACACGAGATAACGAGACCGACGACGGCGAAGCCCCCCGCATAACCCAGCCACAAACTGGGGGCGTGCCGTAAGATCACGACATCGTTGATAGATTCCAGCACAGAAGCAACCGGATTCAACAAAAGAGCCGGTGCCCACTTACCGAAAACCTTGGCACTGTAAAGGACGGGCGTAAACAAGATTCCATACGCAAACACAACATCCACTAAGTATTTCACGTCCCGGAAAAACAGATTCGCGCATGAGAGCGCAATCGTCACAGCGGCGGTAATCATCAGCAGAATAAGCACGATGACAGGAACCCAGAGCAGCTGTATGGAGAGGCCTACGCGAGATAAAGCCATGACTGCCGATAAAAAGATCGCCGCCACAAGAAAGTCAAAGAAGCTAGAGAACACACTCGCTAGGGGAAGAATCTCCCTCGGAAAGTAGATCTTTGTTACCAGGTTGGCATTGGAGATCAAAGAGCTTGCGCCGAACTTTACGGCGCTCACGAAGAAGGCCCAGAGCACTGCTTTGACCGCCACGCCGATCACGTCCGCCCAGTCGACCCGAGCGTGAGAAGCAAAGGCGTATGCCTCCTTCATCAATACGCCAGCCCCGACGATCAGTAGTGGCATGAGGAGCGCCCACAGGAAGCCCATTAAGGACTGCTTGTAGCGAATGCGTATCTCCTTCCATGTGAGCATGTAAAGCAGATCCCGATGATGAAACAGCTCGTCAAACACTCTTTTCATTTCGCTCAACGTTTCCTTTGTGAGTCCTCAAACAGACGAGTCCGACAAGACAACCACCCGTGGCTTTGGAGAGCAACTCTCGTGCCAAAGGCCATCAGCTAAGCCCAATAGAATCTATTAACTAGGGAGCACGTATCCACTGCCTTCCCGACGGTTAAGAAAGGGCTCAGCACATAACAGCAAAACAAGTCCACTTCGCACAGAAGGCAAACCCAATCCTCCGTATTCTAAGGACCTGAATCCTAGGCACGGGGCTCCAACGTGACCTCACTTCTGCCCGGCTTCTACAACAGCTTCCGCCTCAGTGACCTGGCTGCTACTCGGCTGTACGACGGGGCTGGGCACGCTCCGGGTGGACTCTAGCTCGCGTCTGATACCTTCCAGCACGCCAACTTGAGGCCGCCAGTTCAGCAGCTTCCCATTGGCACTATCAAAAGTGTGCCGGGCCAACGCCGACTTCATGCGATATGGGCTCATCGGCGACTGTCGGCCTAGCAACCGGAATAAAGTTCCTGAAATAGCAGCCAGGGAGAAAACAACCCAGCGGGGAATGTGCAGCGTACGAACTCGCTCGCCTTCCCACAATTGCAGAACGTCATTCTGCGTAACTTGTACTGGGTCGGTAACCTGAATAATTTCTGCTTTGTCCAGGTCAGAATGGGTGGCCAAGACGACTGCATCTACTACGTCGTCGATGTAGATGAATGGGATCTGCGCTTCGCCGTCTCCAAGCATGATCCAGCGGCCTTTTACTTTCCAACCGACCGCCGGCGAGACCAGTGGCTGACCTTTGCCAAATATTTTGCCAGGCCGCAGAATGACTGTCGGTATGTTGTGGCGCGCTGCCTCATCGACGACCAGTTTTTCGGCCATCAGCTTCGCGCGAGTGTAGTGGCCGCGCTCCTCGGAGCGTGGCTCCAAAGGGCTACCTTCGTTGAGCTCGTCCCCTTCCGCTCCCGCCCAGTCCAAAACCGACATGGAACTAACGTAAACGAGTTTCTGTACGCCGTATTTGCGGCAGGCTTCCAGCACGTTCTTGGTGCCGGTAACCGTGGCGCATTCGTGGTCGGTCCACGAGCCGCTCATGGCCGCGCCAGCGTGGATGACAACTTGCGCGCCGCGAACGGCTCGCGAGACGGCTTCTGGGTCACCAAGGTTTCCCAAGACGACTTCCACATTCTCCGGTAGCGTTGCGGGTGGTCTTCTTACGAAAAGTCGAACCCGTTGTCCCGTACTCTGCAGTGCCCTCGCAACTGCGCCTCCCAAGCTTCCAGACGCACCGGTGACCAAAATCGGTCCTGTCCTCTCTTGAGTCTGCCGGCTTGGAGCAGGCAGGCGACGCAGCGTCTCTTCATGCTGAAGATCCGCGGCGCGGGCTGTTTTTTCAGTCCAATAGACGGTGGACCGAACATCCTCCGGCGGCACCGGGACCCTTTGATCCGATGCGAGCGACTCATAAAACGTGCGAATCAGGTCCTGGAGACCGTGATAGGGCAGCGCTTTCCCCCTCAAAAAGCGCACCGCATTCTTGGGAACGTCAAACAACATTGGAGCCGAATCCGACAGAGCATTGACCACGCGTTCCACAGCCTTGGGGAGAGGTAGGGCGGATCGCGTAGTTTGCGACATTAGGAACAGGTCTACTCTCAGCACGCCTTTCGTGCCTTGAATAATGATTTGGCTTTGCAGAGGTTTCGTGTTCCAGGAAAGCTGAAACTGTCCCAGCCCGTTCTTGCAGCGCACCATTGCGCGCCATTCATCGAACGCCAGGTTCGGGTCTCCTCCAAGCGATGCCCAATTGGCGCTGACACTTTCAATTTGTCCAAGAAAAGCTTCAAACAGGTAGAGCGCGTGGATGCCCAGGTCGCGGAAAGGATAGCCGGCACTTCGATATTGCGGCGGCAGAGGCCCGCCACCATAGGGTGGATAGACCGAACTTCGCAGGATATCGACGGCGACTACGCGACCAAGTTTTCCGGCACGCACAGCCTCAAGCGCACGACGCACCTGTGGATCGAATAAGAGCGAGTGACTCACACACACTCTTTTGCCGCTCCGCTCGGCAGCTTCAAGAATGGCGTCACATTCGGCGATGTCCACAGCCAAAGGCTTTTCGACAAAGACATGGCAACCGAGACGAAGCGCCCCGATTGCGATTTGAGCGTGAGTATGAGGTGGTGTCAGAACGTGAACAACATCCGCGCCCGCGTCGCGCAACGCGTTGAGAGAAGAGTAGGCTTTAGTGTTTGCGGATGCCGCCCACTTTCGACATTTCTCCTCGTCGACGTCAAATACGCCAACCAGCTCAACATTCTTCATCCGGCGCAAGGCGGCGAGATGATAGTCAGAAATATATCCAGTGCCTACAAATGCGGCTCGCAATTTCATCTACTGGTTCCTTTGCGCTCAAGCGCGTGATGTATCCGCACCGCTAGCTGCGCGGTTGCCTGCTCCCATGTTTCGCCGCGCATCGCCTCGCTTCGCTCGCGACGCGACTGCGGTGAATCGGTGGTCAGAGCATGTACCACCGCTTGCTCAAACTGTTCAGATGTCTCTACGATCGCGCAAACGCGACGGTATTCCTGAACCTCAGGCAGCTTTACCGACACTACCGGCAATCCTGCCGAAAGGTACTCCCGCATCTTGAGTGGATTCACATGGGCTATACGATCATTGACCACGTACGGGATAATGCCGACCGAAAAAGCCTTGCAATAGTTCGGCAGAGTGGCGTGTGGCCTGCGTCCCAGGAAGTGCACGTTGGCCAGGCCGCTGAGCATAGAAATGTCCGTTAGCACGGGCCCTATGAAGACGATCGACCACTCCGGATGCCGTTCAGCCAGATACCGGACCAGCCGGAAATCAATCCAATCTTGTACTGTTCCGAAGAAACCGAGAATTGGTCGCGGAAAAGCGGCTACATCAGGGGGCACTGAGGTCTTGGCGTCGAGCGCGGCCGCAAAGAGTGCATGGTCCACGCCGTGTCTCGCCAAGTGCGTTTCAGCATTCAACGAACGACGATCGTTCACAAGGCTTTGGGCACTAGCGAACACGAGGTCGGCGCTCGCTACAAGTCGGCGCTCTTCTTCCGCGATCCGGGCGCCATCTAGATAGTTAAACTTGGCCCAGTCGTCCACGCAGTAATAAACAACGAGCGCCTCGCCAAGCTTTCCCACGTAGTCAGCGGCATTGGGGAGAAAGCTCCAAAGCTGAAATGCGTTCATGCCTAATTTGTGACGCAGCCATCGAAGGGTGAACCGCAAAATCCGTTCGTTCACCTTTTTGGCAAATTTGCTGTGGGGCATCGGTAACACGAGTGGCGTATAAACCCACATATTTTCGCTGATCCTTTTCGGGCCAGCTAAAAAACTCCGGAGCTTTGTGAAGATCTTCTTCACGTCGCGCGTGTTGGAAAGCCGTGGCGTCCTCGTGGCAATTGAGTTCAGCCACAGGATACGGCGCGTCTTCGCCAGCTCCTGCATGACGTGGTTGTTGCTGGTTGGGCATTCCTCCCAATCCTTGGCGAAGCACACGATATTATCGGCGGCGGATGAGGAAGAGGAGCGTGCTTTTGCTGCTAGCCGAGTAAGATCGGCGATTGTTTCTGGATAAAGTCTCCGGCTACGGGTCATTTCGATAATGCTGGACAGGGCTTCAGCAGTATGTGGATTCGTATCATGCATGAGCACGACATCTCCACCTCCGAACGGGTTCGCGCAGGCCCATTCACGGAGCTGCTCCGCAGACGTTGCTTCATAGTCTTTCGAATCGCGATTCCAGAGCACGACGGTATGCCCCTCTAGCCATATCCTCCATAGCTTTGCAGGCGTGAGTTTGCCATGAGGGGGTCGGAAGTATTTCGAAGTTAAGCCATCGCTGGCGCGCAAAAGTGCATCATCCGTTTTTCGTATTTCGTCAATCAGGCGGCGCGCAGACGTACGGGCTGGCTCTGAGTGGCTGAAAGAATGATGACCAACGCAGTGGCCTTCATCGCGAATTCGTCGCACCAAGTCCGGGTATGACTGGCACTGTTTGCCCGTAACAAAGAACGTTGCCTTCACATCATTTGCTTTAAGTGCGTCCAGAACTCTGGGAGTATGTTCCGGATGTGGACCATCATCGAACGTGAAGTAGACCTTTCTGGAATGCGATGAGCCGCAGACGACAAACAAGCGGCGAGGGAGCAATCTAGTCATGGCGCGGCGCGCGAGCTGCCGCGGTCGCCATGCCGAGGGGCGCTCTTTAGGCCCGATGCTCTTCCGCGGTTGCACATCTCCCTCGGCTCGCAAAGCGGCGCCATCAGCATCATGCGTGAGGTCGACTTCGAGCAATTCCATTCTTTGCTCCACTGGTTTCAGACCGCTCCTCCAGGCGCTAACGGTGACTTACGGAGATCTCGGCAGATTGCTTGTCGAACCCGCTCGCTGTGTTCGACACAATTGCCGCATGCACAGGATCGCGGCCTTCGCACAAGGCCGAAACGGCGCGGAACATCTGCCACGCCGATACAAAAAAAGTGTCAGCATGAAGTTCAGTCGCCGTAGCACTGACCCAGCGGTAGACGTTGAGCAGATCCTGATTCAGCAATCTCTCGGAGTTCGCTTCCTGCGTCCCGTGCGAGTAGAGTTTGATAAAGAGATCGGCTCCCAGCCGTGGCGCCAAATCAAACCATCGACGCACACGGTAAGGCGATGGCGGATCATAGACCGCCAGCTCGCCTGTCTCCATTCGGGGAATCAGACGCTCTCGCCAGCGCAGTCCAAACGGCCCGGGAATCATCAACAACTTAGATCTGAGTCCGGCCCCGGGGATCGCTGCCTCTCCGGTGTCATAGGACTTCGGCTTTGCGACGTCGTCTCGGCACCAATAGATCGTATTGAGTGTTCTCGCTTGCGTCGGCGAGGCGCCAGAAGGCATGGTAAAGTCCGCGTAGCAGCCGAGCTCGCGCAGAATCGCGATTTCATCGTTGAGACCGCACCACCGACCATCCGGGCGGGAGTTGTTCAGCGCCCAGTTGCCATGAATGAATCCAAAAACCACGCGACCGTCAACCGTGCGCAATAGCCCATGCTCTTCGCTTAACCGGCGGCAAAACGTTCTCATGCGGCGAATGAACTCGGGGCGCCCATCAGCGTCATGGTGAATGTGAACCTCCACATCAGCCACGCCGTCCCGAGTCATTTCGGCTAACACCGAAATCAGTTCCGGATGGTACTGTTCCTCCGGATAAAAAAATGAGTACTTCGGGTGATTACCTGCCGAATCCTTCAATTGCGAAGCAATTCGGGGCCATTTCTCCTGCCACCGCCTGACACGAGCGCTCGCAAGCGTGAAGTCCGCTCCACGCCAGAATGGTTCCCAATGGTCAGTAATCGCGAGCCACACGCGTCGGAGCGGGACTGCGTTCGTCGTGCGATGTCGCAGGCGATCGGCAATGTATGGCGCCAGCCAGATCTCTGCGTTTCTGGGAAGCTTAACCATGTTCCGCCACGCGGGGCTTTACCATTGCGGTGACGCCACGTGAACCCGCCTCCCGCACGGCTGACGCACAAACATCGAACGTCTCTCGCGCCACCTCTTCCCAACCACGGCGCATACGCCTTGCTATCTCCACCGAATCCCATCTACGTTTAAGAGCATCTCGGATCCCGTCAGTGAGAGCCACTGGATCCTTTGGTGGCACGAGAATGGCGCAGAGATCGGATACAAGCTCTGGAATGCCCCCGACAGTCGTTGCTACCACGGGTCGGCCGCACGACAAAGCCTCCAGGATTACGTTGGGACACCCCTCCCGGTAGCTAGGCAATGTACAGAGCGTCGCCGCCGTCATCCATCTCGCTACTTCGTGAGATCGGCATGCAGGAACAAACAGCACGCGATCGGTCACTCCGAGGGCCTGCGCCAATTGCCTCAGTTCCTCACTTGCCGGTCCCTCACCCACCATTGCCAGTTGGAACCGCGGATTCTCTCGGGACAAGGATGCGGCTGCCTCCAGCAGCTCTCGCAGTCCCTTGGCGACATCGGAGCGTCCGACATACAAAACGAGGTCTGATTCAGGAGCGATTCCGAGTTCCTGGCGAGCTTTTTGTCGATCGGAATCGCAGAACACGGCGGTATCGCATCCATTCGGAATGGCGATTACTTTTGTCGGGGTAATACCATCGCCGATGACTTTGCGCCGCAAATGATCGCTTACGGTAAGCACTCGATCGGCTCGCCGAAGCACGTACTTGATGAGAACCGATGAAATTGGATCATGCGCTTGATTCAAATCCGAGCCGATAGCCTTCACGACCACCGGAATGCCTAACTTGCGTCCGACGTGCATGGCGGCGAAACCATCGGGGTACACCCAATAATTCAGGATTACGTCGGGTGGGTTTTGCCTCAAGAGTGGTTCAAGTTTGTGAGCGCAGACCAAGCCATTCAGCGGTCGCGACAGCACCGGTATAGCGGGATAAGAGAAATAATGCGCGTCCACTTGCCCTGGTGAGTAAGACAAGTCCGTCTTAGCCCAAGTGCGGCTCTTCGGCAGTAGCCACGACGGATACTGAGCTTGAGGAGAATAAACGCTTACGTTGGCCCACTTGCTCAATCGCAGCACGGTTTGGTAAACCGAGTGACCTCGATACGGCTGCTCTCGCAGAGGGAATATCTGTGTGACTACAGCGATTTTCATTGCGAACCCCGGCTTGGCGTCGTCGCCGACGTATTCGCATTCGCACCCGGGCTGACCCAAATCCTCCATAGGTCGTTCCCCTTGGTGATGTACCGATACAGACCCACTACGGCCGCAACGTTTAGTAGCAAGAGGGCTGAGGCCGGTCCACTAATTCCGCGTAAGTAGCCCAAGCTGACCTTCTGACCTATCAACCCCAAGACAAAAGCGAGGGCCTGTATCGCAAACATAGCAGCGTAGAACGGCCGGGCAGCGAGTATTCCGGAAGTGACTAAAGTAGTTATGAGAGCGAAGGGAACAAGCAGTCGCAACAGTTTGTGAGAGACCAGTTGAAATCGGACCCGATTCTGGCTCGTCAGCAACCAAGGAGCGAGTTGAAGAAGCTGAAAATTGCCGGCAAGCGTTCGCACTTTGCGACGAAATTCATCGCCGGCCGCCTTGGGCCACGTATCCCAAACCTTAGCTCCTTGATCCAAAACACACCGATAGCCCTGCCGTACGACGTTCAGCGGTTGTAACATGTCGTCCAGAATCGTACCCGCTGGTAATTCGGTAGCCAGAGCTCGACGGACCGCATAGAACCCCCCATACAGACCGATCGCCGAATCGACCTTGGCCTCACATGTGCGTATCCACTGCTCATACCGCCAGTAGAGGTTCCCGACCGCCGCAGAGCTTGCATCGTGATTCCCGTCTCGAAGAAATAGTTCTCCACCGACGGCGCCGACCTTTGGGTCGAAGAAATTGCGCATCAGGCTGGCTAGCGCCTGTCTTTCAAGTCGCGGACGAATATCAACAAAAAGCAGGACTTCGCCGTTGGCATGTCGAATCGCTTGATTTAGGGCTACCGCCTTGCCCCGGTGACCTTCGAGGATCCAGGTTCGTACCCGGGGATTTGTGAGTTTCTCCAGAATCTCGTTCGTGCCATCGGTCGAACCGTCCGAAACCACCAGCAACTCGATAAGTTCAGTCGGATAGTCTAGTTCGAGCAAATGATCGATTTTTTCCTTGAGGGTGGCCGCTCCATTGTGCACCGCCATAATGATGCTAACTTTCGGGAAGACACATTTCTGGGCCCACGGGCGGGCCCTGTAGCGACTCAACAGAGACACGAGGACCGGATAGCCCAGGTACGCATAAGCTATGAGGGCGAAAGCACACCAAAACAGTAGTACGATCACCACACACCCCAACTAAAATGCACCAGTTTGCCTCTCGCGCTACAGGCCTCGCACGCTCGTTGCCACTTGGGGTTAACGTAAAACCCGCCCTTTCATCAACATTCGCAATCGCCAAGGGTTTTTTCAGGGGAAACGGCCATTCCAAACCCTCCTCTCAGGAAAGCATTTTCCCTTCATGGGACAATCGGTGGCCTTCCTCAGGATCGTTACGACTTAACTGTAAGCCGTGTATTATCAATAGGTTAAAGGGGTAGCTGATTCAGGGAGAACGGACCTACAAAGAATGGGCACCCAATGGCAGTCGAAGCACGCGCGGACAAAGCCTTTGTCGCTGCAATCAAACGGTTTACACGGCGCAGCCTGGAATCCCAATTGCACGCGGTTAGGCGAAATCCATGGCCAACAAGAGCGAGGTTAGCGCCAACAAACCCTCGAGCGTCGCGGCGGCTTATGTCTCTGTCGCCGATCGGCAAACCCTATTCCCTTTCCTGCTAGCCACCTTTCTGATGGTGGTCGTGTACTCGCCCGTCTTACTGAAGCTGGTACACGATTGGTGGAATGATCCAAACTATTCGCATGGATTTGTTGTTCCCATTTTTTCCGGTTTTGTAGTTTGGGAACTGCGAGAGAAGCTCGCGCGAATCCCGCTACACTCTTCTTGGTGGGGCCTTCCAATTTCCGCGTTGGCACTGGTGCTCCTCATCGTAGGATCCTTCGGAGCGGAGCTTTTCGTCGCGCGTGTCTCTTTCCTGATTCTGGTGGCCGGTCTCATCCTTCTGTTCTTCGGCTTTGCGTTCTTCCGGACTCTCTTATTTCCTTGGGCCTTGTTGGCTCTTGCCATTCCGATTCCGGCGATTCTTTTCAGTCAAATTACTCTGCCGCTGCAGCTTTTCGCGTCCCAATGCGCGACTTTACTGCTTTCCATTTGCGGCGTGCCGGTTTTGCGAGAGGGGAATGTTCTCCATCTGCCGTCCACGACATTGGAAGTCGTAGCTGCGTGCAGCGGAATTAGGTCTCTTGTCTCCCTGATTTCGCTGGCAGTATTTTACGGCTACCTAAGACGCCGAACCGTGGCCCGACGTTGGGCGCTGGTCGCCCTCTCCATTCCAATTGCGATCGCGACAAACGGTCTGCGAGTCACCATAACCGGACTGCTCGGCCACTACTGGGATCCCTCCACAGCCGAAGGGTTCTTTCATACCTTTGCAGGCTTGGTCGTTTTCTTGTCGTCGATCTTACTATTGATTTTGAGCGACTCAATTGCGCGCAGGATCGGAAAGTCGAGTCCTCAGCAGATATGAATCCGCAGAGCCAACTATGGCTGAAGACTATCCTCGTATCGCTCCTTCTGGTGGGCACTGGCCTGTTACTGGCGATTCGCGGCCGAGCCGAGGTTATCGTTCCGCGACGCCAACTCAGTGAACTGCCACATACTGTGGGGGCTTGGAACGGACGTGATCTGGCCATTGCGCCCGAAGTACTCGAAGTCTTAGGCCATGGGGATTTCATGTTCAGGACGTATACCGGAGACGCACAAAGTGCTATTCCAGTTCAAGCCTTCATAGGTTATTTCGCAAGCCAGCGTGTCGGGGAAACAATTCACTCGCCCAAGAATTGTTTGCCAGGATCCGGATGGGTCGCTACAGAGGCGTCCTATTCAAATTTGCGAATGCCCAAGGGGAGAGTCTTCTCAGTGAACCGTTATGTGGTGCAAAAGGGCAGTGACAAACAACTGGTCCTCTATTGGTATCAAGCCCACGATCGCATCGTGGCCAGCGAATATTCGGCGAAATACTATCTTGTGCGCGATGCCATCCGTATGAACCGAAGTGATGGTGGTCTAGTTCGCATCACCACCCCTTTCCTCGACAATGAGACCTTGATTGATGCCGAAAAGCGCTCTCTTGATTTTGCTGAGCACCTTGTTGTTCAGCTAAAAGACTACATTCCGTGATTGGACGATTGGGGGCGCTTCTCGCCCTGCAGAGAAACAAATAACTCCAAATACCGGGCAGCCATCTTCGAACTGTCATAATGCTCGGAGGCTATGCGAGCCGCTTCACGACCTCTTGTCTCGAGGTCGGGGCTTTGGTAGGCCTTCACTAAAAGATCAGCCAACGCATCGACGTCGCCGGGAGCGCAGAACCATCCAACCTGCTTTTCCGGTACAGCTTCCGGGATTCCGCCGACCCGAGTTGAGACAATGGGCAGACCGGCGGCCATTGCCTCCAGAACCACCAGGGGCAATCCTTCGCTCAACGATGAGACAACGAACACGTCGAGTTCGCTGAGTACGCTCGCGACGTCCGTCGTTGCCGGCTCAATCGACACCTTTTCGGAAAGCGCCAATTCCAAGCATTGGCGCTGCAAGGACTCTCGTTGCGGTCCATCGCCGACGATTCGCAGTTGCGCGTCAGGTATCTTGCCGGCAACACTCCGGAAGGCTTGCAGCAGAATGTCGTAACCCTTGACCGTGGCCATTCGACCCACAGCCCCGAAAGTAATCGTCGGATATTGCGAGCCGGGATGCGCTGGATGAGAACGGAATTTGCTCAATGGGATGCCGTTTGGAATGACGCGAACTTTTCGCCGAGACCGAGTATTTCTCCAGCTACCCTCAATGACCTTCCTTGCCTGCTCGGATACGAAGACGACTTGGTCTGTGATCGGCAATAGCCATTTGAAATACTCTTCTCGGTATTCCGAACCGCGCGGCGAGATCGGACTGTGACGCGTGTTCACCACCACAGGTACGCGTGCCAGGAACGCAGCAACCACTGCGTAGTAGTGGGCCCCAGGATTGTGACTGAGCACTACGTCGGGCCGATCGCGCATCAGTGATCGCGCCATCGCTACGACCGTCGCAAACGAAAGGCCCGGAGCCTTGGCAAAATTTTTGACAGCTATGCCGCTTTGACGCGCCTCCGACGCCAGCTCCCCTTCCCCCGATATGCAGTAGAACGATGGCTCATGTCCGGCGTCCAATAAAGCCACGGCGAGATTCAGAGCCATCCGCTCTGCACCGCCAATCTCCAACGTGTTCAAAACTTGTACTATGCGCATTGCACCCGCGGCTGAGCCCGTTCACGATTCCGCATCTTCCTTCAGCTCCTGCACCTATTTCCAGACTGGTCCTTCATCCGTAACCGTGATGTCCTGCACGTGAGCATTCAGCGGCATTTCCCGGCGGTCCATCGTGATACTGCCGCCGGAAGAAGTCGCACCTTTGTTAAATATCAGCGTAACCGGCCCATGCATTGGATCTCCGAGGGTTACGGTATAGGAGTTCTTGTTTTCGTCCACCGACGCAGTCAGATTGGCCTTCGTTTTGTCCCGAGCCTGTAATACATGCAAGAAATAACTCTGTGCGGAGCCAGAATCGTTGACCTCCAAGCGATACTGTCCGACTCCACCCTCTTGAACGACCTGATAACGCGCGCGTGCGGGGACGAGTGTCGTCAGCCGTAAGGTCTGGGGTCCGTTGGCCGCGGTGACGTGATTAGCGTCCTCAATTGTCGGTTCCTGCTCAAAATGAGCCAAAAATGTTTTTACAGCATTGTCGGCTGAAATGCCGCCGGCGTCGGTCGCCAGTATGCGGTCGAAGATCACCATCGTTTCGAGTCGTCGGATGAACACGTATTCGCGTTCTAGATGCTTGATGGCAGCATTGTCGCGCTCAGGATGCCCGGGGCAGCAGACATTGTTGCGGTAGGCAGGGCTCAGGTCGACCGCCGCGAAAGAGTATTCGGGACGGCTTTCCAGGCGCGTCACGATCGGTGATCCATTGCGTTCGCCGACTCCAATTCCAGCCCCATTCACGAGCACTGCATTATGCGCGATGGTATCCGTGGTTGAGGCCGTTCCCCGACGGCCATAGCCCACGATTGTGTCGCTGTAGCCGGTACTTTCCCGGGAAAGCCAGCGTCCACTCCTCCATATTTGCCAATTGCCATAATCCAGATGCGTGTGACCTACACCTTTTAGATCTCCCAGCTGTAAATGGAACGTGGTCGCTTCTGGAGTCCAGGCCGAGCGCCCATAGAAGTAACGAGGACCGGGAGCATAGTAGTCAAGCGGCAACGAAGCGAAGCTTGTGGAGGGACTCTCCGAGTCAACCGATTTTATGTACGCGCTTGGAGTAGCGCCGGTCATGTTCAGCCAGCCCCTTGCGTATCTCCCAATCGGCACTTTCGCCCAATAATTTGCCGCGACAGTCATGAAGTCGGCGTAGTAAGGACCGAGCGCCGAGCCGCCATTTTTGAACCTCTCGTCATCATTGAAAGGAAATATCTCGTAATACTGCGAGTTGGTTCCATGTAGCGTGGTTCGAGCCGGTGTTGTGCTGTAAATCAGATACAACACGGAGGCCTTAAAAAAATCCGATTCATTATAGAGGTCCTGTCCCTGGAGACTGCGCGACACGAAAGGAACCGAAGGATAGCTGAGCAAGTACCCGCCATACTGGCTTCCTTCCTGTGGCACTCCGCCTCGACCAGCGCGCGCTGATTGCGGCAAGAACGAGTTCCGCCAGCGCGTAACCATGGCGTCGTTCAAGAATTGCGCGGCTAGTGGATTATCGCCGCTGGTGGTAATCCCCCACTCAAGTTCATTCCGCAGATATCCCCAGAAGTAATTGCTCTGTGGCATCCCGGGGCCACCCCAACCTTTAGACATGAGCTCTGCCAGATACCCGTTCCAGCGTTGCAAGACAGTGAGGCGCTGCCCCTGCGTCATTTCCTCGTAACACCAGTCATAGACGAGGATGGCGTCCTCGCCATGCCAGCGCGCTTGGTCGGACGCCACGTGAGAAAGCTCATCAGAACTGATCGTAAAGTCCATCAGCCACTTTATCGACTGCTCGCATCCGTGAGGATCCGCGCCCATTAGGAAACGAAAAGCCATATCACGCACATCGTCTCTTTGCGCTTTCGGCCGGTTCTTGGCGTACCACGCTTTTGCTTGCCGCAGGCGAGTTTCATCCCACCAAAGGCGAGGATGGCCTTTGGATACCGGCTGCTGGGACGTCCCTTCAAGAGAAGCTTCCACAGAGACGCTTGGCTCAGCTTGGCCATGGCGCCGCAACCAACCCCCTATCGCGATTAAAATTAGGATTTGAGCTGCAATAAGCAGCAGGGATCTCATGAGCGTTTACAAACGCTTGAGGGGTTTCTAAGCGCCACGTTAATCCGCCGACCGTTGTCCAACTATGTCCACCGAGGTGCTCGCAAGCTGTTCAGGCGGGTACTTCTGAAACTCGGGAGCAATCGCCATATTCGTCAACCGTTGCAGGAGCTGCGGCTTTGGCTTGTACTTATAAAGAATGACTTTCAGACCTGCTTGCTCAACTATTTCGGCAAAGTCCTGAGGCCGCAATCTATTTTGATATAGCAGAGAGTTATTCCACAGCTTCCAGTTTTGCTCAGAGTATTGCAGATAATTGATAAAGGAAATGTTTGAATCGAAGTACGCATAGTGATCTCCGCAGTTAGCACTATGTATCGATAGCCCGCCAGGCCTGAGTATGCGCCGACTTTCCGCCATGATCTTCGAGATCATCTCTTCAGGGACGTGCTCTAGGACACTGTTTGAATACATAACATCAACGCTGCAATCCGGAAGACCCGAATGGGCAGCATCACCTGGGGCGATATATTCGATTCGCGCGGCATCAAGCAACTGAGGAACCGACCGACATTGCAGCAGCTTCTCGTAGTGGGAGGCCACATCCGCCATGCTTCTTCCTGAAGCATCGGAGATGAGCTGCAGGTGTTTATGCAAACGCCCAAGCATTTGGAACGTGAGCTTCTCATCTAGGTGTCGAACGATGTCGAACGTCTTACAGCTTCTAACTCCGGCCAGCGAATAGCAAACCGGTAGTGTTGGGAACCATCCCGTCCCAACCTCCACATACTCCTGCCCCGCTACGCTGTGACCAATCTCTCGCGTATGCGACACGAGAACGGCCCAATCATTCACGACTTTGTCGTCGACATTTGAGGCGAAATCCCGCAGACCGCCCAAACTGACTTGAAGAGCGTCGTTGATCACGGTCCCGCCCGGAATGATGCTCAGCGATTTCTGAACGAGCCCCTTAATCCTCCAATTCATGCGGAAATACTAGCATAGCGGCATGGCTGCTTTGGGCACTTCAGGAGTGCTGAGTTCGTGGCGCCATACGGTCCAGGCTGCGCGAAATGGTACAATTCGCTATCAATTCATGGGCTTTTTCATCAGCTTGCTTTACATTGCTTTGGCGATTCTCTCACCGGGTGAAGCGCTGCCGGCTCTGGCGCCCTTTCGCATCCAGCTTTGGTTGGCGCTGGCCGCAATCCTTGCTTCATTTCCGGCCGTTCTCGAGGCGCGTGCATTCTTTGTTGCACAAGCCGGCTTCCTCCTTGCCGTAATTTTGGGACTTATTGCTTCTTTTATGTGGATTGGATGGTTTGGCGGCATTCTGCCGGCGCTGGCCGAGTTCATTCCGAGTGCGATCGTATTCTATCTAGTCGTGGCGAATTTTAGGGCCATCACGCGCTTACGATTGTTGGTTTCCGTTCTCTTGCTCATCTCTCTTTATCTGGTCATCTGGGGCGGCATTGCCTATCTTCGGGGTGATCCAAATGATCCCATGATTCTGGCGCAGTGGAATGACGACAATACCGTATGGTTTCCCCGCATGCGCGCGTTCGGGTTTCTGAACGACCCGAATGACTTGGCGCAATTTTTGATTACGGTTGGGCCACTTCTCTGGCTGGGATGGCAAGCGGGGCGCTTCCTGACCAATGCTTGGCGCGTTCTATTACCTGCTGCCGCTTTGCTCCTTGGGGTATTTCTCACACACTCTCGGGGAGGAATCGTCGCCCTGACTGCGGTCCTCCTGTTCGCTTTCAAGGACAAAATTGGTCGAACACGCGCGGCCTTCCTTGCTGTTCTCGCCTTCGTCGCCATGAATGTTTTCAATTTCTCCGGGGGTCGTGACG
>Ga0210400_10000980_pt1 | contig 29357 bp, 20 predicted proteins | sample IncBWH26MmetaG_FD_155456 | JGI IMG/M metagenome (GOLD analysis project Ga0210400, IMG submission 155456) | Forest soil microbial communities from Barre Woods Harvard Forest LTER site, Petersham, Massachusetts, United States - Inc-BW-H-26-M | ecosystem: Environmental > Terrestrial > Soil >... | reverse complement strand
CTTAGTTGCTTATTCCTAGGGCTGTCAATCCGCCCCAGGGACGATGGCGGCAAGCACAATGCTCGACCACAGATTAAATGGACAGCCAACAGCAAATCAAATCAAAGCAAAACCCCTTCCTGGGGAAAAGGGGTTTGCGGTTTGTCGAGACGCCACGAATTGTTGTCATGCGGAGCGAAGCAAATTCCAGGTTCTGCCTGCGGGACGATTTTACTTCGGTTGATCTTACTTGGGTTGATCCATGGTGATGCCCTGGGCTCCGGGCTGTTTTTCGGCTTTGGCTTTTTTTGTCGCCATAGTCTTGTCGACCCATTCGTCGGCCGTTTTCAGATCCGCCGCGCGCGCTGCGGGATCGTCACATTCGACGTCGGCTTTCTCGCGATACATGAGGTTCATGTACGCCATGGCGTCGTCATAGTCCGGCCGCAACTGCAGGGCTTTGTTGAGGGCGTCGATGCCATCCTGAATATTGGCCCAGTTCTTTTGCTTGAGTTCCGCGCATGATTTCTTCTGATTCTTGTCTTTGGCGCTCAATTGCTCATCTGGCTTCATACCCAGCTTGGCGCGCTCTTCCATACGCGGCTGATAGGTCTGGGTCCAATCGATGACGCCCACCGAGTAATAGGGCTCGGGATCATTGGGATCGATCTCGAGGGCTTTGCGATAAAACGTCTTGGCGTCGTCAAATTTCTTCATCTGCAGATAGATGTAGGCGATTCCTTTGACGCTATTGATACTCTTGGGATCGCGCTCCAGCACCGCCTTGTATTGGTCGATGGCCTGCTGCCCCAGCCGGTTGTTGTCTTCGGCGTCGACGCCAGGAATATACTGCTGCGCATAGGCGGTTGCCAGATAAAGGCGGGCGTTCAGCAGACTGGGATCGAGTGTGACCGCCTGCTGAAAGTGGTCGATGGCTTCTTCATACCGGGCATTCTTGTAAGAGGCCACACCCTTGTTGAGCTGGTCACGCGCCCTCAGCTTGTTGCAGCCCGTGGCCGACAACATCAATACGCCGACTGCTATCAGTGCCAGCACCCGCACGCTTTTTTTCATTGCTTTATAAATCTCCTCGCCAGGAATCCTCAAGATCGGACGAAAACTATGACTCTGAGCCGATGCGGAACCGCATCCGATGCAGCCGACTTGAGATCATATCGGCAGGCGCACCTGAATTTTGTAAATGAAAACTTCCGCCCGAACGCCTAGCCGCCAGCTTCGATCTTGGCGGTAATCAGACCAACCTTGTCTACGCCTGAAGCATGCGCAATGTCAATTACATTCGCGACATCGGCGAACGGAACATTATCATCGCCCTTGACGAACATCACCTTCTCGGCGCGGGTCTTGAATATATCGGTAAGGCGTCCCTGCAGACCGTCCCAGGTTGTGTCTTCGTTGTTGATCTTTACTCCCGGTTCCTGGCCCGCTCCGCGATCGATCAACTGCACCACTATGGTGCGATCGGGCGTATTGTTCTTCGGCGCATTCGGCGGTGGTGGCTGCGGCACCAGGGCGTCGAGTCCCTTTGGAGTCAAAGGCGTAATCACCATGAAGATGATCAGTAACACCAGCAGCACGTCGATCAGCGGCGTCACGTTAATAACGGCGCTTTGACCTCCGCCGCTCCCTCCAGCTGTCATTCCCATAGTTAGCTCCTCTTATTGCCCGCCAGTCGCAGGCGGTGGCGGAGTTCCGGACGTGGTTTTCTTCTGATCCGTCAGCAGACCCAACTGGTCCACGCCGGCGGCGCGCACATTATCCACGACCTCGACTACCGAACCAAACTTGGCCCGGGCATCGGCGCGGACGAACACCCTCTTGTCCACGCGATTGGCCAGACGGTCTTTGACCTTTTGGGTCAATTGATCGGGTGGTGTTTTGTCATTGCCGAAGAACACCTGACCATCGCGCATGACGGCTACGATCAGTGCGTCTTCTTTGTCGGCATCCGGCATCGCAGTCGGACTGTTGACCTTAGCCAAGTCCACGCTTACGCCCTTCTGCAACATGGGCGTGATCACCATGAAGATGATCAGCAGCACCAGCATCACGTCCACCATCGGTGTAACGTTAATGTCGGAGTTGACCTTGGCTCCTTCGTTCCGCTTGTTCAGTGCCATTTTCTGCTCTCCTGCGTGCTCTTATCCTCGTCGCTGACCATAATCGGTTCTCGTCCCGGGAGGTCGCTACTCAGCGCCGAAGTCTATCCTCCGGCGCAAGCCAGCAACTCATGATCGAAAACCAATCCTGCTCAGCGTTAGGACCGGCGCATTCCCCGTCGCTTGAGGAAGTAATCGATCAATTCGCTCGAGGAGTTGTCCATCTCCACGTCGAAGGCTTCCACGCGCCCGGTCAGGTAATTGAACATCATGACGGCCGGGATAGCGACGAACAGTCCGACGGCGGTGGTCACAAGCGCTTCTGCAATACCGCCCGCGACTGCGCCCAGACCGGTCGCCTTCTGTTCCGAAATGCCTTTGAAGGCGTTCAGAATACCCATCACCGTGCCGAACAGCCCGACGAAGGGAGCAGTCGAGCCGATGGTCGCCAAGCCGCCCAAGCCGCGTTTCAGTTCGGCGTGAACGATAGCCTCGGTGCGCTCCAAGGCGCGCTTAGAAGCCTCGATGGTCTCGCCGGGAATCTCACCGCTTTCCTGGTGAGCCCGAAATTCCATCAAGCCGGCGGTTACAACCTTCGCCAGATGGCTCTTCTTGTTGCGCTCGGCAACTTTGATGGCCTCATCAATCTTACCGTCGCGCAGGGCGCCCGCCACCGCGGGAGCAAATGCCCGCGATTGCTTGCGTGCCGCGCTGAAGGCCATGGCACGGTCAATCATTACGCCAATCGACCAACCGGACATGACGAATAAAATAACGACCACGGCTCTCGCGATGAATCCCATCTGTTTCCAGAGCGAGATCGGGTCCCAAGCCACCGGTTGGTCCTGGAACAGCCAGACCGCCATGGTGGACATGTGACTTAGGGTATGGGTTGCTACATGAGCTACGAACATGAGTTGCTTTTCCTCCTCAGAAATCTGGTCGAGCTTGTCTTGCTGATCTGTAGTACGAAAGCTGTCGACTCGCAGGCCGAGGCTACAGGCTGGCATTCCTCGGACCGACCCGCCCCCGAGTCAGCTTAAAGAAAGGATTGGGGGAGGACAGCTCTGCTCAAACTTCCTATCCACATCGCTAGAAATCGTCACTGCCTCGGATCTAACCCCCGGACAGAGTAAAGTTCACCGTAATCTGCGTCTCCACCTCGACCGGCTCGCCATTCAGAATGTAGGGTTTGTATTTCCATTGCTTCACCGCTTCGATGGCTGCCGGAGCCAGCATAGGATGACCACTGATTAGATGCAGATTCTCGATAGTCCCGTCTTTGCTGATCTCAGCTTGCAACAGCACACTCCCTTGGATGCGTGCTTGCCGAGCCAGAGGTGGGTAATTCGGCTGTATTTTACGGATCAGCAGTCCCTGGGTCACACCTTGCGACACGCGAACACGCTGCGGCGTAGCAACCTTGGGCACGGCGACCGGGGTCGAACTGATGATGCCTCCGATGACGCCCCCCATCTGCCCACCGGGGATGCCACCGGGTACGCCGCCAACAACTCCGGCTGACATGACCGGCGGAGGCGCGTCTTCTTCCTTAATCATCTGTACTTTCTCAGGAATCTTGGTCGGAGTGCGCAGCTGGTTGTTGATGATATTAGTCTGCACTTGCTTTACGACTCTGACCGGGGCCGCTGCGGGAGGTGGCGGAGGTGGCGGAGGTGGCGGCGCGACTAGAAAGGTCATCAACTGTGTTTTGGGAAGAGCTTCGGTGAACAGCAGAGGGATTAACACCAGGACACCGACCAGAACGGCCTCAAGAATAAACGACAGGAAAGTCCAAATACCCCGCTTCGTCTTGAGCCTGTTACCGGACTCAATCAGGCTGTCTTCAAACATGAGATTCCTCCTACACGACCCCAACTACTCTTTAGACACCGACTGCCTGCAGTTTGCTCCCGGCACTTTTGTCTGCGATCGAACCAAATCGAAAACCGGACGATACTACCTCAAATCTCACTTAATCACAAACTTAAGGCGAAGCTGCGCCAATGGCGGACTAGGCCTTCGCCTTGATTTTTTCCCGGCGGTTGGCTTCCCTCGCTACTGGAACCATAGGGGCCGACTTTCCACGACCAGATCGCCAATCCTGATAGGCCACCAAAATTGGCGCTGCAATGGCGATCGAGGAATAAGTTCCAATCAGGATGCCGATCACCAGGGCGAGAGAGAACCCCTTCAGAACTTCACCGCCGAAGAGGTACAGGGCCAGCACGGTCAGGAATGTTAAGCCCGCCGTCAAAATGGTCCGGCTCAGGGTTTGGTTGATGCTTTTGTTGACGATGTCCGACAACTTCTCCCGCCGCATCACCTTCAGGTTTTCCCGGATGCGGTCGAAAACGACGATGGTGTCGTTGTTGGAATAACCGATCAGGGTCAGAATGGCGGCGATTACGGTCAACGAAATTTCTTTATTAAGCAGGGAAAACGCCCCTACCGTGATCAAGGTATCGTGGAAAACGGTGACGACGGCGGCGACGCCGTAAATCCATTCAAAGCGGAAGGCGAGGTAAATCAACATGCCCGCCAGGGAATAAACCGTGGCCAGCAATGCCTGCTTGCGCAACTGCGCTCCGACTTGCGGGCCGACGATTTCCACGTTGCGTACCGCAAAATTGGAGAGAAAGAATCCGTCCGGCAGGGAGGCGGCGACTGCGGGGTCGGCTGCCGCTTTCAGTTCGTCCGTGGAATGCAGCACTCCGCCCTGCACCTTGTCGCGGTAATTGACGACGGCCTGGGCCTGCGTTGTATATCGCGCCTCCGCATCGGTGCCGGTGTGGAGAGGATCCTTCTGCATGAGATAGTTCTTGATGGTGAGGAAACCGGAGTTGTTCAGATCCTGTTTGTCGGCAGGCGCATTGGTTTCGAGGGCATTGATGATTTGAGTCTTGCTGCGGTCGAGGGCCTGCTCGCTGGTCTCCTGTTCGGAAACATCAATGAGCACCTCGTTGCTTCCAGGCGAACCATAGCTCTGGATCCGGGCATTGTGTAGCCCGACGCGGTCCATGGCAGCACGGATAGCATTGTTGTCTGGCGTCTGAGCAAACTTCACGTACACGAGCGTGCCGCCACGGAAATCTACGCCGTACGGGATGTGGTGCCAGAACAGCATGGAAAAGACACCGGCCACGCTGAAGACCAGCGAGAAAGCGAGGAAGTACCACTTCTTGCCGAGGAAATCTATGTTGGGATTACGAAAAAATTCCACGCCGCTTAGAACTCCTTTTCTCTTGCTATGCGCCTTGCGACTACCCGATGCTTAATGCTTCGCCGCGTTGTTTGCGGCTAAGCAACCAGTCAAAAATCACGCGCGACACAAACACCGCGGTGAACAAATTCGCGAACAGGCCGAAACTGAGTGTGACCGCGAAGCCGCGCACCGGACCCGTGCCGAAGAGGAACAAAATAATTGCCGAAACAATTGTGGTGACGTGCGTATCCACAATCGTGATCCAGGCATGGCCGAAGCCCTGCTCTACCGCCGACGGCGGCGTTTTCCCGTTGCGCAATTCCTCGCGGATGCGCTCAAAGATCAGCACATTCGAGTCTACGCCCATACCGACGGTTAATATGACGCCCGCAATTCCCGGCAGAGTCAGCGTCGCTCCGCTGAAACCAAGGAAGCCGAGAAGGATGATCAAGTTCAGGATCAGGGCGATGTCTGCATTGATTCCCGCGGCGTGGTAATAGACGAGCATGAAGATCAGCACAGCTAACATGCCAATTACCGCCGCCGTTACTCCCGCGCGAATCGAATCGCTGCCGAGCGACGGGCCAACAGTGCGCTCTTCCAGATACTTGATGCCAGCAGGCAAAGCGCCCGACCGCAGAATCATGGCGAGATCTTTGGCCTGCTGCTCAGTGAAGCGTCCGTTAATTACGCCTTGATCGTGGATCTGGTCTTTGATGACGGCAACTTCCTGTACTTTGTTATCGAGCACCACCGCGAGATTATCGCCGACGTGAGCGCCGGTAAAATTCGCGAAGCGTCGGCCGCCCTCGCCGGTCAGCGTGAAACTAACCGAAGGCTGTCCGTTTTCGTCCCGCGACTGATCGGCGGCACGCAGATCGCGCCCGGTAACCGCCGATGCGCGCGAAATCAGATACCAGGCCTGCCCGCCTTCGCCGGCGTTCGTACCAACGCTGCGCCCCGGCATCAAAGCCTGATCTGACGGCAAGACTCCGCCTTTATCCTGCAAGGCTTGCTGCTCACTCGGATAAGGCCCGCCAAAAGATTGCCGGATTTCGAGCATGGCGGTGGACTGCATAATGTCCTTTACCCGCGCCGGATCGTCCACGCCGGGCAGTTGCACAAGAATCTGATATTGCCCCAGCCCGTGCTCTTCGATGATGGGTTCGCTAACGCCAAGTTGGTCAATGCGGTTGCGGATGGTCTCAATCGCCTGAGTCACAGCGCGATTCTTCAGGTCGGCGAGGGCCTGCGGTTTCATGGAAACGGTCCAGGCGTTGTCGGCACCCGAGGTCAACTGATATTCGGGCAGGCGATCCTGCACGATCGAGAGCAAGTCGGATCTGGACTCCGGCGGCACACCCTTCAGCACAATCTTGTCAGGATTGCTGGCCGGATCAGGTTTGGTGATCTCGGCGTAATTAATCTTGCGCGCCCGCAAATCGGCTTTCAGTCGCTCGACTGCGTTGTCCGAATCGACATTGACAGCGTCATTCACCTGCACCTGCAGAATCAGGTGAGTGCCGCCCTTGAGATCGAGTCCGAGGTGAATGCGGTTCTGTAGTGCTGCCAGCAACCCGCTACGCGACCATTGCTCCGGTATCCCGATGATGCCGAACAGGAAAAACAGCAACGCGCCAGCGATAACAATGACTTTCCAGCCCAGGTTCTTATTCATGAGAAATGATTCCCGATTGCCTAATGTAGGCGCGGGCGTCCTCGCCCGTGCACCGCTTAAATTGAATGTTAGTGGTCATTTCGCCGGCTCCTCGGGCGTCGTCACCGAAGCTACTGAACCCCGGCTTACCTCGATCCGCAAGTTATCCGGAGGAACCCGCAGGTGGATGTACTCGTCCTTGATGGCAACTATAGTGCCTCGCAGGCCCCCGGTTGTCACGATCTTGTCGCCGGTTTTCAACTCGTTCAGCATGGCCTGCCACTTCTTCTGCCGCTTCTGCTGCGGCATGATGAGCAGAAAATAAAAAATCGCGAAAATGAAGATGAGCGGGGCAAACCCCAGCCATCCCGCCGAGCCGCCGCCTAGCTGTATTGATAATAAATGCTGAACGCTCATAATTAACGAAGACTAGAAATCCAATCATTCCGAGGCAACGCGCGCTGACGCACCGCTCTCTGCAATTTTACCGCTGGAGTTCTCGCGCTATGAGGCCGGAGATTCCTTCAGCATCGGACACGAACTGGGGATGCCGAGCTATGGTTTCGGTTGAGACCAGGCACACGGAGAACCAGTCTCTTTCCCAAGTGAAATAGAATGACGCACCGCTCGCATAGTGTCAAGGTAGAAGCTCAAATTGTGGACAGTATTCAAGACTTGGGCTAGAACCTCGTTCGAGGCATAAAGATGTCGCAGGTAGGCTCGGGAGTAGCGCTGGCAAACACGGCAGCCGCAATTCGGGTCGAGCGCAGCCTCGTCCCCCGCATACCGAGCCTGTTTGATCGAGATCTTGCCTTCCGAAGTAAATAGCAACCCGTGGCGCGCCGCTCGCGTGGGCAGAACGCAATCCATCATATCGATACCGAGGTTGGCGTATTCGACGATTTCCGCGGGCGTACCGACTCCCATGAGGTAGCGAGGTTTGTCGGGGGGCAGGTGTTCGAGGGTGGACTCGACGATCTCGCGGGTCGAGGCACGCGGCTCACCCACGCTGAGCCCGCCGATCGCGTAACCAGGAAACCCAATTTCAATGGTCCGCTCAGCAGATTCCTTCCGTAGCTGCCGGTCCATGCCACCCTGAACAATGCCAAAGAGGGCGGCTGTGCCGACTTTACTTCTCCAGGGGACTTCATGTTTATGTGCTTCGAAGTGCCGCTTGCTTCTGTCTGCCCAGCGCAGGGTCAGTTCCATGGACGCACGCATCCGCTCCCGATCCGCGGGGTACTCGGTGCATTCGTCGAACGCCATAATAATGTCTGCACCTAGGCCGATTTGCGCCTCCATAGCGCTTTCAGGGCTGAAAAAGTGCGAAGACCCGTCAAGATGCGAACGAAACGTCACGCCCTCCTCAGTGACTTTGCGGAGATCGGTAAGGCTGAATACCTGGAAGCCGCCAGAGTCGGTGAGAATCGCCCGCGGCCACGCCATGAAGCGATGGAGCCCACCCAGTTTGCGGACTTGCTCTACTCCTGGTCTCAAGTAAAGGTGATAAGTGTTTCCCAGAAGAATCTGAACTCCGAGTTCCTCGAGAATGTCCTGCGAAACGCCTTTGACCGAGGCCAGCGTTCCCACCGGCATAAACACAGGGGTTTCGACGTCACCGTGAGGCGTGATCAGCCGGCCGGCTCGAGCTGAGCCATTTCGAGCTTCGAGCTGGAATTGGATGGACACTGTGGAGATTGTAGCAATGCATTTGACGTCATTTCGTAAACGGGGCATCGCAGACTGCAAGGCGGGGCTGGATTTTGGAGGAAACTCGTTACAAGCCTTTGACAAATTTCTGACAAAACCCAGGCCTTGGTATGAGAGAGTGCGGCGGTCGGAGAACCTTATGAACAACGTCGACCGCAAGAAATACCGGACTGCTTTGGGAGTAGTTTCGCTTTTTGTCGCATCCTGCTTCGCCTTGTTGACGGGTACGGCGTTTCCGCGGCCTGCAAAGGCCTCTGCCTTAACACAAACGGTCGAGATCCAGCCAAACCCCGGCGCCGGCGCGGTGCTAGTGCACCCGAAATTCGGTGGCCAGATCCTCGGCTATGACATCGATAGAACCGGTACTGAGGGCCTGCTAAGCGAGTATGTAGCTTTGTCTGGTGGCGAATCGCTTGTAGCTACCGAAACCTTCAGCCAAAAGACCGGGGCCATCCTCAAGATCGTCGCAAAAGAGAACAGAACGCTGGACGATTACGTAACCGAGGGGATCTTCGGCAACTTCGGCCTCGACCTTTTCCAACACGCGGGCCAGAACCATTTCCTTACCATCAGTCCTCTCAATGGAGGGAAATTCACCGGCAAATGGACGCCTCCGATCAAGAAGGGCTACCAGCTTTGGACAACGAGCGTCAGCCAGGGAACGCCTGAGGTCGCGGCCTACCAATCGTCTTTCAACGCCGACCTGACCTATGTCTTTAGCTCGAATATCGCGAAAAATAAGTTTGGGCCACAAATCTCGCTCCAGCCCATTATCGATGTTAACGAATTCTTGCATCCCCTCATAGCGCTGGATAACAAGACCGATCAGGCGGTTCTGGCGGATTCGCAGGGGTGCCCGGAGCCGATATGTGTATCCACCATCGCATTGGTTGATCTCACTAGCGGAAAGATCAGCAAGTTTAGCGCTGGCTTGGGAGTCGGTTTGGTTGACGGCCTTGCGGTCGATTCAGTCACGGGGATCGCGGTGACAACCACGTTGATCGACCAAGGCGTGGAGTTTTACGACTTGGGCAGGCAGACTGGGTTTGAAGTACAAATCCCCAACGCCGGAAACGCACTCCAGGCCGGGTTGGATGTCGAGTTCGATCCCATCCATCATCTGTTTCTGGTCGAACAATACAGCTCGACCGGAAACCCGAATGACCCTCAACCCAGGGTTTATGTCTACGACGAGAAAGGGAATGTAAAGGAGACGATTGCTGTCCAACGGCTCCCCGTGAGTCCTGCGCTTATTGCTCTGAACCCCGGCAAGCGAATCGGCTTTCTGGTGGTTATCGTCGAGCCGCAACACATGGCTCTCGAGCTTCAATCGTTCGCGTACTAGAGTGCATCACACTTAGAGTATGACAATTTCCGATTCAAGTGTCCCGTTCGTCAGAAGCAATCGTCCTACACTCACTGGCAGCTTGAACCGCCTCGGGCCGGCGCTGCCCGGATTGAAATAGAGCACTCCATTCTTCAACGTCTGCTCAGGCGCGTGACTGTGCCCGTAGACAACCGCCGAGAATTTCGCCGCCTCCGGCTTCACGTCCAATTCTTGAATACTGTGCAGAATGTAGATTGAGACCTTGCCAATCTCGAGGACGTTCGCCGCAGGAATTTTGCGCGCCCATGCGCCGCGATCAACGTTCCCGCGTACGGCCGTCACTGGCGCGATTGTGGAAAGTGCGTCGAGAATTTGCGGATCTCCAACGTCCCCCGCGTGAATGATGTATTGGGATCTGCGCAAAGCAGCGATGGCTTCAGGACGCAACAAACCGTGTGTATCGGAGATGATGCCGACGATCACTGGCCGACTCCATAATGGAGGAGCCTTTCGAGTTTTGAAAGGGCCCGGCTTCAGCCGTGCCGCAAGTTCTCGAAGAGTATCGACGGCGCGGATAGAAGCCGCGCCCCTTCAAACCCTGAACGCCCGGCTAACGATTATCCTCCGTTTTGCTTATAGAGTCGCGCTCTTCTCTGAAATCAACTTCTTGATCTTGTCTACGAACTCGGCGGCAGGCATGTCTTCCGTCTTCTCCTTGCCGCGAGCGCGAACGTTCACTTTGCCGGCTTCCGCCTCTTTGTCGCCCACGACCAATAAGAAGGGAACCTTCTGCATGGCGTGTTCGCGGATCTTAGCATTCATCTTCTCGTTACGAGCATCGACGTGGACGCGCACGCCGATGGCCTTGAGTTGATCCGCAACCTTGTTGGCGTAGTCCACATGGCGCTCCGCAATCGGAATCATCGCGGCCTGAACCGGCGATAGCCACACCGGGAACGCGCCCGCGTAATGCTCGATCAGCACGCCGAAAAAGCGCTCGATCGATCCAAACAGCGCGCGATGCACCATCACCGGCTGTTTGCGTGTGCCATCTTCGGCGACGTATTCGAGGTTGAAACGCTGCGGCAGATTGAAGTCGACCTGGACGGTCGAAAGCTGCCAAAGGCGTCCGATCGCATCCACCAGCTTGATGTCGATCTTCGGCCCATAAAACGCCCCTTCGCCGGGGATCACCTTGTATTCGATGTTGCGCTGCTTGAGCGCGTTTTCGAGCGAGCGGTTGGCCATGTTCCACTGCTCTTCCGATCCCAGAAAATTCTTGCGGTCATTCGGATCCCAGGTGGAAAGCTCGGTCTGGTACTGGTCGAAGCCGAAGACTCTCAACACCTCGAGCGCAAAGTCCAGGCAGCCCCCAATTTCCTGCTCGATCTGCTCCGGGGTGCAGAAGATGTGGGAGTCGTCCTGGGTGAAGCCGCGAACCCGCAACAGTCCATGCATTACTCCCGAACGCTCGTAGCGATAGACCGTCCCCAATTCACCCAGGCGCACCGGCAGGTCGCGGTAGGACTTCAGCGAGTCTGCGTAAATCAAAATGTGGCCGGGACAGTTCATCGGCTTCAGACGATATTCCGCATCGTCCAGTTCCATCTGGTCGAACATATTTTGCGAGTAGTAGCCTTCGTGGCCGGACACATGAAACAACTGCCGACGCACCACATGCGGCGTGTAGACCAGCGAATAGCCGCGCCTGATGTACTCGGCGCGCATCCAGTCTTCCATTTCTTTCCGGATGATTCCGCCCTTGGGATGCCAGAATATCAGCCCCGGCCCAGCCAATTCCTGGATAGAAAACAAATCAAGTTGCTGTCCGAGCACACGATGGTCGCGCTTTTTGGCTTCTTCCTGCTTATTCAGGAAGTCATCAAGATCTTTTTTCGAGAAAAACGCAGTCCCGTAGATGCGCTGCAGTTGCGGATTTTTCTCGTCGCCAAGCCAATACGCGCCGGCGATGCTCAGCAGCTTAAACGCCTTGATTTTGCCGGTCGAAGGAAGATGCGGTCCGCGGCAGAAGTCGGTGAACTTGCCGGTGCGATAGATCGAAATCTTTTCATCGGGCTTGGTGAATTGCTCGATGAAATGGCATTTCATGAAGTCGCCTTCTTTTTTAAACTCTTGCAATCCCTGATCGCGAGGCAGAAACTCGCGCGCGTAAGGAATGTTCTGCTGCACCAGCTCCTGCATTTTCTTTTCGATCTTTTCCAAATCCTCCGGAGTAAACGGAGTGGGGCGATAGAAGTCGTAGAAGAATCCGGTTTCGGTGGCGGGGCCATGTCCGAGCTTGGTCTCCGGAAAAAGCTCGAGAACCGCCGCTGCCAGCAGATGGGCGGAGGAATGCCGATAGACTTCGAGCGCCTCGGGGTCGCGGTCGGTCAAGATGCGAAGATCGGTGTCCTTTTCGAGCGGCCGGGTAAGGTCGATGAGATCGCCGTTGGTCTTGGCCGCAAGTGCTGCATCGGCAAGCCGCTGGCCGACGGATTTGGCGACGTCGAGCGCGGTGCTGCCTTTAGGAACATCCTTAACGCTCCCATCCGGGAGTTTTACGTGAATGCTGTCTGCCATAGGTTTCGTACCAGTATAAAACACGTAGGGGCAGACGCCCTCGTCCGCGTGCAAAGCGCGATAGGTCCACGACGACATCTCCAAAGCGAACTTCAGGGTCCCTGGACGAGGCGTCCGGGGCTACGTGATTTTTGCGGCGAGCACCTCACTTTTTAGCGGTTCTTACGTCTAAATCAGTTGGTTTCGCGCGCCTTACTCACGCCCCGGCGCAAGGACAAACGATGAATCATAAGAAAATCGCAATGCCGATCTTCGCCGTATCGTTGGCTTTATCACTGGGAAGTGCTACCGCTCAACCCCCAGCTCCGGGTGCTTCCAGTTTGTTGGCTGGCACGCCAGACTCGTTTCTGACATCCTGTCGTAGCGACCTGGAATTAACGAAGAAGAGGGTCGCGGACCTCAAGGCCACCCAGTCGCCACGCGATGCAACGGCTACGCTGCAGGCCTTTGATACCGCCATCCTGATCGCGAGTGATGCCGCAGCCCGCTCTGGTCTTGCCGAGCAGGTGCATCCCGCAAAACCATTTCGTGACGCTGCCCAGGTCTGCGAGCAGGAAGCCAACCAACTCCTTACCGACATCTCGCTCGATAAGAACATGTACAACGTCATAGCCTCGCTCGACGGTTCCAAGCTCGATAGCGGGGGAGGTTATTTTTTGCGAACCACCCTGCGTGATTACCATCGCTCCGGGGTTGATCGCGACGATGCCACCCGGGCAAAGATACGGCAGCTTCAGGATGAGCTGGTCAAGATTGGCCAGGAGTTTGAACAGAACATTCCCGCGGATGTGCGCAAACTGCAATTGGACCCGTCTCAACTAGCTGGCCTGCCGGAAGACTACAAGCAAGCGCACAAGCCCGACGCCTCCGGCAAGGTCACACTCAAAACCGACAACACTGATTACATTCCCTTCCGGGAATATGGCACGAATGAGGCGGCCCAGAGGGCGTTTTACGAACTTTATACTCATCGCGCTTATCCGAAGAACATCGAGGTCCTGTCGCGCCTAATGCAGAAGCGTTATGAACTGGCCACTCTGTTGGGTTATTCCGATTGGGCCGCTTACGCCACCGAGGACAAGATGGTCGGGACCAAGCAGAATGCGGCCGATTTCATCGAGAAAATTACCGCAGCCTCGCGGGCCGGTGCTCAGCGGGATTACGAGCAACTGTTGGCCTACAGACGCCAGCAGGAGCCGAACGCGACTACCGTCGATATTTGGAACTACCACCATTTTCTGCACGAAGCGACCATCGAGAAATACGGATACGACTCCCAGTCGGTACGCCCGTACTTCGAATACTCACGCGTTCTGCAAGGCATCCTCGATCTCACCAGCCGCATGTACGGCATTACCTACAAACGCGTGACCACGGCCCAGGTCTGGCATCCGGATGTCGCGGTTTACGACGTCTTCGATGGGAGCAAGCTGCTTGGCCGGATTTATTTCGACATGTTCCCGCGCGAGAACAAATACAAGCACTACGCCACATTCGGCCTGTCAACCGGCAAGGAGGGGTTTCGTGCGCCGGAGTATGTGCTGGTCTGTAACTTTCCTCAAGCCACGGACGGTCCTGGCCTCATGGAACGCGATGACGTGATCGTTTTCTTCCACGAATACGGGCATCTGCTGCATGGGATTTTTCGGGGAAGCTCGAAGTGGCCGACGGGCGATCTGGAGAACGACTTCATCGAGGCTCCCTCGCAGATGTTTGAAGAATGGGCGAAAGATCCCGCCATCCTGCAAACCTTTGCCCGCCATTACAAAACGAATGAGCCGATTCCAGCGGAGTTGGCCAAGAAAGCCGAAGCCGCGGATGAATTTGGCCGCGCCCTGGGCGTGCGCATGCAGATGTTCTACGCGGCCATCAGCCTGAATTTCTACAACCGCGATCCGCAGGGACTGGATACCACCAAACTTGTCGCCGAACTGCAAGAGCGTTACACGCCTTTCAAGTACGTTCCCGATACGCACATGCAAACCGCCTTCGACCACCTCAACGGGTACTCCGCGACTTACTACACTTATATGTGGTCGCTGGTAATTGCAAAAGACATGTTCACGGAGTTCAAAGAAGACGGTCTGACCAATCCCGCAATTGCAACCAAGTATCGCGATTCGATTCTGGGGCCAAGCGGGACGATGCCCGCTGCCGGCCTGGTCAGCGATTTCCTGGGCAGGCCGTATTCGTTCAAAGCGTATGAAGAGTGGTTGAACGGTAACTAGGATCACGTAGGGCGGACGCCCTTGTCCGCCCGGCGGTGCGAAGCGCCGCAGTTTCGCGAGGCTCGCTTCGCTTGCCGCCCGGACGAGGCGTCCGGGCCTACGGGATTACCAGCCGACTTTCTGTCCCTTGTTTTGCTCGTCGAGCCACTTTTGCAGCGGGGCGAAGTACTCCAGAAGCGCGGCCGCGTCAATCTGGCGCTGTCCGGTCAAGACTTCCAGTTCGTCCGGCCACGGTTTGCTCTGTCCCATCTCCAGCATCTTGTTGAATTTTGTTCCCGCTTCTTTCGAGCCGTAGAAGGTGCAGCGATTGAGCGGGCCAGTGTATCCCGACGCCTGGCACAAGGCGCGATAGAACTGAAACTGCAGAATGCGAGCGAGGAAATATCGCGTGTACGGCACATTGGCGGGGACGTGATACTTAGCTCCGGGATCGAAGTCCGCTTCACTGCGCGCCATTGGTGGAGCGACGCCTTGATATTTCAACCGAAGATCCCACCATGCTTTGTTGTAATTGCCGGGAGCCACCTCGCCGGAGAAGACCTTCCACCGCCACTGATCGATCATCAGGCCAAAGGGGAGAAACGCCACTTTATCCAGCGCTTGCCTCAACAGCAGCGGAGTGTCGCTGTCAGCTGAAGGCACTTTGTCGAGCAATCCGATGGTCCGCAGATATTCGGGCGTGATCGCCAGCGCAATGGTGTCACCAATGGCTTCATGGAAACCGTCATTGGCGCCGTTCTTGAACAGGAATGGCTGGTTCTTATAGGCGCGCTGATACATGTTGTGTCCAAGCTCGTGGTGGATGGTAACGAAATCGACATCGCGAATCTGGATGCACATCTTAATCCGCAGATCGTCCTCGTTGTCGATGTCCCACGCGCTGGCGTGACAGACCACATCGCGATCGCGGGGCTTGATCAAAAGCGAGCGTACCCAAAATGTGTCGGGCAACGGAGCGAAGCCTAACGATTTGTAGAAACCTTCGCCGTAACGCACCATGCCGTTGGCATCGAGATTCCTGGCCCTTAGCAGATTCGTCAGATCGTAGCTACCGCTGTTCTCGCTCAGACCAAGGATGGGGAAGACATTGCCCCACTCCTGCGCCCAGGGATCGCCGAGCAAGTGTGCCGGAATCGGGCCGTCGGGAGGAACCACGTGCGGCCCATACTTTTGTACCAAGCGGGCGCGAACGTAGGTGTGCAGAGAAAGATAGAGCGGCCGAACCTGCTGCCAGAGCCGCTCCACCTCGGCGCTGAACTGCTCTGGAGTCATGTCGTAACCCGCGCGCCAGAGTGCCCCTGTATCCTTGAAGCCGAGTTCTTTAGCGCCCTGGTTCGAAAGCTGAACAAACCGTGCGTAGCGCTGACGCATGGGGGCGCCGACCTTGTGCCATCCCAGCCAGAGGTCTTTTAATTCGTTGGGATCGCGGCTCTCTCCCATGATCTTTTCGATGGCGGTGATGTCGAGGCAGTCATCGGGCATGCGGCAGTACTTGCCTTTGCCGTAATCTGCATCCATGGACACGCCGATTTGCGTCATCTCTTTTCGCAATGCGGGATCCTTCGGAGCGGGCGCGGTCAGCGATAGCCGCAGCAGCATGAATTTGCGGGCTAGTTCTGGCGGAAGGGAGAGCCCATCAAACTGCTTGGCCTGTTCGATCAACTCCGTGGTCGCCGCGGTAAGTTGATCCTGCGCGTCGGCTGACAATGCTTCGGTGTCATCCGTAATGAAGTTTTCCTGCACCCAACTGGCTCGAGCCCCCTTGATCTCGATTTCATTAAGGCGCGCCTCGGCCTGTTTCATAAACTGCTCGGCTTCGGCAACGGTACGCTTCGAAGCAGCCTGAGCTTGAATGACAAACAGAGATGATAATAGGGATAGCAGAACGCGAAGTTTCATTCAGACCTCCGGTTGAGCATTATAAGAGCAGACGGTGATTACAGGCGGCGGGGTCTGATTAAGTGCTGAATGCCGATCTTCCTACCAATTAACTTTCATCGCAAATTGAAACTGCCTGGGGTCATAAGCCGCGGTCGGCTGTCCAGCATTGGTCCAGAGCTGGTTCACGGCAGCCACGTTGAATTTGTTCGCGATGTTGAAAATATCCGCGATCATGTCCAAATTGATTCGTTCCCCGAAGTAAATGCGGCGGGCAACACGAAGGTCGTTGAACACGGTCCAAGGCTGCAGGCCGGCGTTGCGAGCAAGATTGCCATCGAGCGAGAGCAACGTGGTGTTGGAAGTAGCCGTAAAGCAGGGCTCCTGGAAGAGCCCAGTCGGCGAGAACTTAGACGCTACCAGCGGACCGCAGCCATTTACGGCTGTAGCCGCAGTCACCACGTTCGGGCGTGCCGCTGTGGGTGCGAACTGGAAGTTCGTGTTGTCGCCGGTAATGAGCAGGGAAGGACGTCCGGACGCGGCCTCGACGATTGGGGCAAGTGTCCAGTTGCTGAAAAATTTCCTGGCAAATCCGTCTCCGCCAAGCCTTCCGGACTGGAAGACACCACTGAATACGAAACGATGGCGCTGGTCGAACAAAGAGTTCGAGCGCTCCAGTTGAGGGAAATAGCTGTCCTGAGGCGCCAGCGGTGATTGCAAGTCAGTGGAGTCGTCAATCGCATGCGAGAAGCTGTACGACGCCAGAAACTCGTAGTGATTCCCAAAACGCTTGCGCAGGTTGGTGGTAAAACCGTTGTAAATCGAGCTGCCGTTGGAATAGTTGGCATCCATGTCGCCGAAGGGGACGCAGTTCGCTAGCGTGGCGGGATTACACGCGGTGCTGAGGCCCTCGGCCCCTAGAATCTGCTGTGCCAACCCCACGCAGGGCGCGGCTGCAGGGACGGCGAGTAATGCGGCGGCAATCGCAGGATTCAGTCCCGAAGGCCGAAAGAAATTCGTCAGTGCCGCCGAAACCCACGGCACCCCACTGGGATTGACCCCGCACGGAGCCGCACCAGCACCCACACTAAGTGGCCCAGCCGCGGCATTCGAAGTGGGATCGCTCAAAGCCGCCTGCCAGTTTTTCACCAGCAAGTCTCCGCGAACTGTGTTGGCGTTAATCGGCCGGTTCAGGTGCCGCCCGCCGTTGAAGTTGTAAGCCAGACTCAAAGCGAAACCACCCCCCAAATCCTGCTCGAAGGTCAGGTTCGTTTGTTGGGAGTATGCGTAAACAAAGTTCTTGGATTGCGGGTACCCAAACGGCTGGAACGCCAGCGGGAAAAACGTCGATGGATTCAGGTAATTCTGGTTCACAAAGAGAAAAGGATTGGCCGGGGAATTTCCGGTAAAGGGAGCGGGATTAAACCGTTGTCCGCCGGCTTGATAGCCGGGAATGGTGGGCAGGCAGTCCGGCGCGTTCAAAATCCCCTGAAAAATGTTGGTTCCGTTTAAACTGCCGGCGCCCGGCATCACGGTCGGGTTGCACGGGCTTCCACCGGGAAACAGCAACTGTCCGCTCTTGGACCCGTCCGAAGCGTCGCCCAGAAAATAAAGCCCAAGCAAGGGATGATCGTAGAAAATGCCGTAGGATGCGCGCAGTACCGACTTGCCGTTTCCCTTTGGATCCCAAGCCACGCCGACGCGTGGCTGCACGTTGTTGGTATCGGTTTGAATGCCCTTCTGCAGTCCCAGCGAATTATAGGCGGCCAGCGCTAACGGATCCGGCGGAGCAAATTGCGGCGGGGATTCTACGTCATAGCGCACGCCCAGGTTCAGCGTGAGGGTGGGCGCTACTCGCCACGAGTCCTGCAAGTAAACTCCCAGGGGCTTATTGGTGAACTTGTCCTGAGGATTGCCAATCCCCTGAATCAAATCCTGCGGTACGCCCAAACCATAGGCTTGTATCCCGGAGACGCCGGGGATGGCTTGCTGCAAGCTTGGTGGCAGCGTATCGAAAATTGCGCTAGGGATGACCTGGGCAGCGCTGAGGCTGCCAAAATCATACACGCCACCGTAGTTCACGGTGAACGTCGCCGTCAGTGGAATGTAGTTGAAGTCCGCGCCAAACTTCATACCGTGCCTTCCGTGCGTCCAGGAAAAGTTGTCGGTGAACTGGTAGCGTTCCTCGGTTCGCTGGATGGAGGAATAAGGTTCGCGGCCGAAGTACGCGAAGCCAGGAATATTGACCGCGACATCGGATCCGCCGGGCGCGTTCGAGTAGAAGTAGGACAATCCACGCCGGGCATACTGAAAGCGAAATTCATTCACCTTATTGCCGCCAATGGTCCAGGTATCCTGAAACACCCCGGCCACATCGCGATAAGTTTGCTGCGAGGTTCTGGAAAACGCGTTCTGTCCGAAAGTCTGACCCTCGCCGTTCACTTCGATCCCAGTCACGGTGCTGGGGCTGACGTTGGCACGCAGCGTGATCCGATTGTTGTTGTTGATATTGTGGTCGAGCCGCAGTGAATAAAGACTCGTGCCCTCAAAGACGGGGAAGTTTCCGAGCTGCGCATTCAACGTCTGGAACGCAGCGGGCAAACCATTGCACTGCGTGTTTCCAGGGTTGCAGGAACTGGGGAACTGGGTCAACGGACTGGTTCCGTTGGTTGGGATTGGAATTGCGCCCAGTTGTGCCAGCAACCCAAACGACTGCGGATACGATCCGTTCAAGGCAATGGCAGAAGAACCGCCCGCCAGAAAAGCATATTGCCGCAAAAGCGGCTGAAGCGAGGGCGGAAGCGGAGTACTCAAAAAAGCAGCCTGCTGCGGCGTGACCTGGATATTGAAAGTCCCCGGGGGCGCGAGGCCGGGCGCAAAGATGTTGGTCGCATCGAACGGAACCAGGCCGAAATTATCCTGTCCGATACTGGCAAACCCAGTCTCATGCCGCCGCGTGACTTCGTAGGCAAAATAATAATAAGTCTTGTCTTTCTTGATTGGCCCGCCAAACGCGGTCCCTGCCTGTACTCGCGTATAAGCCGGCTGGGACACGTTGCTGAAGGGATTCGTGGCCTGGATATACCGATTCCGCAAGTAGCCGTACACATCGCCGTGGAATTCATTCGATCCCGAGCGGGTAATGATGTTGATCACGCCCCCTGCCGCCCGCCCGTACTCCGCCGCGTAACTGTTGGTGATGATCTGGAATTCCTGCACCGCTTCCTGCGAAACGGTGGAACGCACGCCATTGGTCGAGTTGTCGATGGCATCGGCGCCATCCACGTTCACCAGATTCGAGCGCGCCCGCTGCCCGCTCATATTAAGCCCCGACGTGGGCGCCGCTCCGATGTTGGGAGCGTTGTCCCGCAGCACCTGCGAATCCGTAAGCGCAAAATTAATGTAGTTGCGGCCATTGATGGGAAGGTTATCGATCGCCTTCTGCTCAATCGTGTCGGTGGTCGAAGTGCGGCTGGTTTCGATCAGTTCGGCCGCAGCGCTGACATTGACCACGACCTGTGTACCCGCAAGCGTAAGCGCGATGGGCAAGTCCGCCACCTGTCCCACCGTGATGGCCACATTGTCAACCGTGGTTTTCGCGAAGCCCGGAGCTTCGACCGTAACCTGGTAGATGGCCGGCGGCAGCAAGAGGATGCCGTATTCACCCTGTCCGCTCGCGGTTCCCAACCGCTCCAACCCCCTCGCTTGATCTCGCGCCGTAACCGTGGCGTTCGTCACCAGGCTGCCCTTGGGATCTTTCACCGTGACGTGCAAGTCGCCGGTTGCCGCTCCTTGCGCGAATCCGAATATGCTCGGCCCCAGCATCAGAACGATTAGCGTGACGAGATTCCGTATAGTCATAAAGTTTTCTCCAAAAGATGAGAGACAGGGAAGACGCCCGGGCTTTTGCGCGCAGCAGGCCCCAGCCAATCCGAATTCGTCGGCAGGCTTCAGAGCAGACATTGTTGAGAAGGCACGTTCGGCTGGTTTGTACATCAACCCGCAAGCAGAAGCAAGCTGGATTACTTAAGGAGCATCGGGTTGGTTAAATGCAGGCGCAATCGTCATCGCTTGTGCAGAGGCAAGCAGGCGAAGGTCCGCCACTCCCGGAATGGCGGCTGTTTCGTACTGTGCGTACGGTGGTGAAGAGGTTCACCTGTGGCTGCGTCGAGAAATAATACTTTGGAATTGCTTAGACGATGAATCAGGCCGGTACACTCCGTCGAACGTTCTGGGTGACCTGTTTGGAATCAATGATGCTAGCAATGGACTTTCATTCCGATGGATGGGCTACCGGAGGCCCATGTGAATTCAAAACCCGCTCAATGAGTGTAATGGCGATGTTTCGCCAACGATGGGACTCCAGCCTCACAAGCACTAGAACTGCAACTATTTACACGATTGACAACCCGTGGGAAGTCCGCCAATATATTTGCACGTTTCGGGCACGCTGGACGCCGCTGGTAGACTTCATTCGCGGCGTGAACGCGGAGGAACCATGTTCAACCCTCAGGGAGGCTCTCAGTCAACGAAATTCAGGCTCGGCATAGCTGTGGCCTTTGTCTCCATCATGTTCGTTCTCGTTCCCGGCAGTGCTTCGGCGGCCAGCAAGCTCAAGCTACTCCACCGGTTCAGTAATTCGGGGAACGACGGCTACAATCCATATGATCGTCCGGTACTCGACGAGGCCGGAAACCTGTACGGAACGACAGAATTTGGCGGAGATGGCAGCGAATGCCCTCCTGGCTGTGGCGTTGTCTTTCGCCTCCACCCCTCCAATGGTCAATGGCAGGAAATCAAGTACTCACTTGGCCGCGACACCGCTTATCCGCAAGGAGGCCTGGTTTTAGACAAGCAAGGGCATATTTACGGGACGGCCGTGGGATATGCCTCGTATGGTTCGGTGTTCGAGGTTACTTATTCCGGAGGCCGATGGCATAAGCAGATCCTTTACGAATTTAAAGGGAACACTGACGGAGCATGGCCCAAGTCCACCTTGATCCTAGATACGCTTGGAAATCTTTATGGCACAACGATCGCTGGCGGAGGCCGTGGATCGTGCGACATCTACGGGGCCGCATATTGCGGAACGGTGTTTAAACTGGCGCCAAACTCCACCGGCGGATGGACGGAATCCCTTTTGTACAGCTTTGCGGGAGGCAATGACGGCGCTTATCCACAAGCAGGAAGTCTAACCTTTGACGGTAAAGGGAACTTGTACGGGGCAACTGACGCGGGCGGCGGGACCGGATGCACCGATAACTTGGGCTGCGGCATCGTTTTCAAGCTGTCACCGAACTCAGATGGGAGTTGGACAGAGACGATACTTCACGACTTCAGTGGGGGCAGCGACGGCGGCGTACCTTCGGGTAGTTTGGTTTTCGACGAGAAGGGAAACCTCTACGGAGAAGCCGGCGGGGGTGGCACTTTCGGAGATGGCGTTGTTTTCGAGATGTCAGGTTCAAGAGATGGATGGAGAGAGACAGTGCTGTACAACTTTGCCGGGGGTAGCGATGGCAACGGCCCCAGCGGAGGAGTAGTTTTCGACAAGGCAGGCAATCTGTATGGTTCTACCGGCGCTGGCGGCAACGGAGGTTGCTACAATGACGAGGGCTGTGGCACGGTGTTTGAGTTGAAGCCTTCGAGTGGTGGTTGGAGCGAGATAGTTCTCTACACGTTCACCGGGTCGAACAAAATAGACGGTGCGCTTCCCCAGGGCGTCATTTTAGACAAGAAGGGGAATCTTTTCGGCACGGGCTTTGACTACTCCGGTGGCTACTACGGACCGGGCACCGTTTTCGAGATCACGCCGTAGTTCGCCTAAGCCCTACACCGGCACGGGGGCGCGCCAATCATTGTCGCGCCTTGTCTCTAGGTGTCGGAGGCACCAGAGTCGTCGTTGCCCTTCCACGATGATGCCCTGAAGATAAGAAAAAGCAAGCCGTCAATGGTAAGCCGCAGACTATGGCAACAATTCCGCCGACAACCGAATGAAACTCACTAAGCCGAACACGAAATCGACCACGGCGCAAATTGAAAAGAAAACAAGAGGGGTGCGAGGGTTCATCTGACCACGCATTATGCTCCACAATCTTGGCGGTTCACAATCGAAAACGGCTAGGGGGGAAGATAAGTGCTATCGCGATATAGCGCCAACCAAGCCTTAGCGGAGGCGACGCTTTCCGAAAAATAGACGTGCCACTGCAGCCGACGGAATGGCCCCGGCCAGAAACCACACAACAATGAATAGGGGTGCCCACATGCGGTAGCCGGACCATACGAGCGCCTTGTTGTAATCAGACCCGACGGCATCAAATGAAGCCGCAGACCAGTAAAGACAATTCGCGAGAGCGAAGGGCACGATCACAACCCAAAGCTTGCGCAACGATTCTGGGAAGACCGAGCATAGTAGCCAAACGATGCCAGACGAAACGATGGCTATCAGAACGGCCCCTGAGCTAAAGGAGAATGATTCAACGAATGCCTTCATTGCCTAGTCACATCTTGAACTGCAAAACTAACATACAGTTGAATGTTGAGAACAGGCGATAGCGCTCATTGACCGGGTCAATGGGTGCAATGGCGATGCTGGCACCAAGAAGAATTTGCTCTATGCGCGAGGGCTTCAGCCTCTGAGGCGATCAGGGCGCGTGCGAAGCAACTTGGGAACCATCCAACAAGACGGGCCGGTCAAAGGTAATATTCATCTCGGTGAACCTGGGCAAAACCACATCCCGTCCGTGACGCGTGAGCATGAACACTCCCGACGCGCAAACCCCGACAATCTTGGCCGTTCCCGCTGTGGAAGCGTCGGTCGCTGTTTCGACGAGGGCCTCGACCAGCAGTTGGGTTGCATCGTCGGCCTCTTTGGCGATTCCCGCCGTCACTCCAGCGTTTAACAGCATCCAGGCTTTGCCCGGTCGATCCCCGTGGAGCTTCCCTTCCGGATCAATCTTGGTGTGCGATCTCTGATCGATCTGCGCCCCTGTGATCGAGGCGGGCGCCGGCACAGCCATTCCACCCGGCAGAGTAAGATCCGTGAACCCCAGCAGGAGAGATCCGGACCGGCTCAACACGCGGGGAGGCGTACTTTTCAGAACCTTCCCGGTAAGCAGCGTCCCCTCCGGCAACGCCACTTTCGAATCCACCACCACCGGCTCCACCAGGCGTGCCTGAAACAAATCTCCCGGATGGCTCTTGGAAGCGCTGACCCCGCCCAGAAGAATGATTTTCGCCGGAGTCCCGGCTGCCAGGGTCAACGGACCTGCCAATGCAGTGCCTGCGGATACCCCCAATATTTCCGTGGGATTCACCGCCTCCAAAGTCACGATGGCTCCGCTGTTTCCCGATCCCACGCTCTTCTTTGTCTCGGCACTCCTCAATCCACTCTGAGTTGTCAACGAAGTTTGCGTCGAGCTCGCATCTCCGGGTTGCGCCGCCGGCTGATACGTCGTCTTTACCTGGGCACGTATTTCGGTTTCGCGATTAATGGAAATCAACGAAACTTGCAGGGCAGACTCCTTACCATCGGGCAAAGAGACAGTGGCAGATTGAAAGATAGGATAGTTCTCATGCCGAGGAGTGAACACCTTAACGATCAAGGGCCAGTGATCGTTGGCCACTCTTCGGCGGCGCTGCAGTTTATCTACCGTCAACCGCACGCGGCTGCCCGCAGCGAAAAGTTCGCGATCCCCCGAATATACGTCCTGTGCCAGCTTACCCTCGACCACATCGCCCGGTTTCAAAGCTGAAACCTTTACCGTCCTGTCGAGCCGCACCTTAACGTAAACACTGGATCGCAGAGCAAGGCCGGGCTGCCGGTTAACTGCCTGCTCCTTTGAAAGATATCCAGACGATTGGGCATAAGCCGATCCGCAGGCAACCAGCACCCAACCCACCGAACGAAGAAGTCGAAGTCGCATCAAAATATGGTACAGGCATTTAGCGTGAGGCGGGAAGGCCAATCAAATAAACTCTCGTAACAATCAGTTTTCCACATGGAACACTTCTCAGTCATTGCGACTGATGCCGGAACTCTCTTCTCCCACTGTCTTCAGCGCCCACGCCATGCGCGGCGTATTGTGGGCGATGCCGAGACGCCCGCGAGCGTCAAGCAAAATCATGCCGCCGTGTCCGTTCAACCTCGACTGCAGATAGTTGATCGCCTCTGCCGCCACCCACTCCGGCAAACTCCCCGAAGCTACGCGGTCTGTCGCCCACTTTGCCAGAACCAGTTTCATGATGGGCTCGCCCCACCCGGTAGTTGAGGCCGCCGCAGTTTTGTTGTCGGCGTAGCATCCGCATCCGATCAGAGAGGAATCCCCCAGTCGCCCGGGAGCTTTATTGAGGGTGCCACCGGTGGAGGTTGCGGCAGCAATGTCTCCCTTGCGATCGAGCGCGACCGCGCCCACCGTGTCGTGAGACAGAATCGGGGCAAACAGATCGGGCTTATCTGCCGCGGCCTGCGCCTGGAATTCTCGCAAGCGCTCAACCTCGCGGGGAATGATGAGGTCTTCGTTCCCGCAGAGCGGAATGCCATGCTCCGCCGCGAACCGCTCCGCACCGTCGGCGACGAAATATACATGCGGGCTTTCGCTCAAGATCTTGCGAGCGGCGCGCACCGGATTGCGCAAATGTTCCACGCAGCCCACGCCTCCGGCTCGCAGCGTGGCGCCCTCCATAATCAGAGCGTCGAGTTGCACTTTGCCTTCGCGATTGAGGAAGCTGCCGCGTCCGGCATCAAAGGTCTCATCATCTTCCATGACCACTACTGCTTCCTCGACCGCGTCGAGCGCCGGCCCGCCACGCTGTAGCACCTGCCAGCCCGCGGCCATGGCATTTCGAACTCCGTTAAGATGCGCCTCGACCATCTCATCCGGAATCGCCCAGGCACCCCCATGAACCACCAAAACAGGATCAATCGACAAGAAAAATCCTCCCGCGAAAATGACCGATTAGTCTAACACCGCGAGGAAAACAGCCGCTTGCACAAACGAAGCGCCCTGCCAATTTCGAAAGAGTCTAACTTTTGGACATCGGGTTCGGAAAGCGGTTTCCCACCGGCGAACATGCTACTCCAATCATTTTGCAGGAGATCTGTTCCCCCGGCGAATAGGAAGTGCACAAGCACGCATTTTTTGATTGACTCTCATCTGGAGCCGTACTAATCTCTGGCGCAATCTCTACCGAAACTTCACGCTGCCGCCACTCAGCGCATGGTTTTCTGCGCCATCTTCGCTGGGGTGTGAGCCTTGTGTTTGACAGTGGCAATGCACTCTGCTCGCGCCCAGAAAAATTGCGTTAGGTGACCTCCGCGTCGATAGTCAAGACGATTTCACGGGAGCACGCTCCATGACTGGATGCAGCTTCGCGCCCTGTTCGTGTGCCTAAGCTGTCCACCCAAAGAGCCTTCACCCGCCACATTTTCGCGGACTCAGCTTAGTGGTCCCCGTGGCGGAAATCCCCCAGGTACTTTGTGGGACGCAGATCAAAAGTGAAAGCGATCAGAAATTCGCCAAACACTCATAAGGAGGAATTGTGAACAAGACGAAGCTCGCATCAGTTTTAACTTTGGCCGTTCTGTTCCTCGCCGGGATGGCATTCGCTCAAACCGACCCGGGAGTTCAGTCCGCCAACCGAAACACCGGCCAGACAATCATCACCACGGACCCGAACGGCTTCTTGCCGTTCTTCCAGGACGGTCAAATTCGCTTCCAGGACGTGGAGGCGGTCTCCGGCGGCAACAATACCGGTTTGGGGCCGCGCTTCAACTCGAATAGCTGCAGTTCATGTCACGCGCAACCTGCAATTGGCGGGACCGGTGCTGCCACCAATCCCCAATTCGGTTTTGCCGGCAGCCCGGTCGCCCCTAAAGACCAGACCCCCTACTTTATTACTGCCAACGGCCCCACCCGCGAAGCCCGCTTTCCGTTTTTCTTCAACGCGAACGGTACCGTCAACTACAACGCTCCCAACGGGGGAGTGGAAGACCTCTTTACGGTCAGCGGCCGCACCGATGCCGGCAACTGCAACCTGCCACAGCCCAGTTTCAGTTACGCCGGCCAAGTGGGCAACATCATCTTCCGCATTCCCACGCCAACCTTCGGTGCGGGTCTGATCGAAAATCTTGACGACTCAACCTTGTTGAAAAATCAGGCGAACAACAACTCCAACAACCTTGGTATTTCCGGCACCTTCAACCACAACGGCAACGATGGCACCATCAGCCGTTTTGGCTGGAAGGCACAAAACAAGTCGCTGCACATCTTTACCGGTGAGGCCTACAACGTGGAGATGGGTATCAGCAACGAGCTCTTCCCCCAGGATCGTCCACTGCCTGGGGAGGACCAGCAACTACTCGGCCTGCCATCGAGCTGCTTGAATCTCTCCCAAAAAGGTTATCCGGAAGACACGCCCAACCCAACCTCTACCCCGCAGGCAGCGGTCCTGGACGACGTCTCCGCCTTTGCCAATTTCATGCGCTTTCTGGCTCCGCCGCTACCCGGTGGAGTGATACTGAATGGACAGCAGGTTTCCGCCAGCACGATTGCCGCCGGCGGCCAGTTGTTCAACGCCATCGGCTGCGCGGTCTGCCACAATGCGTCGCCCGGCTCGACCCAAGCGTCGAGCTTCGTTCCAGCGCTCAGCAACGCCCCAGTAAATGCGTTCTCGGACATCGAGATCCATCACATGGGCGGCGGTCTCGCGGACAACGTTTCCCAGGGCGGCGCCGGCGGCGACCAGTTCCGCACCGCACCCCTGTGGGGCCTGGGACAGCGAATCTTCTTGCTGCACGACGGTCGCACCACCGACCTCAACGCGGCGATCCAAGCCCACGCCGGCAATGGCAGTGAAGCCACTCCTGTCGAGGAAAATTTCGACAGCTTAAATCCCACGCAGCAGCAGGAAATTTTGGACTTCCTGCGCTCGCTATAAGCAGTCTGTCATCCCGAGCAAAGCGAGGGATTTGGGTTTCGCCAGGTGCCCAGCGATCCCCGATTCCCTCGCCCTTTGGTTTACTTGGATAGACACGGATTCAGGCAAGAACTGAAGAAAATCCGTGAACATCGGCGCGAATCTGTGGCCAAGTTCCTGACGGCACCAAACGAGCGCGGACGCTCGCGCCTGCATTTGCGGAGGAGAAATATGCACCGCCGATTTTTGTATTCCGCAATCGTTCTCGTCATATCCTCGCTGGCTTGGAATCAAAGCGCCCAATCGCAAATTACCCCCAAAAACGGCGGCGACTTTTTCAACGGCACGCCTCCCCCGACCAAAGTGCCGACCGGAGTCATTCTGGTCAAAGGAGCATGGCCAAGCGCCAGCGACTCCGAAACCCCGGTCCCCGAAGGCGGAAGCGTAACCAACAACGTCTTCCGCGACCAGTATTTCGGAATGAGCTACGCTCTACCCAAAGACTGGATCGAGAAATACAAAGGCCCGCCTCCATCCGACAGCGGCCGCTACGTGCTGGCCCAACTCAGCCCCGCGGACACATTCAAAGGCCCAGCCCGGGGCAGCGTCCTGATCTCTGCCGAGGACCTGTTCTTCACCACCCTGCCCGCAACCAATGCCGTCGAACTCATCAATTATTCGAAGGACAATCTACAGGCTGATTACAAGCTGGAACTCTCTCCCACACCCACCAAGATCGGCGGCCGTCCATTTACCTTCTTCGCCTATCAGTCTCCCATCGCCCAGCTGCATTGGTATGTCCTTGCCACCGAAATCCGCTGCCATGCGGTGCAGTTCGTGCTAACCAGCCGCGACACCAAACTGCTCGAAAGCCTGATGCTGGATCTGAACACGATGGAGTTGCCCGCCGAAGCCAACCCCACAGTCGGAACCGGCGGCGGCGATGTCCCCGTCTGCATTAAAGACTACGCAACCCGCGGAAACGTGCTAGCCCGCGTGGACCCCGTCTTCAGCGAGCATCGGTTCAACGCCGTGCCGGTTCGCATCATCATCGACAAAGAAGGCAAAGTAAAACACATCCACTTTCTAAGCGCCTTCCCCGACCAGGAAAAAGCCATAACCGACGCCTTCAAACAATGGAAATTCAAACCCTACCTGCGAGACAAGCATCCAGTGGAGGTCGAAACCGGAATCATGTTTGGACGCGCCCCAGGTCGGAGGGCAAACCCAGACCAAAATCTAGCGACGGAGTGATCCAGCGCAGCGCTTCCAGCATGGCCCTTCCATCTTCAGTCGAAAGACCTGCTGTTTTGTCTGCGCAGAGGAGGAATTCCCAAATCGGGAAAAATCTTGTCAATAGGCAAAATCTACACGTTCGACCTTAACTCATTGCAACCAAGCCAAATATAATTTTGGCAAACATGTCACACTCACCTATTTCACGTTGATATAATAAAACTAGACAGTCAAAGAAAGGGACGCGGCCTCTCCAGGCCGCGTTTTTTATTGCCCCTGATGAAATCCCAAGTCAAATCCAAAATCAAAATCAAAATCAAGAATGGCAAACGCCGCGGCGAGTGGGCCGAGTTGCAATTCATCGCCGCCGCCGCCAAACACAGCCTCCAGGTTTTCAATCCCTGGGGAGACTCCGCCAGCTACGATGCGGTCATTGAAACCCACGGCCACTTCGTGCGCGTGCAAGTCAAATCCACCACCTCTCGCCGCCCCGAAGGATGCTACAAGTGCAACGTCCGCCCCG
>Ga0210400_10000979_pt1 | contig 29361 bp, 26 predicted proteins | sample IncBWH26MmetaG_FD_155456 | JGI IMG/M metagenome (GOLD analysis project Ga0210400, IMG submission 155456) | Forest soil microbial communities from Barre Woods Harvard Forest LTER site, Petersham, Massachusetts, United States - Inc-BW-H-26-M | ecosystem: Environmental > Terrestrial > Soil >... | reverse complement strand
CACTGTTTGCCTTCCTGGTGACAGCGCTCGTGGCCAGCAATCTGGCGGAACGCGCGCGGCGCGAGGCCGAAGGCGCGAAGCAACGCCGCCGCGAGGTCGAACGCCTTTTCGGTTTGAGCCAGCGCCTCCTGGCTTCGGAGAACGTTCTCGAACTTTTGAACGCCTTGCCAAAGTATGTGCAGGAGACGTTTTCGGTAAGCAGCGTTGTAGTCATGGCGCCTGATCACCCGGCCGTTTATCGCTCGTCGCTCGATGCCAAGTTTGATGAAACTGTGCTGCGCTCCACTCTCTTGCGCGGCGAGCCCATCACCCAGGCCGGCGTTTCCTATGTTCCGCTGCGTTTGGGAATGCGCACCGTCGGAGCCTTGGGCGTCACGGGAGACGAGCTTTCCCGCGAAACACTGGATGCGCTGGGGAGCCTGGCTGGGCTGGCGATCGAGCGCGCCCGCGCCCTCGAAGCTCTCAGCAAGAATCGTGCCGAGCAGGAACATGAACGCCTGCGCACCGCTTTGCTCGATTCCGTAACCCACGAATTCCGCACACCACTCACTTCCATCAAAGCCAGCGTCACAACTCTGTTGTCCCCCGCGGTCCTTGATGATCAAGGCCGCCGCGACCTGCTGACGGTGATCGACGAAGAAACCGACCGCCTGAACCGCCTAGTAGGCGAGGCCGCCGAAATGGCGCAACTCGATTCCGGCATGTTCAAACTCGATCTGCAGCCGCACGCGATTCAGGACGCGCTCGAACTCGCGCTGGAGGACGCAAAGTTCTCGCTGGAAAATCATCCGGTGGAAGTTGTTGCCGATGCCACACTGCCGAAAGTACGCATCGACCTGCAGCGCATTCGCGAAGTGCTCATGCACTTGCTCGAGAACGCCGGAAAATATTCCGATCCCGGAGTCCCGATCAAAGTAACGAGTGAAGTGAGGGATAACCAACTGGCAACCAGCGTCGCCGACCGCGGTCCCGGCATCGATTCTTTCGAGCAGTCGCTGATCTTCGAAAAGTTCTATCGCGGCCAGCACCAGCGCTATACCGCGCCCGGCACCGGCATGGGCCTGGCGATCGCGAAGGTAATTGTGGAAGCCCACGGCGGGACAATCGGCGTAGTCAGCCAACTAGGCAGTGGCTCAGTTTTCTCATTCACGTTGCCGCTGGAGAAATCGTCCCGCCCGTAGCGGTCGCCGATGTAGCGCCGTCAAGTAGCGCCGGCGTCTCGCCGGCTGTCGTGGCGGCGTCTCGCCGCCACGTTCGCGAGCAAGACAAACCTTCACGTCTTCTTAATATAGAACGCCGATTCCTCCGGCCTTACCACCCGCGGAATCCACAACGGACGCCGCAACCCACCGGGCCCCGGCGCCGGACGCGCCAGCGCCTTCCATCTCTGATACACCGCGAACGACAGATTTGTATCTACAAAAATGTCACCATAGCGGTCGTCCGCCCCCGCCTTTTCCACGCGGACCATCTGATGCCAGCAGTGCATGCCGCTGACCGGATCGGGATGCACCGGAAACGTAATATCCTGGTGGACGCCCGCATCGCTCCACCACACACGCTTGGTCTCCGGATCGGCGCTCTCATACGGTGTTACGCTTTCCAGTTGCCGCATTTTCCACTGGCCCTTGCTGACCTCGGTCAAATCAACCCACGCGCTCGACATGCGCTCCACCTGATCTTCCTTATCAATGCGCCAGCGCCCCAGATGATGCGAACACGCCACCACGCCCGGCGTAAGCCCCTCCGTAACCCAGGCGTGAAGCACGAAGTAGCCGATCTCGGTGTGAACTTTCATCAAGTCGCCGGTGCGCACACCGCCGAGTTTCTTCGCGTCCACCGGATTCACCCACAGTGGATTCTTATGTGAAATCTCGTACAGAAACTTGGCATTGCCCGACCGCGTGTGAATCAGATTCGGCAGCCGGAAAATCGGCAGCAGCGTGTAAACATCGCCGTGCGAATCTTTCGGCCACTCTACCACCGGCGTGTATTTCGGATCGAAGTCCTCCGCCTGCTGTCCTTGAGAAGCCGCCTGCGCCGAGCGATGGATGTGGCTGCGGTAGTACTCCGGCAGCGTGAACTCCGGCCACTTCCAGTCGGCCATGGTTTTTGAGAACAGCTCCAGCTTGCGCGATGGCGTGTTGTATCCAACGACCGCCTTGTCGTCGACCATCACCCCGACCGGCGTCCCTGCCTTCGTGACCACGCCATTCGATTCCACTTTCGAGTCCACCAGATCTGAGACTGCGACCGCCCTCTCGTTCTGCTTGTAAACGTCGCGCGTGATTTCAAACGCGCCGTACTTCCGCATGTACTGCAGCGGCGTGAGCCCTTCTTTCTTCGCCGCCTCTGGAAGTCCGGGAACGGAGTTGTCGAACATCCAACCGTAGTAATCGTCCACCGTAAGTTTTTCTCCCGGCCGGTAAGGCGATTCGAAGTATTGCCGGATGCCCATCGATCCATCGGGATCGATCTTCCATGACAGGTTGATCCAGAACTCGTCCTCTTCCCAAACCTCGCCGGGGTTGGCCTGGTAGGTGTACTCGAACTTTTCTCCAGCGCGTTCACGCAGCACACGATTCACCGGCTGACGAAATCCGATCCACTTCCCCGCGTACGATTCCATGCTCATCAAATCGTGCCGCTCCGAGCTGAATCCCATGGGCAGCACATAATCGGCGAACCACGCGGTCTCGCTCCAGGTGGGCGTCAGCGCTGCATGCAGTCCGACTTTCTCTTCGTCGCGCAGCATCTCGATCCATGAAAATCCGTCAGGAAAAGTCCACACCGGATTGAATACGCGTGTGAAGTACGCCTCGATGCGGCCTCGTCCTTCTTTCAAGAAATGCGGCAGCAGAAACGACATTTCGTGCGTACACAGCGGCCACTCCTGCGGGTACAGCAATTCGTTCCAGCGCTTTTGCGGCGGAGGAACTTTGAATGGCTTGGGAACAAACTTATTCCAAGCGTTCAGATTGTGTCCGCCCTCGGTTCCCACCGATCCCGTCAGCACGTGCAGCAGCATCAACGCCCGCGCCGGCTGCCATCCGCCCAGATTTCCCGACGCGCTGCCGCGCCACAAATGCGACGCAAACCGACTTCCGGCGGTTGCAATCTCGCGCGCGGTCTTGACGATCACCTGAGCTTTGACGCCGCTCTCCTTTTCGGCGAACTGCGGCGTGAACTGCGCATAATGTTTCTTCAGCGTTTCAATCAGCGCCTCAAAGCTCTGGCCTTTCGCGCGGAAACCATCGACTTCGAGCTCTTCCCAGTTCGTCCAATTCTTCACGAAATCGGCATCAAAACGATTCTCCTCAAGAATCACCTTCGCCATGGCCAGCAGCACCGCCGCTTCCGTGCCCGGATACGTTGGCATCCAGTAGTCCGCCATACTAGCCGTGTTCGAGAGCCGCGGGTCCATCACCGCCAGCTTCGCACCCGCCATCTTTCCGTCGATGATGCGTTGCGCATGCGGATTGAAATAATGTCCCGACTCCAGATGCGCCGAGAGCAGAAGAATGAAGCGCGCGTTCGCGTGATCGGGCGACGGCCTGTCTGCGTAGTGCCACAGCAAATAGCCGAGACGCGCCGACGACGAACAGACATTGGTATGCGAGTTGTGCCCGTCAATCCCCCACGCCTGCAGCGTGCGGTCCATGATGAAGTCGTGCCCCGGACGTCCCACGTGATACATGACTTCTTCGCCGCGTTCTTCCAGAATCGCTTGGCGAATCCGCGAACCAAATGTTTCCAGCACTTCATCCCACGAAGTCCGCGCCCACTTCCCCGCCCCGCGCGCGCCCACCCGCTTCATGGGATACAGCACACGATCCGGATCGTGAATCTGATTGATGGTCGCGGGTCCCTTGGCGCACAATCGCCCGCGGCTCGCCGGATGCATGGGGTTGCCTTCAAACTTGTCGACCTGACCAGTTTCTTTGTTAACGTAAGCCAGCAGCCCGCACGCCGACTCGCAGTTGAAGCAAATCGTGGGAACCAAGTCGTAATGTTTCTCGACGCGCCGCGGCCACGCCTCAGGATCAAGCTCAGTCCAGTCCTCCCACTTCTCCACCGGAGGGCAGTAAGCCAGATGGCTCCCGTCGCGCTTGAACTCATTACTCATTCAGAAACTCCGATACAAAAATGGGGTGCCCCATGTCTCGCTTCCTTTGCGAGACATGGGAGTCCGCTCAACTGTTCGGCACGCTCTGCCCCGCCATCACAAAACACCATTCAAAAATCAGCAGCCCCGCGAGAGCCAGTACTCCCGCGATCGCGGCGTTATAAGAGCCAAACGGCGCCAGCCACAAAAGCATCAGCGGTAAAATTCCCCCGACGCCGACCGTCCCTCCCCAAAACCAATTTTTAAACGGACCATGCGTGATCAACCGTGCCGCGTAAGCCGAGTTGTCCGTAGAATGCGGCATCATGAATTCCGCCGCGACAATCAGCAAGTGCAGAACCAGCGTGAACCCCAACGCTACTTTCGCGACCGCCAGAACCTGGGCCGATCCCCCCATCGCCGCAGGCAGCAGCGGCAAAATCGCAGCCCCACACATCAGCGCCTGCACAATCAAATGCACTGGCAGCAGCGGAGTCTGCCATAGGTCGCGCCCTTCGCACTGTCCAAACAGAAACGCGGTGTACATGGCAGCCATAAACCCAGCGAGCACGGTGGGCCACAACAGAACTGACGCAACCGCCGACAACCCCAGCACCGACGCCAGCCAGAACATCCCACTCAGCCCGCTATATCCGATGAGAATGAACGCTCCGCGAGCCAGCCATGACTTGCTCTGAGGTGAGAACACCACGCGCAAGAACCGCGCCTTGTGTTCGAGATCCCAAACCAGAAGCAGGGTGGTCAGCGCTGTGAACAGCAGAGCAATTGTCGAGAGCGCCACATCCCGCCAACGGTCCGCGCCCAAGCGCCGAAGCAGCATGGCAATCGCCGGAATCGCCAGCGCGCCCGAACCGATCGCTTTGGTCCAGCAATAGGCGGGAACCTGCCAGCCCCACGGCCGCGCATGCGAAACGTCGTAGGCCGCAAGCGTATTCTTCTGGAGCAGCGGACTGTCCGGCGGATACAGCGCGCCTCCGCCGTGCAATTTCTGGTTGCGCTCCGCCCACATGTAGATCGACTCGTGGCGAGCCGCGGTGGGCACAATCGCGCTCTCGTCTCCATCGATGTAATACAACTTGGGCCGCGTTCCCTGCTCCGGCTTGCGCACGCGCACCGGCTCGCGTGCCAGCAACTGCGCGATCTCTCCATCAACTGCATCGAGATCTCCCGCGATGATCGCGTGCTCCGGACACACCACCACGCAAGCCGGCTCCAGCCCAACTTCGGTGCGATGCGCGCAGTAGTGGCACTTGGCCGCGGTGCCTTCATCCGGATCGATGTAAATGGAATCGTACGGGCAAGCCTGCATGCAGGCCTTGCACCCGATGCAGCGCTCCGAACTGAAATCGACGATCCCGTCTTTGCGCTGGTACATCGCCGTCACCGGACAGATGGTCACGCACGGCGGATTCTCGCAGTGATTACAGCGCGTCACCTGAAAAACGCGACGCGTGTTGGGAAAAATCCCCTTCTCCACGTACTTCACCCAAGTCCGGTTCACCGTGAGCGGAACATGGTTCTCCGTCTTGCACGCCACGGTGCAGGCATGGCAGCCAATGCACTTGCGGTTATCGATGATGAACCCGTATCGCATGCGGACTTCTGACCAGGTTTGTCGACGCCGGCGCGCGGCGCAACTCCCGGCGCGGCTTGGGTATTGTAGCTGACTGTCTGGGCGCAATGAGTGACTGCCTTGAGGCGGCGGCGTCACGTGTACAATTCATTTGCATTTCAATAGCGCGCATTCCCTTGGCATCCAGGTGACCGCGAATCTATGACTGCTGATCTCGCATCAGGCAATTTCTCTGTGCTCGACGACAAAAAGATTTTCTACAACCGTTTTCTCCTGATCGTAGCTGGCCTCGGCGGCCTGCTCTACGGCGTAGACGTCGGCATCATCGCCGGTGCTCTGCCGTATCTGGAGGCGACCTCGACGTTGTCCAGAGGCCAGCTCTCGATCGTTGTTGCCGCTGTGTTACTCGGCAGCGTGATCTCCACGCTATTCGCGGGATTGCTGGCGGACTGGATGGGGCGCAAGCCGCTGATGGCGCTCAGCGGCATGATGTTTGTCATCAGCATCCCGCTAATCGCGCTTTCGCAGGGCTACGGACCTCTGGTCTTTGGCCGGCTGCTGCAGGGCGTGAGCGGCGGCCTTATCGGAGTCGTCGTCCCCCTGTATCTGGCTGAGTGCCTGCCTGCATCGAGCCGAGGTAAAGGCACAGGAATTTTCCAGTGGCTGTTGACCGGCGGAATCGCGGCGGCTGCCATTGTCGCGTTCTACTACAGTTTCCAGGTCGCGCAAGTTGCGAAACTCGGTGACGCGGCGGCACTGTTCGCGTTTAAGAACGCGGCGTGGCGCAAGATTTTCTGGGTTTCACTCCCCCCGGGCATCTTGTTCGCAGTCGGCAGCCTGATGGTGGCGGAGTCACCTCGTTGGCTGCTTCGACACGGCAAGAAGGAAGCCGCCTATGCCGGTCTTCTGCGTTCGCAGATGCCCGAGCAGGCTGATCTCGAACTCAAAGAGATGCAGGAAGCCTTGGCGGCGGAAAAGAGCAAGACTGCAACCAAGACCCCCGATTCGCTTCTGCGGCGCAAGTATGTGATCCCGTTTGTGCTCGCCTGCATCATTCTCGCCTGCAATCAGACTACCGGCATCAACTCCGTGATCGCATTCAACACCGATATTCTGCTGCAGAGCGGATTGTCCGATTTTGCTGCGCACCTGGGTTACGTAATATTTACCATCGTGAATTTCACCGTGACGCTTGTCGGTGTGGCACTGGTCGATCGCAAGGGCAGAAAGTTTCTTCTGAGTTTGGGAACCGCCGGCATCATCGGATCGCTGATCTGCACTGGAGCACTCTTTGTCAGATCCGAAAACCGGCGCATGGATGCGAAGACGGCGGTGCAGTCGATGGTTACGGCAGACCAGAAATTGACGCTGCCCTATAACGAGGAATGGGCCGCAAAACTGACTGGAGGAAATTCGGGAGCGGGTCGGCCGACCTCGCTGGTGGTGATCTATTCGTGCGGCGATTTTCGCGCCGCCAGTTCTGCCGTACGATCCGATGATCTCGCCGCCAATCCGATTCAGATCACCCGCGACGCATGTCTACCTGAGAACAAAGTCAACGCTTTCTTCACCAATCCGTTCGGCAATCTGCAAGCGTCGCGCGAAGCTCAGCTGAAAATTGATAATGCGCTCATCAGCCCGATCCCCAGCACCCAAAACGGATGGCTGGTCGCGATCACGCTCTACGTCTTCATGGCATTTTTCGCCATCGGTCCGGGGGTGTGCGTCTGGCTGGCGCTTTCGGAGCTGATGCCGACGCGCATTCGTTCCAATGGGATGAGCATTGCGCTGGTGCTCAATCAGGCGGTGTCGACTACGATTGCGGCGGTTTTTCTGCCCACCGTCGGCAAATATGGCTACTCCACCATGTTCTTCGGCTTCGCGGCGTGCACGATCGTTTATTTCGTCACGGCGACGTGGTTTCTACCGGAGACTAAAGGAAAAACGCTGGAAGAAATTGAAGCGCACTTCGAAGGCGCGGCGGCTGCAAAATAGCGCCGTCGTCTTGGCGGCGAGATGCCAGCGCTACTTTGTATCGTTTGCTCGCGCCACGGAAAATAATTTACTCTCATCGTCAGTCCCCATGACGCCGACAAAACAGAAGAAGCCCGCTCCAAACCAGAAGCATTCCTCCGCCATGCGGCGGGAAATCTATGAGCAGCCTGCAGCCATTGCCAAAACGGTTGCGAAACATCTGAAGAACGACATCATTTTCCCCGGCGAACTGGACGCCATCGAAAGCGCGCTGCTGACTTTCGAGAAGCTGATCATCGCCGCCAGCGGATCGAGCCGGCACGCAGGCCTGGCCGGCGAAATCATGATCGAAGATCTTTCCGGCGTCGCCGTCGACGTGGAGTACGCCAGCGAATATTGTTACCGCTCGACCCATGCCGCGGTCGATCCCATCGTGATGGTGATTACGCAGTCCGGCGAAACCGCGGACACGATCGCGGCGCAGCGCGAGGCCCTGACCCGCGGCGTGAAGACGATTGCAATTTCGAACGTTCCCGACACCACGATCGTGCGCGAGGCCGGTGCGGCGCTGATCTCTGGAGCGGGACCGGAACTGTCGGTCCCTGCGACCAAGAGCTTTACCACGCAGCTCACGATTCTCTACTTAATGGCGCTGTTCCTCGCGCGCAAGCGCGGACGCATGACTTCGGAAGTAACGCGATCGTACCTGCAGCGACTGATGCGACTTCCCGAAGCGATAGAAAAGAACCTCGCAACCTGGGACAGTCTCGCCGAAAAGTTCGGCGCAGTCCACTTCAAGGCGGAAAAGTTTCTCTACCTCGGCCGCGGCGTGCACTACGCCATTGCCCGCGAGGGCGCACTCAAGCTCAAGGAGATTTCCTACGCGCACGCGGAAGGTTACCCCGCGGGCGAACTGAAGCATGGGCCCAACGCGCTGGTCGATGAAACACTGCCCGTTGTCGTGCTGGCCACGTATGATCACCGGGACCCCGATTCCGTCTTGCGTTACCGGCGAACTCTGGAAGTCATGAAGGAAGTGCGCTCACGCCGCGGGCCGCTGGTCACAGTGGCGACCGAGGGCGACAAGGAAGTCGCAGCCATCGCCGACCACGTTTTCTACGTGCCCGCCGCTCCGGAACTGCTGCTCCCCATTCTCGAAGTGATCCCGCTGCAACTGTTCGCCTACCATGTCGCAGTCGACAAGGGATATGACGTGGACCATCCGCGAAACCTGGTGAAAGCGGTGGTCACCGAGTAAACGAGCCGGCCCGCGGCTCAGACCCGGGCGAAATCGATGAATCCTCTCTGCACGTCGGTGCGGACAAGTTTGACGCGAAGCCTGTCTCCCACATCGAGTCCTTGTGGATTTTGAACGAGCAGTCCTTCGACACGAGGCTGCAGAACTCGAACGAACGTTCCCTTCTCAGACGCGCCCGTGACCATAGCGTCGAAGACTTCGCCAATCCGATTCTGCAAGGCGACCGCGGCCAGCCGCTTCGACATATCGCGCTCGACTTTCTTCGCAGCATTTTCTTTCAGCGTGCAGTTGGCGGCGATGGCGGTGAGCTCGGCGTCGGAGTAAGGATTCTTCTGACCCGCCAGCAACGCCTTGAGCAGACGCTGGGTGACGACGTCGACGAAGCGCCGGTTGGGAGCGGTCGAGTGCGTGTAGTCCTGGACCGCGAGGCCGAAATGTCCGGGAGCGACCTCGCCCGCCCGCTCGAGAACATACTCTCCCGGGCCAATGAGTTTGATTACGGCAAGGGACACATCCGCGAAGTGGTCGGGGTCGGCGGCCCGGCGGCGCAGCAGAAACTCGTTCAGCGCCTTGGAATCTGGCTCGGCAGGAAGTTTTTCGTTCGCTCTGGTGGCGGCAAGCTGGACAATGCGGTCCCAGCGCTCGGGAGTACGCACGATGCGCCGCAGCGATGAAACTTTTTCAAGCAGTCTGGCGACCACGCCGTTGGCCGCGACCATGAAATCCTCAATCAATTCCGTGGCGTGATTCTTCTGCGCGTTCACCACGTCGATCACCTGATCGTTCAGCAGGAGTGGCTGAAGTTCATCGGTCTGCAAGCTGAGCGCTCCGTGCTGGAAGCGCTGGTTCTTCAGCTTCTGCGCTACTTCATCCTGCAATTTCAATTGCGCCTGCAGATCGCTCGAGGCGGCAACTTTCGGCGGTGCAGGCGCCTTCCCTTCCAACCATGCGCCCAGCGAGTTGTATTGCAGTTGCGCTTTGTTTCGGACCACGGCGCGATAAACGCTCGGCGAACTCACGATCCCGGTCGAATCAACGGTAAATTCAACCACCACGCTGAGGCAATCCTGATTTTCCAGCAGAGAGGTTTTACCGGTCGAAAGTTCTTCGGGAAGCATGGGGAAATTGCGAACGCCGGCATAGACGGTCGTGGTCTCACGCGCGGCGTGCACGTCGATCGGAGTCTGCTTGGGGACAAACGAATCCACATCCGCAATGCCGACCATAACTTTCACGTTGCCGTTAGAAGCGGGTTCGGCGACCTCGATCTGGTCGAGATCGCGCGAAGTGTCATTGTCGATGGACGACCACAGCAGATTCCGCAGGTCGCGGATATCGCCCGCGGGCGCGATTTGTGGAGGATGCGCTCTCAGGTCGGCAAGCTGCTGCGGGACCTGGGGAGGAAAATCCGGTTGGAAGCCGTGCTGCTGCATGACTTCTTTGGCGATGGCCTGCAGGTCGACATGAGAAGGATTGGCTGGCATGAACTCCCCGTGCGGAATGAGATGGACTCAAGGCTATCACGCGAGACGGTGGAGGCGGGGCGGTTGGGCGCACCGCCTCGTGCTGCGCGATTGTTTCTCGGGCTGCGTAGATCTTCAGGTTGACCTGGTACTTCAATAGCACGTATAATCGTGCTGCACGTACATATGTGCTCCCATGAAAACGAACATCACACTTAAAGTTGATTCCGGGCTGTTGCGCGAAGCCAAGATTCTGGCCGCCGAGGATGGCACGTCGATCAGCGCGATGCTGGCGGCGCGCCTGGAGCAGATAGTGCGCGAACGCAAAACTTATGAGCGGGCGCGGAAGCGAGCTCTTGCCCGATTGCGCGAGGGGATGAATCTGGGGTGGACGCCTGCGAGTTCGCGCGATGAGTTGCATGAACGCTGATTGATCCCTACCGGACCCAAACCATGGCACAAAAATATTTCGTCGACACTAACATTCTGATTTATGCGCATGACCGCTCGACGGGGGCTAAGCACGACCGTGCTCGACAGCTATTGGAACGTCTGTGGACTTCCGGTGAGGGTGTGTTGAGCACGCAGGTGTTGCAGGAGCTTTGCTTCAACCTGCGGCGGAAGGTGGCACGTCCGCTTCCTGTGGAGGAAGTTCGCCGATTGATTCAAGATTATCTGAGCTGGGAAGTTGTCGTGAATACTCCGGGATCGGTCGTTCAAGCGCTGGAGATCGAAGTGCGTTACAAGATCTCGTTCTGGGATGCGCTGGTTCTGCATGCGGCCGAAAGCTCGGGGGCTGCCATTCTTTATTCTGAAGATTTGGCTTCGGGGCAGCGCTATGGGACGATTCAGGTAGTAAATCCGTTGGTGGGATAGTTCCGTGAAATCCCACTCTTTTCCAAACAGAGAACGCGAAAGCACGGGCACCGCGTTGCGGCTGTTATTGCGGACTCCAGGTCATTTCAACGCGGATGGGGACTTCGTTTTTTACGGGTATGGTGAGCAGCGAGGGCGGGTCGATTTTGAAGTCGGTGAGCGTGGCGGGAATGGTTCCGGTAAGTTCGGTTTCGGTTCCCTTGGTCACGACGGCGAATGTGAGTTGCTTGTAGTGGGCGGTTTGACCGGCGAATTGGATTTCGATGTCCGCCTGGATGGTGGTTACGGTGGCCGCCGATTCGGGCAGGTGGGTGCGGACTGTGACCATGGGGAATTCCGCGCCGCGCGTGACCTGGATCATGTGCAGATCGCGGTTGCTGTCGCCGGAATCGAATGACTTGACGGGAACGGCGATCAGGAAATCGCATTGCCCTTCATGGCAGAGGCCTTTGCCGCGCGCAGCATGACTGACGCCTTCGCTCTGATGCAGCGTGTGGGAGACGTGGTAGGTAAGGGTACTCTGCTTGAGCACCCATTGGTGATCGGCCGCGAACAGGCTGGGCACGGCCAACATGAGAAACAGGGGAAGAATTTTTTTGGTCATAGAGATTCTTTGATCAACGCGCTCATCCGCTTAAAACTTTACCGACACCGACAGCAGGGCAGCGCCGTAGGCTCCAGCGGTTACGATAGCAACCGGACCGTGGAGGGAAGCGATGCCGTGAACTTTTTCTCCGTTGTTCTTTTGCTGAAACGCCAGCGCGCCCAGAATCGGCGTCAGTATCATCCCCGGCCCGTGAATCCAGGCCATGGCTTCATGAAAACGAATCGGACCGCGCTTTTGGGTGCCTGCAATTCTCGGCGCGCGGATCGCGTACCAGGCGGTGATTCCGTACAGGTCGCCGGTCAGGGAGCCCAGGGCCACATGCAGATCGCGGGTCACCGTCCCTTCGCTCTTGCCGCCTGCACCAGGCCCGAGAATCACGGTCGCCACGAGAGGTATCGTTGTAATGAGTCCCATGCGCTGGTGAATCCTGAGCATGCGCGTACGCTTGTCGAGCAGAGCTTGCTCCGCGGTGTTGCTCTGTGTCTCAGTCTTGGAGAAACCCAAGTCTTCAAGCGAGGGCTCGGTCTTTTGCGCGGACGGGGCTTCCGGAAGAGTTTCGGCAGGAGCAGGCGGCGTGGCAGTCGGCGACGCTTCGGTTGGAGGCGGCGTGGCGTTCAGAACCAGATCGACTTTCTGACTGGCGCCTGCGGTTAAGGTCGTGGGCATTGTGCTGCTCGCACCCTCGGCCGCCAACACAGAGACCTCGTAGTCTCCGGCCGCGAGATTGGAAACGGTGTAGATTCCGTCGGAGTTGGTCTGGGTGTCGGTAGACTGCCCGGTAGCCAGGTTCTTGACTGTCACCTTCACGTCGGGCAGCACGCGGCCGGCGTGGTCAGTGACGGTGCCAGAAAGCGTGGCCGTTGCGTCCTGCGCGCGGAGCGCTACCGGGTTCAACAGAAGAATGTTCAGCAGAACAATCAGTACAATCCCCGTGCCAAAGACAGCTATGGCCGCTTTCGCTCTCATTATCGGTTTCCTCTGAGTGGTCGAAACTGACGACTATTGTACATAGTAGATGCGGCGGGAAGTGCGAGGAGATGCCTGAAGATTCCCTTTTGACATCCATACGCTAAAAGCGTATGGTCATAAACATACCCTAATAGCGTACCATCGCATATGGAGTTCGTCGAAGCGCCAGCCTTTACGCGTCACCTATCGGGCGACCTCAGCGATGATGACTATCGAAAACTGCAGGCCGGGCTGAGTGCAAGCTCGGAAAGTGGCGACGTAATGCCGGGCACGGGCGGGTTTCGAAAGCTACGCTGGGCGGATGCGCGGCGCGGCAAGGGGCGGCGCGGCGGGTTGCGGATTATCTACTATTACTTCCCGTCCGATCATCAGATTTGGTTCATGACTCTTTACGATAAGAGTGAGGCGTCCGATCTAACAGCAAAAGAGAAGAAAGCTCTGAAAACCGCAGTGGAAAGCGAACTTCAGGCACGCGCGGCCAAACGGGCGAGCGGGACCGGTCGACGAGGGAGGATACATTAATGGCGAAGAGGGACGTTTTTTCCGAACTGTTGGAAGGCGTGGTCGCGATGAAGGCGCATCGCGAGGGCAAGATCACGCTGCGCAGCTACAAAATTGAAGCGGCGCCGCTGCCCAAGGTGGATTCGAAGCTGATCCGCGACACGCGAAAGAAGCTGCACTGCTCGCGAGCCGTATTCGCGCGCAAACTGCGGATCAACGAAAGAACGCTGGAGAAATGGGAACAGGGACGGGCGAAGCCGAATCCCCAGGCCGCGGCCCTGGTGCTGCTGGTGCGGCGGTATCCGGATACGCTGGCGCGGCTGGACGAGCTGGCGGAGGGTTAGGGAAATCCCACCTCATCGCAGGAAGGCGACAGGATGGGGCGTCCAGCAATAATTCAGTGATGGTGTGCCTCAGCTTGGAGCAGGAAATACATGTCGTCGGACTTTAGCTTTGCCATGTCGTCTACATACCTCGCGGCACCGGGGCTCAGAGATGTCGCAGAAACTGTCGCGGCAAGCCCGAAAGCCACGGCGGGCGTTACGATTCCAGTCGCCACCCCAATCGTTGTTACGAGCGTGGCCAAGCTCAAAGCGTAAACAGACTTTCGCTTCAGCGATTCCTCGGCTATGCTCAGGTTCGATTTCAGTTCTTGCAATTCTCCCTCGATGAGATCGGCCTTCATTTTCTCGCGTATCTCCACAGGCTCCCTTACTCCCTGGCGGATACATGCTTCTAAGAAGGATTGGATTCGTTTTCTGAACCGAGAAAAACTGTCGGCATATTCCAAGCGAACGTCGATTAGCTGCGCCGTGGAGATGCCGTCCAATACAGGCAATTCGACTTCGAATGCAACCTTTGCTACGTTCTCGCCTCTATTCCCGAGGAGCCTTTGAAAAACGGGTATGCTGGACCCAAAAGCACCACCATATTTCTTCGCAGCATTCACGTCTGCACTTAAGTGCACGAGAAACTTGCGTACTACCCGCCGGAGTGCCGCGCGCTTGATGCTTTTTTCGCTCTTGCCGCGGATTTCGGATTTTGTGAGATCTATCCATTGCCGGTGCGAGAAGTCATGATTGTCAAGCGTACATTGCACGCCGTCCTTCTTCTTGGACAAATTGATGCCCGTTTCCGAGAGGAGCTCGTCAACCATCACTTCTTCTCTTAGCGCGATGTCTTCCATCCCAGCCTCTTTTGCGTGTTGCATCCAATGTTCGAAGCACGCCGGATTGCGAGGCGCGAACTCCACTAGCGGCTCGGCTCCGTATTCGCGAACCATCAGGACGGTTTCGAATTGTGGGAGTAGTCTTCCTATTACCTCCTCATCAGGGCAGCTACGATGAAGTCTAAGATCCTCAGCAATTGCGTCTCGGGCGACGATCGTTTCAAAATAATGCCAGGCACGACGGAAGAGTCGGTCGACCTGCGCTCGCCTGCAGGAAGTGGCGTTACAGTCCAGTCTCCCCGACAGGTCAATGCCTGCGCCTGCAATCAAGGAAGAGGGTCTTGCAGTCGGCTCGGACGCCAACCAGCTTTCGATCACTAGGTCGGCATTCACCTTTAGATCTTCCAGAACTCCAGGTTTGGCCAATTGGCTTCCTAAATCATCAACGGTTCGAATCCGGTGGCTGTCCAGCCACGTGTAGACCCAATACTCTGGCATGCCGTTACCTCTACGCACGCGGATAAACGTCTCGTTAAAGATTGTACAGATTCGCCGCGGTTATTCCTCTCGGAGCAGTTAGCTTCTCGTTAACGCCAAAGGCAGTAGCGCGTCGCGATAGACTGAAGTTATGACTTCTCCCACTCTCAACTCCCTCGCCCGCGCTTCCTCCGCCTACCTGCGCTCCGCCATGCATCAGCCCATCCAGTGGCAAGAGTGGGGACCGGAGGCGTTCGCCGCCGCGCAGCGCGACAACAAGCCGATGCTGCTCGACATTGGGGCGGTGTGGTGCCACTGGTGTCATGTGATGGATCGCGAATCGTATGACGATCCGGAGATTGCGGCAATCGTGAATCAGCATTTCATTGCGGTGAAGGTTGACCGCGACGAACGTCCTGACATTGACAACCGCTATCAGGCGGCCGTGCAGGCCGTGAGCGGGCAGGGGGGATGGCCGCTCACGGCGTTTCTTACGCCTGACGGGAAACCGTTCTACGGCGGGACATATTTTCCGCCCACCGACGGATATGGGCGTCCGAGTTTTCGCCGGGTGCTGCTGAGCATCGCCAACGCTTACGCGGAGAAGCATGGGGACGTAGTCGAGCAGGCCAAGATGGTCGAGAGCACGATCGCGCAGTCCGAGTCGTTCGCGGGAAAAGATGGACGAGTCACGGCTTCGGCGATTACTGCGATCCAAGCCGCAGCCATGCGGATGTTTGATCCGCACAACGGTGGGTTTGGGCAGGCCCCGAAGTTTTCACATCCCTCGACGCTCGATTTGTTGATTGAGCGCTACGCGCGCGGAGCTTCAGCCAGCGGGATGAACGAGGGTGTCCATTCTTCCCTGAAAAATCTGATTCTCACCACGCTCGAACACATGGCCAACGGCGGCGTGTATGACCAACTGGCCGGCGGGTTTCATCGCTATTCGGTGGACGAGCGCTGGGTGGTGCCGCACTTCGAGAAGATGGCTTACGACAATTCGGAACTGCTGAAGAATTATGTGCACGGGTATCAGGCGACGGGCGAGACATTTTTCGCCGATGTCGCGCGGGACATCATTCGCTGGATGGACGAGTGGCTCAGCGATCGGGAACGCGGTGGATTCTACGGGTCGCAGGATGCCGACATCAACATGGACGACGACGGCGACTACTTCACATGGACGCTCGACGAAGCCCGCGCGGTGTTGTCCGAAGAAGAAGCGCAGGTGGCGGCGCTGCATTACGACATCAACGAAGTCGGGGAGATGCATCACAATCCGGCGAAGAATGTGTTGTACGTGCGGGCGTCGGTGCAGGAGATTGTACGACGCACCGGCCTGACGGCGGAGCGAGTGCAGGAATTGCTGGCGGCGGCGAAGAAGAAGATGTATGCTGCGCGCCTGCTACGTCCGACTCCGTATGTGGATAAGACGGTGTATGTGGGCTGGAACAGTCTGTGCGTTTCCGCTTATCTGGAGGCGGCCAAGGTGCTGGGGCTCACCGATGCGCGGAGATTTGCGTTGCGGTCGCTCGATCGGGTGTTGGCGGAGAGTTGGAAGGCAGGTTCCGGCAGAACAGAAAACGCGGGCGGGGGCGCCCGCGCCACACACGCTTTGTTGCATGTGGTTTCTTATTCGGATCCGGCCGCGGCGCACCGCGAAGTAGCGGGGCTGCTGGATGATTATGCGTTTACCGCGCTGGCCTGCCTGGATGCGTACGAGGCGACCGCCGATCTCAGCTACTTCAAGTTTGCGCGGGCCATTACCGATGCGATGATTGCGCGCTTTTACGACGCGACTTCGGGAGGGTTCTTTGACAGCGAACCGGGGGCCGACGGCCAGAACCTGGGCGTGCTGGCGACGCGGCGCAAGCCTTTACAGGATTCGCCTACGCCGGCGGGAAATCCGATGGCGGCGATTGCGCTGCTGCGCATGCATCACTACACCGGGGATACGGGTTATCGCGACAAGGCGGAACTGACGCTCGAAAGCTTTGCGGGCATCGTGGAGCAGTTTGGGATTTTCGCGGCGACTTATGGGATTGCAGTGGCGCACCTGCTGGAGAGTCCGGTGCAGGTGGTGGTGATTGCCGCCGACGGGGATCAGTCCACGGCGGAAAAACTGCTCGCGGCCGCAGTTGCGCCCTTTGCGTTCAATAAGTCCACGCTGCGGTTGACCAGCAATCAGTCAGTCGCGCCGAACCTTCCACCGCAGTTGGCGGCGACGATTCCGCACCTTCCGGGCTTGGGCGCTGGAAAATCGTTCGCGGTGTTATGTTCGGGATCGGCCTGCCAGCCTCCTATTTTCGATGCGGCAGCGTTGCGGAGCGCGCTGAGGCGGGACTGAAGCCACTCCCTTTCAAGATTAATTCCCCGCGCAAAAAAGCGGGGCTGGCGGGTTTATGTATGAGTCCCGACAGCCCAAAGACGTAAAGATAGCGAGCCCAGTTTTCGGCCCAAATTGCAATTTTACGACAGGTTACTTTGGTGACCTTGCGGTCACCGCCTGCTCGCGCTTCTACTGCGGTGGCAGGGTTGATTGACAGCCTTTGCTTCCGGGTGGGCACAGGATCAGAGGGCCACCGTCCAGGGCGGGAACCTGTTGGACGGCAGCTACAAAGAATGTGCCCACTAGTCCTATCATCAGGATCGAAATCCTGAATGAGCGTTTCATGGGTTCGTCTCCTAATATCCGCGTGAAAGCTCCAGTTTGAGGATGACTTTTTCGCGGAGCCGCATTATAGGACACGTGTCAATCTCTGTATGCAATAATTTTCATCACGCCTGATGCACCGGGTCCCGCAGGACTATTCGCCTTCAGCGTCATTGCCCATAAGTTATTCTTCTTCATCTAATTACATCCAATCCCCAAGGTATTTCTTTCGACCGCAGGCAGGTCAAAGCGACGGCGCATTCTGTTGCGCAAATGGTTACAATTTCGGAACAGCTCGAGCCAGAATTGATCAAAACGCACCGCAGGGGTAGCAAAGACCGGAGACGAACCGTAGGGCGAGGCTAGGGCTTGGAGTTTGCAGGTATGCTGCGGAAGCTGCCAGCGGCCGCAGCCGCTCCCAGGGCGCGGCCGGCCGTCTCCGCCACAGGTGCATCCTGCGGTACGCGCGAGAGAGCACGGTCGACCATCCCTTCAAACATGGGGATCAGTGAGTCTGCGGGAAGTGGGTGCTGGATATCGGACAGGCTCTGCTCCCAGCGCTGGGGCTGGAGAAGCGACCTGGAGACATCGCGGGCCGGACTGGTCACCACGACATACCCAAGCCAAATCATCAGACTGCAATTGTAGGCGGCCATGTTGACGATGCTCATCCAGGCGCCTCCCAGATGATTTCCAACCCACGAGGAAATCAGAACCAGTTCGATCAGGGAATAGGAACCAAAACCCATGGCGATGCCAAAGCTGTGCTGGCGACGGCTGATTCCCACGTAGTGCGCGAAGAACAGCAGGAACAGAACCATCCCCACCTGGACGATGCGCACACATCTTTGGGAAGTGACGACGGCTTGAATGATGGGCGACATAGCCGACGAGTTGGTGGACACCGAAACCACTCCGGCAACCAGCAGCATGACCAGGCCGGCCCACTTGAACAGCACCGTGCCCAGATCGCGCAGGGTGTGAAAGGCCTGAAAAACATCCACAAAAACCTCGTGAATCACCGCGAAACCGAAACCCACGCTCAAGGCATCGCACCCCCAGTACAGGTAGTACAAGAACGAGGAACTGTGCCTGACGGCGGAGAATACCACCGCGAAAGTCACGAGCTGGGTGAGAACGTAGCCGAAGAAGAACTTGAACTTGCGGTGCAGCCCACGGCGCAGCATGATCGCCGCAATCCCGAACTGCAGAACGGGATGTGCGATCCAAAGCGTGTAATAGAGAATTCGAGTCTTCTCGGTCATCTTTCTCGCTTCGCCGCCATGGCAACCTGAATTATTCGAGAGGCTAGTACAGCAACGTTAGCGCTTCCCCACCCGCTGTTCAATGGACTGAGGTAATCGCAAGTAACGTTACCGCCCGGGGTAAGTCCCGCGCAAGGTTACCTTCGTGCTACAGGGTGGGGGGCGGGGAGAAACCTTTTGCAGCCACGTCCGACGCTGGTGGCGGACCTCAGGGGCTTAAAGGGTTCACCAATACACGGAACCAGGCAGCACTTGAAGCGCTGCTTTACCTAAAAGCAAGCCTTTTAGGCGTCGGGCATGGAGTGGATGTAGGCGCGCATCATGCGGACCTCGTCATCTTTCTCGTCCAGATCGTGCAGCAGGATGTCGCGCAGCGAGACCATCCCGATCAGCTGTCCGTCGTGGCAAACCGGCAAGTGGCGGAAACCATGGCGCCGCATCAGAGCCATACAGTTTGCCAGGTCTTCGTTCATGTTGATGGTGAGGGGATCGTCGGTCATAACCTCGGCCAGGCACGTACTGCGGGGATCGCGGCTTTCCGCCACTACGCGCCGCATGAGATCGCGTTCGGAAAAGATTCCGACTAGTTTGCCGTTGTGCAGGACGGGCACCGCGCCGATGTTGCGCTCGACCATGACTCGCACCGTTTCCAGCACCGTGTGGCCGAGTTCTGCCTGATATGTGTCCTGATCTTTGATGAGGTCGCGGATCCGCATTTGACACCTCCCGGGAATGCAGGGCTCCGAGCTGTCCAAAAGCATCTACCGGGGCGCGAGTATATGCCCAAAGAGAGATGGAAAGAAAGCGAAAAAGGTTGGGCGAAGAGAAAGTTCGCCCGAATCGGGTCAGATTTTGAGAACCGGCGGAGGCGTTTACCGGGTATTGGCCGTTGGCGCTGCCTCGGTGGCAGCGAACACAAAATACGAGGAGTTCCACAGGGCTTCGGGCAACGTCCCGCGCGGCCGCGCCGTGATCACGATGTTGTAGTCATCCGAATTGCCGAGATTCATTTCGCGCAAGGGATCTCGATATTGGCTTCCTGAGCGGTTCATTTCGGAATCGATTGTTTCCGATGGGATCGCGTGCGGTCGAGCCATTCCCTTTGGAACCCTTCCCGGCTCGATCACCGCCAGCCAAGCCAGAAATTCGTGCAGGTCGCGCGTGCGGGGACGTCCAGGAACAGCGAACGACACTTCCGCCTCCTGCGTCGAAAAATGCCAGGCCAGCGAAGCGGTGAGATCGACGGCCTTCTCGTAAGCACGCTCAGAAATCAAGCCAGGCTCGGGATTGTCGAAGGCGATGCACAGCCTGCGCTCGTCTTCGCGGGCAAACTCGCGGACCTTCAGCGAACCCGACTTGGCGGTTGCCTTCCAGTCAACGTGACGGGCCGAGTCCTCGGGCATGTATTCGCGAATCAGATAGAGATCGGAGCCGCGGCCCCGCATAAAGCTCTCCCACTCGCCGCGCACCAGCGGCAGAATTTCGAAAACCTCCTGCGTGGGCTCGATGCGGGGATAGACCAGCACTTCCCGGGGCAACGATACGTGCCGCGTCTTGGTCAGGAATGCGAAGGGGAAACGCGTGGCCAGACCAAAGCTGTCCTCGCGATAACGGCCGCGCTGGTTGAAGCGCAATTCCAGGTCGGCGGAAACTTCGGCCTGCGGCGGAAGAAACGGGAAGTAAGCCATCCCCTGAAAAATCCCCGGAGGTGGCGGAACCACGGTCACGCGCCGCAGCCGGCGATCCGGCAGTCGCAGCCACTGCCGCTCCGACGGACGGTTGAAGGGAAAAGCGAAGGTGGTGGCTTCCCACTGCCATTGCTTGGACGGTTTTTTTCGTTTCTTGCGCGTCGACACCACGCGAATGGAAAACGACGGCAAAAATCGCCGTGGGTTGTGCAGCACGATCCGCCCGGCGACCGGGCGTCCAGCGAAAACATGCTCCGGCAGGCGCACGTCGAGTTCGAGATAACGCAGCACCCAGGCCGAAACCACCCCGGAAACCAGGATCGCCGCCAGCATGGCCGCGACCACAATGTAGAGAAGATTATTGCCCGTGTTCAGCGCAGCAATGCCAATCACCAGAGTCACGATCACGTATACGATCCCGGCCCGGGTTACATCAAAATCGAAGGACTCTCGCAATCGTTCCACGGCCACGCGACGCGCTAGATAAGGTACGGTGACCAGTCCAACCAAAGTAGCCAGCACCAGAGACGTGGAGGCCAGAATCACGGTAGCCCAGAGGTTCCCGGCATCGCGCGAGACAGTGGAGAACAGCGCGGTGGCGAAGGCCAGTCCCAGGCCCACCAGGGCGAGCAGAAATTTGACCCAGACTTCGGCCGCGGCGGACTGCAGCCACTGGGCCAGGCGTCCGGATATGGACAGGCTTGATTTCAACGGATTGGCGAGCGCGGAACCCACTGCTTCGGAGCCTAGCATTCTATTGCGGAACGGACAATCGAGATCGGCTTGCGGGAAAAGCGTTCGTAACGTCGGAAGCCAGCCGCTCCCAGGCTACATCTCCTTACGATGACGGACATACAAAATCAACAAGAAGATCACTGCCAACGAAGTCAGAACCATCGACCCAAGCAGCGACGTGCGCGACATGTAGCCGGCGTCGGAACCATCGGTGGCCACGAGATAGACCACTTCGTCGAGAATCAGGCCCGTGCCGACGCCCAGCGCCAGCCGCGCAAGCACCCGATAACGCGTGCCAAATGCCAATAGGAACGCGGCAGGAATCAGAATCACCACGCCGATGAAGAGATGATGGAGGAGGTATCCGCCGGGATAAATATGCCGCACGTGCACCAGATGCAGATAGAGCCGGAGGCTGAAAACAGTCGCCAGCATGGGCACGACGATCAGCAGGAGAATCTGTTTCGCGGGCAACGGCGGGCGCGGGTCAGTCATGGTTTTGTTTCCTAAATTCTACAGCGAACTGATGTTCAAGGATTACTAACGCACGCCTTCGCGCCCGGCGCGACCCAAGTTTCATCCTTCTGATTCTGATTTTCTTGTGCTAATCTTCTCGCCGCATAGAACCAGGCCCCGAAAACATAAGCTTTCTATCGCTCATCGCAAGGAGATCGCCATGCCCATCGGTAAACGTGCCGCAGCGGAATTTTTCGGAACTTTCTGGCTGGTGTTTGGCGGATGCGGCGCCGCCGTGCTGGCCGCCGGCGTTCCCAGTGTCGGCATCGGATATGCCGGCGTCGCCCTCGCCTTCGGGCTCACCGTTCTCACCATGGCGTTCGCCATCGGACACATCTCCGGGTGCCACTTGAATCCCGCGGTCAGCGTAGGGCTAGTCGTCGGCAAGCGCTTCCCCGCTTCGGAATTGCTGCCTTACATTGTCGCGCAGGTAGTGGGCGCGATTGCGGCCGCGGGCGTGCTCTACATCATTGCCAGCGGGCAGGCAGGATTCGACGTGCATGCCGGATTCGCCCTGAACGGATACGGCGATCATTCTCCCCAGGGCTATTCCCTGCTGGCGGGCCTGGTCGCCGAAGTTGTGCTGACCGCTTTCTTCCTGATCGTCATCATGGGCGCCACCGACAACCGCGCGCCCAAAGGATTCGCCCCCATCGCCATCGGACTCTGCCTGACTCTGATTCACCTGGTCGGCATCCCGGTGACCAACACTTCGGTAAACCCCGCGCGAAGCACCGGCCCCGCTATCTTCGCCGGCGGCTGGGCCCTGCAGCAGCTGTGGCTGTTCTGGGTCGCCCCGCTGATCGGCGGCGCGCTGGGTGGCGGAGTCTACAGCATGCTGTTCGGGGAATGAGAAATTGGCCACCCAAGATTAATGTCCGTGAATATCCGTGAAAGAAATTCTACTGATCCCTGACCACTATCCCCTGGCCCCTGCTCCTCAGTACTCCGAGAGTTCCTTCATCGCCAGAAACAAATCGTTGGGCTGCGGCAGAATCGCGTCTTCCAGGATGGGCTGGTAAGCGACGAACACGTCCTTCGCGGCCACGCGGCGGACGGGAGCGTCGAGTTTGTCGAAGAGCTGGTCGGCGATGCGGGCCGCAATTTCCGCGCCGTATCCCCAGCTGAGTGTGTCTTCGTAGGCCACGAGCGCGCGATTGGTTTTCGAGACTGACGCGGCAATCGTGTCCCAGTCGAACGGGTTCAGGCAGCGCAGGTCGATCAGCTCAACTTTCACGCCTTGTTCGCGTTCGAGTTTCTGCGCAGCTTGCAACGCGCGCGGGACGACTGCGCCGTAGGTGATCACAGTCAGGTCGGTGCCAGGATGCACGATCTTCGCCTTGCCGAACGGGATCATGTAGTCCGGCCCGGGATAAGCCGCGCGCCCGAACGATTCGCGATAAAGCCGCTTGTGTTCAAGAAACAGCACCGGATCATCGCAGCGAATTGAGGTGCGCAACAACCCCGCGGCATCCTGCGAGTTCGACGGGAAAACGACGCGCAGGCCGGGAATGTGCGTAAACACACTCTCACCGCACTGTGAGTGGTAGATGGCGCCGCCGGTCAGATATCCGCCAATGGCCACGCGAATCACCACCGGGCACGAAAATCCATTGTTGGAGCGCCAGCGGATCACGCTGAGCTCGTCGCGTATCTGCATCATCGCGGGCCAGATGTAGTCGAAGAACTGAATTTCGACCACCGGCTTCAGGCCGCGCGTGGCCATACCGGTGGCGCGGCCCACGATCGCAGCCTCGGCCAGTGGCGCATTGAACACCCGGTCAGGCCCGAATTCGTTCTGCAGGCCGAAGGTGAGTTTGAAGACTCCGCCCTTGCCCTTCACTAGCTTGCGCTTCAGGTATTCTTCGCGGCTACAGTCGGCGACGTCCTCGCCAAAAATCACGATGCGCTCGTCGCGCTTCATCTCATCGCGTAGCGTCGCGGTGATCAGGTCGGCCATAGTCTTAGCCGCGGGCTTCTTGCCGTCGGCGGGAACTTCCGGCACCACCGGCTGCGTGTCGAACGCCGACGACGCCGGATCGACATCGGGCGAATAGACAAACTTCAAAATGCTTTCCGGTGCAGGCGGCAGCGCTTGGAGCGCGCGGTCAACCGCAATCTGCAACTCGGCATCGACTTCCTTCTCCAGCTGGTTGATGCCCTTTTCGTCAAGAATCCCCTCGCGCAGCAGGAACATCTGCGTGCGCGTCACCGGATCGCGTTGCGCATCGCGTTCGCGCTCAGCGTCAGGACGGTAAAGCCGCTCGTCATCCGACAACGAGTGCGAATACGGACGAATCACATGCGCGTGGACGAACGCCGGCCCATGTCCTTCGCGGCAATATCGCGTCGCTCGACTAAATGCCGCATAACTCGCCACCGGATCGGTGCCGTCAACTTCTTCGAAATGAAAATTAGGAAATCCCGAGACCAGCCGCGAAATACTTCCACCCGCGGTCTGCACTTCCACGGGCACCGAAATCGCGTAGCCGTTATCTTCCACGCAGAAAATCACCGGCAGCTTGCCGAGAGCGGCGGCGTTCATCGCCTCCCAGAACTCGCCTTCGCTCGAGGTGCCGTCGCCGAGCGAAACATAAGTAACTTCATCGCCCTGGAAACTGACGTTCTTGAACTGCCGGTAGTCGGCAGCACCGGCGGGAATTTCGGCGGCCTTGGGATGGCGCGCCAGATAGCGTCCGCCCTCCGCACAACCGACCGCCTGCAGAATCTGCGAGCCCGTCGGCGACGACTGCGTCACAATATTCAGCGCAGGATAGCTCCAATGCGACGGCATCTGACGACCGCCAGAACTGGGGTCATCGGCCGCGCCCACGCCTTGCAGGAACATGTCATACGGCTGAACCCCGAGCGCCAGGCACAGCGCGCGATCGCGATAATAAGGGTAAAACCAGTCGTAGCCCGCCTTCAGCGCCAGCCCGGCCGCTACGCCAATGCCTTCATGCCCCGCCCCAGACATCTGAAAATAAATTTTCTGCTGACGTTTGAGCAGGATTTCGCGGTCGTCAATCCGGCGGGAAGTATAGATAACGCGGTAGGCCTGGATGAGCTGTTCCCGCGTAAGTCCCTCATAAAGCTTGGCCTTCTTGCCGTTGGCAGTGAGGGGCAGCTTGGGGTCGGTCTTTGTCGTAGCCATCCGGTTCCTGGGTCCCCTTGCTTCGTTAGATTCCAGCCAGCCCCGGTAAGTTTCCACAAGCTGGTCGGAACCTGTTGGATTGTAAATGGTAACCAGGGGTTGGAAACCACGGAAATTTTTTGATTTTTCTCCGATGCGGTCGGACCATGTGACCAGTTTGTGCCGTTCGGTTAGTTCAGATTTCTTTGCCCGCACTCAGTTGGGAGAGAACCAGCCAGCGGAAGCAGAGTACCGCGACAACCGCCCCGGCGATCTGCGCGAGGATGAACCCGGGAGCGTCCAAGGGACGAATACCAGCGAAGGTGTCGCTGGCTGCGCGCGCCAGGGTCACCGCTGGATTAGCGAATGAGGTAGAAGCGGTGAACCAGTAGGCTCCCGTGATGTAAGCGCCCACGGCGAAGGAAGCCGCGGACGAACGGACGCGGGCGCATCCCCAAATCACTGCGAGCAGGCCGAAGGTGGCGATGAATTCGCTGAACAGAAGAGTGCGACCACCTCGCGCATGATGGGAGGCAAAAAATAACGGCAGGCCAAACATCTCATGCGCCGCCGCCACGCCGGCGAACGCTCCGGCGATTTGAGCGGCGACGTAGACCGGAACTTCGCGCCATGCAATCCCGCCTTGCATCGCGTCAGCGAGCGTGACCACCGGATTAAAGTGGGCGCCGGAGATCGGGGCAAGCGCGAGGATCAGGGCCACTAGCGCCGCTCCGGTGGCGACCGAGTTGGCCAGAAGCGCCAGGCCGACGTTGCCCGCGCACAGCCGTTCGGCCATGATGCCGGAGCCGACCACGGCCATCAGCAGAAACGCCGTGCCGACAAATTCAACGACCGCTCGAGATCGCAGAGTAAATTTCATTGGCTGAAGTTCATTCAGTAAAGATCATTGCCGCCCGATGTCGTCGATCTCTCTCTTGAGCGAGAACCGGTCGAGGATCGTGAGCGGGAGGCTCAGGAACAGGCTGATTCTGCGGTCGAGCAGAAAGAAAGCCTCGCGGAAGGCCTTCTCCAGTTGCTCCGGCGTTCCCTTCACAGCAGCCGGATCGGGGATACCCCAGTGCGCCGTCATCGGCTGGCCCGGCCAAATGGGGCAGACTTCGTTGGCTGCGTTGTCGCAGACGGTGAAAACGAAATCGAGCCGGGGAGCGTCTGGCCTCGCGAATTCGTCCCAGCTCTTGCTGCGCAGCCCCGCGATCGGAAGATGCGCGGCCTCAAGCTGCCGCAGCGCCTCTGGACGCACTGCTCCCGTGGGATGGCTGCCGGCACTGTAGGCCGAGAAGTTGGGCTGGCCCTTCTGATTCATGATGGCCTCAGCCATGACCGAGCGCGCCGAGTTCCCGGTGCACAGAAATAAAACGTTGTAGTGTTTTGACATGTCGATTCATTTCTTGCCAGAAATTGCTTTGGTAGCGCCGCCGTCCTGGCGAATGTCGCGGCGGGCGTCTCGCTTGCCGCAGCGTGGGCGAGACGCCCACGCGACAGCCGGCAGAATGCCGGCGCTACGATTTCACAATAGCCGTGGCTAGCTGCAACACGTTGGACCACAACATGCCGCTGGCTTTACGGCACGGAGAAACGCGCTGAGAAATTTTCCGTCGACTTGCGGAGCGATCGCGTCCACGTCGATTCCCTGCCCAGAGAGAAATTCGCGGGCGTCCTCCGCGCGATAGATGCGCGTGGGCTCGACTTCAATCTTCTCGAAGCCGGCGGCCGCCAGCTTGCTGCGATAATCGTTTTCTTCGAGCGCGCCGGCAATGCAGCCCACCCAGGCCAGAACGCTCTGACGAATCTCAGGCAGAATCTGGCCGCGAATCACGACGTCGGAGACGGCGAAGCGTCCACCCGGCTTCAGCACGCGGAAGGCTTCGCGCAGAACTTTATCTTTGTCGGCGGAGAGATTGATCACGCAGTTGGAAATGATGACGTCGACGGAATTGTCGGGCATCGGGATGCTCTCGATTTCGCCCTTCAGAAACTCGACGTTCGCGATGCCCGCCCGGCGCTGGTTTTGGTTGGCCAGTTCGAGCATTTCGTCGGTCATGCCGAGACCATAGGCTTTTCCGGTCGGCCCCACGCGGCGCGCGGAGAGCAGCACATCGATGCCTCCGCCAGCACCGAGATCGAGGACGGTCTCGCCCGGATTCAACTGGGCGAGTGCCGTGGGATTGCCGCAGCCGAGCGAGGCCAGCAGCGCCTCTTCGGGAATCTGTCCGGCCTGCACCGCGTCATAGAGATTGGTGGTGATGGGATCGCAGCAACCCGTGCTGGCGGTCGCGCCACAGCAGGAACTGCCTCCCGACTTCACGCGCAGCGCCGCTTCGCCGTATTTCTGCTTGACGACTTCCTTGATGTCGGCGATCTGATCGGCATCTGCAGCCTTGTCGGAGCAGGTTGGGGAAGACGCGCGTTCAGCCGCAGGTTTCGGGAAGGGCACGGCCTCAGCCGTGCCGCCAGCGCCAGCCAAAGACGCGGGCTTCAGCCCCTGAGGGATTTCCGCTCTTGCGCTCATAATCGAGTCTCCTATTTACAGATTTGAATAATGTCCTGCGGCTTGAGGGCGTGATTGCGCGTGCAGCATTCGGCGTAGAGAAACCCCAGCAATTCCTGCAGAGCGACGGTGTTCGCGGTATAGCGAAGAAAAGTCCCTTCGCGCTGAACTTCGACCAGGCCCTCGTTGCGAAGTTTGTCCAGATGATGCGAAAGCGTCGAGTTGGGGATTTCGAGTTCGCCCTGAATCTCATTCACCACGAGTCCCTCGGGATGAGCCGTGAGCAGCAACTGCATGATGCGCAGGCGCGGCTCGGTGCCCATCGCGGAGAACATGTCGGCGAACTTGGCGACGCGCTCGCCGGCTTTGACAGAAGGAGACCTGGTAGAAGCAGCCATCATGTTTCGATATTACTGGAAATATAGATTCTGTCAAATCCGGCAATCGCGATACCTAACGACAAGTCGAGCTGCGCTCGCCCCACATAAACCAACCGGCATCGGATGCTCCGAATGCAGACGGCTGACGGCTGAGTGCTTTATGCTGGAAGTGCATGATCCTCACCCGCAGCGCCTTTGACCCGCATTCCATCAAGCTAGTGATCTTCGACCTGGACGGCACGCTGATCGACTCGCGCCTCGATCTGGTACATTCGGTCAATGCGGCGCTGCGGCATATCGGCCGGCCGGAGTTGCCTGAGGACGTCATCGCCAGCTACGTGGGGGACGGCGCGCCCATCCTGATTCAACGCGCGCTCGGCGGCGAAGCCGTGGACGAGGCATTGATCCGCAAGGGGCTGGAGTTCTTTCTTTCCTACTACCGCGAGCACAAACTGGATCACACCACGGTCTACGCGGGAATTCCGGAGGCGTTGGCGGCGATTCAACAATCCGCCAACGGGACGCCTCGCACGCTCGCCATACTAAGCAACAAGCCGGTGCATCCTTCGCGGGCGATTGTGGAAGCGCTCGGGCTGGGGAAATACTTCTCGCAGATTTATGGCGGCAACAGTTTCCCCAGCAAGAAGCCCGATCCCGAGGGGGCGCGCAAACTTTTGGAGGAGAACGGCGTTCGGCCCGAGCAGGCCGCGATCGTCGGCGATTCACACGTGGACATTTGCACTGGGGAGAATGCCAGCATCCGAACGATCGGTGTAACGTATGGCTTCGCGCCTCATACACTCAGAGAGCGTCCACCAGACGTTCTGGTTGACACGGCCCAAGAGTTAGCGGAAATCTTCACTTAGACCCAGAGCCCACAACTTCCACTCTCTAGAGTAACTTTCGGGAATCCTCGCGCCGGAGTATACCTGGAGCCAGGGAGGACGCAGGATGACTGGGCTTCATCGTGCCACCTGCATGGCCCTGCTCGCGACCAGCGTGGCCGCGACCCACGCCTTCGCGCAAAATCCGTTGGCGCTGACCATATCCCCGGGGAAGGCCACTATGCTGGTCGGCGAGATGCACACGTTCCGCGCCGTCGGCAGAGATGGGCGGATGCGGCACAACGTTCGCTGGGGCCTCTCCCCAGAACAGGCGGCATCGCTCACAGTGAATGGGGACGAAGCCACCGTGGAAGCCAAGGAAGTCTCGTCTTCGGTGCTTTTGACGGCCTACGCCGAGGGTGATTCCGCCACTGCCGCCGTGGAAATTCGTTCCGGCGACACCTTGCCGATAGGCACCGCAAAGTGGTCGGTTTCCGAGATGCCGGGCTGTAAAGACGAGAAGATCATCCCCGCCGTGCCAAGCGCGGGCGGTCCCGATATTTACGTGCGGGAAGCATGCCCTCAGGGCGAATTTGTGCGCGCGATCACCGACGACGGCCGCGAACTCTGGCGCAGGCAAATCAGCGGGCCCGGCGCGACGAT
>Ga0210400_10000978_pt1 | contig 29366 bp, 27 predicted proteins | sample IncBWH26MmetaG_FD_155456 | JGI IMG/M metagenome (GOLD analysis project Ga0210400, IMG submission 155456) | Forest soil microbial communities from Barre Woods Harvard Forest LTER site, Petersham, Massachusetts, United States - Inc-BW-H-26-M | ecosystem: Environmental > Terrestrial > Soil >... | reverse complement strand
CGAACCAGCGCAGCGATCCTTGCGCTTGAGTGAACGCGGCTGCGGCCATCATCATGCCGCCGAATGAAACCTTCCCGGCGAAATACAGCGGCGCGGCCACCAGTATCGGCGCAATTTGGGTGATCCACCCGAACCCGGCGGTGACCCATTCAAGATTGGTGTGGCCCCACACGATGCGGCGGGTCGCGCGAAGCACGTCCACCAGACGCCGTTCGATACGGCGCCGCTCGTCCTGCTCGCCCGCGGCGAGTGCAATGGCATCGACATGCTCATTCACGCGCACCAGCGAAAAACGCAGGTCGGCTTCACGGGCATAGCGTTCGGCATTTCGATTGATGAGGCCGCGACCAACCCAGTAGCTCAGTAACGAGCCGGCAATGGCGTAGAGAATGGCGGCCCACAGCATGAAGCCGGGGATCAAGTAGTCCCGATCTCCGAAATGAACGCTGAAATTGCTCGAGAGTCCCCAGAGAATACCGGCGAACGTACCGAACATGATGGAGGCCTGAAACAATCCAATCCCCAAGCTGCCCGAGAGCTCGCAAAGCTTTCTTGCATCTTCGTGAATGCGCTGATCCGGATTGACGCCCATCGAGCCGGCATTGGCGAGCCAAAATGCCCGGCGTGGGCGCATCCAGTCGCGCAACAGAGTCCGAACCAGGCCTTCCCGCAACCTGAGTTGCAGCATCTCCCCAAGCCATCGCTGCAGCACATTGAGAGCAAGGATGCATCCGGCAAGGACGAAGAAAACGCCGAGCTGGAACAGAAAGTCGCGAAAGTCGCGGCGCGACAGCGCGTCGTAGAACGGCTTATTCCAGCGGTTGAGGCGAATCTGGCCGTAGGCTGTCACCACGATGACGGCGACGATCTCCACCGACAAAATCACGATCTTTCTGCCCACGGGCGAACTCGAGATCGCCTGGATCATCAAAGACAGCTGCCGCAGAAGGCCTAATGGGACGGTCCTGGCTTCCGATGCAGTGCGCGCACTTTTTGTTACGGGATCGGTCACGTGGCTCAGCACCCCTTCGGGTGGAACTTTACACGCTTGCGCAAGGTGTCGTCGCGTCCACCGCTGTGTAATTCCTACACCGGGCCGCCCATCGCATCACGCGTCAGTCTTGCAGAACTTTTCGCAGCGCCGACACGCCGCGGCGAATTTCCGGCAAGTCGGTGGTCCCGTAGCCGAACACGAACCCTGTCTTGGTCTGTGGCCCGAGAAAATAGCGGCTCAAGGTATGTATTTTGACTTGTTGCCGCAGCAGTTCCTCCGCCACGGCCTCAAGATCAAGCGCAGCTCGCGCCAGCACGGCGATGTGCATGCCGTAGAACGAGGGAATCGGAACCAGCCACTTGCCGAGCTGGTCCGGCACGGAATCCAACAGCAGCTGCCGGCGCTGCGTGTAGATGGCGCGCATTCTGCGCACATGGCGCGTCAAGTGACCCTCGGCTATGAATTCCGCCACCGCGTTTTGAACCGGCGTCGAGCAATGCCAATCCAAGCAGTTCTTCGCGGCGGTAAGGGTTTTGATTGCCCAACTTGGGGCAACGATGAACCCCAACCGCAGCGCCGACAGCATGCACTTCGAGAATGTGCCGACGTAGAATACAACGTCCGCGGCTCGAGAGGTCCGCAGCGCAGGCAGCGGGCTGCCCTCAAAGCGGAATTCTCCGTCGTAGTCGTCCTCGATGATGATGGCTCCGCGCTCGCGCGCGAATTCGATCAGTGCTTGGCGCCTGCGCATGGACATCGTCACGCCAAGCGGGAATTGATGGGACGGAGTCACGCAAATCACCCTCACATCGGACGGCAGTTGCTCGATGATCAGACCTTCGTGATCGACACCGACGGCCGCGAGTTTCGCACCCGCTGCGGCAAACGCCACGCGCATCGGCGGATAGCCTGGATCCTCCAGCGCGACGGTTGTTTCGCGAGGCGTGACGAGCGCTCTGGCGAGCAGATCGAATGCCTGCTGCGCTCCGGACGTGACGAGTATGTCCTCTGCCTGGCAGGCCACCGCTCGGGTGATTGCGATGTGCTTGATGATGGCCTTGCGAAGATGGTAGTTGCCTTGGTTTCCCTGCGGACTTTTATAGCTGGCCGGTCTTCGTTCCAGCCCGCGCAACTGCTTGGCGCTGACGCGCCGAAACACGTCCAAGGGAAAGAGCCGCGAATCGACCATGGCCGGTCGAAAATCGACCAGTGAGCCTCTGCGCGTCGGTGACGTCGATTCTGGCGAGTCGCGCCAAAAACTCATGGCCGCCGTCACATCGGGACGCAGCCAAAACTCGTTCAACCGGTGCCCCGCCGGTTCTTCCACGATTCGCCGCGCTTCAGGCCGACTCGAAGGAATTCTCTCCGCGACATAGGTACCGGCACCGTGGCGCGCAACTGCGTAACCCTCGGTCACCAATCTTTCGTACACCTCGGCTGCGGTATTTCGAGACACTCCGAAAAAGGCCGCGGACTGTCGTGTGGCCGGCAGTTTGGCCCCTGCCGTGAGACGCCCATCCAGGATGGCTGCTTTCAACTCGCGATGCAGAGTCCTCGAGGTATCGCGCGAGCCGTGAGCCTCGAGATCGAGCTTGATCTCGAACAAGGGGGCGATTGCCCGTCTGCGCGGGGAAGCAGGGTGGCCCAATTAATTTTTCTCCAAGTGGCCCTTAAGTGCTGGGATGCCGTCATCGGATAATCTCATCGACGACAGCTTAGCGCCGCCGCAGGCGCGACGGCCGACTTTTAGCCCGAATTTCCTTGGAGCGACCATGAAGCTTTTGAAAAAAATCGGCGCCGGCATCCTCGCCGCCTCGACCCTCATTTGGGCCTTCCCCCCGAAAGCATTGAGCCAGCCGGTGAAGCCGCTCACGGAGGCCCGGGACGGTCAGCATGATTTCGATTTCAACATCGGCACTTGGAAGACCCATATCAAGCGAATCCTCGACCCGCTGTCGGGCTCGGCCAGATCGATTGAACTCAACGGCACGGTGACGGTTCGGAAAGTCTGGGGCGGCCGCGCACAGTTGGAGGAGATCGAGGCGGATGGCCCGAATGGCCATTGGGAAGGCATGACCCTGTTTCTCTACAATCCGCAGGCGCGTCAGTGGAGCCAGTCGTTTGTCAACAGTAAGAGCGGCGTGCTCACGCCTCCGCTGATTGGCGCCTTCCAGGACGGCCGCGGCGAACTTTTCGCCTCGGACACCGTGAATGACCGTTCCATCTTGGTCCGCGCCGTTTGGTCGGACATCACGGCGGACTCGCATCACTTCGAGGAATCCTACTCGACGGACGGCGGCAAGACTTGGTCCCCGGCCTTCATCGCCAACCTGACGCGAGAAAAGCAATGAATCGCGTACGCCGGTGGAGCGTGGCCTGGACTTCATTGGCGGCGGTCTGCATTTTTACCACCGCTGCCTCGCAGACCGCCGGGGCCTTGCGCGACGGACAGCATGACTTCGACTTTGACCTGGGAAAATGGAAAACGCACTCCTCACGCTTGTTGCACCCCTTGACCGGCTCGAAGAATTGGGTGGATATGGACGGCGTGACCGTGGTGAAGGAGATTTGGGGTGGGCGAGCCAATCTCGCCGAGTTCAAGGCCGACGGCCCCGCCGGACCAATCGAACTGCTGTCTTTGCGTTGGTACAACCCGACCGCGCACCAATGGTACTTGGACTTCGCCACACCCGGCGTGGGTGTTCTGGGAATACCAGGAGTTGGCGAGTTCCGGAATGGCCGTGGTGACTTCTACGACCAGGAAAGCATCGGCGGTAAAAGCATTTTGGTTCGCTTTTCCATCTGGGGAATCACGCCGAATACGGCCCAATCGGAGCAAGCCTTCTCTGCCGATGGCGGCGCGACCTGGGAGGTCAATTGGGTGAATCACTATACGCGGGACAGTTCCCCGTAAGACGTTATTTCCGCGGCACGATCGGCGCGAGATTTGAGTCCGCTACCCAACCGGTGCGGCCAGCCCGCGTTTCAATGAGCGCGAAGGACTCGTGCTCCGCTGAAATTTTCACTGTTTCACCCTCCGGCAACGTAAACAGAGGATCGCCCATGGGCACCGGCGATACGCGAACGGGCGTCGCGGCTGTGATGACGACTCCTTCGTGCAATATGGGCCATAACGCCAGTCCATTGCAGATCGTCAACCCGAGCATCGACAAGCCCAGCAGCATGGCGCCGCCCCGCCATAACCGATGCCGCGGCGACAATTGCGCGGCGATCATGCTTGCGCCGACTACGCCCAACCCGAACACGCCAATCCACGACAGCAGGAGTGGGCTGGCGATTCTGGCGATGCGATCGAAGGTGCCGCGCATCTCGCCGGGCAAACGGGCGGAAGTGCGCACGTACTGCAGATTGGCCTCGATGTCCGGGTCGTTTGCCGAAAGCAAGCTCGCGCGTTCGTAGTTCAGAATCGCCATTCCCGGCTTGCCCATGCGCGCATAAGAATTCCCGAGGTTGTAGAGCTCAGCGGCGGAATAACCGCCCGGTGCCGAGTCGGCATGCACTTGGACAGCGCCGATCAGCAGACATAGGAGCAATGACGCAGCCCGCGCAGTCATGGGGATCTCGAAGTCGTCAACAGTACACCGACGATGCGCAACCATCGCGCAAAATCGGTGGCATTGAGTTCACGTCCGGAATATTTCGATTCATCCGCCAGAGCAAACAACTGGCGAAGATCGTCCTCTGCCCCGACACGAGCTTCCACCTCGGCCGTCGTGACGTCCTCCGGCTCGATCTGCCAGCGTGTTGCCAGCAAGGGTTGCAACGCCGTCCGTGCGGAATCGAAAAATACCGCGGCGTTCCGGGTACGCGCCGCGGCTTGCATTTGCGCCAGCACGCGCTTGGCCGCCCGCGACGAAGACCGATCGGAAACAGGCTCGCTCACGCTTGAAGCCCGGCGACGCCTCGCTGCCGCCCACCCAGCCGCAAACGCCAGCACAATGAACGACGGAATTCCAAGAAACCTGGGTTGCAAGTACGGCGGAACGAGAGAAGGCGTTGCTGTTGCCGCATCGACATGATCAGGACGCAATCCGGGAGCGTATATATTGTTCCCAGGTCCCGCACTCCCGACCGACGGGGGCGGCGTCAGGCTGTCCGCAAGCGACGGTGAAATCGACACGCTGAGCGGCGTACTGCGAGCTGTTTCATAGCGTCGGGCATTGGGATCAAAATAGCTGAAGCTCAATCCTGGAAGCTCTTGGGCGCCCGGTTTCGACGCGATTACCGGCTGCTCAAAGGTCTTCATGCCGCTGAACCCGACGGGATCGCTGGTATTGAACGAGGATTTCGGCGGATACGTCTTCCATCGATCGACATGGTCCAGCATGGTGCTGTCGACGCGGTCAAAATTTCCCGATCCCGTAATGCGCATACGCAAGGTCAGGGGATCGCCGACATCGGCTTTGCCGGGCGACACATCGCTCTCGATGCTGAACGTGCCGATGGCTCCGTGAAAATCCGCGGGACGGCCTTCCGTCGGCAATTCAAGCACCTTCAACTGTTGCGGGGGACTCGTGACGTTGATGTCCTTGGGCACCGTCGCGCCGAATAAATTCTGCCAGAAAGGATCGCCGAACCGATCGTCCAGCGCGGATTCGCGCCTTGGCCGCGTTCTTATTTTCACCGTGAGCGGAGCCTCGGCCGAGAGCGCGAAAGTGCCTGGCTTGACCACCGCAAGAAGGCTGCGCCACGTGAACACCACAAATTGTTCTCCGTTGATCAGCTTCTCCGCGCGTTCGGGTTGATGCGACAGGTTGTTGAGCGCGAAGTTGTCGTCGGTAAGCTTCGGCAGGCCGTTTAGCGAAGACACGAACCCGGAACGCATGCCTACTTCTATGTCAACCGGAACACTCTCGCCCACATAGACCTCGCGCTTCGGTATGCTCAGGCGCACATAGGCGGATCCGTCGTCGGTCAAGTGAACCCCTTTGGGTATCGAACCTCCCGAAAGAATGGGCGGCGGAAGCGGCGCCCGCGGCGCGGTCTGCGCGGGACTCGTGCCCCCCGAGGCCGCCGTGACCTGCAGCACCAGGGGTTGGGCTTTGGGCGTCACGGCCGGAATCGTGAAAATGCCGGCAATTTGCGGTGTCACCCGCATCACGATCGAGCTCGAGGGCAGCATCGTTCCGTTGATGATCTGCATTTCACGCGTGCGGCCGATGATTTCAAATTTCAAACCGGAAACCACGGGCAAGGTGATGGCGTTGGTACCGTCACCCAGATTCGTGATCGTAAACTGCGCGGATTCGCCCAGCGCGATTTGCGCGGGCTGTATGGTCGCGTAGACCAGAGGGTCGTCGGCCAAGGCAGCCGCCGCGGCGAAAGAGCCCAGCACGACCGCGGTCATCAACCGAAGGAGGCGAAGGTATCCGCCCATCACCAGTTCTTGAAGGGCTTGTCCGGCGGCTGCACGGCGCCGCGTTGCGCCCATGGAATCGCCAGGGATTGGTGCTCGTCCCCTTTCACCGAATCCAGAAGCTCGCGCGCTTCTTCGCGCGTCATCTGTCCGGGAAGACGCTGATTGTCCGCGCTGCGCGCATCTGATTCGCCGGTGTTGGGTTGCGGCGGCGGCTGGCCCTGGCCTTGATTTGATTCGGGTTTGGGCGGTAACCCCGGGTCCTTGTTTTGTGGGTTCTGTCGGGGGTCCTGGCCCTGATTTTGATCTTTGTTTTGACCTTGATCTTTGTTTTGACTTTGACCTTTGCTTTGATCCTTGTTTTGACTTTGATCCTTGTTTTGGCTCTGATCTTTGTTTTGACTCTGATCTTTGTTTTGACTTTGATCCTTGTCTTTATTTTGGCCCTTGTTTTGATTTTGATTGTTATTCTGCTTGCTTTGATTCTGCTGCTGCTGCAATTCCGCGATCTTGCGCTTCACCAAGTCGCGATTGAATTTGCTGTCCGCGTCATCCGCGCGCAATTGCAACGCGGTTTCGTAGGCTTTCACCGCATCGTTCCATTTCTGCAGAGTCTCCTGCGGGGAGGTCTGCTCGGTCTTTTGCCCGGACCGGTACAGGGTATTGCCGAGGTTGTAATAGGCGTCTTCTTGGATCGCCAATCGCTTCGGGTCCTCGGATAGCGCATGGCTGATGGATTGCTGGAACGACTGCGCGGCTTGGGGAAACTGTCCCGCCCGGTACGCCGAGGTTCCCGCGTTGTATTCCAGTATCGGTCCTTTGGCGTCGAGTAGCGGCGCTGCGTGCGCGGGGGGTAGCCAAAGGGCCGCCAGCGCCAGCGCGGCGAGCGCCACCGGCGCCCGGCTCCGACGGCGCGAACCGATGAGAAGACTGCAAAGCAGCATCGCGAGCGATGCTGCCAGCGGCCATTGATAGCGCTCGATGTATATTTTCTGCTGCCGCGACGCCAGATCGTGCTTTGCAATCGAGCCCAGGACCGTCTGGAATATCAATTCCAACCCTTCGGCTTGAGTTCCCAGCGGCACATAGAATCCGCCCGTCGCACCCGCGATGGCTTTGAGCCCCTGTTCATCGAGCCGCGATCTGACGAATGCGCCGGTATCGTCCTTCACAAATCCGCCGCCTTGTTGAGGAGGGACCGGAATCAAATCTCCGGCTGCCGTGCCCACACCCACTGTGTAGATTTTGAGGCCATCCGCCTTGGCCGCCGCTTCAGCTGCCTCGAAGGCGCTGCCCTCCAGATCCTCGCCATCGGTCACCAGGATCAATATCTTATCGCTGCCGGCGCGTCGGCGCAGCGCGGCCTGCGCGATTTGGATGGCACTTGAGATATTGGTGCCGCCGCGCGGAATCGTGTTGGTATCGATGGCGCCCAGAGACTCATGAAAGGCCCCGTAGTCGAGCGTGACCGGACAGGCCAGAAAGGCGGTGCCGGCGAACGCCACGATACCCACGGCATCGCCCTCCAGTTTCTTGGCGAAATCATCGATCGCGAGTTTCGCGCGGATGAGCCGATTGGGCTTGACGTCGGGCGTCAACATGCTGCGTGAGGTATCGATCGCAAAGATGATTTCATTGCCGCGGCGGCTGACCTGTTCCCAGTGGAACCCCAGTTGTGGACCCGCCAGCGCGGCGAACAGGCCCAGCAGCGCGCCCAGGAACAAGCCGCGCTGCAGCCGTCGCCGGGCCGGTGATATCGACCGGGTCAGTTGATCGCGCAGATGCGCCGCCACGAACTTGGCAAGCGCCGCGTGTTGCCGCGCGTCGTAGCGGCGCCACAACCACAGGAGTGCAACCGCGCCCGCGAACCCCGCCGCCAGCCACCAAGGGCCGGCAAATTTCATGGCAGCCTCCGCAGGCGCGTCTGTTGCAGCAGCAGGCTCAAGCCGAGAATACCCAGCGCGGGAATCAGCGCCCAAGGATAGAGCTCCTCGGTGTGCTCGAATTTATGCACCGTTTGCGCGGTTTTTTCGAAACGATTGATCTGCTGGTAGATCTCCTGCAATGAATCGGTGTCCGTTGCGCGATAAAATTTTCCGCCCGTCTCTTCGGCCACCGTCTGAAGCGTCTTCTCGTCCACGTCGACCTTGGCCATGATCAAACGGGCGTTTCCGGCTGCATCGCGGACCGGGATGGGTGCTTCGCCGCGCACGCCCACGCCGATGGTATATATCTTGACGCCCATGGCGCGCGCCGCCTCCGCGGCAGCGATGGGCGAGATCTTGCCGGTATTGTTCACGCCGTCGGTAAGCAAGATCACCAGTTTCGACTTGGCCTGCGTCAGGCGCAGCCGGTTGACGCTGGCCGCGATGGCCGAGCCGATCGCCGTGCCGTCGTCGGCGCCGCCCACGGCGACGCGCTCGAGATTTTGCTGCAGCCAATCGTGATCGAGCGTGATGGGACTGACCAGATAGGGCGCTCCCGCGAAGGCGATGATGCCGATGCGATCATCGGGCCGCTCATCGATGAATTTGGAGACCACGGATTTGACCACTTCGATGCGATTCACGCGGCGATTGTCAATCTGAAAATCGAGCGCCTGCATGGAACCTGAGACGTCCAGATCGAGCACAATGTCGATGCCGTTGGCGGTCACTTCGGTGCGGCCGTGGGCGCGCTGCGGCCGCGCCAGTCCGACTATCATCAAGGCCCCCGCCACAATCGGCAGCAGCCACGTCAACAGGCCGATCCGGCTGCGGCCGCGGCGCGCCACTTCGCGCGCCAGGCTGACATCGGAGTATTCAATGGCCGCAACAGGACCGCGCCGTCCTCGCCACAGCAGCACAATCGGCAACAGCGCCAGCAACCACAGCCACTCAGGTTGCAGGAATCGAGTCATGAGTCTTCTCGGCGGAAGGTGTTTCCTCCGGTTCGGCGGTTGCCAGCACGAATGCGCGCGCACTTTGGCGCAGGGACTCCATGTTCCGCGAGGTCAGCGACAACGCGGCGAATTTAACGAAGTCGCATTGCTGGAGGAATTCTCCCAGCAGCCCTCGATGACGTGCGAGTGACGCGTTGGAACTCTCCAGCAGCTCGCGCAGAAACTCCTCCGTGGTTCGACGGGTAGCCGTGACATCGAACTTCTGCTCAATGTAGCGGCGGACGATATCGGACACGGCAGTGGAGAATTCCCGGGCGCTCGCGGGTTGCATCAGCGTGCGGATGTCTTCGAGGCGTCGCAACGCAATCTCGTGCGGCAACAAAACCGGTGCGGCGCGGTGGCGGCGCCAACGCCACAAGCCATAGATGCTCAAGCCGATGAGCGCCGCGCCGCCGATGAGCGCGAGCAAGACCCAGTCGGGCAGGATGTATTTTGGGCCGCGGATGTCCCGAATGTCCTCCGCCACGGGCGCCGCAAACACCGCTGTACCAACCATCAGTCCAATCAATGCCGCAGCCCTTGGGACGCGCGTGCCGAAGATCCCTCTCCTCATGCGCGCCTGCGCTCTCGGGTCTTGAAGAATCGCTGTAAGGCGGGCATATAGGGCGCATCGGTCTGCAATTGCAGCGTGTCGATGCCTTCTGAGCGAAAGTCGCTAATCAGCCGCCGTCCCCTTTCCAAAGACAGTTCTTTGAAGCGCCGTCGGACCTTGGGGCTGGCGGTATCGACTTCGATCACTTCCCCGCTCTCCGCATCCTCCAGCGCGACGATACCCACGTCCGGAAGCTCCTTCTCGCGAGGATCCTCGACGTGCACCGCAATCAAATCGTGACGGCGATTCGTGCGGCGCATCGCGCGGCGCAGTTCGAGACGGGTGGCGGCGGGATCCTTCGGCGTCTCGAAATCCGAAATGAGAAACACCACCGCGCGCCGGTGCAAAAGCCGGTTCGCGACGTCAAGCGCCTTGACCGTATCGGTCCCGGTGGCCTCAGGCGCGTGATACAGGATATCTCTGACCACGCGCAAAACGTGGCGGCGGCCCTTCTTCGGCGGCAGGTATCGTTCGACGCGGTCGGTATAAAGCAGCAAGCCGACCTTGTCGCTGTTGCGGATGGCGGAAAATGCCAGCACGCTCGCGAGTTCCGCGGCCAGGTCCCGCTTGCTCAAGGCGCTGGATCCAAAATTTCCGGAGGCGCTGATATCCACCAGCAGGAAGATGGTGAGCTCGCGTTCTTCGGTGAATTTCTTGACGAAGGGCCTGCCGGCGCGCGCCGTGACATTCCAATCGATGGTTCGTACTTCGTCGCCGGGGCTGTATTCGCGCACTTCATCGAAGTCCATGCCGCGGCCCTTGAAAACCGAATGATACGATCCCGCCAGACTGTCATTCACCATGCGCCGCGTGCGAATCTCGAGCTGGCGCATGCCGCTCATGATGGCTTTGTGGGACTTGGCGGCTGCCGGCGCCATTACGGCACCGGCAGCGCATCGAGTATCTTCTCGATGACATTCTCGGAGGAGATATTCTCCGCCTCTGCTTCGTATGTGACCGAGACGCGATGGCGCAGCACATCGAGCGCGATCGACTTGACGTCTTGCGGAATGACGAAGTGCCGGCCGTTCAAGAACGCCATGGCGCGCGCTCCCAGCGTCAAGGCGATGGTGGCGCGCGGCGAGGCGCCGTTTTGGATGTAGCCGTTCAAATTCAGGCTGGCCGCGATCGGCGGACGCGTCGCCAGCACCAGATCGACGATGTAGTCGCGTATCTTGTCATCCACATACAACGTATTGACCACATGACGAGCCTCGACGATCTGCGCGGCGCTCACCACCGCGCGCGGAACGATCATGGCCTCGGTCGTTGCCATGGCGTCGAGGATCGCGCGCTCATCGGCGCGGTTCGGGTAGGTGACGATCACTTTCATCATGAACCGGTCGATCTGGGCCTCCGGCAACGGATAAGTCCCTTCCTGTTCCAGGGGATTTTGGGTGGCCAGCACCAAGAAGGGATTGGGCAGGGAATAAGTCTCATCGCCGATCGTCACCTGGCGTTCCTGCATGGCCTCCAGCAGCGCGCTTTGCACCTTCGCGGGCGCGCGGTTGATTTCATCCGCAAGGATGAGATTGCTGAAAATTGGCCCGTGCTTGGTGCGAAACGCGCCGTCTTGAGGGTTGTAAATCATCGTCCCGACGATGTCGGCGGGAAGCATGTCGGGCGTGAACTGAAGGCGCTTGAACTGCAGCGCGATGCAGCTCGCCAACGTCTTCAGCGCGAGCGTCTTGGCCAAACCAGGCACGCCTTCCAGCAAAACGTGTCCATTCGTGAGCAGCGCAATGAGCAGCCGGTCCAACAATTGCCTCTGACCCACGATAACCCGCGCCATTTCCTGCTGCAGCGGACGAATCCAAGTTGAGCTCGCGCTGACGGTCTCCCGAGCCGCCCGCATCGCGGGGTCCAGCGAGACCGGCACGGGTAACTCGCGCACGGCCGCGGCCGGCTGGTACCTCGCATGTTGCTCATTGAGCGGCGGGGCGGCTTTTTGATTCATTCGACAAAATCCTTCATGAGGGGCGACTCGGGATGGGGCTTTGAACTTGGAAAGGGCTTCGCGGTTCCCTATGAACCGCGCAGCGCGGCAAAACTAGAATTGTCCGTACCCCCGCGCCATTGCCGCTGCAAAGACCGGCAAAAACACGAACAGCCCCAACTCCAGGTGCAGATATCGCCTGACGGTCCGAATCTCGGACTCATTCCGCGGTAATGCCGATTTTTTCCAGCGAATAAAGGCCAGGGTAGGCGGCAGCGACAACAATCCGATGACCGCAAAAGTGCCCAACTTGGCCCAAAAGAAGGCATTGTGGGAATAATAGGCCCACCCCTTGGCGGCAAAGATAGCCCGGCAGAAGCCGACCGCCAGTATCGCCGCGGCCAATATTCCATACCACAGATCGACCGATGCTATGCGCGCGACCGCCGCGCTGCTCATGCCGGCACGCACTGCCCAAACTTCAGCGCAGATGATTCCAAAGATGCCAAAGATCAGAAGGTGGTGGCCGATGGCCAGTGACAGATCGAGCATGACAAGCGTCCTGGAAATGCCTGAATTGTATACGCAAGGCAGTCCTGCTGGAAAATCTGATCGCCTATTTGACCAGGCCGTTCATCATTATTGAGAATCCAGTTCGCATGCTCATCGGATGCTCATCGCGTGCCCGCGCGGCGGCAATCGTGCTGGTCCTGCTGGACACATTGACGCATCGATTCTTCCGCCGCCGAGCGCGGCGCGTGCAAAACTTACAAGTGCACCGCATCATCCCATCATAATTCCTAGCAGCGGTCCAATCGGTACAATGGCTCGACGCGCGTAACACAAAGGACCTCGATGAGCCCGGTGATGCGGCCAAGTCAGCAAGACATCGCGGATGAAGGCGCCATTAAATCGTGGTTGGACGCGCTGGCGAGCGGCGGCTGCGATGCAAGCGCATTTCTGCAGGCGATGCAAGACAGATTCAGCTCCCATCCCGAGGGGACGTGGGAAGTACTGTCGCAGCTGGACCAATATTATCGCCGCGGCCGCATTGAGACCGAGGCATTCAAGACGATCAAGGCTGCGCTTGCCGCATCCGTGTTGGGCCGCGGCGATGTCCCGGTGGCGCGCGACATTGTGATTCCCGGCCGTGCCGAGCACACCGACGCCCATCCGCGCATCGGTGAATCGCAACCGCCGGACGAGCTCGGCGAGCCCAAGGCAGGCAGCGTACTGCGGCGCCGTTATCGGATTGAAGCCCTCGTCGGACAGAGCAGCATGGGCACGGTGTTCCAAGCACTGGATGAATTTCGGTTGGAGACTCCGGGCGGCCAGCGGTTGGCCGTCAAGGTGCTGCATACGGCGGTAGCCAAACGGGCCGAATTGCTCGCCGAGCTGCGGCGGGAATTTCAATCCCTGCAGCTGCTGTCGCATCCCAATATCGTGCGTGTATTCGAGTTTGACCGCGATGGTCCGTTGGTATTTTTCACGATGGAGCTGCTCACCGGAGCGCCGCTCAGCCGCGTCATGCAGGTGAGAAAGCTGGTCCCCTTGGAACGTACGCAGGCCTTGGCGGTGATTCGCGATGTCGGCGTTGCCCTCGCCTATGCGCACTCGCGCGGCGTCGTACACGGCGACCTGAATCTGCGAAATATATTCATCACTGGGGCCGGCGAACTGCGCGTTCTGGGCTTCGGTGGTTCGCAAAAATCGCGTCAGATCTCTGGAGCGTCGGATCACGAGACGCTGCCGTTCGCAGCGTCCGCCTATGCCAGCTGCCAAGTGCTCGAGGGCGAGCAACCTGACGCTCGAGATGACGTGTTCGCGCTGGCGTCTATCGCCTACTTGCTGCTATCGGGCGATCATCCTTTCGCGTCGAAAACGGCGATCGACGCTCGCAAGTCAGGACTCCGGCTGCGACGCCCCGCGGGTCTCAGCGGCCGGCAATGGCAGGCCCTGCGCGCCGCGCTTCAATGGAAGCGCGAGCAGCGTCCGGCCGATGTGCAGGAGTGGCTGAGACAAATGGACCTGCGCGGCGCGGCGAAACGCTCGGCGCCGCTGACCGATCATCTCGAGCCGCCGCTACACAAGGAATCGAGGTCCGGACGCACGGCGGGCATCGCCGCCGCCGTCGCGTTGCTCCTGGCGGGCGCCTATTGGGTACTCAGCCATCGCGACACGCTGCCGCGTGTCGACTCGACCGCGCAGGTTCGCGTAGATACCTCGGCGCAGCCTTCCGCATCCCCGCCGCCGGCACGGATACCGGTGCCGGCCTCGCAGAATGCATCGGCCGCCGCCCCTCCAGCGCGAGCTCCGGCCGCTGCCTCTCCCGCGCGAGGTCCGGCCGCCTCGTCAGCAGCCCGCCCGCCGGCAGCGGCCCCACGGGTAGCTGGGCGACCGGTTGCTGCACCACCCGTAGCCACACCACCCGTAGCCACACCACCCGTAGCCGCACCACCAGTAGCGGCACCGCCGGTAGCTGCGCCACCCGTCGCTGCGCCACCCGTCGCTGCGCCGCCGGTAACTGCGCCACCGGCAGCAACGGCCCAACGTGTAACTGCTCAGCCAGTCGCCGCCCCCGCTGCGGCTTCAGCCGGCGCATCGAAGGTTGAATTGGCCACTGATACCGTAGAGGTTGCCGATAGCGAGCCGTCGGCGCAGGTCACCGTGCAACGCAAGGGGAATTTGCGTGGATCGACAAGTTTCACCTGGTGGACCGAGTCGGGCACCGCGAAACCCGGCGCCGACTTCTCGGCGGCCGTGCCGCAGCTAGCCTACATCGGGGATGGAAAATCCACTGTTTCCCTCAGCATTCCCGTGAGCAGTTCTCGCCATGCTCAATCGAAGAGCTTTTATGTGGTCATCGACCAATCCGAGGGAGGCGCGAAGCTGGGTGCACGCACCCTGACGATGGTGACGCTGCTGCCGCGCGAATAAACTAGGGCCGTTCTCAATAGATCGCCGCGAAGGTTTCGCGCAGCGCATTTTTCTGTACTTTGCCCATGCTGTTTCGCGGCAGCTCGTCGACCAGGAAAATCCGTTTCGGCACTTTGTAGCGAGCCAAACGCGGCTTGACTGATTCAATGATCGCCTCTTCCGAGAGGATGGCGCCCGGCTTGGCCACGACGACGGCGGTGACACCTTCGCCAAAATCCGGATGCGGCACGCCGAACACCGCGCTTTCCAGGACTCCCTCCACGGCATCCAGTTCGCTTTCCACTTCCTTGGGATAGACATTGAAGCCGCCGCTGATCACCAGGTCCTTGGCCCGTCCGACGATATGCACGTAGCCGTTGCGGTCGATGCGGCCGACATCGCCGGTCTTGAACCATCCATCCGCGGTGAATTCGCCGCGCGTCTTCTCCTCGTCGCGCCAATAGCCCGCGAACACATTTGGGCCCTTGACCTCGAGAGTGCCGATGACATCCGGCTCGATTTCGACCGCGCCGGTCTCGGCATTCGCCACGCGCATCGCGGTGCCCTTCAAGGGCGGACCCACCGAACCCGGCAATCGCATCCCGTCATAGGGATTCGATGTGTTCATCATGGTCTCCGACATCCCGTATCGCTCCAGAATCACATGTCCCGTGCGCCGCAGGAATTCCCGGTGCGTCGGCGCCAGCAACGGTGCCGAACCCGAAACGAACAGGCGCAACGCCGCGGTCGTCTCCCTATCCAGGTTTCTTTGCTGCAGCAGGCGCGTGTAATGCGTCGGCACGCCCATGTAAACCGTCGCCCGCGGAAAGTGTTCGAGCGCCTCGGCAGCATCGAATTTCGACAACAGCAAGAGACTCGACATCGAGGCGAGAACCGTGTTGATCGCCACAAACAAACCGTGAATGTGAAACAGGGGCAATGTGTGCAGCAATACGTCGTCGCCGCGGAAGCGCCAGCCTTCCGCCAACACGGCTGCGTTCGACGCGAGGTTGGCGCGGGTCAGCATCGCGCCCTTTGAGCGGCCCGTGGTGCCTGAAGTGTAGATGATTGCAGCGATCGAGCCGGGCTCGAGCGTGCGCGGCGCTTTAAAATCCGCGGCAGACCGGCTGGCCAACCTGAGCAAAGAACCACCGCCGTCCGCACCCAGCGTTTCAACGCAATCAACTTCCGCTCGCCGCGCCAGAGGTTCCATCGAAATCTCATCCTGCGGCCGAATGACGGCGAGCCGCGGGCGCGAATCGCGCAGAAAATACTCGACCTCATTGGGAGTGTTCGCAACATTGATGGGCACGAACACCGCGCCCAAGCGCAGACAGGCGACGTATAGAAAAATTGCGTCGGCGGATTTGTCGATTTGCGCGGCCACGCGGTCGCCGGGTTCGACGCCGCGCTCAATCAGTGCGGAGGCAATTCGTCCGGATTGCTCGAGCAGCGCCGCATAGCTGAAATCGCGGCCCTGCGGCAATTTCAGAAATGGGCGATGTGCGTGGCCGGCTGCCACGTCGATCCAATCGATTGGATCCTTGGCGAAGGGCATCAGTAGTGCGGCGGCCGTTCCAGCTCTCCGGCGCGCGGTTCCTCGGACGACGTGCCGGCCAACCGCTCTCTGATCGCTTTCAGCTGTGCTTCCAGCGACTGAATTTCGCGGTGCTGGCGGAACACCACATCGCTGATCTCGGCGACCGCTTGCTCGAGATAGGCAATTTTGGATTGGACCCGCTCCAACGGGTCATCTTGCGTCGAGGTCAATGTCGCGCGCCATAAAATATATAGTCGGCGGTGTAGGGAGCCTGCCCCAGCTGTCCAGCCTGCTCTTTGCTGCAAGCGCCCGCGGGCGCGTTGCCTCCGGCGGTATTCAAACGTTGGATGTACTGCACATGCGTAAACAGACCGTTGCCGGCGGTTGCCTTCGCGCGCAGCAGCAGCTGCGCGATAGAGTTTGGTTTCGCGCTGGGGCTGCTTGCGATCACTTCTCCGACCACAGCGCTGCCATCGGTGGCTTCCCATGTCGGGCCCGCGTAGTGCTTGCCCGCCTTTGCGCCCCCTTTGGTGGAAAGGCTGGCTTCGGGTGCTTTGAATGCCCACCCGAATTGAGACGGATCGCTTTTTGCGGGCTGGCACTCATAAATCTGCACACCCGTGGCATGCAGTTCTTTGATCACCGATTGATCCGCAGGCACGCGCAACGGTCCAGGCACGGGTGGCGCTGCCGCGCATCCTGCTATCGCCGCACACAACGCAATCTGCCCAAGCAATGATGGAGGTTTCATAGCTCACATTATGTCAGGACACGCGGCTGACGAGTGAACCCTAAAGTTTGCTATTCTGGGATCATAATGCCAGGAAAATCCCAGCGGCGGGTGCTCGTCATCGATGTCGGCGGCAGCCATGTCAAGGCCCGGGTATCGGGCCGGCGCGAAGAACGCGAGTTTGAATCCGGGCCCACCCTGACGCCGCGCCGGATGGTCGCGCAGGTGCGTCAACTGACCGGCGATTGGCAATATGACGCCGTTTCCGTTGGCTACCCGGGGGTTGTCGTCCACGGCAAGATCGTCACCGAACCCTACAATCTCGGCCGCGGGTGGGTTGGCTTTGATTTCCGCAAAGCCTTCGGCCGGCCCACATTGCTGATGAATGATGCTGCGATGCAGGCAATCGGCAGCTACGAAGGCGGACGCATGCTCTTTTTGGGGTTGGGCACCGGACTCGGCTCGGCATTGATTGTGGATGGCACCGTGGCTCCGATGGAGCTGGCGCACCTGCCGTACAAGGGCGGCCGCAGCTACGAGGACTGCGTGGGGGATCGCGGGCGCCGCCGTCTCGGCCCCAAGAAGTGGCGCCGCACCGTTGCAACCGTGGTCGAACAGCTAAGCAAGGCCCTCGAGGCCGACTACGTCGTGATCGGCGGCGGCAATGCTCGCAAGCTCAAGAAAATGCCCAAGAACGCGCGGCTTGGAAACAATGAGTTTGCCTTTTTGGGCGGCTTTCGAGTCTGGCGCAAATCGTCGCTCCGCATCTGAATCCAGCCCGGAATTTAGTTCACTTGACCCGGCGCAGCTCGAATCCCAATCGCGGGAAGTGCACGACCACGCTACCGGCACGCTGATCCTCGCGCGCGATCGAGATCCGGGACTTCGTCGCGCCATACAACGTACCTTCGATGGGGTCGACTCCCGTATCGATTGCGGCCACGATCACCTTCTGGCCAAGTGCCAGACCGTGCGTATCGAGATTTCCCGACGATTTCTCCGGCGTGGCGCCGTGCGCAATGGCGATGGCCGCGCCGCTGTCGAGCTTCTCATAAGTGCCATGGCCGAAGGCGGCGATGCGTGCCCGCCAGTCTTGCAGCGCCGGGAAGGATTCGAGAATCTTGGCCACAGGGCCGCCGCGCACCACGAACCAGAGACAATGGTAGATCGAGAGGTCTGCGATGCTGGGGGCGGATCCGAAGAAGAAGCTTTGCTTGCCGAGCGTCGCTTCCAAGCGCTCCAGATAAAGCGTAAGCGCCGCGGTCGCATCCGCGGGCCGTATGCGCGGCATGTTGGCGCGAAATATATTGCGATCATCGCCGAATGCCTTGACGGCTTCGGGCGGGACTCCTTCGAACATGTGAGCCAGACCCGCCGGCTGCAGGGCGAAAGGAACGGCCGCCCAGAACAGCGTGGAATCCGCCCATTGCGCGAGGATCCGCGATGCGCCCGCAATGTCGCCTGGATACAAAGTCGGCCGCGGCGCGCGTTCCTCGATCACGTCGGCGATCAACGCGGTGTCGCAGTAGATGTCCGCGCCGATTTGCAACACCGGCGTCTTGCGATAGCCGCCGGTGAGCGCCGTCAAATCCGGCTTCGGCATGATGGTGGGGATCAGGACTGAAGACCACGACAGGCCCTTGAAGCCGAAGATCAACCGCACCTTCTCGGCGAACGGCGACGTGGGGTAATGATGCAAGATGAGTTGCTGCATGCGCTTCAGTATAGTCGAACCAATTGCTTGCCGAAGTTCTGACCCTTGAGCATGCCGATAAATGCGGAGGGTGCCGCCGCAAGGCCTTCGGCGATCGACTCCCGGTATTTCAATTTCCCCGACGCGAGCAGTCCGCCCAAAGCCGTCAGCCCTTCCGGCCACAGATTCAAGTGATCGGAGATGATGAAGCCTTGCATTTTGAATCGCGCCACCAGAAACATGGCCGGGTTCATGATGGCGCTCTTCAGCATCTGGCCGGGAGTGTTGTTGTAGTCGACGATGAGGCCGCACATCGCAACGCGCGCGAATGGATTCAGCAGCATCATGACGGCGTTCAACACGTCGCCGCCGACATTTTCGAAGTGCGCATCCACACCTTTCGGTGCCGCAGCGGCGATCAATCCCGCGAGTGACTTGGCATCGGCAGCCGCTTTGTAATCAATGCAGGCATCGAATCCCAGTTCTTGCGTGACGTACCGGCACTTGTCCGGGCCGCCTGCAATGCCCACCGCCCGCACGCCGGCGATTCGCGCCAACTGACCCACCACGCTGCCGACGGCGCCGGCCGCCGCGCTGACCACGATGGTTTCGCCCGCCTTGGGCTCCATGATCTTGTTGTAGCCATACCAAGCCGTCATGCCGGGCATACCGACGACGCCGAGATAGGCGGACAACGGAATCCGGCGCGCGTCGACCTTGGCAATGCCTTCGGGCTTGCTCACGCCGTATTCGGCCCAGCCGAGCATGCCGCGAACCGTGTCGCCAACCGTAAATTGGCTGCTGCGCGATTCGACCACCTCACCCACGGTCGCGCCGCCCATCGTTTCGTTCAGCATCTGCGGCGCGGCGTAGGATTTCGCATCATTCATCCGCCCCCGCATGTAAGGATCGAGCGAGAGGTACTGGTTGCGCACGCGCACTTCACCGTCGCCGAGCGGAGGAATGGCGGTCTCTTCCAGGCGAAAATTCTCCGGGCTGGCCCAGCCATGCGGGCGCGATGCCAACACGATGCGGCGGTAGGAATTATCCATCGGCTACGGCTCCTGATTTTAGGTATTTGAACGTTCCCATCGCTTTGGCTATCAACCGGTCATTCGTATCCCGCACCTCGCCCTCGCAGAAGGCCATGGTCATCGAGCGGTGGTACGCGAATCCCGAGACGATCAGGCGCGCGCCCGCCTTGGCCGGCTGCAGGAAACTCGTCTTCATCTCGACGGTCACACCGCCGCCGGCGTCGGCATTGAGCGATCGTCCCGCCACCGCCATCGCCACATCGAGCAGCGACATGAGCACCCCCCCATGCGCGACTGACCAACTATTGAGGTGCCAAGGTTCGAGGTTCAGGGCCACTACCGAGCGACCGTCGGCGGCGCTGATGAACTCGACGCCGAGTTCCTTGATGAACGGGACGTTGAGTCGAAAGGCGGTCGATTGAGTCACACGAAACCGTACCTTGCGCCGCCGGTGCATGTCAATCGATCGATGAGCCATGCATCGCGCGTTGCTGGCACAATGTCGGCGACCATGACCGCCAGCGCCGCAAGTATTCTGCGATTCACCGCCATGCTGCTCGCCACGTTGCTGCTCGGAATGCCGGCAGCCTGGGGCGTGCTGGCACTCTGGTATCAGGCGCCGGGCAGCCAATTCAAGATCGGCATCATGGCGTTGTGGATCGCATTCAGCCTTGGCGTCATCGCTGCGCTTTGGCAGGGTCGTTCGGGCGCGGCGTTTTTGGGTTTTGCCATCGCGTTTGGAGTCTTGCTCATCTGGTGGCAGCGGATCCTGCCCAGCAACGATCGCCAATGGGCGGACGACGTCGCGCAGATAACCAATGGCACCCTCGACGGCAACCGGGTGACGCTGAAGAATGTCCGCAACTTCGATTGGCGCAGCAACGAGGATTACACGCAGCGCTGGGAAACGCGGGTCTACGATCTCGACCGCCTGAGTTCTGTCGACATGATCATGTCGTACTGGGACGGCTGGGCGATCGCGCACATGTTGATATCGTTTGGTTTCGACGATGGCCAGCATGTCGCCTTCTCCGTGGAGGTTCGGCGTCAGAAAAACCACGCCTACTCGGAGATCGGCGGCTTCTTCAAGAGGGACGGTCTCAGCATCATTGCGGCCGACGAACGCGACGTCATTCGGGTCCGCACCAACATTCGCGGCGAAGACGATTACTTGTACCGTATTCGCATGCCGGTAGCCGCGATGCGTTCGCTGTTCCTCGGCTACGTCGAGCAGGCTGACAATCTGCTGGACACGCCGCGCTTCTACAACACCATTACGGTGAACTGCACCACGCTGGTCTATCACATGATGCAGCGAATCGTCGGCTATCTGCCGTGGAGCTATCGGCTGCTGTTCACCGGCTATCTGCCCGCATATGTCTACCGGGTAGGCGGTCTCGATCAGCGCTTTACGCTCGAAGAGTTGCGCACCTTGGGCCGCATCACCGATCGCGCCAGACAATCGGACCGCAGCAGCACGTTCTCCGCGGATATTCGCCGGGGCATTCCCGCGATTGATCCGCGCGAACTGCCGCCGGCAGCCGGCCCGGAGCCTGCCTGACTATTGCGCGTGCAGCGGCGTGAAGCCGTAGTGTTGGAACGCCAGATCGCCCGCGGGACCGCGAATATAAGCTAGAAATTTAGCCGCATCGGCCTTGGCGCCCGTTGCCAGCGCCGCCGGATAGACGATGGGCATATGACTCGCAGCCGGAAAGACATCGACCACGCGCACATTCTTGTCGATGCGGGCATCGGTTGCATAGACAATGCCGAGTGCGGCTTCGCCCCGATCGACGAAGGCCAGCGCTGAGCGCACGCTGTCGGCCCGCACGAGACGCGCCTCGACCTGCTCCCAAACACCGAGATGGGCCAACGCCTCATGTGCATACCGGCCCACCGGCACGGAGTCCGGATCGCCCGTCGCCAACCGGCTCTTGCCGAGAGCGGCCGCGAGCGCAAAGTGCGGCCCGATCTTCAAGCTGACTTTGCTGTCGACCGGTGCGATCAAGACCAATTGGTTTCCCACCATGTCATGCCGCGATGCGGCTTGAATCAATTTTCGCGCCTGCAGATAGTCCATCCACTCGAGATCCGCGGAAAAAAATATATCGGCGCGCGAACCATTCTCGATTTGGCGCGCCAGCGCTGAACTGGCTGCGAAAGAAAACCGCACAGGGATCGAGCTGTCCTTGGTGAAGGCATCGCCGAGATCCTGCAGTACATTGGTCAGGGACGCCGCGGCAAACACGGTAACCGACTTTTCCGATTCCGCGGCGAAGGAAGGCAGCCCGAAAAAACAGGCAATCAGTATCGGCCACGCGCGCCAAGTCGACGCCCGCCAACTCCACGCCCGCCAACTCCACGCCCGCCAACTCGATTTCATGGTCGCCAATTCAAGGTTCGCTAGTTGTGCGCCAATACCGGCTGTCCGCTATACAGCTCAGGAAACGTGCGCTTGAAATTCTGGATCTTCGGTATGTCGTACATCGCGATGTAGGGTTGCGTCGGATTGTGGATCAAGTAATCCTGGTGGTAGCCCTCCGCCGGATAGAATCCATTGAGCGGATCGACGCGAGTGACGATCGGGCGCGCAAACGCGTGGGACTGATCCAATTGGGTGATGTAAGCCTGGGCAATGCGCTTCTGATTCTCATCGGCATAGAAAATGGCGGATCGATATTGCGTGCCGACATCGGGCGCTTGACGATTCAATTGCGTTGGATCGTGGACCACGGAAAAGGCGATTTGCAGTATCTGCCCGTAGGAGATGGCAGCCGGGTCAAACGTTATCCGAACCGATTCCGCATGGCCGGTGGTTCCCGAGCTGACGGTCTCGTATTGCGCGGTGCTTTTCTCGCCGCCGGCATAGCCTGCGATCACGTTCTTGACACCCCGCACATGCTCGAACACGCCTTGCACGCCCCAAAAGCACCCGGCTGACAACACCGCGGTCTGAGCAGGGCCGTCGGCCTTGGGGTTATCGACGAGCGGCGGCGCGATGATGACCGGCGCTTCCGCGCCGAACAGCGGCGCGTGCCACACAACGGCGCCAACCGCCATGGCGCCAACGATTGCCGCAAGCCGCAGCGATGAAATTTTCCAATGAGCCATAGGATTCCTCTCTTATGCGCGAGGCGTGAAATGCATCGCAACTGAATTCATGCAATAGCGCAGCCCGGTGGGTTTCGGGCCGTCATCGAACACATGTCCCAAATGCGCATCGCAGCGTCTGCATGAAATCGCATCGCGCGACATGCCAAAGCTACTGTCGCTGCTCTTGACGACATTGAGCGCTGAAATCGGCTGCCAGAAGCTCGGCCAGCCGGTGCCTGATTCGAATTTGGTTTTCGAGTCATATATAGCGGTATCGCAGCATATGCAATGATAGATGCCATCCGCATGATTTCGGTCGTATTCACCGGTGAACGCCACTTCCGTGCCGGCCTGGCGCGCGACTCTGAAGCTCAAGGGCGAGAGCTGCGCCTGCCACTGCGCGTCGGTTTTCACGACCTTTGCGACCCGCACGATACCTAGGCTTTTGCCGGCCGGCGAAAAATTCTCGATCGAGACTTCGCCATTCAGCGCCGGGCCGGACAGCGTCGCCGCAGCGGCGCTGCGCACCAACGGGATGGCCGACAAGGCGCCCAAGCCCACGACGAAGTAACGACGACTGACCATTGACTTCATGACTTGCCCCTCACCATGACTTGCTCCTCACCCGAATGTAAAAGAATACGCTTGCACGCCCGGATCCAAAAACTCGATTGAAAAAACGTGTTCGCCGATGGCGCCCGACTGCCGAATCAATTGATACAGGCGCTGGTGATCGATGGTTCCGGCGCCGCTTGAATCCGTATCGGCGCCATGACTGGCCGCCGGTGCGGCGCCGTCCAGCGTCACCCGGAAGCGGACCGGCTTTCCGTCACTGCCGGGACCCAAAACGAGGTGCAAATCACGGGCATAGAACCGAAATTCAATTTTGCCGCCGACGGCGGTCAGCTCCGCCTTTTCCGGATCTACATTCCATGATCCGCGCAGCGCCCATTGATTCAATTTCAATGCGGCCGGAGCCGCATAGGCATGCGCCTGATCCTGCACGAAACCGCCCGGCGACGCGAAGTTCGCGGCGCGCCGATAGCCGACGTAGGTCTCCGGCGATTGATCATGTGCCTCATCGGGCGGCGCCTGGACTCCCACGGCCTGAGGCGCCCCCACGCCCGGCGGCGGCAGATCGTTCCGCCCTGCCTCAGTCAATAGTTTCCGAATGATCTGCTCGGATTCATCGTAGTTGCCCTCGCCAAAATGATGCGCGCGGACGCGGCCGGAGGCATCGATGAAATAGGTTGCGGGCCAGTACTGATTGTTGAATGCCTGCCAGATGGCATAGTCGTTGTCCAGCGCCACCGGATAGGTGATCTTGAGATCCGCAATTGCCCGCCGCACGTTGCCCGGATCCTTTTCAAAAGCGAATTCCGGCGCGTGGACGCCGATCACCACCAAACCGTGATCCTGGTATTTCCGGTACCACGATTCCACATAAGGCAACGCCCGCAGGCAGTTGATGCAGGAATAGGTCCAAAAATCCACCGCCACCACCTTGCCGCGCAGGCCTTCTGCGTTGAGCGGCGGCGAATTGAGCCAGAGCGTCGCTCCCGCAAATGAGGGGACTTCTCCCTCCACCGGTAGATCTCCGGCGGGCTTCGCGGCCGACATCATCATGGCATGACCGTCGGATTTGGCATTGCTCATGGCCATGGCGGAGTTGCTCATGGCCATCATGCTGCCGCCCGGCGTGCCGGCATCCTGCGGATTGATTTTTTCGATCAGCGATTGCTCGAGGGTATTCGTGCCGTTGAGCGACAAGCGCGTGAGCACCGTTGAATCCCAGCCGAATACAATCGCCACGACCGCGATGAGCACCAGGGCACCGAGGCCGCGCCTGATCCACTCTCCGGTCCCCAGCGATTTCTTCAAGTAGGCAAATACGCGCCCCCCGGCCAGCAGTGCCACGGCCAGTGAAGTTGCCGCGCCGGCGGCATAGGCAAACAGCAGCAATGTGGTGCGAGCGTTCGGACCGGAGATTGCGGCGCCCGTGAGAATGAGTCCCAGAATCGGCCCCGCGCAGGGCGCCCATAGAAGACCCGTGGCAACGCCCAGGAGCAGCGAGTTCAAAAGAGTGAATCTCTCTCCGGGACTTGACTGCGCCAGCCTGTTTCCCAATGCGACGAATGGACGCGCGAGCCAATCCGCTAACCGCGTCGACAACAAGGTCGCGGCAAAGGCGGTCAACAGCACCAGCGCAAAGATGCGCCCGTATTGATTGACCCTGACAGCCCAAGACCCTCCCACGGCGGCCAGCGTGGCGATGCCGGCAAAGGTGATGGCCATGCCTGCCAACATGGGCAGACCATTCGTCAGGAATCGCTGCTCGGAGCGCACGAAAACGAAGGGCAGAACGGGCAGGATGCAGGGACTCAATATGGTCAGCACGCCGCCGAGAAACACCAGGATAACAATGGTCATGATAGGCAATCTTACTCCTGTCAAGTAAGACCGGCGATCGGACCATTACATTGCAATTCGTTGTCAGGTCCCGCAAAAAGTTTGCAGCACGCGCTCGTTCGGTTGCGGTGGATTGCGGTAGGCGGCGAAGGGCGCCCGCTCAACATAGGGTTCGCGGAGCACCTGCGACAACTCCTCGAAAGGCGCAAAATCACCGTGCTCGACCGCCGCCGCGATCATTTGTTCAACTCGATGATTGCGCGGAATGTAGCTTGGATTCGCCTGTTGCATCGATTCGGCGCGCGCCGCGGGTGCGATCGGCTCGCCCGCCGTGCGAGTTCGCCAACGTTGCGCCCAATCCTCGAAGTCGCGCGCATTGACAAAATGTCCGCGCAGCGGCTCGTCGCCGCGAGGATCTCGCGCGGCAGCGCCTAGCAGCCGAAAAGTCTCGGTGAAATCGGCTTGATGGCGCTGCATTGCCTGCAGCAGATCTTCCGCGAGCTGCCGATCGCCCGGCTCGGGCGTCGCCAGCCCGAGCTTGCGGCGCATTCCGGCCAGCCAGCTGTCGGCGTACAGCGATGCAAACTTCGAGAGCGCCTCCGTGGCAGCGTCAACCGCCCGCTGCGCATCTGATTCGATGAGGGGCAACAGTGTTTCCGCGAAGCGCGCCAGATTCCAGGCGGCGGCATGCGGTTGATTGGCGTAACTATAGCGGCCGCGCTCGTCGATGGAGCTGAAGACCGTGGCCGGATCGTATGTATCCATGAACGCGCACGGCCCAAAATCGATGGTCTCGCCCGACACCGTCATGTTGTCGGTATTCATGACGCCATGAATGAATCCCACATTCATCCAAGCGGCGATGAGCGAGGCCTGACGCGACACCACCTGTTCCAGCAGCCGCAAGTAGGGACTCTTGTCGTGGGCGCAATTGGGATAGTGCCGCCAGATCACATAGTCGGCGAGGATGCGCGTGCCGGCAACGTCCCCGCGCGCCGCAAAATATTCGAACGTGCCCACGCGTACGTGGCTCGCGGCGACTCGCGTCAGTATCGCTCCCGGGAGCGTCGCTTCACGCTGCACGGTTTCACCGGTCGTTGCCGCCGCGAGCGAGCGTGTGGTCGGAATCCCCAGTGCATGCATCGCTTCACTGACGAGATACTCGCGCAGCACCGGGCCCAAGGCGGCGCGGCCATCGCCGTTGCGCGAATAGGGCGTACGCCCGCTGCCTTTGAGTTGAATATCGCGCAGCACGCCCGCCCGATCGCGCGACTCTCCCAGCATGATCGCCCGGCCGTCACCGAGCTGCGGCACAAAATGCCCGAACTGATGCCCGGCATAGGCCAAGGCAATGGGCATCGCGCTCCGCGGCAAGACGTTGCCGCAGAACAGCTGCGCCAAGGCCGCGGCGTCGAGACCCGCCAGATCCAGGCTCAAGTCGGCCGCCAGGGCACGATTGAGCTTGAGCAGGCTGGGAGCCGACACCGGTGTCGGCGCCACTCGGGCATAAAAGCGCTCCGGCAGACGCGCATAGCTGCTGGGATTCACACGCTGACCGTCGCCTCGCCGGGAGAACCGCGGGTCAGCGCGCCGCGTGTTGCCAACCACGAGCCAAGCAGGATGAGCGCGAATGCAATGAAACCGCCAAGGCCGAGATGCTCATCGAGCACCATCACGCCCAGCAAAGTCGCGACCACCGGATTGATGTAGGTAATCACCGATGCCCGCGACGCGCCGGCGTGGCGAACCAGATAAAACATCAGCAACATTGCAATCGCCGTACAGACGATACCGAGCACGGCAATCGACGCCAAGGCGTTGGCTGACGGCAGGCTGGACGGGAATTCAACGGCCGCGGGAATCGACAGGATGATGCTGGCGACCAGCAAACTCGCCGCCAGCGGTCCGATCGAATCCAGTCCGTGCAAGTGGCGCTGGATGATCAGGGGTCCCACCGCGTAGCAAATCGTCGCCAGCAGCATGCAACCCACGCCCGCCCATCCCAATGAGCCCGAGATGGAACCGGTTCCCAGCAAGGCAGCGACGCCGATAAAGCCGATCGCAAGACCGGCGATGCGCCACACGCCCAACGCCTCACGAATACCGAAGTAGCGCTGAATCAGCGCGATGGAAAGCGGCACCATGGCGATCAAAATCCCGGTGACCGAGGAGCTGATCCAGCGTTCGCCGAGGGAGATCAGCGAAAACGGGATCGCGAACTCGACCAGGCCGAAGGCGATGATCGCCGTTTTGTGCCGGGCCAAAGAACGCAGCGCGCCCCGGTGCCACGCAATCGGCATCAGGATGATGGTAGCAAGCAGGACGCGGCTGAACGCCAGGATGAACGGCGATACTTCCTGCAATGCCACTTTGATGAAAAAATATGGCAGACCCCAAATGATTCCGAGAGCCACGAAGGCGGCCCATCCTCGCCAGGTCACAAAAATTACTCCACGACGCCGTTTAGCCCTCCATCGTATCAGGGTTCGGCGTCCCACCCGCGGCTGCCGTCGACATGTCAGACAGCGCTGTCAGCGCTTGGCCTACAGAAATATCCGACAATACAACGCCAATTGCGGCCATTCCGCACAAGACGCGACGCCGCCGCGTAGACGACAATTTATGCGTACAGATTGAGATCCGGCCGAGATGAGGCGGCCGAGGAGCAAAGTCGATGCCTTTCTATCGAAATGATGAGTTGTCGATTCACTATCTGCAGCGGGGACGTGGCGAGCCGTTACTGCTCATACATGGTTTAGGAGGCAGCGGCGCCGACTGGGCCTTTCAAGTGGCGGCCCTCGAGCATCGCTTCCGCGTCATCGTTCCCGACCTTCCCGGCAGCGGACACAGCTCACCGCCGCGCAGCGAGTACACCATTGCGGGATTCGCAAGCGCGCTGTGGAAGCTCATGGATCATCTGAAAATCGATCGTCCGAATATTGTCGGTTTTTCATTGGGCGGCGCGGTGGCGCTCGAAATGGCAACTCTACGTCCGGACTGCGTGCCAAAACTCGCCCTCATCAACAGCCTGGCGACCTACAAACCGCACGACTTGCGCAAGTGGCTCGAGACTTATGTCGCCGCGACTCTGGTGCGGCTGGTGGGAATGCCGCGCGCGGCCTATGTCACGGCGGCGAGGCTGTTTCCCGAGCCCTGGCAGCGCGCGATGCGTGAGCACACGGCTCGCGTTCTGGGCTCTGTTCCCGCCAATTCCTATCTGGGAACCGGCCTGGCGTTGGCGCGCTGGGCGATCTTGGATCGATTGGATCGCTTGAAGAGCCGCGTTTTGCTCATTGCAGCCGAAAAAGACTTTACGCCGCTGGCCGAAAAGCGCGAGCTGGCGCAAAAGCTGAATGCCGAGCTGGTGATCGTGCGCGGCTCGCGCCACGGCACGCCCTTCGATTCCGTCGAAGCCACCAACGCCAGTCTGCTGGCACTGCTCACCGACCCGCCCCTGCCCCCGCCCACGCGATGGGTGCGCGATACGCCGACGCACGCACAGGCCTTGTCCCTGAACGGCAGCATTGCCGAAGAGCATGCCTTGAGCCCCCTGCTCCTCGACTAGCCCGCTGCCTCCCCGACCAGCCTGCTCGGCAACCAGCTACTGCCACGGCAAGCGGTTCAAGTCGAGGTTGCCGCCGCTTAAGATGATCCCGATGTTTGCGCCCGGCGCCGCGACTCGGCCCTCGACGATCGCTGCGTAACTGACGGCGCCCGAAGGCTCCACGAGCAACTTCATGACCTCCCACACCTGGCGCATCGCTTGCACGATCGACTCTTCCCGCACCGTCACGATGTCGTCGACCAAGCGCATGATTTCCGCGAATGGTCTTTCGCCCAATGAGGTCTTGAGGCCGTCAGCGATCGTGCGCGGCTCGAGCATGGGTATGATTTTGCCGGCCTTGAGGGAGCGAGCGGCATCATCCGCGCCGGCGGGTTCGACGCCGATCACGCGCAAGCCTGGCTTGATGTTCTTGGCCGCGACGGCGATGCCGCTGAGCTGTCCGCCGCCCCCGACGGGACAGAGAATGACATCGAGGCCGGGCACATCCTCGAGCAGCTCGATGGCCGTGGTTCCCTGTCCGGCCATGACGCGCAAATCGTCATAGGG